>Ga0179591_1350942_pt1 | contig 12745 bp, 23 predicted proteins | sample CZOMad2_1_08_16f_FD_182891 | JGI IMG/M metagenome (GOLD analysis project Ga0179591, IMG submission 182891) | Vadose zone soil fungal communities from Angelo Coast Range Reserve, California, USA - CZOMad2_1_08_16fungal (PacBio error correction) | ecosystem: Environmental > Terrestrial > Soil >...
GGCTATTCATTCCTGGTCTAGACAAAAAATTCGAGGGTAAGTGTCGGAGGCTACTCAGGAGGGGCGCCCCGTCCTGTTTTCCGAATGGTGTTATACAAGGTGGGGGCCAAAAAATTTGAAATCGAAACCAGGCAGCCGCTGCAACATGAAGCCACGGGGTAAGGGGGTTCTTCACATTTACCGATTGAACCGGCTGGGTGGATGAAGAAGGGGGAATTGGCGTGTTCAAGGGGTGGAAAATTCTAGTTAGCGTGATAGAAGGAAAGTGGACCAGAAACCGTTATTTTCCGGGGTATATTTCTCTTGTTTACTAGCGATCAGGACAGATCAGGAGTGAAAAAGGCGATCAGAGGAAGGGGATGTCCCCCAAAAAAGAAGGTGGTGAGGTTTTTCGGTATCAAGAAAAGGGCATTGGGGGCCAGGGGCAGTCTCAGACCGGGACTTCGCGGAGAAGAAGCCCGGGTTTTCGGACGGAGATTTCTTTTGACTTGCTTATATTGGTCGGGAGAGAGCAAAAAGGGAGCCGCATTGGTAATTACCCGGGTCGGCATCAGGAGCATTTTACCAGGAATGGTCAATTACCCGTACTACAACCATCAAAAAAAATTATTGGGGGGGATGAATGGCTGGTCGAAAAGGAACTAGATTATTGGCTGAGAGAATCGCTTCTTGGCGTTTTGAAGCGGGTCCCGGCAAAAAGGATCTTCCATGGACCCTGTTTAGGGATTTCCTTTGAAGAAAAAGGGTGCTGAAAATACTACAGGGAAGCACCGAAAGGATTCAGGGATTGGTGCTTGGAATTTAAAAGGAAGCATATGTTAAGGGGGGGGGCCGAGACAAGATCGGTTTGTTGACAGGGTGGGCTAAACGATAACACTTGTCGAAGCAAGAGTGAAGCAACGGAAACTTAGGATGGGTGGAGCGTGATAACCATGATTTTCGTCAGCAAAAACTGAATGCAAAGACAAATTTGCCAATGCGTCCATTGTGAAAGTCGAATGGTTGGCGAAGGGGGAAATCGAAACCAGAGATAGTTATAAATCTCTGGGTGAACGGCCGCCTCCTATTAAACGACTTGAAAAGAATGAGCATCAAAAATTCAGGGGGAACAGAGACAAAACTAGATCGTTGAGAAAGGGGGGAATTCTTCTGAAAGGGCGTCGCTTCTGAGTTCTTCGACGGTCTCAGTAGGAGGAGATGAAGCCGGGAGGTGGTTCTCAGCCCCGGAGGTTATCAAGGACCTGATGTCCAACGGATGAAGGCCTCAAAACGCTAGACTCTACTAGCTAAAATCAGGGGGGGAAAAAAAGATGGGGGGCGGGCAAGCAGTATTCTAAAGAATGGGGGGTCCGCCTCCAGAATGGGAGGGGGAAAAATGGAATAAGAGGGATATGCAGGTTGATTCTACATCGTGTCGCCCTCGGAAAGCACGGCAGGGGTGTCTCTGAGGCAAGCGGCTGGACCAGGGAACCCTCATTCGGGGGGGCACAGGGGGGGCCCAAAGGACCATGCTGGATCGGCGAAGCTACGATTCTCGGAATTTCGGTGGCAAAAACTGAACGCGAAGAGGAGCCAGGACTACTTGTTCATAAACTTTGACGCAAGGTCGTCCCGAGCGTGTGATAATCAGAGCATGAGGGCTGAAAAGTAGAATGGCCGGAGGACTGGGGTTCTCAAAAGCGTAGTTTTCCGAAAGGGGGCTGGAGGAGGGGGAAAGGAAATAGCTTTAAGTGGGAAAGCTCTCATCGAGCGCGTTCCATACTCGGGCTGGGGAGGGAACAAGTGTTGAAGGGGAATCATTGCAACTATCCGGACACAGCAGTTTTCCACGAAGCATCATTACTAAATTTCTTGGGAACGCCGATCAGTGGCATCTTGCTGCACGAAACTGGGCAATACAGACCCCGAACGGGAAACGACAACAAGGTGTAAAAACTTAGGGGGCTGCCGGAGCGGGCTGGGCTTACATTGTCTTCACGCCCATGGTAGTAAAAACGGTGGGTTTAAGGGGGGAGCAAGGAAAAGTTCGGGTTGGGGGGGGATGGCTTCATAGGAGCAGTGGGGATGAATGAAGAAATTGGGGCGAGACTCGAGACGACAGGTTCACACCGGAGAGCCCGTCGCACAGTGAAACGGGGGAGGTTTCCTCAAGCGGCAGATTGGAGGGGGGCCCGGTCAAAAAAAGTGGGGGCGGAAAGGCGGATAGACCGCTTGTTCTATGGGGGTGGTGAAACATGGGAAAAGACTGCCCTCAGGGGGGAGGAAAAGCAAATTTTATCTCGGGCAAAACAAAAAAAAACAAAAGCTTAGGAAGACACGTGTCGTAAAAAGGGGGAAATATACTTTTTGGGGGGGGGAGAAGGAAACTCTTGGTTAGGAGGGTGAAGGTGAGGGGGGTGCGTCACGATCTCTCTCCCCCAAGAACATGAGGAGGGAAGAATAGGAAAGAAAAGACAACGAAGGAAAACCTTCACAATCAAGTTCCGGAACAGCAAAAACAAAAAGAACCGGTGGAATAAGGTGTACGACACGGGGGGTAGGAGACTTTGAAGATAAAAAGGTATCCGGGTCATGCATGGGTGACAGCTCTACATAGAAGACATACGGGCAGCATCCGAACCACAGTACTAATTGAAATCAAAAGATCACAGGGAAAAAAAGAGGCCGAGGGGGGGGCCTTACTACGGAAAGCACGGGCTTGAGCAAGTACTCGATAAAAGACCTACAGGAACAAAATCTGTAATCGGGGCAATCAGCGAAGCAGAAGGAGCACTAAAATAATATCGTAGAAAAGGGTAAAGGGGACCCACCGCATATTTTTGCCAGGCGAGACTACGGGAATGAAAGAAGAGACTTCAGGACACGGTCAAGTCACGGGGTTAGTCGTCCCGCCGATTTACAGTGTCGCGGGGACAATTCGTTCCTTTCAAAGAGAAAGTTCGGTTAGAAAATAAAGCGAAAGACGTCTGAAAACAGCTGTTCTAGATTTTTGAGACGGGATAAGAAGGTAAACAAAAGAGATGAGCTGAACACCGGGTTCTAAAAGGGGCGGTATGGCCGGTTCCTTAATGCTGGAATAAAAAGTCCAAAGTATTGCATGGGTGGGGTTGGGGGGGGGGGGTTTTGGGGTTTTGTTTTGTTTGGGGGGGTGTGTTGTGGGGGTGGTGGTGTTTTGGGGGGTGGTTGTTTTGGTGGGGGGGGGGGGGGTGTGTTGGGGGGGGGTTTGTTTGTTTGGTTTGTGTTGGTGTGTGGGGGGGGTTTTGTGTGAACCTCGTCCAACTGCAAAAGGCGAGAACGGCTTTCTGAGAACCAGGAAAAGAACATAAAATAAGAAAGAGAAGGGTGGTTAATATATTCAAAAAGGGCTTTCGAAAAAGGATGTGTCTGGACAAATCTATGCGGTACATGAAAGTGGAATATACCTGGATGGTAGGGCAGAAACATGGAGTCATCTCGCGACAGAGAAGGATGCCCAACTTGGGCGGAACGTGGGGGAAAGAGGTATTCGAATAATACTTTGGACTAACGGAAGACCGGGAAACCAATCAAGTTTAAAAGTATTTGAAAAAGAATGAGGTAGAAGAGTCCGGACAAATATTGAACTATTCTATAAAACGAGCCCGGTCTTGACTTGGGAGTATTAGAAACGAGAATAAGACGTGCCTACCCTCCCACATAGATTTAAATATTCAGTGAAGGACATAATTACCGGGTGATCAAGTGGAAAGGGACGGGGTTACCGGGTTGGCATGCGGATCTGGAGGAAATACTATATAGGCAGGGGGAACCGGCAGAAGAACCTCAAGCGGGAGGGAAAGTTCCTCCGGAAAGAAAAAGAATCGGGGGAACTTTGGCAAAAGGATGATGACAGGGAAAAGATTCAACGGAAGAAGGATGAACTGGAGTGAGAAAAAACAAGAGTCTAAGATGGGTTAGGTCCGGGGGCAACTGGAGAAGAAGTACAGTTAGTCAAAGGGGATAGGGGGAGGTGTATGCAATTGGGGTATGGTCCTTCCAACGGGAGAGGGGGTCTAAAAGAAAGGGAAGTTAAACTCTTACATCCTGAAGATGTCTTCAACTCCAATTGGGAAAGAAAAGAGGTTGATCTGGGATTCAAAGAACAATTGGGGAAAAACAAAGATGTATTGTCTCAGGGAGGAGTTCACATTTCGTATTGGATAATTACATCTTTCAAGGGGACAAAGAATATTCCATCTAATCAGGTCTTCAAGTTTTAGAACCTCTTCGTGTTAGGAGAAACAGATCAGTAGTAAGGGAAACAGGAAAAGAGGAAAGGTATCGAGGGGAGGTAAGATTCCAAAACGCAATAGCGTGGTCCTAAACGTAAAAAACTCATAGAGATTACAAATGAAGCCTCAACCAATAATGAGGTTTATGTGTGGTGGGGGGGTGGGCCCTCCAGGGGCAGTGGGGGGGGGTGGGGGGTTTTGTTTGGTTACATGGCCAATACGCTTTGGCACTGCAGAGTTATTGACCTGTCACCTCTGGGGTCTACGAGAGGTTGCTGCTCCTAGATTACCGTCCGTCAACGGAGGGGGGAAAAACGAGCCATCCCCGACTCTAAGCGCAGAACAAGGGCGCTGGGAGGTGACCGTCTATCCAGTTAGTGAACTAAAGAGAAGGGGGGCCGGTTACCGAAAAAACCATGGATTTGGTAATGAGTCAAAGTACAATAGACAAGTGCTAGGTGAGTTCCACGCCGGCTACGTTCCGGTAAACAAGAGAAAGAGTAAGAAATAGAGGGGAATGGACCAATTATTCAAGAGACGCGCCATGTGAACTATCATGTGGAGGCAGGGAAAGGGAAAAGACAACTTAAGGGGCATAGCAAGGAAAGGAAATGAAAAGAGAAAATAGGGACATTTGCAGCGTGAAACAGTCTTCCGCGTGGAGGAGAGCAGGAAACCTACTCAAACGTTTGGGAAAAAAAAGAGAAAGGTAGAGAAAGCAACTCTAAGAGCCAGCGGGTGCAGGAGAGGGGACCGATATCAAGATGGGGAAATAGGGAAAACAACATCGGAAATGGCTCGGACTACACACAACTGAGGAGGAAAGAGAGAAGTCCAGAGGAGGACTGATTTGCCTAGACCGCAAAGAACAGAGGATAGGATGGGCATAGCGGAAGAAAAGGGATCATCGAAAGGGAGGGGAGTTGCTATTTTTCCAAAATTTGGGAGTACGGACCCAACTGTCCTCTCTCCTGCAAAGAAGGGGAGAGAGGGCCGCCCGGTGTTGGAGACGCTGAAGGATTGCCAGGGAGTAATCGCTCATGCGAGTGGATTGTTCCTGTTCGCCGGAAGAATCCAGAAGGGCGTAAGAAGGGCATCGGGGTAAACTGAATGAATGGTCATTTAGAGGACATTGGGGGAGATAGGTCGGGTCCAGAGCAGGGTTGCTGAAGACTAAGAGGAAGGGCAGTAGTGAAAGAAAAAAACCCTCAAGTGGGGTGGAGGGGGGCTCTCCCTGCTTGCCTTCATTTGAAAAGGGTCGCCGGCAAATCACTGGGGGGGGTGAGGTCTTTAGCTTAGGGGGGAAAAATGCTTGGGGCTTGGGGGGTTCACAGAATGGGACATGGAGATCGAAGGGGAAAAGAAAGGGAAATTGTCCGAAACCGTCAATATCGCAGTTTGGAAGGGGGACCACAGCCAGAGGGGTAAGAAAAAAAGAAAAAAATGTGAGTGGGCTGATTCCGGGGGTCGTCCTCAGGGGGGGGCTGCCTGGGGAGAAAGAGAAAGATAGTTGTGAAAGCGGGAACGAAATCGCAGACAGTTGCGACAGTTTACGTAAAGTGTCAGCTTCCAAAAAAGGGGGGAGGACTGAAATACGGACCGGTAGGCCTACCTTAGCGCTGTGAAGGAGGGGACGGTGGAGAATTGGGGAACCGAAAGAAAAACGACTATGTGAGGGAAAAGATATGGGCGGAGACCATACCATGGGTTTGGGTGACAGTTGGTGCTGTTCATCAACAGGAAAAAAGCGTGTCGTGGCAAAGACTTTAATCCCACTTCAAGAGGTGAGCGTGAGCAAACGAGGGGAAGAGATAAAGTGATTCAGAACGCAGCTGAATCCTCTGCACTTTGAAAGGCCCCTCCATTGTACTGGTCACGAAAGGGGGGAAACAAACTGTGAAATATATAGAGTTAGGAAGAAACTGGGGGTTTCGAAAGGCCCCCCTGGGGAGAAAAAAGGGGATATTCTTTGGCCCAGAACTTCGACTGGCACGACAAAATATTTCGGGAAAGAAAGAAAGCTGAAAGAAAGAGAAAACGGCGGAGTTCTTCGACGGGCCGAAAGAGGACGATAAAGTCGGGGGGCACTCCAATAAAATAAAGTGAATTGCCAAAAGGGGGGAAGAAACTGGGAAAGAAAAGGGTTAAAAGGGATGGGCCTCAAGGGGCAAAAAGAGAGGAGAGAACTAGAAAAAAAAAATGGGTTGATCGTGACCCCGAACGAGGATGGCTCAAGTAATGGGGGGTGAGGTACCGATTCTAAGGAGTTTGGACGACCTCTGATCAATATTTACATTATTTCATGGGGGAAAGGGTGAGAAGTTAGTCGGGAAGGAAAAAAACTGAGAATTGGGGGGTCGCTACGTGAGTCAAAAAGGGGGGGGGGATGAATCAACAAGGGACAAGTAGCAGTCATACGGAGAGGGAGACAAGGGAGTTTGTCTAAAAGAGTAGGGTATCGGCAACTCTCTTATCGGGAAAAGAGGCAATAAGTGGAAAACAAAGAATTTGTAGAAAAATTGCGCTAGTCGGGGAGGGCCGGGGGTTGGGACGAGTATCCTCGCCTCGGAGTTCTAGTCTAAGAGTGTTGAAAGTGAAGGGGTCTCAGACAAGTATTAAGTACTATGGGGCTTGGGTTAGGGGAAAATTGATCATCGAAAGGGGGCAGGGTAGGAGCTCGTGAAGCATACGGAGGGAAGAATCTAAGGAAAGTACAGCGGGTTAGATCGGGGAGAAATATCTCGAAAAAGGTGGGGACCCGCCATCGACTTGGGGTTGGAGGCAAGACGGCTTGGTTAGAGGGATGGGAGGCCTGACGAACTTGTAAAAGAAATGGAACCAAGGTAATCCGACAACGTAATACCTCGGTGGAGGAAGTAAGTCAGTTCGAATGAAGGCCAACATGGGAGCCGCATCCAACAGTGAGTTTTGTGTTGTAGAATGCTTGAGAATTGGTGGGGGAGTATGCATTCAGGGAGGGGGGTCAGGGCTCGGAGAATGGAGGGCAATGAAGGTACTTCGAATGACGTTTGCCGAAAAAATCAGGTTATTAAAAACAGGCCCCGTACTGGGTAAAAGTGAGGAAAAGAACAGGAATTCTCGGGGCCCGAGGAAGGGTGTTATTTGTAAAAAAACGCGGAAGGAACTCTGTTTGTGGAGGATGCTGATGAAGCAGAAAAGATTGGGGTGGTTAAAGGGGGGGTAGGGGGTGCGGGGCGGAGGAAAGCGAGAATGATCTCAGGCCTGAGACTACTAAAAAGGGGGAGAACCGGAATTTTCACCCGGTTGCTTTTTTTGGGGCTCAAGTCAGGAAAGCGGGGGGGGGTGGTAGGGGTTAAAAAAGGTGGCGGGTACGGGGCTGTTATTGAAGTCTGATATAAAGGAGAAACAAATACAACGGAGGGGGGAGGGAAAAATCTCCTAGAAGTGGAAAACGGCGTAAAAAGAAAATTCAAAAAAAAAGAACCCAGGGAAAACAAGAATAACAGGTTATGTGACGAAAACTTGTAACCAAGTTATGAGAAGAAAAACGCTGTCGCCGTCCGATCATACCCCGCCAACCGAGGAGGAGGACGAGACATCATTGAAAAGAAAAGTGCCCTTAGGGAGAGGAAAAAGCATCTGAAAAAAGAACCGAGGCCCGGGCTGGCTCACATTATTACGAATGGAAGGTTAGTTGCACTAAAAGGTAGAAGATAAAAATAGAAAGAGCAATACCAGAATCATAAGCAAGATAAGGAGGAAAGGGGGGAAAGGGAGCCTAGCAATTAAACGGCGGGTTTTGCGACAAGGAGAAGGACATTCACTACTCACCGTAAGGAAGACAACGAAGGGGAGTAAAAAGGGGGTCCGAAAAAAAAATGGAACGGGTTACGTGAAGAGGGGCCCCTTACAGAAGTAAGAATAAAAAATCAATATCTGGCTTAATCAACCTCAGTCTCTAAGCGAGAGGGCAACACGCGTGTCGAGGCGTGGAAGAAAGATCTTGCTAAAACCAGGGGGACCGAAGAACCTAGGGCGACCTGCGTCAGAGTCCGAGGAGATACTACACTGCAACGGAAGAGGAAAAGGGACCTACTGCCGGGAAGGGAAACGAATAAAAACGAAAGGGGAAACCAAGGCCAGCAGGCCAGAACAACTCTATGACCGGGAGGGAGGAACACCGGAGCGTCGAAGAAGGGTCAAGGGGGAAAGGGAAGAAAAAAAGATTTCTAATGGGAAAAAAGATTTACCTTGGGGGGGAAAGTAACGATTGTAGGACCAATCTAAGAGGAGACAATAATTGGGAAAAGGGGGTTAGGGGAAAGGGGGTCAAAGTAGGTTATGAACCTTCCCGAGGGAAGCTAAAAGGGGGAAGACCGACCAACATTATCCACTTTCATCAGTAGTGAGGGAAAGGAGTTAGTGAAAAAAAAGGGGAAGGGAAAGGGGACATCTGGGGTGAAACAGATACAATTAAGGAATATGAAACAGAACTCCTCCGAAAGGGGCGTCTTCCCACGCTCAAGTAGGGGTAGGAAAGGAAGGGATAGAGTTAACGACATGAAGGAAAATCATTTAGGGGCGAAACTGTGGGTGTGCAGGGAGACAACGTTGCTTTATAAAACCCCGGAGAGAGTCTAGGTTATTACGAGAAAGCAAGAGATGTAAATGTTCAAAGAAAGACCGGGAATAACGAAGCAAAGGGGGGGGGATCATTTCCATTCGGGGAGGGCAGATATTCTTTCCATTCCTAAATTCTTAGGGCAGGGGGGCGAGAAAAAGAGGAGGGAGAAGGCTAACGTCAAGAGGAAAGTAAAACAAAACGGCGGGGGGGGGAAACAATGTGGGGGAGTTCCAGTTGACGCGGATGGAACAAATGGGTAGGGATCCAATATGGGGGGGTCTGGAGTACAAAGAAAAAGGGCTCAAGTTGAAGGAAACTGAAGAGTTGCTGAAGAAAGCTGGAAACGACACTCTGGTATGGTTGAAAGCATACACTTTCAAAACATTAAGAGTGGAGAAGTTCGGAAGGGGGAACATGAGGGAAATTCGAAGCCAAAATTGGCTGAAACATTCAAAGGGAACCGCTAGATAATTCTTCAACACAGTATCCAAAAGAGGAAGGGGGATTTAACAACTCCCCGCGAGGAAAAGGAAATACTATATCAATAAAAGAGTAATGCCGGTAAAATGATAGGAGTTTCGAGGCAAAACAAACATGATCAAAAAAGGGTACAATAAAGGAACCCACTCATCCTTTTCTGGTTATTACAGGGGAACGCATGGGAAAGTGATCAAGCGCACTATGGACGCAAAAGGGTCGAAGTTCAAATCGAGACATGTGATAGTCGCCATAACAATAGAGCACCCAAGAATACACCAGATACTAGAGAAGAACAGGAACTCAGGGAAAAGAGTCCTTTAAGTAGGTCACATCGGGAATTTGGGATACCTAAAAACCAAACAAAAATTGGGTGGTGTAGGTTGCGGCGATCATCAATGCCGATATAGCAGAGGGGGGGGGAAAAAAGCCTGTCAGGGCCAGGGAAAAAAGAAGGCAATAAAAGAAGACAAACGGAACTTGTAAAACTTAACGTATCCGGATGGAGATTTGCGGACTGAAAAAGCCATAAGGGGAAGGGGACTTGAGCGATTAACAAAGTCATCGTGAAAAAAGGTGAAATAGTAGAACGCATTCTGAAGTTAGTCCAAGGAGGGGTCAGGATCGACGAATTTCCTAGAAAAAATCAAAAGGTTTTGGGGGGGGGAAAAAAAGGAAAGAGAAGGCTAGAGAGATGAAATGTGACTGGGGAGGAAAAAAAAAACAGGATAGACGGGATGGGGAGTAGTATTACCATCAAAGGGGGGGAAAATCTGGAAAGAAAAGAGCTCAACAACACAAGGTTATAAATAGGAGATCCGGGAAGGGGAAAGACGGGTAAAAGCACCTCTTAATATGGAAATGGTTCCTGGTATAAAGATAAGACTATCATTGACAGGGGGGAAAGTTGGGGGGGGGCCAACAGTCAGATAGATAGCGCCGCGCTACAAGACAACTCATTTCCCGAAGCAGGACGGGGGATACCATGAAGGGGAGGGAAAGCGAGGTAGTAATAGCTAAGAAGGTGGGAAATTGCTTGGAAGGGTACTCTGGAAGGAATAAAGATCACCATGTAAAAGTGAGTATTCCTTTTTTACCGCAATGGAAGGGGGGGGGGAGGTGAGTTTCAAAGGAGGTGTACGCGGGAAAGAGAACAATAGTAAGGAAGGTGGGACGAGGAGAAGCAATCGGTCCAACACAAGGTGGAGGAAGGCTGCCACCAACTCAAAAATCAGTGGTGGGGTTTGTCGGTAATAGGAGGTGTTCCGAGAGTTGAAGGAAAGGAACAAAGGGGGACGTATCAAAACTCAGAAGGGGGGGGGGTCTGGGATTCTCTGAGCTGCAGGGGGGGGTGTCAGGGGGGAGACTTGGGGTCGGGAATGGGCGATATGTAGAAGAACATTCCACTCCAGCTTGTTCATGGGGGAAAGAAAAATTTACCGGCGTCAGCCTTTGGAAAAAAAGAAAGGGTTGGCCAAGGGCACACGGACGTAACTAAAAAGAGAAACATTATGAGGGAGGAAGGGCCATTTTCAAAGGAGAGTAAGGGGGTTGTGGCTGCCGAACCTCTTTCATTTTTACGTGCAAAGGAAGAGAAAGACTTACCTTAGAAAATAAAAAAGTGAAGCGGGAAGTTTTCGGAAGAAATAAGAAGGGGAGATCACCTTTGCACGACGATTGCGAGGAGCTGGGAAAACGTTGCAGCAATTTTGAATTCAAACACTCCTAGAGAAAGAGATGGAAGAAAAATTTGGGGGGAAACAGTGTATGGAAAGGAAGGTACCGATAACCAACAAAAAAAATTTCACAAGGGGAGGGGGACAACTTCATGTTAAGCGTGAGCGCAGGCTTCGAACTAAGGAAGACAGGGGGGAACTCCAAAGAGTGCCAAATGGGGGGACCTCCAATGGTACTAGGGGAAAAGGTTCACTTTCCTAAGGGGACGGGCCTATCTAGATTTATCGCTTTTTCGACGGAAAAGAAGAAATTTAGACTAAGGGAGAATATCTGGAAAGGTAAGAGCGAGCGTAATGAAGGTGGGCACGGAGAAGGGTGAAGGGGGTGAAGGGGGTAGTGAGAATGGGAACAGCGGGTGCTTATGAGCGTGGCAGAAGCAGTATCCTCCGGTCGTTTAATGCTAAGAGCCTGAAAAAAAGGTTAAAAGAAAAAGGAAAGGAAGGTACCCAAGTAATTGACTTACGATAGAAGGGAACCGAATTTATGGGGTTAGGAAGAAAGAGGGTTTAGCTCGGGTCAGTCTCCTCGTCCGAATGTCTTTCTCCTCTTTCAGGTACAAGATTTTACTGGTCTTATTTGAAAAAGATCTGAGGTTGGCGAAATACTACGTCACTGATCATGTTGGAGTAAGGATCGGGGGACATGAAAGGAGGGTGAATGGGTGGAATCCCTAAAAGGGGGTGAGTGGAAAAAAGGAAGAAAAAAAGCAGGCAATAAGCTTGAGACGCGAAGAAAAGTGAATACTGGTAAAGGGGAGGGAAAATCTGACAAAATTCCTATAAGGAAAAAAAGGTAAATCGATGACCGGGGGGAAGACCCTGGGGGTCTCTAACATCAAACTTGCCTATCTGGGAAGATATCCTCCACTCGAGGAAAGTCAGAGCGGTAGGAAAGTTGGCATTGCTGTGGGCCCAGGAACGATTGATCTACTAGTACTTTGTGAGAGAAGAAAGGCCGGGGGCCTAGAGCTCCTCTTAATCCACTTCCAGGGAAGGAGTATACATGTCTTCTGTTAAAGAGGGTGTGAACGGAGAAGTTCACCGAAAAAGGAAAAAGGGAAAGACGTGGGGGGACCGCATTCAAGCACTAGGGAAGGTGTTGGATTAATGGTTGAGGAAAAAAAAGTGACCTTGGACGGAATTCGACGAAGTTTATAAACCGGAAAAACAGAAAGAAGAGGATCCAGGGGAAGGGAGGGGAAGGAAGGACGTAGTGGAAACCAGAAAACGTCTAGTAACAAAAATATGTCAAAAGGGGGGGGGGGTTTGGGGTGTTGGGGGAAAAAAGTCGACACGGTCACGTCTAATGGAGGGAGGAATGAGGAGAGGGGGGGGGATGTGGAAGGGGGAAGGGGGGGGGAGTGAGGGGAAGGCTAGGGGGGGGGGAAGGGGGAAGAAAAGATCAAGCCTACTGGGAAACATTTATCAAAGGAAAGGGAACTGGTTCGGGAAAGCGGATTGTGTCTGTGGGAAAATGCCAGAGGGGTTTACGGTTGAATACTTATCTAGGAGCAAAGATATGGTATGGCGGGGCGGCTCTTGCCTCGGCGGAAAGAAGAGGGGTTTAAAGAATGAGAAGTCAAGTGGAGAAACCGATGGGTTAAACAACACTGGTAGGGTTGGGAGGGGGATTCACTCTGGAAAAAGGGGGCTGAAAGTTTCGGTTAACTTCCGAG
>Ga0179591_1354323_pt1 | contig 12744 bp, 8 predicted proteins | sample CZOMad2_1_08_16f_FD_182891 | JGI IMG/M metagenome (GOLD analysis project Ga0179591, IMG submission 182891) | Vadose zone soil fungal communities from Angelo Coast Range Reserve, California, USA - CZOMad2_1_08_16fungal (PacBio error correction) | ecosystem: Environmental > Terrestrial > Soil >...
GACCGGGGAAACGAAAAGCTGCATCTGTAAAAAGGGCAGAAACAGGAACCAATAGCAGAGAGGGACTGAAAATTATAAGAGGTTTTTTAACCGTGATCAATAACACTCACTACGGAGTAGAAAAAAGTAAGATGAGGGTGGTCCATCAACCAACACCGGGATCAGGGTCAGCATAAAAGCACGACCGAATCGGATTTGATAAACACCTGTGAAGGGAGCTTGTTGGCGGGACTTAGCTTAGGTGTTAAAAGAAGCCTGAAAAAGGGGGGCGCATAAATTGTCTGACACGATCCAAAAAGTTGCCTCGCAGAAGTCAACGAGAACTAAACAGTCGAGAAGAGAACTTAAGCATATGCATACCTCTAGGAACACGAAAATGCGCCCTGGAAGAGGGGGTGGCTAATAGGGCTTCCATTCACAGGAGAGGGCGAGGGGGTCGGGCACAGAGAATAAAAAGGTAAGAAAATCGTCAGACATGGTGGAGAGGGCGATTGGCCGCATAAATCCGGATAGGAAGCCCAGATCTAGAGATGACCGATGGATGAACTGCCGCTATTGAAAAGTAGCTACGGGGTGGGGGCAAATGATATTGACTTTTTTGGGTTGAAAGTCTTTCACAGTCCCGCAGGGATTCAAAAAAACCCGGTTAAAAAGAGGCCGGGTCAGGGGTCCTACCAAAGCCACGAGCCGAAAAAAAATACACGCTTCACTCGCCGGGAACGCAGGGACCAAGAAATGGAGAATGCCCGAGTCATGAACTCCCCCGTTGGCCGATTCCGCGGGGGGGGGAGGGGCCCGAGGTAAACAAATAGGTCTGGATAATTTAGGGATCCGTCCCACGGAATACCGCAAAAGAAGGAGAAGCGGGGAATCGAAAAAAAATCATCGATTTTCCCCCTAGTAAAAGATGATCCGCGTCGAAAGTATGATGGACAAAGGAGGGCTACGAAACGTACCCTACGAGGGAAAACATAGCATTGTACAGACTCGCCCGCAAGGTTCAGGGGGAGGGTCAAGTGAAAAGGCATGCGGAGGTCCTCGTCAACAAATTGAATACTAGATAGATTTCGAGAGGAAGCGTCCCCGACGTTCTTGGAGCGATCTTGAGGTGACGTAGGGGCGCAATTCACAGAAAGGGAAGTCTGCAAAACACTATGGGTGTCCACAACTGCACCGTGATATGCGGGAACGTGAGTGGCAGGAAGGACGGGAGGAAACGCCTTCACCTCGGAACAAATCAAATGGAGCGAAAGGGGTCATTAGGGGTTGAGAAGGAAGATAAGTGCCGGCGTGAAAAAAAGAGAAAAGTTGGGGCTCGACTTTGAGCCAGGAGATATAATGCAGGGGGGACAGCTACAACAACAGGAGGCCGTATAGAAAACGATTGGGGGAAAGGATACCTCATACTCGGTTTCTGGGCTGAGAGTCTACTGGGGGGCTAAGGGGGTCTCGAAAACCAGGCAATTGAACGGTTTTGAGGCCAGCGCCAAAAGGGAAAATACGGGCAAGGGGTTAAGGTTGTGAGTAAAGCTATTCTGGAGAAGGACGTCGTGGTGCCGCTCGTAGACCAATCATCTATCGGGAGAGGGTGAGCTTCAAGACATCATCCGCGTGGGGGGGGCAAGGCAAGGCACCCAATTGTCCGTCAGTACCCTCCACTGGATATTACCCGCGCGAGAGTAAGGAAGAAGAAGGGGGTCATGAGGGGGGAAAGGCTGTCTTCATACACAACCAAGGCAGTGAAAGAAAGGAAAGGAGGAACCGGGAAAAAAGGTGCGTAAAAAATGTCGCAAAGGAAAGTCGGTGTCAATCCGTCATGTCTGCCTGCTCAGAATCACGTCAGGAGGATGGACAGTCGTCTGTGGGGGGCAGCCGGGAGAACTGGCAGTAGCGCGAAAAATAGTAAAAGGAAATTGAAGGCCTCGAGAAACGCTGAGATGCAAGGAAGGGGGGGAGCCGGAAATTGAGGGGGGGTTTGCGCCAAGCAAAATACCTGAGTACGGGGACATAGGGGGAAGGTTGAAAATCCGTGACGAAATGAGTTCGACTACTTAAGACTCTTTTAGGAAAGGGGCCTGGCGATTAAAGAACGCAGGGGGGGACAAAACCGAAACAGCAACCCGTAGACACAAAGTAGAGGCTTACGGATTTTGTAGTCGGTGCAGAGCTTCCGTAACAGCCAAGTAAGCGTTTAGGTTCATTTCAAAGAGTTACTAAAAAATAATAGAAATGGTTCCGCCTTCGGTGAAGGAACCGCGGGAGAGGAGTTGAAGCACGTCTTGTCGAAAGAAGGGGCTGGAGAGCACCCACCCGGGTGGAGGGCTCACGGTCCGTTGAGCTACTGTCGGAAGGTTGAATTTGAATTGGAAAAGTGGCCAGGAGAACGGAAAGGGAGTCGGCCTTGCCAAAAGGGGAAAGATTCCAGAACGAATGGGTGGGTCTGAAAAAGAGTACCTTTTTGGAAAAAATCGGCAAAAAGGAGCATTTGGGTTGGAAAATTCATAGATGTTGCTCCGGGACCTGGGAAATTTGGAAATAAAGTCCTGACTCGAAACGCCGGTTAAAATTAGCGGAAGGTGCTCCTGGGCACGAGGGGGAAGAAAAGGGATGAAGACTAGCTACCTCCAAAAATCCTCCGTTGGAACAAACCTTTCGAAGAAAGATGGGGGACGCAAGCGTAAGGAAACGTGGCTACGACGGGTGAGGGGAGTGGTGAATGATGTCGAGTTGGCATAGGAAAGAAGCATCCGAAGGGGGGGAGAGAAGAAAGAAAAGGTTCAAAGTCTTCACGTAGGAGAAAGGAGAAAGGAGCGGTGAGAGGAACACGGGAAACTGCAGGAAGAATCGACAGGGACGAAAAAACTTCAGAAGTTCGGGTCAGCAGATGTCCCTGGTATGATAAAACAACACCTTATTGAAGGAGTAAAACTATCAAGAAGGAGTGATAACAACTTTCCGAAGTTAGAAACGGGGTCTGCATTCCTAGAAGCCGGGACAGAGGGGGTCCTCAAAAAAGCGCTAAGTAGTCCCTAACAGAAATCCGTGAAGAATGAAGACCGATTGTGGAAGACAGGATATCTCGTGATTAAGGGGAGGATAACCCCTCCCCCAAGAGAATACACCTCGCAACGGCAGAGGGGATTTTTGGGAGCGCGAATGAGGATGGAAGCCCGAAAAAACCTATCTTTTCCTGGGAGGGACTAATTCCTACATTATTCATCCGTAAAAGGAACTAACGAGGTGAAGGAATAGCGAAGGGGCAGACAAACTGGCATGAGCAGTTGACCGGCGACAAAAGAAAAGCTGGGACAAGAGCTTTCTATTAACTGTCTTGGACAAACGAGCCGAACCCAAATTCGCAAGGGAATTAAAACCAGGAAAAATGAGCCGAGAACGGGCTGCCGACGGCAACAGCAACACGAAGGAAAAAAACTTCCCTAAAACGGACAGAAAATTCGACAGACCCACCGTTCGGCAGGGAAAAGTTTTGGGTGTTGCACCCCGCTAGAATCGGATAGAAAGGGAACTTTCATTCGACTCTGAAAAAAGGACTAGGTGTCAATACGAAACTGGACCTAGATTAGGGTGCACAACAAGGAGGAACAGAAAAGAGCACGCTAGCTGCATCTCAACAAGATTCTGGCTATCCAGACGGTAGAGGACCCATCAGGCGGGGGGAAAGGGGGGAGCAGCTAAAACACCATCAACAGGTGAGGGAAGACAAAAAAAACCGTGACCGAGTCTGACGGAAGCTAGGCCTTCCTCTCGGATGACACTTATTTGGGGAAAATAAATCAGGGCGCCGTTTAAAAGGGCAAAGATTGGAAGCAAGGAAGCATGGCCAGACCCGACGGAACTCAATGAGAAGCGTCTTTCGAAAGTTAACGACGAGGGGGGCGCAGCCTCGAACCTGAAGGGGGCGTAGCTACGAACATGGGGGGAGGGGGACTCCCTGTGATCGGCGCGATCCGCGAGAAAGGATTTCCACGCTGCGGAGTCGGGGCACATTCCTTCAACGCACGTTGGGAAGTCGCATGATTATAAAGCACGGGGCGATGGGGGGGGGTGGGGGGGTGGAAGAAAGGATCCAAGGCAGGACGGCAAGGCATGACCTTTAGGGGGCGCGCGCACGGAGACTAAATGGTGCGGGATCAAAGAGAAGGAGCCATCTTTCTTCCCTTCTCTCGAAAAAAGAGAGAGGGGGAAGACAGAAGACTTAACGAGAACTAAAGAATCTAGCAATGGTCGAGAGAAGGAAACCAAGAAATCAAACGAAGAGCTTTGAAAATCCGAAACTCAGCCTCTGTGGTGGAGATTTGCTATGGGCACTAAACAAAGCTGACGTGCCGAGAAGAGAGAAACGAGACCAACGGAACCAGACAGAACACAAAAACGAGGAATGATGGGGAGCTGGGGCAAACCATAGGGTTTTCCTACCCTACGTTGGGATAGAAGTCAGCCAACTTCCCCCTCGAGCTAAAAATCAATAGCGCCACCGGAAAGAAATGCCAAGCTGAGCGGGTGGGGAAAAAGACAAACAGGGAGAAAGACTGTCGTCAACTCGATTTTCAGTCGCCTCGGAAAGGGTGAATTTAATTCATCCAGAATGGCACCCTACTACACGTGGATTAGATAAAAAACAGGGACACACCACTCAAAAAATGTAAAAGATTCTGGGAAAGCAGGGGTGAGTCCTCCACCAATGACATAAAAAATTCAGAAGATGAAGCGTCGGGGGGGGGAGGCGGAAGATATATCGCACAGTAGAAGGGACCGAGGCATCCTCATTCATGTCTTTAAACGAACACAGATAAGGAGGCGTGCAGACAAAGAATGTTCAGGGAAGGAAGAAAGAATTAAACTGCACTCGGTGTAGTCGAGGCTGCCTACTGTAGAGAAGCTATTATTGCGAAGAAGATCTATTCATCATTATACCTGGCTTACCCGGGGAACCGGAAGGAAAGGCGAAGCTGGGGACCGACTGGTACAAAAAATCAGAATCCTCTAGGCGAGGACGGTGTTAGTTCAGAATGAACTTCAATCGGGCAGAAACGGATTAGGGGGGGATATGCGGGGGTGGAAGGGACACTCGGTCAATGTTTGCGCCTAGGAAAGGGCTTTGGGATACCGTGCGTACGAGAAAGTGGCAAAAAGGTAAAGGGGGAAAAACCAAGAGCAAACACGACAAAACGTTAGCATATTAATAGGCTCTCGCATAAATCTTCACCAGAGAAGCGAGGAATAAATGGCGTGCGCTAAAATAAGCTAAAGGACGGGGCGAGGCAATGTCTGTTCCTTGCTGTTTAGGACCGCCTCTCAGAAAGAAAACAGTTTGACAAAAAGAATCACAAGCGAGCAAAGAGATTGAGTGGGAACCACTCGCGGTTTACCGCGTCTTGCCAAGAGAGCTTAAGCTGGACAGACTGAATGTACCCGGAAGTAGGGGGCGGGAGGAGGAAAATGTGAAAACTGAAGATGCTCGCCCCGGGTCACGGAAGTCAAAATAATGAAGACAAAACCTGGGAACACTGGGGGGTTCATAGGGCGCGAGCAAGGGGTTTTCTCGTGCGACCGAAAACATCAAAGTTTGTGGGTGGGGGGGAAAAAAGATCGCTTACTTTTCTGAGATCAATACGGGGCGGGGACGTTTACGCAAAAAAAGGGAAAAAAAATCGCGCGAGTGGCGCAAAAGCAATATGGTCTGAATGGTGCTGTTTATGAGTGGGACCCAGGAGCCCGTTCGAGAGGTTCTTCAGAAAAAGTATAGGACGAGAAACACAACAACGTAGGAGAAGAGGGGGAGAGATATTGATTCACTTTAAAAGAACCCATCTGTTAAAAAGTCCAGGGGAAAGGGATAATACAAAACGAAAATAACACCAACCAGTCATAAAAATTGAGAGTGGCAAAGCTGCGAAAATTTCCAAAGGGCAGAAATAACGACCCCATGTAAATAAATTTTAACATACACAAAAAACAATCATCAGAGGGGGGGGGGTTGGGGGGGGGTTTTGTGGGGGGTGGTTGGGGGGGGTTGGGTTGGGGGGGGGGGGGGGGGGGGTGGGGGGGGGTGTTTGGGGGGGGGTGTTTTTGGGTGGGTTGGTGAGAGAAAAACCCAGGTGTCTCGGTTAAAAAAAAAAGGTTCAATGCTTCGGTTTTTCTCGGCTCGTGCTTTGGAATGATTGACGGAAAGTGAGTCCTGGCAGCGTAAGGAACATGTAACGACGCCAGGCTAGACGATCAAAAAAAGAAACGTAACAGCTTGCACTAAAAAGCTAAAACTCTAGTGCCCGAAAGCTAACAGTGACGTCATTTAGGACGAATCTCAAGGATAGGGCGCGGGCCGCGGCGGCGAAGAACCGCGTGGCAGACCGGTGCCGTTCAGGGAAGAAAGCCTTATGAATCCACAGAGCTCCACCGTTTAATGGGCGAGAGTAGCCTCGAGTTGCGAGGTTGGTGAGGGTGCTTGTGTGGGGGTGTGGTCAAAAAGGGGAAGAGAGGAAGCCTGGATTCCCTAATCACTTCCATCTGGGCCGTCAACTCATACCGCGCAAGGAAAAAAAGGGGCCCCAAGGGCACTTCAAAAAAAAAGAAAAACGGGGCGAGAAGTAGGTATTAGCCTTTGAAGCACAAACTCTCTTTGTCATGTCCATCGGACACTGCGTTGCGGAAAGAAGTGGGGTCAATCCGTCAAAACCGGGGAGCCTCGCCCAGCAGGAGAATCGGATCCATATCCTCAGGTATTAAAAAAAAAGGCGGTCCCAATGAAGCCCGCTATCAGAAAACCAGGAAGTTCCGCGAGCGGGGGGAGAGAACAGGCAACGAATGTACCAGCATTGGGGGAAACTAAATGAGGTACGGAGGGGGAGTTCCCTTTCGAGGAATGATGATTTACTCCGACCTTTCAAGCTCAGAGAGAGAAAGGAGCGAGAAAAAAGCGGACGAGGCGATCTGATTGTTGCGGGGAAAAAAAGTCACCCAAGAGAGAATCGTAAATTGGCCCCCGGGCTTTGAAAAAAATGGTTCCGTGTAGAGATTGCAAAAAATCGGGGACGAGGAAAACGCCTTCCAACATAGTCAAAAAACAACAAGAAAGAAGGCCTCTCTCGGGTTGGGGTATTAACGTTTGCGGCTGGGCTGAAAAAGAGCTCTCGCAGGGGGGGGACAGCATTGGGAGGGGGGGGGGCAAGGTGGATAGAGAAGGGAAGAGGGGGAGGACGTCGAGAACCACGACTTGGAAAAGATTGGGGGTTGGGACATCTAAAGAATAGGTGGTCTTAAGAGGTAATCTCGTAGGCGGCAAGAGGGACCGAAGGGAGGGACACGCCAGCAAGCGCGACGGACGGCAGGAAAAAAAGTGTGTGGAGGAAAAGGGAAAGGTCGAGGAAGCGGGCTGACGTGTTAAATCTCCCATCGCAAGAAGGAGATTTTCTGCTCTAGCTTATTGCATCGAGTGGGGGGGAAATGGGAGGGGTGCCGACAGCTGGGAAGGAAAAAATATCCAAAGCTAAAACTAAAGTAAAACTAGCATGGTCATGGAGGGCTACGAAAGATGAGGTCATAATTGAGAGGGGGCGGAGGAAAAAAACACAAGACAACATACGCCGTGCGAAAAAGCTTATAAGATTGGGAGACCCACCCGGAAAGGGATGCCTTTTGGAGAAAAGAAAAATCCAGGGGAAGAGGTAAAGGAGCGAGAACGGAGACAATCGTAGGGTCGGTGCACCGTACGGAAAAGTTCAGGGGGTACTGATCAATAAGTAAAGGCTAAGGCTATTCAGAGGAGGGGATCAGAGCGACTGGGAGGGAGATGCTGGGCCAGGGGGGAAAGGGGTTTGGGGTCAAAAAGCCTCGTTTTCAACCAAGAAGGGTCGTTTCAATCCTGGGGCAGGGCCACTAATAGAAAGAGGGGTAGTAGGACGTCATACAGTGGAGTGACAATTGTGTAAAAGCGAAAAGCAACTATGTTTGAGACCAGATCAAAGAAAGAACTACACCGTATATTATTACAGGGGGGCTGGGGCGGCCGACGAAGGGGGACAAGGGAAAAAGAAGGCGCGTGAAGAAGGTAATGTGTTCAGGAAGTCACTAGAAAGAGAAAGCGATTCGAAGGAGGTCAGGGGGAGCGGCATCGAAAGCCATGATCAAAGTGTGGGAAGGAAGCACCCCATGGGTCCCGTCACGAGTTAAGGGGCCGCGCAGGGAGGGACTCGGGAAGGGGGGAATTGGAACGTGGCTAAAGAGGAGCCAAAGTGACCTGCGTCGCTTGAAAACCGAAGGCGGGGTTTAAGGGAAAAAAAGAAGGGGGTTCAAATGGACTTCGTTTTGAAATAGGGGAAAAAGGGAGGTAGGGCCATAGGAGGGGACTGTTGTGCCGGAAGAACAGGGAAAAAGGGGTGAATGGAATGATGCTCCAACACTGGGGGAAGACGACAAAGTGCGTTTGATGTGGTGCTCCTTTCCTCAATAGTAGGCGGAGGAGACAACTCCCAGTACGTCTGAGGGGGGTAGGGCCGAAAGCAGGGCGCGCCAAATCAGTGAGGTCGGGACCGAGGAAAAGAAATTGTTTGGTGAGATGTGGGGAAAAGAGAGTTGGTTTTTTGGTTGGGGAGGTTCAACGCACGAAGGGCGAGAAGCAGACCAGAACTTCACGTCCGGAGGGAAGGAAGACGGGAAAAAGCGCTTTTCGAAGACAATAATCACCGGGGGGCTCCCGGGAGCATCGACAGGGACCTAATCAAGTCGAAAGTGAGGGGGGGGTCATGTGCCTGTGGGATAGAAGAAACACAACCTACGTAGAGGAGGAACCATGAAGAAAGTAAAAACAGAACTTTTCCGATTGATGAAGGTAGGCATTTCTATGACTAAACATCCAGGGTGAGAGAGGTACCCGGTAAGAAAAAAAGCTACGGGAAGAGGAGAAGGAGGAAGAGAAACTGCTCAACGTGCGCGCGTACGCAAAAAAAAACAATCGGAAAACAGAAGGGAGACTACCACACGGACATTCAATATGTGGCGCGAAATTGGTGGCTCTCCCTCGGAAGAACAAACGCTGGGGAGTGGGGGAGACTAATCTGATAGACAACAGCCGGAAAGCGGAAAGGAACACATGAAAGGGGGGGGGGCGTGAGATACGGTGGAAAGAAGATCTTGAAAGGGAACGGGACACAGTGGTTCTTCCTTCTGAAAGCGATGGAAGACTTGACAAAAACGAGTGGATAGAAAGTCGGTCAAACCTAAAGTCCAAGGGACGAACGAAATGGAAGACCAACACTAAACAGGGTTGTCCGGAAACGTTCACGTGGACGACGCAGAAACGTGCATGCAAAAAACTAAACCCGAAAAGGAAGACTTTCAGCGAACACGAGGGACGGCCGAACGGGTGACATGCCGGGACTAAAAGGCGGGGTCTCAAGAGGAGGACGAAAGAGAGTCAAGAAACGAAGGACAAATCAAGAAGGGCGTAAGTGCACAACTTCAAGAAACAAAGAGGAGGCTCGGGAAAGAAAAGGACCACTCTTCCAGAAGGGGGCCAACAAAGGACAGTCCCAGCGACGGTTTCGATCGGGTTGACATGGGGGAAAGCGCCAAAAAGTCAGTGAGGGCTTAGATACCTCGACAATCAAGGCAGGAAAAAGAGTCGACCTGTCGAAGAATTGAAACTTACGGAGGGGAAACACGCCCGGAGAAAAATAAAAGTGAAGGCCCTGTTCCCAAAGATTGAGAGAAAAAAAGCGGAGCCCAGCAAGAAAACGTGGAGGAGCAAAAGACATGCGATAGGCAATCAAGTCGGAGGAAAGAGTTGGGCATCTCGACGAAGAAAAGGCAGTTTCCCTTAAGGGGGGAGTGCGGACACACCGGTCCAGTTTGTCCATGAAAATCAACGGCGCAGACCCTGAGGGAATGCCAGGGCTCCGTAGTGTCTAAGAGAATGAACGGCAAATTAGGTTGGGCAAGAAGGACGCTACGGGGAGGGGTGTGGGGGGTGGGGTGGAAGGACGAAAAACAGATCCGATAAGAGGGAGGGAAGAGTCAGGGAAGAGGGGGCGAGAAGTGGATCAAACGTAAGGGGAGGGGTCAACACGAGACAGATGACTTCTAAATGAAAAAAAAAAGAAGGTAATAAGATAGACCTAAACCAAGATAAGGGGAATGCAAAGGTCGGGACGGCACAACGGCGCTTCGAGCGCAAAAAAAGACAGTAAGGTAAAGAGATTTGTTCTCTGGGTGAAATCAAAAACGAGGTTTGACACACCGGAGGGAAGAATCTCGACGTAGAGGGAAGAAAAGCCACCCCACGATAGAAGGGGAAACCAAACCATCGGGGGTGTTCTACTTTTTTATCCTTATAGAAAAAGGCCCCTCATCCTGTCTCAAGAGAGGAAAAGACAAGAGGCTGAAAAGACACAAACACACAAATAAAAAAATACCGCGGGGGCAGCGAAAAGGCTACAAACGTGGGGGTCGATCAAACATAGAGGGGGAGATGGGCTTCTTCTTATGTCCTGTGAATTTTAATTAGGCCGAACTTTCGGGAATAAAAAAGGTGAAAAATAGATCAAAGTAACAGGGCGGCAAAAAACAAGGTCCCAGATGAAGGTTTAGGATTCAAGTTAGAAGAAAGGCTCAAACGTATCCAAAAAGAAATTAGTCAATCACTGGAAGTTGCTACTTCTAAAAAATGATCAAGAGTATTTTCAAGGAGAAAAGCAGATATCCAGAAGGGAAGAAAAGATGAAACTCAGGAGGAGATGGTATTCCCTATGGAAAAAACACTGGAAGGGCGAAGCTAAGTTTACTTGCACATGGGATCAAAAGCGAGGCTTAGAAAGTGCGATCAAGGGGTTGCCCCTATGATTAATAGAGAGAAGATTCCTGCGAGTGTGGAGCAGGTAGAAAGGGAGCAACGGATTGGACTGACAAGATGCGCAATCTTCAAGTACTTGTAAAAAAGCAAGGAGGTGAAGCGATGCCGGCCTTGGGCTTCATGTCAACAGACGTCTCGGTAGGATACTCACATATTTCATGAGTGGGTTGAAAGGCTTCACTTTTTCGAAGACGCTTGGGGGGGAAAAAAGGAAAGGACTAAGGGGTGAAGCTCGGAAGGAAAGGGATAAACACCATTACAAATAAATTGAACAAACCGGAGGATATAAAATAGAGGAGAGCTTCTTAAAAGGACTCTAGGGGCGATAGAAGAGGGACGGGGGAAGGAAGGGGATGGAAGAAAGTGTTCGGAGAGCGCGCTCAAGAGATCTCTAGGCAGAGAGGAGAAACGGGGAAGGGGAAGTGGACCATCGCGTCAGAAAAAAAGGGAAAGAAAAAAAAAATGCGCTGATCATCAGGAAGAGGCGGATGGAAGGAGGCGTGAGATACTTGGGGAAGAGCGGGCAGAAGAAAAAGTCAAAAACAGGGTTCCGCCTCAAAAAACTAACGAAAAACGACGCATTGGCACATCTTGTTATCTCTAGAAGGGTTGCGGGAGATGCGGGGGGAAGGGATTACCATTACAAGTTTTTTGGAGGAAATCGGGAGGGGGTCAGAAGGATCAGTGCGGGGAGAGTGCGGGGCAGCAGAGGGGGGACGCGAAGAGGTCTACGCAATCTTTTCAAGTGGGCCTGGGTCGGAGTGCCTGGAAGAGGCGCTGCTGTTTCGGGAAACGTGGATCCAATATCGACTAAAAAAAAAAAAAAAAAAAGAAAAGAAGGCGGAGTTAACGGCCAGGGACGAAAAGAGGAAGGGGGGAACAAGCAGGCAGGCAACCATAAAAGCGAAAAGAGGGAGTAGAAAATCTACTGCTATTCTGAAAAGGGGTCTAACCCGAGAGAAGGGGAGGACCGATCTGGGTGGAAGGAAAAACAACGATCAGGGGGGACAGGGCATACAGACCAAAAAAAAGGGTCGCGAGGGGGGCGACAAAACGTTCAATGAGTGGTTGTCAGGAGGGAGGGAGGAGTGGAGCGCCTTAACCAGGGGCGTATTAAATTGAGAAGGACAGGGGAAAACTTAAGCACACGGGGAAGGCTACGACTAAAAAAATCAGCAGACAATGGGGGCACTAATCAATAACTAGATAAGAAAAGAGTTTTAGCTAATTGTGGGATACTCATGCAACATTAATAAGATTAGGGCGGGACGCGCAGGCGGCGAGACGCAATAACAGCTTTCCTCCAGGGCCGATAAGCCGGCTGAGACGAGAAATCATCTCCCTGAGGGCGAGCAGCAGCTATAAGAGAGAATTTTGGGCCTGATTGAGTCTTGGGGTCACTTAGGTTACGAAAATCAAGTACTTCCCGTAGCGTACTTTCGGGTGACCTAAAAAATCAAAGGCCAAACGGGAGTCCTATTCCACCCGCAGGGACATACAAAAAAAAGGGGGGCCTAATATAACACATGGGGGGGCTAGAATCGCGGAGTTTTAGGAAAAGTAGGCCTTTTCGAAATAAATTGAAGTCTAAGTAAGAAATGGTACGACAACAGCCGAAGGGACGTAGAAAAGGGGGGTATGGGTCATCATGGGGGGGTCAGACGAGACACAGAGGCAGCAAGAGAGCGAAAATTCAAAAAGATTCAGTTCGAAAATGGTCAGGGAGACACAACACGCCCACACTCAGGGTCGGCAAAACACTCAAAAAGCAAGCAGGACTCGCGGGGTTCAGTCGTCCTTCTGACGAAAACACAGAAATCAGTAGGGTCAAAGATAAGGGGATGTTACGATAGGGAAAAAACCCGAAAGGGGGATAG
>Ga0179591_1266664_pt1 | contig 12743 bp, 6 predicted proteins | sample CZOMad2_1_08_16f_FD_182891 | JGI IMG/M metagenome (GOLD analysis project Ga0179591, IMG submission 182891) | Vadose zone soil fungal communities from Angelo Coast Range Reserve, California, USA - CZOMad2_1_08_16fungal (PacBio error correction) | ecosystem: Environmental > Terrestrial > Soil >...
CAAAATAAATTGGCTAGGAAGCCACGGGGGGCTCAAAGGGTAGGAGGAACGTTGGCGGTAGCCGGGGAAATCTAGGGACGACGACACCTGAGGAGGGTGAGCACCGCGATCGCTGCAGAAAGATCACAAGTACCGCTCAGGGAAAAATATTATTAATGTCTCATCCTAAAAGGAAAAGATGGAAATGTTCGTCGGGAGGAAGGCGCCGACGTACGAAGTACTCTATTCATCAGTGTCAGGGGTAGTGAACCCGAGCTACTTAACGTAAAGATACTGCTGATCCAAAGGAGCTCTGGCGGAGTGCTATAAACCACCAAAAACACTGACAAGGCAGAAGCGAACAAAAGAACAGAAAAGCTCCTTTCAAGAAAGAAATCTCACGGGGGGATTCCCGCGGGCCAGCAGTAGTGCGAGTCTGAAAGGAAATCCGGAACTCTGAAAGTCCAAAAAGTGACTAGATCATAAAACTCGAAGTCCGTATCGCTGATAGGAAACTGCCGGAAATGGGCTATTTTCAAGGATCCAGCGATCTTCTTGTGCGACAGGTCACTTTGAAGCAGTCCTCCTCTTGGGACTCGAAATAGAGGCGCCGAACCGCATTCGGAATCGAACCCCGCCGTATCAGAGGAAAGATTCGCCCAGAGCCCTACAGCTGACGTGGTCTGGTTAACCGGGCACTTCGACACGCACAGGGCATGACAAGAGATCATAGGAGGCACGCTGGTGTTTCAGAGTAGATCGACGACTGTTGTTGTAGAAAAAACAGGGGAAGCGCGGGAAGGACGGACTCACTGGTCCATAAAATGTAGATACCAGCGGTAAGCGCGGGGAACCAACTTCACAAATGGCCGCTAACAAGCCGCGGTGGAGACTTTATTTTCCCGGCGTCTACGGGGGAGGAGAAACGTTGCGGGAGATGGCATTCAGGAGGGAATCCCTTAAGCATAAACAGAAAAGTCATGCCAGACTGCTGCATAATCGGAAGTGAACACAGACCTGTCTCATCAAAGAACCCACCGCAGGCCAACAGGGGGAGAAGGGGGAGTGGAGACACGGGGGCTAAGAGAAGAGGTCAAACGAGAATAACAAAGGAAGAAGGATCTTCAGGAGGAGACAGGACTTCAAATCAAATCAAAAAAAAGGAGAGAAAGGCAAAGAATCGTCAACAAGGGCGGCCGAAGGGCAGCGGGGGGAAAAAACGTCCTCCAGACTTTACTGGGTGAATATTGCAAGGGGGGGGCTTCTTCTGAACTCGCCGGGGAGAGTCGGAACAGAAAGAGACGGGCTCGAAGGAAAGTTGCTAAATCCAAAAACGAAAAGGACAAGCTCGAAAATGAGTCCTAGAAAAAAAAAATAGCACGACGAAAAGCGAACGACGGTCAAGATGATTCAGAAAAAGACAATAAAGGCAGGAGAGAGAGAGGGGAGGAAGAAAAAATACCTCAATCGCTCCGGGGCGGGGGCAGGCCGACGGATGCCTAGGAATTCCCGATCTGAGCTTACAGGTGCGGGGGGAAAAAAAGGGAATATACAAAGGAAAAGGGGCTGACATTTGTGAGACAGGAGCCCTTTTTTCTAAAACTACTCAAGAAAGACCCACGAAAGGAAATGGGAGAGGGGAAGAATCTCGATGGATAAAATCCCTATGAGATGCATTCTCCAAGGGGGCTTTTCTCAGTCTTCAACGAAAATAAAAAAATAGTTCTAGGGTACTAATCCGAAAGAAGGAATCTTCAGTAGAGTTTTACGAAATCGATAAAAGCAGCAAGATTGCTACTTAAAGGGCACTTCTGACCGCAAGCGACGTTGGTCACTACGTTCTTTAAATGTGGTGGGAAGGACTCAAGCTTCGCAGTCTCACTGTCCACAGAAAACCTTCAGCTACCTGGCTTCGAAGTTGTCGGCAAAAAAAGGTGGCCTGAAGCCTCCTTACCAGAAAGGTTCAAGCTTCGGGGGTTTTTAAATCCGGGTTTCTAACCGACATCCTACAGGACAGGTAAGAATTACAGGCTCCCATTCTTCTCTAGTGACGGAAAAGAGGGGGAAGAGGTTGGTAAGGCTATGTAAGACCTGTAATAGGGTACAAGCGAGACAAACTTTCAAACAGGGGGGCTTTGGGAGGCCTGGTATCATGAAGCTCACCTAGGTGCGTCATGCTTTAGAAGGAGGCCACTCATTCAGGTGGCCCGAAGATGGGCTGGGAATCTCGGGCCTCCAAGGGGATAACTGAAGAAGACCGACTACCGACACTCGAGTCGACGAGACAAAAAATTTCACCTTGTTTGGGGCGAGTAAAAAACGGGGCCCTGAGCCGTGCAGGACTGAGGAGCGCGCCAAGTGTCCCGCCTCGCGAGGAGAGCCCGGAGTGCGAGGCGCCTTGCTGATTTTGGGAGTCGATCTAAATGCAGCTAATATAACAGACTGATGCAGAAGGGTTGCAGGGACAAAAGAATCACAAAGACAAGAGGAAATAAGTCTGAGTACGCCCTTTCAGGGCCTACCGCTAAACGAACCGCTAAAAAACTCTGGAGCGCATTCGAAAACGACTACTCTTACCAGCCACATGGTACAAAGCCCAAGCGACCTGAAAGGATCGATATGATGGCCTTAAACCATTCCAAGGGCCGTCGAAAAACGGTCAAAACACCTGCAAGGGACGGGCAAAGCGGATCACTAAGATTCACATGAAGAAAGGTCTCCCCCTAAGAAAAAACGGCTCAACACATGTCTCTAAATAAAATCAGCGGTTTCGAAAAGAGTTGTCGGCTTAGTGGTGAACCCGCTCCCTCCCACGGTAAAAAAGGGGAAAAATCGGGGGATGATCATATGAACCTCTCTCTACTCTCAAAGGACCAAAAGCGAAGCATAGTATAAATCTTACACCCCCCGCCTATAACGAAATGGCAAACACATCGGCTCATGAGAGAAGGGCAGCTCTGAGCTGGTCTTCCATCTCGGACCCGAAGAAAGGTTTATCATAGCTGGGGTTGGAACCTTTCTTATACTCAAAAGCCTGCAGGCAACGGCCGGTCCGGCCTGAAGATCAATATCTCCCGGGAAAATGAGAATTGGTCTTAATAGGAATGATTGGCAGGAGGGGAGAAAAAAAACGGTCAAATTGCCGAGGCGAACTAAGACAAAGGCTCGTCGTCGTAGATCTGACCCATTGAAACGCCAAGCTCGAGGAGAGGGGCTAAAGACGGGGCTTCGTTATGTAGATTCCCAGACCTAAAATCAAAGAGAATCGCTAAAAAAAGCAAAGCCGGGGGAATAAAGTTAGGAGGGAGTGCGAAAGGAACCACTGGGGTTTCTATACATCGGGCCAGGCCAAAAATAGCGCATTGATCCGAGGAGGACGCCATCATAAAAAAAAAAACGGAGGGAAGAGAAAAGATTTGCTCCATCTTCTACCCACCGCTATGGGGAAGTCTCCCAGGCGACAACGCGGAAAGAGGGGGGGCTTCTTCAGGAAAAGAAGAACTAAATGTCTTCGCTCTATCTCTACATGATCGGAGGAGGGGGGGGAAATCAGAGCATAAAAAACTGGTCGGAACTCTACCAAGGGTGTGAGGACTGGGAATCTATCTATAAGAGACTACAGTTAGCAGCGGCCAGAGGATTACGGTTTGTTGGAGTGAACAAACGGAAAAACAGTTTCATAGTCGTGCTATCGAGTAGAGATCTATGTGGAGCCGTAGCTTAATTGGCCGGTCGAAAAATTGCTAGGAGGCCTCATCTACAAAGTGGAAATGAACTAGCTGGGCTGTCAGGGGGGGCCGCGGGATAAAAAACTCTAGTGCAACTTCAGACCACGGTTTGGCCGAACGCTCGGATAGGGGATCTGCGTGATAACTACGCGCAAGTAAAGGTCTTCGCTCTTATTCGTGTCCCTCTAGGATAAGCCCGAAGTGTCCAGGATGGAAAAAAGTGGGGGGAGGGGGTAAAAAAAAAAAAAAGGAAGACGAATAGCCAACGGATGTCCGGCGAGACAACGGGGTGGCTCCGTGGAAGGGGAGGCTTCAGCCGGTGAAAAGAAAAAGAGGTGAAGAAAAGGGGGTGGGGTAACAACAGAAAAAAACTGGGGCAAACGATTGCGAGCGCGGGGAAGAGTGTTTTCCGGAAAGAGGCATATAGAGGTGAGGGGGGGGAGGGTTCACAGATCGGGACAGGTAGGCGACAGAGCCGCGGGCCTCGAGGTCCGGGCTCCGCGTAGGCAAAGCCAACGAACTTGAAGATTTTAAAAAAGGGGCGAGGTCGTTTCAATGCTATTGGGGTCCTGTCACAACGACTAAGGTTCTTTAAAAGGCACTGGGATCGGTAAAAAATTCAGAAAGAACACCGACGTCTCGAATCTCAGACGGGGGGGGAAACAGTTCCCGCGTTGACTCAAGAAAGGGAACAGAGGTGGACCAGGAAGAGACCTGAAAACAGAACGTGTGAATCTAAACGTGAAATCGGAGGGAGACCGGGGTACGGCGGCGGAAAGTCAATCCTGGGGGGGGGGGGAAGGAGACTTCACCAGACCAGGAGAGAAAACGTAAAAAGGAGCTGGCGTGACCCTCGCAAGCATGAAACAGGGAAGGTGCGTAGGAGCCCCGCAAGGGGGACCATTGCTTCATGAATGACACAGAAGAAAACGGAAGAAAGGCCTCCTGCAGAGTCTAGGGGAAGAATGGGAGCCGAATGCTACGTGCGACTAAGCAGGAGAGGGGGACTGTTGGGGGGATCCCAGCATGGGGATTAAAAAAGAAGCACAAAGGTCTCAGATATAAGCGCAATCTCATTGGATTGAAGGAGTCGTTGTGACGAGGATCGCCGAGTTGGCAAGGGCCACTTGGAACAAAACATGCGAGCGCGTACAAAAGGGATCGAGGAATGAGTCATGCGGGAAGCGGACTTAAGCAAAGCGATGAGACGGGGAAAGCACACCTTCTCGCGCTAGTTAGTAAGGAAGGATTCCGGAAAACGGTAGAATATTACTGACTTAGAGTGGGCCTATTTCAGAACGTCAGTAAGAAAAAGCTCTACTTTTTATACATAGCGACTGAAAATTGCTGACTCTTGGGGTCTCGTTTAACCAAATGTTGGGCCGAAAGCGGTGGGGGGAAGGGCTCCATCACCAGGTGCCAGGGGTAAGGAATGGAGTTCCTAGCACGGTGACGAGCAACATCAAACGGGAACGAAATAAAAGGGGAAATTCGGCTTTCCGACCGGGAAAGTCTCTGCGGGGAAAAGCGGTTAAAGTTAAGCGAGAGATCGCCGGAGGGACGGGTGCTCGGGATCCCCACAAAGTCTTGAGCGCGCTTAAAGGAACATTTGCTCTTAGCGCCGGGGGGAGGCGATGCGGAGATCATGGGAGACCGGAAACCTTTCTGTCAGTCTAGTCGTCTAGGGATCCTCTTGCGGATATTCCCAGGGAGGTAAGGAGCAATAGATTAAACTTTTAATTCTTGCCGAGCTTTAGAGAGAGCTTGGACCTTCTCCTGGACTGGATGGAAAAGGGGCCATTGGAAGAGCCTCTGATCGTTTAAGGGGGGACGGCTAAAACTCAGGTCGAAGGGGGGGGCAAGAGCACGGGCAGGTGTTCAAATATGACGGTTTAAAAGAGAAACACCGACGACCGCACCGCAGAGCGGTGCGTTTGGGGGATCATCTGGAAAATGGGAGAGTCATGGAGATCAGGCAGGGAAAAATCTGCGCGGGCGTCTGACAACCCGTATTTAGGAAATGCGAGAATGCTATCTCCGAAAGCGGGGGGGCCCAGCCCGTCTTAAGCAGGGACTAAGGCGGCTCTCTAACATGGCCGGCGGCCTATGATTCCAGCTGCCTTCCATCTTGAGAGGGAAACAGCCGTACAATCACCCAGGAGCCTGAAACAGACAGCGTCTCGACAATACACATCGTGGGCTTCTGTTTGAGGAGAGTTCGGGAGGAGGATCTCTATGTGATAGCGTCCACCCTGGGGGGAACGGGCAGAGGCGCCCGGGATGGATGTCGAAATGAAGAGGCGTTCCGGCGCCTATGAGACGGCAGCTGGGAAAGGAACGGACTTACGACGAAGATTAGAGACCGGGAACTAGAAAACCGGTTATTACCGAAATTGGGCACACGCTGATAAAGTCGACAGATTAACCTGATAGGGTAATATTGAAAGGGAGAGTCTGGTATATAAAGTTGGAATTTCTCGTGCCTACTTGTCCCGCCGTCTTAACGGAGGAATCCAGGGGAATCCACTTAAGAGATTGGATGTCCAGAGGGGAACCCGGAGTTTCATTAGGGTTGAGAGGCGACCGCGTCCCGTTTGGGTTCGAAAGCACGCAGAAACTTTCGGAAGAAAGCAGCTCCCAGGCGAGAGGGGGAAAGGAAGCAAAAGATCGCCGCGCGAATCAACGTCATGCGGAAAGGAAAAGGCACCTCCTCCGATCATAAGAGTGGCCGAGTATTTCGCAGACTTCAGAATCTTGCCGGGGTATGGGATCGAAGAAGAAGATGGAGGTGGACTCTTCACGAAGAAGAAATTTCTTCTCAAAGACGCGCAAAAAGGAGGATAGGGGAAACTTCAGAAGAATCAACGTTAGTTCTAGGGAGGTAGAGAGCTACCCCAACTGAGGATTTTAAAGAGGGTGCAAAAGGGAAGAAAAAGCTGAAGAATAAAATTGGTCGAGAAGTTCCTATAACGGAGGGAGACTACTAAACATCCTGACTTAGGGGTGACGCCACCGATCGGGGATGAGCTCCGAACTCCGACAGCGGCACCCGATGATAGTACAACAGATAAAAAGGTAATGGGGGGGGGACTTCGAAGAAAGTCAAGTCCGTCACTATGAAGGAGCGGCGACTTACGTGAATTAAGTAAAGAAATCTGGGAAGCGTCTTTCTTAACAAGGGATCGGGGGCTGCGTAACCCCAACTCCGTGTAGAAGAAGAAAACAGAGACAAGAAAAGAAGGATTATGGGGTTCTAATACGAGATAGGGGTTAAAAGGCGGCCCAAGGATTAATACGGGCGTCTAAGTTTAAACGGCTTGGCTCTCGCCATTAGAAAATCAAGGAAAGGTCTCTTCCTAAGCGGACATAAAGGAAAAAAAAGGGGGCTACAAAAGGGAAGGACAAGTAGAAGGGATACTGTAGAGGAATACATCGCGGGCTCCAACGCCCTGAAAAGAAGAAGGGAAGATCGAAGGGGGAGCGGCCAGTTCAGGTTCGGGGACAGAAAACGATGGCTGCGGCCAGCAAACTAAGTACGTTGCCGGGACAAGCGGAAGAGGACGTAACGCGCGAACCAAAGACAGCAGGAAAGAACAGCTGTGTCAGATTGAAAACGATAGCACGGAAAAAAGCGTTGTCTAGCGAGGGGCAGGGCGGAAACGGAGAGACACACTCCCAAAAAGGGCGTGAGGAGAAACTTCTCGAAGGAGGGGAGGAATGGCGCGAACACGAGGTTGAGTGGGTGGAGGAGTCTACATAACTTTAATCCAAGCGTTGGATAATATAGAGGAGAGAAGGGGTCACTGCAGAAAATGGGGGTCACTGAAAGGGTTCATGTCCCTATCGAAGAGGAAGAAAAGACCTAGGCACATCACCAAAGCATAATTGAGGAGGTTCTCGGGCTAAGAAAAAGATCAAAGAGCCCCCGGCAGTCAAAAACCGGCGAAATTACAGAAACGCACAAACTACAAACAGAAAAAAAGTGAGAGCAGGGCAAAATACGGCCCAATAATACTGAGGGGGTCTCTCGGCGAGCACGAGCGGCAAAAAAAGTGAAAAGAGCGGACAGCTACAAAGAAGGGGAGAAGAAGGGGAGTCGTAGAATCGATCCGGCTCGAAAAATGGGCAAGGAGGCCAAGTAAGTCTAATAAAGTGCTTATGTAAAAACGCACAGAAGAAAAAAGTTGGCTAAGTCGGGAGAACAAAAGAAGCTGAAAGCGCGCAATGAAGGACAAACTACCTAGACGCAAAGTTCCGAGGGCAAATCCTTAGGGAGCGAAGAGAGGGCTAAAGGAAAAGGACACAGGAAGGGGTTTTTTGTTTTTGGTAAAGTGAAAGGAAGAACTCAGACCATTAGGGGTCAATTTGTCAGGAGACCTCGCAACCAGCGCTGTCGTAAAATAAACAGCGGGCTCCTCAACTGACCACGCATCAAGCTAACCTATTGCTAAGGAACAACAAGAAAGTACAATTAATCATAAAACGAAACTGGCGGGGTAGGCAACCGGCAACGAAGTCTATTTCTACAAGTGGACAGGAATGTCTGAAGGACTGCCCGAGCTAATCGGACTTTTTCCTCCCGAGTCGCATTAAAAGACAGCTCCGGCATGCATACTAGAGACATTTTAGCCGAAGAACAAGTTCGTTTTGAACAGTTTGTTGCGGGGCACGGAGAACTTAGGAAGGGAAAGCCCCGGACCTTTCCTCAAAAAAAAAAAAACGACCTCGTGCGCTTGTAGGCATGATCTCCAAGACGGGAGCCTTTATTTGGAGAAGCACGGAAAGCTGATAGGACCTTCATCAGAAGGAGGGAGTCCGATTGCCCGGAGGAGCAAGGTCGTTCGCGATGGGGGAAGCCGCACTAAGAAAAGGGTGAGGTCATAGCGGATCTAACGCTGGGAAGAGGTACGAAGAGCCTGCACAGGGATTGTCAAAGTTGAATCGAACAATCGTTGAACCAGGAATTACGTCGCTTTGGGCCGTATCAGGAGGGGTGTTTAGCTGGAAAGACACCAAAGGATGACTTGTCCGACGAACGCTCCCTCGGCTCGAAAGAATGGCCGCAAGTGTCTACTGATAATTATCGTTGTCCAATGGAAGTACTTGGACATCCTAGGGGCCGTGACATTCTATCACACCGACCAAACTGTTCCGGTCAAAAAGCAGAAGAGGAGGGGGCGGGCAAGGGGCCGCTGAAGGGCGTTCATGAACGAAAAGTCCTACATTTTGGAAAAGTAGTAATAACTGAGTGCAGAAGGGGGGGGGGAAGTCAAAAAAAGAAGCAATGAACCTCCGATTCCAAGAGACAGTCCGTCTAATGCTGTTGCCTACAGGAACTGATGCCACGAGGCTTTTCCAGCCAACGAAATAACGATTTTCACGTACCTGGGGAAAAACGACAAATCTACCGCGAACCTTATTTCAAAACTTCAAGGATATGTCCTTAAAACGCGGTACTGGGAAGGAGAAGCGTGACCACAACGAAGGGTACAACCCGAGACACCGAAGAAACAAGCAGGTCCGAAAGCTTCCTCAAACTTTCAAAGTGCAGAGCGAAAAGAGAAGTGGCCTCGGGGTCCAGGGCTTTACCAAGTCAACCTCCAAGGTAAAGCAGGGGGATCGGGTGGGCTTGCCTAGGACCCCGATAAGGACTCAGAGACCTGCAAACTTAAGGCTCGAAAAACATCGCCTGACATCTAAACCCCTCACCGCGCTAGGGGTCTTCACCCTTCAAAAGGATTCAAGAAACCAAGAGACGTAGGTAGACAGCGAGACCCTCATTCCATTCAACGAGGGTGGTCAGTAAGTTCGCGGGTGCGAGGGGGATTCTCTTTCAGGCAGCAAGGCCAGGGTAAGGAGCCGATCCACTCCAGTAAAGGAACGAAGAAAGGGGGGTTTAAATCACTCAGCGCACGTGGCAAGCGGCCAGAAACAAAACCAAAACAAACACTGCCGGAACTATGTACTCTGGTCTAAGGTCTAACTGGCATCGGCGCCCGTAGATATAGAATCAACTTCAAGTCTCGCAGGTACGGGGCAAAGAACATTCTAATTGGGCTTTATGTTCTCCTAATCCCGACTAGATCCAGCAGAAGAGAAACTCAGAGCTGAATAAGTGAGAGTGAATTAAATTGGCCGCCCTAGACATGGGGCGGCCGTTGGGGCAAAGGGATAGGCGAATCACAAGAGCGAATTGTGGAGGCCGCCCGATTTGGGACAGCAGAGAGACAACACAACAACGAAAAAAAAAAGGGGGAAGGGATGGGGGCGAAACATCGCAACCAAAAAGCGCCTTGAGTGACTTATAAAATAGCAAACAAACAGGCCTCCAGGGAATTCTGAGATACCGTCCCCTATACTAAAGGGAAATTCTTGAGGAAGCGATTCCGAGAGAGCTGAGAGGATTAGTTCCTTGAATCATTCAGACCATCGGAAATCGTTAAAAGTGGGTAACTCATACTGAGAGCTTGAATCGGCAGGGGTCCTCGAACTGGCTCTCAGAAAGTGGGTCGCAGCAGGCAGCGCTTGACTAGGGGTTTAAAATGGGGGGGAACGAGTGTAAACAGCTTCCGATCCGTTCCAGCCAACGTTCGTGTATCTGTAGGGGGGAGGGGGCCCTCTTTCGATAACGGTCCTGTGATTACGAGGTTCATAGACTGCACTTAGCCTAACGGACCAATTAGGGGGGTGCTGAGTTCGCGGATCGAGCTGCGCTCCCGGCCGGACGGGGGGAAACGAGACTTCTTGTTATTGAGTAAAAGTGTAATCTGCCGCTCTGGTCGTCTCTCTCGGCCAGGTGTAACCATTCTAAACCCCGAGTTGAAAAAAAAGGCGGAACTGTTGCCGGTATGGTCCAAGAAATGAAAGCGGTCTAAAACGATAAGACCGTCTCCACACTGTGGTTGAAAGATATCTTTGTTGCGGAAAGCCGTGCATACGAGGGGCCTCTTATTGCTAAGGCTGGGAAAAGGGAATAAGAAATTGTCCAAATATTTGACTAGGGACATCGGGGAAAAGTTGGACGGCCACACACAGATGAAAGAAGCGGAGGCATGGGGTCGTGTGTCCCTCGGGCTAGGAAGGAAAAAGGGGGGACTACAGGAGAGAGTATCTTGAGGGATAACGCTGGAGCAAGCATTCTCATTAAAAGAAAGGGGAGGTGGCCGCAGGATGGGGGATTCATCCCGGATTGGGCCTCACCTCAAGAGACTCCGTTCAGGGGAAGATGTGTGCGAACCCAACGGGGGGGGATCGAAAGGCTCAATAAAAGCATGGAAAACGCCGCTCTTCTCGCGGTATAGGAAAACTTTTCCTGACGCAGAAGGCCGGGCAACGGAGCTGGAAACGAGACCGTCTTAAAGGGAACAAGGGGAAAAAGTCATCTGCTACATCGGTGCATGTTCCGTCGGCGGAAAGTGGCAAAAAAAGGTGTTGTGCAAGAGGACGAAACCTCTGCCCAACAGTCCGAGGGCGGTGACTCCCAAAGCGCCGGACAGGTCCAACAGAGGTGAAGAAAAGTCTACACGGGGAAGGGAGTCGAGTACTTACCGGAAGGACCGGGAGGAAGGAAAAAAAAAAGGAAACGAAACAACAAAAATCGCGGACTCGCATTCCCTCGCGACAGTGGAGAGAATCGGACGAGGGAAAGTTCGTATATGTCTGGGGAGCCCGCGGGTCGGGGGAGAACGAGAACTCCGCCGGCTCACGTTCTTTCCGGATATAATTAAAGAAATACGCCTTATGTATGGGGTCGACGCCGCAGAGCCTTCAAAACAGTGGAACCAACGTACCAGTCGGTGGGCGATACAAAGCCGCGAGGACAGGCCGGAGGCACTGAGAAGGGCTTATCACTCTTGCGTGGCAAAAAACAAAGAAGAAAACAAAAATCTTGCTCTATAGTTTAGTAAGGGAAGAAATTCTTAAAAAGTGTAGACCGCCGGCCGCTATTGACCGATAAGCAATCCTCCGGGGTCTAAAGCAAAACGCTGGAGTTATCACCGACACTCGCGGCTCACAAGAGCGAGAGTTGGCTTGATTGCGAGTGTAGTGCACTACCAAAGGCGATGTCGTCTACAAACAAAGGTTCCATCCCATTAAAAAAAAAGGTGAGGCGTCTTTCCACTAACGGGTCTCTAAAATATTAAACGTGCGAGGGAAGGCGTCGGCTGACGACGCGAAAAGTCGAGAGCCGTTACGGCCGTGTATCGCGCGCTCGAAACGCTTCTTTCGGAGGCACCGTCACGGGAAAGAAACCCTCGCGCGACATTCTCATGGTGCCTAGTGTTCGCCGAAGACGGGGGGGACTGAGGGCAAAGCTGCCTTTGGATTACCTTCTCCCATTAACTCGATCAGAAGGATCGCCAAAGGCGGCTCAAGTCACCGGGATTTCAAAAAGGGTCCTCAAGAATACAACTTTCCCTTTTGAGAATTCCTAGCGAGACCTTGCTACAGGCGAAGTCTGGGCCTGTCGGAAGGGGGAGAAAGAAAAAAACTACTGAAGGTTTGGGGGAAATTGATTTGACGGCGAAAGAGAAAAAATGGCGACGGAAAGGAGTCCCCTGGGAAGGGGTAATTTCTCGGTGAATATATCGGCAAACAAAGAAAAACGAGGGGGCAGATCAACTTCGTTGGTGAGGTTGAAGTAGGGGAAAATTGGCGGGAGATGGAAGGAAAATGCAGCTCGGGAAATGGAAAAACTCTTCGGTGCATCTGAAAAACAAAATGGGGGTGAGGCGAAAGTCTAATGCTCGTCCGAAACGAGGGGATAAAGCCTAGGTAAAAAAGACACCGGGAAACCAAAGGCCCAACTCTCTTCCGCGCAATGGCCTGGCAGCAAAAGCAAGAACCACTGGTCATGCTGCCAAGGTGATGGGGGAGCGCCGTGCAAGCCGAGCTAGTGACATCTAAACCGAAACCGTCGGGAACACGACCGAAAAAAAACAAAATCTGCCGGCTAAGCTGATCTTTTTCGCAAGGAAAAAAGGGTGAAGGGTCTGTCTCGTCCGAAAGTGTGACGGACCCACAAGGCCGGGGATG
>Ga0179591_1377849_pt1 | contig 12743 bp, 8 predicted proteins | sample CZOMad2_1_08_16f_FD_182891 | JGI IMG/M metagenome (GOLD analysis project Ga0179591, IMG submission 182891) | Vadose zone soil fungal communities from Angelo Coast Range Reserve, California, USA - CZOMad2_1_08_16fungal (PacBio error correction) | ecosystem: Environmental > Terrestrial > Soil >...
TCGGGGGTAAAGTATCACGGGGACCGGAGAGTCTATAGTGTTCCTGCATTAGTAATCCTGTCTTAGGTCCGCCGCACGAGTACTAACGTACAATAGAGCAAGACGTTGGAAAGGAAGAGTCAAAGGGGAAAAAAAAAGAAGGCAAGACTGGATCGCTGACTGCTCGCCCCGATTATTTCTCAACACCAAAAGTGAAGGCCCGGCTGAAACACGGCGCGAGGGAGTCCAGGGTAGGGGGGCACGGAGGAAATGTCATGTGAAGGCCGGGGTAGGCGCCCATAAAAAAAAACCTCGAAATCAACCCGCCGCTCATCACGCTCAGACCAGAAGATATCATCTTTTCAGTCAGTGAATGTCGACGGACATGGCGAAAAACAAAAGGCAGATTAAGCGACGCCTCAGTGGGCGGCCACCAGCAAGTTTAAATGGGGGGGAGGTCACTTATCTCTTCGAGACAAATTTCTTGGACATCTGGTTAAAATTGTGTGCGAGATCAAAGATCGGGGGGGGGGACCATGGCGGAAGGCGTTACTATAAATCGGGGGAGCTAATCTCAGGTCCCTGCAACTCAGATTTGAGACGCCAGGACAGTCGGGAGAAGATCAGAAAAGGAAAAAGTGTTCAAAACGGTTGTTGTGGGGTAAAAAACAAGGGATATAGCAACTATCCAGGAGGGCTGATTGTTATACGCTCCTAAAGATCACAACCCGGATGGAAAGGGCTCGGAGGTCCTTGGGCCTATAGTGTGTCTGGAAACCCCAGAAACGGGAGCCAGAAGTGACGCCTAGTAAGAACGAGCGTTCAAGTACTCTAGGAAACACAGGGACTGAAACATCCACTGGGACGGACTGGCCCTCTCGCTGGCAGCCTGACACCCCTCCTCCTATGTCATGTTACGCACTTCTCGCCGAGAACCGGTCCCGGCTGGCCCCCGGAGGAGGGTCCCGGGACCTATGGCTTGGGCGGACTCTCTTGGGGGTTTCTTGACTGATCCTCTATGTTATCAGCAGGGCCCTCCCTTCATTCTCCAGGGAAGGCGGGGACCGGGGAGGAGACGGGCGTAGGGCACACCCTGGAGGCGACCGGGTTATGGGGGAAAAAAGAACCGAGAAAACTTTAGAGGCCGCCCACCTGAGTTCACAAAGTAGTTTCTCGAATACGCCCTCAAAAAATGACCGAAAAAAGGGGGGCGGTGGGAGGACACCTACCTCCTCTAGGTGGCCGCATGCAAAGTCTCACTTTAACTGTCCGGTGCAGGAAGGGCCTAAGAGGAGAGGGGGAAAAGATGATGAGGATTCGCTTCTACACGCTTCTCAGTCTCTACCGCTACTTGGGCAGTCTAACTAGTTAGCAGCATCCGGATGGGTCCATCGCGAAAGAAAACGTAAGCGCGGGTATGTCTCAGGGATACTGGGCCAGTTCCGAAAAAAACCGCAGAACCTATATAATTGGTAGCGGAGCCGACCCAGGAGATCAAATTATAACCCGCAGCTGGAAAGGAGAAGAAAAGATGCCAAGGGGCTGTCCGTCCGCGATACAAGGGAAAGGCAGAGCAATTGAACTGAAGTCCAGGCGTCCGCCCTCGCAGCACAACCTTTCCTTCTTTAGAACGGAGGTCAAATATGAAAACAGCGAGGAACGGAGGGCGCGGCAAAGGACCCGTTAATCACCGTCGGGCTTCAAAGCACGGTCGCCTACTATGGCTCATGGAACCTATCTTCTTAATTTAAGGCTCTTCGGCGAGCATATAGTAATAGAGGTCTACGAGGCGGAAAAAAGAAAACGGGACACTACCAAAAGCGAACGAAAGGCCGGTCGGTAGGGCAAATCGGGTTAGAAAAAAAAGGGACGTGCCAATCATGCGGCGATCCGGCGCCGGCGCACTCTACGAGCGGTTGACTAAGCGAGAGCGCGCTGGCTAAGACGCCCGTCGGAGAGCAAGGAAAGAAAGTCTAACGGACGGCTTGCTTTCGGCATCCGCACGAGACACCCCAAGGGTACGGATCTGCGCGGAAAAGGGACGATTAACTCGCTTATGAGAGGTACTGTGGACCCAGGTAGTGCACACCTTCGGCTGTAATCGGCCATCTAGCCAGAGGGCCAAGAGGGAACTAAACGAGTTCCGCGGCTGGGGACGCAAAGCGGAAATGCCACACCTTCGACCGAAAATTCCTGAACGGTCGTGCTGAGGTACCTTTTAGGGCATTGAGCGGTGAGGCACCACACCGAAAGGAGACAGGGACACGGACAGACGACCGCTGGTATGGGCAATCCGTCATTCGTGTACCGGCGCTCGTCCGCGGAAAGATGCAGATTGGCCGCTTCGGGACGGGACCAGGCACCTCCCACACCGGAGGGGACAAAGGGACGCAGACATCCGGACGGAGTCTACATGAAAGACGAAAAGTAAGGTTCACAACTCGAGACCGCGCCGCCGACTCATCGAGAGGGTAAGACCAGGGAGCCAAAGCAGGAGGCGGAAATGGACCCAGAAGGAAGAGACAGGGGGGCCAGGTTTTTCTAACCTGCCGCCAGCATCAAAAAACAGAAACGATCCACGGCGAAATGAACACTCGAAAAAACCTCAGATCGTGGGCTAGCGATGCCACCGTCCTTTTAGAAAGTTTCCGGGCAAGCTCGGATCGACCCGGGGGCACGACGTCAAAAAGGGGGGAACGTGGAGAAGGAGAGGAATTAGTTTTGTGGACTTGAGGTAAACGGGAAGGTGACTAACCAACTTTTCCAACGGGTCATACTCGGGTGCGGCTGGCCAGCAGAGGCGCTGGAGCTACTCGGGAATGGCAGCATGTTTAAAGCTTTCTCGAAAGGATTGAAAGAATGCCAAGACTTTTCAAGGCCCTGCCTTGACGGTCCTCGACGGGTGGAATGCGAGCTGGGCTGCAAAGACTACCGGCAGGGGACTTCTATATCTAGGCGAAGGGGATCTGCGAGGGGAAACAGGGGGAAAAGGAGCCTGTAAAGCACTGCCACAAAAAAAGTGTTGCAAAAATGTGGGTGTGACACATGCCTGATAGACTGAGAACCGGATACCTTCCCTGTGTCCAACTACCTCAGCGTACCAGGGATTCCCTAGCTGGCAAAGGAGGCGGGCAGACGTGCACAAATGGAGCCCGAAACTGGTCTAAATAGAAGGGAATCCGAGGCTACGCTTTCCGGACCATTTAGATCCCTGCTTACCGTAGCCGAGAGCTAGAGGTGAATGGCTGCCGCGGGGGTCTTGCACGGCAGCAGATAAAAAGACGGGGGAGACGGACGAGGCCGAAGCATCATCGCTCTCAAAAACCAAATAGAGGAGTGAACACCGTCGCTGAGCAAGCCCTGAATCCAAAGAAACGCCACTTTACAAGACACTACTTCAGCAGGAACCGGTCGCGCGCGTTCGGCACAGGAGCCGTCAGAAGGGGGGCATCAAGGGAGGAACAGGTGGTGCCTTCTGCAGCGCAACCGGCAAATCGGAGAAAAAACGACCGTAAATAATTAGTCTGGCCTCCTGGGCAAAAAAAATCTTACTTTCCTTCCCCGACAGCGTGTAAATCCATGGTCAGCGCCTTGATGTATTTGGGGTACCGCGGGCCCCAGTCTACGGTCACCGCTCGTCGAAGATCCTGGGGAAAGGGAAACCCCACCTTTCACATCCCGGTGTGTCAGTGTGACGAAAAAAACACCAAAGTAACCTTCGTGGAAAGTCGATATCAGTCCGGAGAAGAAGGTAGGGGGAGGGGTGCAGCCAGATGAGTCAGCTCTCAAAACCTCTAAAAGTCAAAAAATGCCAGTACTTGGACACGTCCGGCGCCGGACCGGAAACGGGACAAACCGACCTCAATGAATGCCGATGAAAAGCAGCGAACGAAAAAAATAAAAACACATCTTTTTGAGACCTTGCTCTATGACACCGGTCGGCCCCTTCCCGCCTTCAATACCGGCCACCACCAAAATCAAGGAAACGGCCGCCAGGCCACTTGACAAGGTGACTCCACCCGGTCGCGGGGCCGGAGAGATACATCTCGGCCTCTACTCTCGATTCTGAAAGGTCTTCCTCCTGTCAATCCGGATGCCGGAAGGCACCACGATGAAGAGGCAGGGTGCACAGAACACGAAAAACCAGAACAGTCATTTCCTAAGATGCATCCGCGCCCGGCTTGCGGAAAAAACTGCCGATGACTATCTAAGATTGAGGGCGGCGTCGCGCAAGGTCCTTGGAGGGGAAGCAGGGGAAGTGCGGCAGGCCACTGGTAACAAAGAAAACCTTGGCATGGCAGCTCCCTTTTTCCTCCCGCCTCTTGTGGTGTAGCCTCTGCCGTCTCCGAAACTGCACAGCTCCTCCTTGGCCAAAAGGGAAACGGCAAAAACGCCCGAAGCTCATACCGGCGATCTGTTACGGGATTGGTTCAAAAAGGGAAAATGGACCTTTGTGCTAGAAAAGTCTTTTTTCCGAACCGCTCCGGAGCCCTCCATCGGAACTGGGGAAATCACGGTAAAAGGTTAGTCGTCGAAGGTGGGCATGGCACGCTTGGCCCCTCCATATCTCTTAGCTAAAACATCGTTGGAAATTAATGACAGAAAATTTTTTTGGGATCCGCAAGAGTCACTGAAGAGGAGAAGATCCTGGAAAAACGGTCGAAGCGGGGGAATACGCGTCCAGGAGCCTGACAAGGGAGAAGAACGGGCCAGAATGAACGAAGCAAGCTTCCAGCTCTATCGCGGCCACGAAAATCAATCAGAAAAAAAATCTCCGGCAGACCTTGAGTCAAGAGACCCCAAAGAGCCGATCCTAGGAAAAAGAAGGAGACCGCCTCAGTAAGGCGAGTCTCAGAAAGCTAAAGAAACCTCCTATTAGCAGTTTCAATCCGCCGACCCTCTCGAATTTCCCTGAAAACGCCGGCCACAGACCGTGCCTGGGAAACTTGGGATATCACGGCGCTGGGTGGAAAGACCGCCAGGATACCACATCGAGCAACTAGCCGAAACTGTCGCGACGCGTTGCCGAGGAAACCCGAAATGCCAGCAGAAGGTGGTTACAAGGAGACCAGACTTTTCATCAAAACGAAGGTGATGTCAATCTTTCAAGAGAAAAACGACTCCTTTTGAATTGATCCCGGAAGTGGCCCCTTAAAATGCGTGATGTAGCCGAAAAAGAAACAGGAAAAAAAAGGGCAGTTGGTGATTTCCGCGGAAAAGTCCACTCACCTCGGTCCCTCCGAGCGCCTCTTTGGGGTCTCTCGGGACGACAGCGGGGAGAAACTAGAACTGTATACAAGCAGGACGGTGTTAAACAAACGCGATATCACGGGGTCTTCGAGAGTCCAAAAGCTCTCTTCCCGGCAGGTCAAGGCCAGGGCTCCGAGCCGAAAACACGTCACGTAGACCGGGCGCTGCTCTAGAAGTAAGTGAAGCTAACTGTACCTCCCCGCTTGCCTAGTCTTCAAAGAGAGCGTAACAAGCCGTAGAAGCCCTTCATCATCCGCGCAAAAGGGGGCCAACCCTGCCGCCAGGTTCCCGTTCGGAGTTAGAAGGCGGCCACAGAGCGTTGTTTTCTCCCCGCACAAAGATAAGTCAATAAAAACATTCTTTAACGGCGTCGTGCGAGAACGACCAAATGGCAAACAAGGGAAAAGTAGGGGGCCAACCGGGGAGCAGTTCTAGTGGTCGCGTTTCCAACGCCGGGACTCGGAGTGAAATTGAAAAGAAACTTTTGTTCCCTCCCCTTTGCGCTTGTCCACTCCAAGTTACCGTAGAATACAAACGTAGGCTGCAATTGCACCTTGTATACATCTATAGTCGGGAAGCCTTGGCCAAAAACCCCTGCTCAATGGTAGAAAATCATTTCCCGAACCTCTACAGGGCCAGCCATTGACCAGGAAACCGTCCACTGACGTAAAGGAATACCGTACCTGCTGACTCCATCATCGTGATCTCCGGCCTCGTTCGGGAAAGAAGGGAAAACCGGCAAAGTCGTATCCGTCCAAGGGGGGATCTAAAACTTTTCCGGTGGCGTTAGCTTGGAAAAACGTAGATGGCGACCCCGTTTGGAGTCGGAAAAGCGCCCAAAAAAGCAGCCGAGCATCGCACACAGAACCGAAAGAAGCTGGGACGTCTCTTCTCTTTTTATCTATTGATCCAATTAATCCCGAAAATCCTTGAGGGAACGCCGATTGCCAACGAGGCTAACACGTGGAGAATCAAAAAAACAGGTGAACTTAGTGCAATTTCAATCCCGATGATGCCTGCCTTCATCACCATGGCTTGCGCAGGGGTAAAAAGGAACGCTCTTGTAAAGAGAAGTGTGAGTAACGAATCCGCCATTTTACACCTGAAGGAAATGAATAAGCCAATACACACAAGGGTTAACCAGAGTAAAGAAGTTTTGGCCCTATCAGAATTCCCATCGCTTATTAAACTGCATGATGCCGAAATGAGGGCGCGCGGCGAATCCTCCTGGGTTATGGATAGGCCTGTCGTTCTACCTAACACAACCCTCAAAAGATGAGCCAATGTCCGGGAGGAGTAGAGTTCTTCAGCGGAATTCGAACAACCTGTTTCCGTCCCAGGTCGGCAGACACAGGACGCCAGAAATGATCAAAAGAAGACCTGGACCTATACCCAAAGAGTCAAAGAAAGAAGGGGGGAACCGCCGTTTTCATGCCTACATTTGCACGTCGATGGGGAGGCCGGTGGCCGTAAAACACGCGACTGACTCAAGGGAGGGATAATAAATGTCCAAAAAGGCACCAAGGCCTGTTCCAAACGTCTTAGGATTGCGAAGCCTTGCTGACACGCTTCGCAGTGGAAGAACCGCATCGACGACCCAGAGAAGAAAGAGATCTCACAAAAAGGAGGAGATGAGAGAGGGGGTAGTAGCTTGGATCCCTTAAGTTCGAGCGGGTCGGCCACCGTAGCCTTGGCAATTCAAAAGGAAGTACAGGCAAGCGCACAGAAAAAGGAACGAGAAAGGGAAACGCTAAAAAAAAAAAAAAACGGAGCACTCCCTGGAGGATCAGCCTCTTCAAGTGAGACAAGCTCCCGTACTGCATGAAAGCCAGTAGCACTTCGATTTAAGGAGCAACAGGTCGGAGAGAGAAAGGGAGGGTCGGAAGGGGGACTTCAAAATCGGCAGACTCAGAACTATTTAAGTCCGCCGGCCCGGCATCTCTTGCAGTGATCAATCTGGCTCAGGGCTTGCCGTTCAGGGTCAAATGAAAATAGACTCCCCGTCTGTGGCCGCGCGCGACATCCTCCTAATGGGTAAATAAGTGAATGGGGACGTCAGGAGAGGACAAACAAGGGCTTTCCAAGCGGGGTAAAAACTTGGGAACGATATCAGTCCGGGTGAAGGAGGAAATCTTACAGAACTTTAAGAAAAAAACGGCCCATGCGCACGAAGAGTGCTAAGGAAGGAAAGGAGTCAGAAGAAAAAAGAGTTTCACCACGGGGTGGGGGTGCGAAAAAAAAGGTGCCTCGTGAGTTCTTCCCTGGGGAGTTTTTCGGATCTGGCCTCCATCACAAACAACCGGACTGAGACCCGGGGCCTGGGGAAGATGCTTCGGCATCAGGGTGGGAAGGCGACCGACTAACAGGTGTCTACGACTCCAGGTGCGACGCGCCGCACGAGGAAAGGAAGCGAGGCGCGCCCCAAGGGACGGGAGCGACTGTACGGACTCTCTGCAACCGCGGGTTACCCTCCGTAGAGGAATGGTTCTAGCGGGGGGCCTTCAGGAGAGGAAGGAGGGAGGTCCCGTGGCGCGCGGGTACAGATTCTGTCTGTATCTACGATCGGTGTGAGGGGGAACGGGCGGAAGAGATCAGAGGGTATACAAGGTAAACGGTCCATCCCAGGGGACGGTCATGCACTTGTTTGACCGGGGCTACGTCTTTCAAACCGGATGGGAGACGAGGCGGACGGGCAAGCGACACGAGCAGGAAACTGTTCGCGTGTACAACGACCTGTCAAGGGGGGAAAAAAGGTCTTTCTGGCACCTCCGCGAACCGGACCAGAGCAGGTAGGGTCGACAAGAAGACGATGCATGCCTACATCGTCGCTGTGTTGCTTTGCAGGCCTTAGAGGCGAAGGGAGCAGGGGAGAAGGGTTAATGAGGGGAGGGTTCGACACGCTTCTCTTCGCGAAAAAACGAGAAAGCGGCCTTTTCCGTCTCTGCCGATGGTCATCTTTCAATACAACGTCTACGACTGCTCTTACGGGGGGGACTGGCCGAAAATGCCGGAGAGGAGGAAAGAGTAAGGACGGGGGGAAAGACCCTAGGGATCTACCGGGAAATTACCCGCTTGGACAGCGCGAGTCTCATTTCCGATTTTCACGCAAATATCAAAGAGGCGATGGACGGGAAAGATGCCCGGAGGGCGGGGGGAGATGGGAAGGAGAAAGAGAAAGCACAACCTGGCCGGACGTCCGGGAGAAAAGGGACATCACGATCGGAAAAACTTCCCGCGGCTCGGAAAACTGTCTATTCCCATCTGGTCGGAACGGGGAAAAAAGGGAGGGCCAGATGAGGGGTCAGAGTCAACTCTTCTGGGAAATCGAAAGGAGGACGTCGTCTGACTGTCGGGAGTCCTATGGACCGCTTACCGAAGTTATCTCCCTCATTGCGGCACGGGTCTCTGTGGAGGAGAAGGGAGGAAGGAGAGGGTTCATGGAGCAGGAAGGGGAAAAAATGTAATCTTCTGGAAAAATAGCTCTCGTACCTCTAGATACGTAGGCCCAGAGGCGAGAAAGAGATTGGGATAGACGCCCAGTCTAGGGACAGGGAAAGGGAATAGTACTGACCTCGATCTCGCGTCCCTGGCTTCTACCGTACGTCACCAGGGTAGGCTCGGCGCTTGAACAGCTGTACGATTCAAGGAGAGGAGGACATAAAAAAGAAAACGGGAAAGAGAAAGACGACTGTACTTCGAATCCAAGGGAGGCAATCCATACTTGGCCGCTGCATAAATTCCACCAGATGTCACAATTTCCTCTAATAGGATCCTCTATGGTTTGCGCAAAAAGGCCCTGGAGCGAAACCCGTAGAAGGACCTGACGGGAAAAAGAACAGCGGAGCTAAGGGGACCCTTTCTTTTATAAGTTACTTCACCACTCGTGCATTCATTTCGACATCCTGCGAAAATGCACCCTTCACGAGTGTAAAGGGGAGATGCTCTGGGCCGATTCACGTGATTCTCTTGAGGTCGAGACTGCGCGAAATCCAACAACACAGGGCTAAAAAGGAGGGATGTGAAAAAAAACAGATTCAACTCCCGGAGTTCTAAAAAATGCCTTCCTTCAGCTCGGATTCAACATCTAATACGCAGAAGAAGACTAGGAGGAGAAGTAGTCTAGGACATGGAGACAAAGCCGGTCTTACGGCGGCATGAAGGGATCAAAGCAAAGTTCCTTGGGTCCTGTGGATCGCCCCTGTCAAGGAATACGACCAGTTTGCCTCCTAAAGAAAGAAGGAACGGACCCGGAACACTGCGCATAAATATCGAGGGAGCTGCTAAGGGAAAAAAAATGGATCCGTTGGTCAAGCTCGCGCGACAATGTTACTTGGTTCCGTTTCAGTAGAGGAGGTCTGGGGTGGGGAGGACAAGGGAGGGAACCCTGGCGACACACGGTGTTAAAAAAATTAAAGAAGGGGGAAACTGACCATGCCCTGGTCACGCCGAGGCCCTCGACAGCTGCCATTCAACGAATAAAGGGCAAAGGGTAAACGCGGCAAAGGGTAAGGGGAAGACGGGGAAAAGGTCCCTGGAAAGTGCACTTAGTCTTGCTCGATGGGGGGGCTCTGAACGCGCGGCTGCAATGCTACCTACCTTGCTACGGCTAGGCGACGAACTAATGGGGTAATGCCTGGGAGTGCCCGGCGCTGGGCCAAAAGGGTGGAAAGTGGGGTGAACCACCGGAAAGGAAGGCTGATCGAGCGGCTCTACCCGAGCCTTTTCCCGGGGGTAATATCAAGTCTCCATGCTGACCTCTACGCTGGCTTCACTTCCGAAGTGCACCCATGGATCCCGCTGTGAGATGAAAGGGAGAGGCTGAAGGAGATGCCCTGTTCCTCTTTCAGGAAAACACTGGGCCCGGCGGCCTTAGTGAAAACAAAGCTCTAATACGCGCAGAGTCCTTGCTGGTGCTTGCGTATCTCAGGAAGCAGGCTTCCCCGGAAGGGTCGCCGGGAGGAATAAGAGAAAAAAAAAAGGAGGATGGGAAAAGAGATATCTGATGCCGTGAAGGAGGCCGAGGAAAATCTCCCGCTTAAAGGTTAAAAGACGGAACTCTTTACCCACCCTCGCACAAACCGCGTCTCCTCGTCTCCTTGGGAAAGAGAATGACGGGCCGCAAGGTGGAAGAAGAAAGGCAACAAGAAATCGCTGCGGCGAGAAAGTCGCGGGAGGGAAAAAAGGGGTTCTGCTCCAGTTTCAACGACTTCCTTCTCGACAGCGAGTTCTCAAGGAAAGCGCATTGAGGTAGTTGGACAAACGAAAAGGGATACGGGTCGAGAAAATCTCTCAAGACCGGGTAATGGTTTCAAAAACCCAAAACATGTCACATAACGTGGTGGGATGTGGCCCGGGCACGTGCACCCCGACCCTTCGTTTCGAGATCGCCGTCCGCTGAAGTAGAAGCTGGGTTGGGAAAGAAGAGCGAAGAAGCTCGCCCACAACCGATCGAGACTCAGGCCGATCCCCATGTTCCTTCCCTTCCAATACCTAATGCAATAAGGATACTACCATAGGAGTCGAAAGTATGAAGGACGAGGGGGTAGCTCCAGCAGAATACGAGTACAGCCGCAACGGTTTACGTCCGGATGCTCTCCTCTTTTTTAACAACCTGAAAAGGGAAAGGATCCATAAAACACCAACACCAAAACTCCGACTCGGAACCCCGTCGTGCGAAACCCGGGCAGGCCGAGCTTGAGGGAACACAGGAGTATACAAAAAGGTGGCCTCGGGAGAAAAGGCAATCTATCAGTGATGCAGGTGTTCCGTCCCAGTCCGTATGCAAGGGGGAGGCTGACCAGGTTCGATTCAAGGGGGAGGGGGCGCATAGACGGCACCGCGAGAGGGGAAGATGAATAGACCTCATGAATCCTCCCTTTGGCGCCGTCGGTCTCTATGGCTCTGGGGCGGCTCGCAAGGTCTTCAGAGTTTTAATCAGAAGGGACAGGAAGGGGAATGGGAAAAAAGACTGTATTCCTGGAGACTCCAGAAGGGGGACATCCTCCGTTTTGTCCCGCGGCTGCCCCCTCGCCTCCTTGATTCGATGACAGCTGCCAAGCTATCAAGAATCGGGGAGGGGCAGGGCAAGACTAAGAGGGCGTAAATGTGAAGAAAAAGGCGGGGAGACGCTGACCAAGGTACGCTTTAGAACGCTAAGAATTTTCAGGGTCGTCGAGGGGAGGAGGGGGGAGCAACGGACCGATTCGTAGGAGACCAGAGGACCAGAGTGTCTGGACCATGACCCCCAGAAGGTGTGTGGACTGTCCATTGACAAGCAGTCCAGGGACAAAAAAAGAGCGTAGGGGAAGTCGGTACAGCGTCCCTCGAAAAGAGCCGAAAATTATCCTAGACATGGTTCCCAAAGCCCGGATCATCAGATCTAGGACAGCGAATCCGCGTGAGGGGGTCGCTCCATCTACAAGGGGGCAGCGATCAGCGAGCAGGATCTTGACTCCCGTAATTTACTACGAGGTCGCGCTTCACCAACACCGGACAGGGGCGAGCCTCCGATTAATACATATGTAAAGGGCCTGACTCCATAACAAGTTGAAACCGTCAGAAGTAAAATGGGGACCGCCTTGATGAGAGCCCAAGGGGGAAGGGACAACTTCTCCCCGGTTAAATATCCTCGCTCACTAAGTAAGATTCCCACTAACGTAAGAGAAGAAGCGTGACAGACATCAGTTTTAACAGGCCGGAAAAAAAGGGGACCTCTACGATCCGTCCGATCTAGCCCCCTTTAAAAAGGAAGAAGGACGGGTGAGAGGATAGGGGGGAAGGGCAAAACGGGCTGGACATGCAGAAGACAGGGGTGCGAGACGCGGGCCCAGAAGTCCGTCCCATCTCATCTCTAAAGCGTTTTAATCTCGAGAACTAGGAAAGCTGAGCTCGAAAAGCTTCTACGGACTGGACGCCCCACTACATCTTTGTTCTGAGAGATACCTCGGAATAAACTAGGGAAGGACAACGACAGGTCTTCAGGGCACGGAGACAAAAGGATCATACGCGATATCGCTGTCTCTAGATCTTCTTTCATGTAACGGTAAATCACCAAGCCAGCGAGTAGCGGGGTAGACGATCAGGTGGGAGACCCCTGAGAAGACCTTCAGAAATAAAAAGCCCCGTAAAGGCCCCCCTACTTCCCGAAGAGAATCTAAAACTCTGAGGTCTGGGTGGGGGACGACCATGAAAAAACTTCTTCGGTCAGGACAAGGCGATGCAAGTTCTAAATAACCTGGGTGCGAAAAATTGCAGCAGGGGGGACCCACAAAAAAACGGGGGGAGAGGGATAGGGTCGTGACCTCCTTCGGTAAATAGGTTTCCCTACACCTGGTAAAGACCGCAAATCCGGAACAGTCCACGACGTAAAGGGGGAAGAGTTGAAAAAACCTTTTCCCGTGGCTACCATCCGATCGCGGAAAGGTGCCCTCCCCACCCGCCTGCGAGAAGACAAAGATCAAACGACCCCCTTTTTCCCATTAAAAAGTTGACCAGGCAGGACCGGGCTGCAAACG
>Ga0179591_1357444_pt1 | contig 12742 bp, 13 predicted proteins | sample CZOMad2_1_08_16f_FD_182891 | JGI IMG/M metagenome (GOLD analysis project Ga0179591, IMG submission 182891) | Vadose zone soil fungal communities from Angelo Coast Range Reserve, California, USA - CZOMad2_1_08_16fungal (PacBio error correction) | ecosystem: Environmental > Terrestrial > Soil >...
ACTTCGAAGTGGGGAGGGAAAGGGGTTTGCATGCACGGGCTGAGGTGTCGTGCTCGTTCGGGACCAGCTCATCCGAAAAGCTCTTATACCACCGTCGAGAGAATATCGAAAAGGAGTGCCAGAGGGGAGAGGGGGGGGGAGTCAGGGAGGTGGGGAACTGAAGATCTATAGGGGGAGGCTCAAAGAGGGAGGGAGATCTGGGGGAATTTTCTTGGTAGTGAGACTTGGGGGGCGCAAAGAGGGACGCAATCAGGGTGGGAGAAGAAGTGGGGGGGATCTTTGCCGCCCAAAAAAGCCGGTTCCCGGAAGACAGGGGACGAAGAGAGTAATCGGAAACGAATCGTAGAGAACGTCAGGGGACGTTTGCAAAGGAGGGAGGGGAGGAACTTAAACCCGTCAAGACCATCTCGAGGTTTAGATCTTTAGAATCAAGATCAAGAAAAAAAACAGAATCTAGAAGGGAAGAAAGGAGCTCTCGAAACGGACGGACTTGGAAAAGCCTGGAGTGTGGGTACATTAACTGTAAGGCGAGAGACAGGCCTTCTTCAAAGCGGCAGATCTCTACCTCTAGTATTAGAGGGCACTGGGGTGGGGGAAAGAGGTCGATTTTAGAAAAAAAAAACATGTAAAAGAGAGGGTTCAGGCCGACTCGCGCGGCCAAAAAGAGAAGAGCACCGACTCGCAGACGGGCCTTTCCTCAGTCAGAGGGGACAAGATAAAAATTATGTAGGGGGAAATAAAAGCCATTCCGGCGAAGGACAGACTAGTATCTGCTAGCTAAAGGAAACTAGAGAGGTTAGAAAACGAAAGGATATTCTTGCAAACGTGGATGAGATACACCGTTCGAACAAAGATAAAGAGGAGATAGGAAAAGCCTATATCTTGGAAGCCTTTCCTAAGTCAGGAGAAAAGAAGGCGTTCTTCCTCGCATGTGGGCTAAGATCGAAGGACCGGCTCTCTTACGATAGCGAAAATCAAAAGGAAAAACTAGGAAGATATGAAATTTAGGGGGGGGATACTCCATTAAATAGCAAGAAGTGGTGGGAATTGGCGAGGCTAGCAGCGTAGTTACTCGGCATAATGCAATCTAGGGGATCGATGCAGGAAAAGCAATAGTCTTCCATTTCACAGGGAGAAAGGATGACGCATTAAGAAGAAGAGCGTACAAGAAGGAAAGAGGAGGGTTCGGAATGGTCCGTTGAGCGGACTCAGGCCGATAGCTATTAACTCTATCAGAGAGAGCGAGAGAGAAAAGGAGCTCTCAAACTTAGAAAGTCAAAGATTAGCGACGAGAAGCGGAGGCTCTAGAAAACTCTGCGCATGAAAGCAAAAGGCGAGAGTCCCGTGTCCAAGACTCATAGGATAAGAAGCGCCAGCTGCGTGCCAGGACGTCATCTTAGGGGGTCGGGGCTTGAAAGTGCTTGAGAAAGTGATTCAACCGAGGGAGAGAGGTACGACCGGGACTGACACTCGACTGAAGGGTGGAGATAATCGTGCTACAACCTGATCAAGAAAGGCAGAAATCACTATCAACAGAGCTGGGTCAGGGAAAACTGCTGAAAACCGAAACTAAAGAAACGAATGTGAGAAAAAAGAGAGAAAAAAGGAAATAACGATTAACTCAAAACTGCCTCTAGGGGGATGAAATAAAGAGAAAAGGGAAAGACCGCCTAGGAAATCATTCATCCTGGGTGGGAGAGGGACCCCGTCTACCAGAATCAAACGGATCGCTGTGCAGTTCATTCTCATAGCTCTAACAAAAAAGGTAGGAGTAATAAAGGGGGGAGCCTGACGGCAGAAAGCGGGCGCGGGCGAGGACGGGAAGTATACTTTTCTTATCGACGCGGGAAAGGAGAACAGGCTTCGGGTTCACGAGCTTTATTTGAATCCACGGAGAGGGAAAGGAAAAGGGGAAGAAAACAGGAGGGGGCTTGTGAAGCGGGGAGAAGTCGAGAGGAGAATTTTGTTGGCGATGAGTACATCCGGATATCAGTGAGGGGTACGCGCAGTCTTTATCGGGGAGGGTCTCACTCTCTGGCGGTATCAAAGGAAGATATTCTACATTGTTTCGTGGACATGAAAGCTAGGGAAAGTTTTGGTCATGATAGCGAAAGAAGAAAGAGAGAGTCTCGGCAAGAAAGCTCTGATTCTGACGAGATGTGTTGCACCGCAGGCTCTGAGAAGTAGAGAGAGTTCTCAAGGTTTGAAGAAAGAGGGAGAGGAGGCGGAAGAGGAAAAAAAAAAGGTGACTGAGGAGAGAGAGACAAATCCCGGCGCTCGGAGATCGAGAGATCGAGTGCTCTATGTATAGGGGGATCGCGGGATAGAAGAGTGAAAGACCCGACCATAGAGGGAAAAAAAACACTAAAGATAACGACTTATCGCGTAGCGAAGGTAGGAAAAATGAAAGCACCTTTTCTCAACAAAATTAAGGGGGGTGCCTATAATGGGACCAGAATGGGGGGGGGGGTGTGTGGGAAGGGGGGGGGGGTTGTGAGGGTCGATTAGTCATATTCCGGGACGTTCCAAAGGGAACGGATCCAATAAAAAAAGTGGAGGACTTAGGTGCTTCAGAGCGCGAAAGGTAGAAGATGGAAGAAAGCTCTCTTCTCTGGGAGATTCAGAGTAAGAACTTCCTTCTATCTGATGAGGAGCTAAAGTATCAAAGAAAGGCTGGTGAGCAGTTATGCTGGGGGGGGGCATCGAGAAACTGGCCTCTAAGAACGGCTTGTAAGGCGCCTTTAAGCGTAGAAATATTCAGACATAACTAGGAGGGGCATCAATCTCTAGGGCATAACACGAAAAGCCGGGGGTCAATGGATCTAGGCCGGAAGGATCTTGGCAGAGAAGAAAGTGGAGAAGGGTAAGTACAGAACTGATGGACGATGCTGAAGAGCTTTATTAGATTCCGTTTTCGCTTCAGTCGTGTCGATTTCTGGTTGGAAGAAAACCGCAGTTAACACTGTTTTAAGGAGAGAAAAGAACAGAGCCTCGGCTAGCTATTCAAGGATGCCTCCTTAACCCTATTTCAGGCTAAAGCAATTGACTCTCTAGTCACGGAAAGGCGAACGATGCGGTCAGAGTTCCTTGAGAGTCACCAATAAGTTCTTGCTCCTACGATCACGTAGGAAGTAGACGCGTCGTAAAATCTCAGGGCGGGTGATGCAGCAGGAGAGGATACAATCCTGAAGATCGGGACACGCCTGGTCCTAGGGGGGCGGGCGGAAGAAAAACACGCAAGACAATCCTGGCACAAGCTTCGCAGTTGGAGCTACTTCTTAAGTCGTAAGGAGAGAGAGAGGGTGAACTAGATCTACACTGGACATAGGGGGGGGGGGTCGGGGACACAAACGCGGCCTACGGAAAGAGGGCGGAAAAGCTGTGGCTATTCCACGCACAAGATGCTTTGGGGGGCAAACATCCTTTTTTGGTCAGGCAAGAAAGAGAAGCAATTTGGAACTCCCTTGCCGGTAGGAAGTAAAAAGGACTACGCGTCTCAGAGAGAACTCAAAAAGTCAGGCATCCTTCAGCGCTAGGGGGGAGAACGGCTCGTTTCTTATGCTTTCCTCGCTCAAGCCAACCGTGGAAAGAGAGACAGAAGAAAGGCGAAAATGCAGGCCGAATAGAGAGACAAAAAAACACTGAGGATATGAAAGAAGAACGCGTTCTCTCTCTTGACATGGAGTGAGAAGGTGCTTTCTTCGTCTCACCTCATCCTACGAGAAGATAGGAAAAAAGGGAGGAGAAGGCCGGGCGGAAAGAAAGGAACGTCTCAGAGAGCGCGAGACTTTGTAATTGACGATCGATAAGTGATGTCTCAAAGAGGGCTGATCGGTTCTCAGGTGTCGTTAAAAGCTATTCGGTTACTCGCCAAATCAGAGAACCGGCGCCGAGGGGTAGTCAAAGGAGGCAAGAAAGAGGGCCCAAGTCAGATACTCGAGAAGCTATTCTAGCAAGAAAGAGCATCTGGCCTACCTCCTCGACTTTGGAAAAGGTCTTGGGGGGAGGTGGTCGGGAACTTATACTACATAGATCAGGGGTAGGGGGGTTCATTCGTGTGATCAGAGAGAGCATCACCATCTTAGACTCAGAATCAAGGGATGTCGGAGACGAGAGAGTAGGGGAAATCTGGGTGCCCAGACCGGGGATGGGGGTCTATCTACTCTAAGAATCGGAGTACCATGTCTCTTCCTCGAGTTAAATGAGACGGAGAAATAGAAGGAATTAACCGAGGGAAAAGAGGAAAAGGGGATATTTGCTAGACAACGTTGTTAAGAGATTTTGCTTCCTCCTCTGCTGAAAGACTCTAAGGAAACACGCTGCTCCTTCAGCGGTGGAATCTGAAGGAAAACTAGGATGACTTGTCCAGAAAAGGCGACTTCACGGAGACGGGAAAGATCGACGAGTAAAAAGGACAACTATGAGAGTGGTAGAGCAAAAGACGTAAACTCTTCCGCCTGAGGTGCGGGGGGCTTGCAAATTCTACCGCACTAATCGAGATGAAAAGGAGGGTTCTGAAGGGGGGGAGCGAATTGCAGAAGAGGGAGCAAAAATGCGTGCTCTATGCAGTAGGAGAGAAGAGACTCCCCAGTGGCTCATACTCTATCGCCCTCGCAAAAAGAGCGATCGGACAGCGAAAAAGTTCGAAACTAGGAGGACCTCAAAGGTGTGGAGGTGTTCAGGAAACTGCGAGCCAGCTCGGGGGGACGCAAAGAATCTGGATCATCGGGGGGAGGGGGACTCGTGGGGGAATAGGGGGACACTGACCGACCATCAACATTATGAACAAAGGATGACAGAAAAATTGACTCTCGCCCCTAACAGACCAAAGTAGTGGGGTGAGAGGTGAGGTGATCGGTAATAGGGGAGGGGATAAGAAAACAGAGAATCGGGGGGAGACTAACAAGAAGGCTCGCCTCACAGGAGAGAGACGGAGAGAGCGCATCTCACATATTCGCTAGCGCAAAGTAGGACTCTCTTCAAGCATATGTCCATCTCATTCTCATCAGGGACCTGAACAGACAATGAACAGATCTGGAAAGACAAAAGTCCTCTGATGAAATGGAGTCTAGGGGAAGTGACTGTAAGGGAGGAGAGGGAAAACAACTTGGCCGATTTAGCGCAGGCTAAAAGGGAGTCCGAAAGCGGACCTTTGGATCAGAAGAGAGATTGCTCAAAGCCCTACTCATAACACTCGGAGACAGAACGAGAGAAGAGGAGGTACCTAGAAAGCCCACACCAGCTGCGGCACGACAAGGAGATGAAAAGAGAAACACTCGACTAGGCCTCCTGGCTACTTCTCAGGGAAGATAAAAGTTCAATTCCCTCCGAGGTCATGTCCGCAACAACAGTCTGTGGAGAGAAAAAAGTCCAAAGCTAAAGGAGAGGGGAAAGGGAAGTAAGTTTCTGCAAAGAGAGGAAAAAAGGAGCAACAAACCAAGAAAAGGGAAGGGGAAAAGAAGAGATCGGTAAACTGACGTGCTCACGGGAGATACTTTATCTGGGGTAAAGCGGACTCTCTCACGCTTTTCCTTCTGGAAGATGAGGGAGTGACCTCTCTTTGTTCATTCCCGGTCGAAAGGGGAAGAAGTCGATTACGTGGTTACGATCTGAGAATTAGAGGGGTTAAATGAGCAGCTGTTGTGAGAATTTCTATTACAGCGTATTAGTCGGTTCTCTCCTTGGAGCTATACTGAGAAAATAGCTCGTAGAGGAAAAAAGAGGACTCTAGCGAAAGGGTTTAGGAAAAAAAGGATCTAACTAGGGACGACTGTGGGGACAGGAGAAGGAAGCAACTATGAAATCAAATCTACGAGCTGAGGGAAGAATCTGATTTATCTAACTTTATGGAAAGAAAAAAGTCACTGTCAAGAAAGAAGGAAAACATGAGGACGTGGAAAGCTGAGTCATACGTACGGAGCCGAAGAGGGATTGTGAGCTGCAGCGAGCTCTTCAGAGAGCTATAGAGAGAAGCGGGTTTGTTCGGATGGAGGGCACTAGGATATCTCCAAAGGCCCGAAAAGAAATACTCTACACGACAGAGAAATTCTAGGGGCACTCGTCTGAGAGATGTCAAACCTTTACGACTGTGATCGAAGCAACGACCTTGTTCCTGCATGGGCCAAAGTATGTCGACAGTGAAAAAAATTTCCGTAACTAAAGGAGAGGGGGAAGCGAGACCGGAACCATACCAACTGGATGAAGGAGGAGGTTCTATAACGAGATGGTACTCGCTTCGAGCGCTGATTTCTCGGGAGATAGTCATGGAGAATGTGGAACGAGAGAGGAGAGACTACGGCAAAGCATCCAAGGGAGGGGGAAAGTGCTCCAACATGTCGCTAACGAACGACGAATCAGTGGGTAGGTAGCTCAAGGGGAAGGTTCTGAAAAAGATGAGCGCAGGAAGGGATGAAATCATGAAAGGCGTGATACACAGAAACGATCTATCGGGGCAGGGAGAGAGAATCGTACTAGCGGGACGGTCGTACTTGGCGCAAAGGGGTTATGGAAAGAACAGCAGTGGCTGGAAGGGGCCTAGGACCAAGGCTGCAAAGGAGCAGGCGGTTTTAGATGGGCTCTTTTTAAAGCTCGGGGGCGGCCGCACAGCGCTGGAACCGGGTATGAATACTATCCTCTCTGAGGGGATGCCAGGGGGAGAAAAGTCAGATTCTCAAGAAGGTCCAGAGAGAAGAAATGGGGGACGGCACGCGAGGTCGTGGGAATGAACTCGTCAAAAATAAGTAGTGAACCATCGGTTCTCTCAATGCAAGAGGGAAAGAATCTCCTGGAGAAGGAGGGAGGAGAGCGATAGAGTGATGGGAGCGCTCTGATCACGGGGGAATTCCACAGAATCGGTTTGAGGGGGACGAGAAAAGGTCCAGCAAAGCACCGACGTAAGGGGGGACCAAGTCTTCCCAGTGTCCAAGTTCTCTAGGAAGCTGCTATGGGGCTGGGGGGACTCGACGGTTTCACGGGAACGAGATGAGGAAAGGGGGGAAGCGGCGGAAACGCGGCACGCGACGGGGTAGGGCCCGAAACGCGCGAGCTTTTCGATTCATCAGCTTCTGTGGAGACTCAAGGGGAACCTTGACGAAGGAAATCTATGGGGCGACGGGAACATGAAAAGCGGATCAAGTAAGAAAAACCGGAAGACGAATCTAAGCCGCACGACCGATTGAGACGCTTAGGAACAGTATCTATGGAAGACAATTTCTCTTGCGGAGGATAGGTTCAAGGGCAGAAAAACAAAGTAAAATGTGTAGAACAACCACGCTCGCGACAGGCGGGATATCTCTCGAAACAAAAGAGTATTAGTAAATATAAAAAGAGCAGTCAGGTGAGCGAGAGGCTGATTTCGACGGGTTTAGGGGGCTCTTCAGGCATCCGCATCCGCACAATTATGAGACCCCTAGATGTCCTACTGGAAGAATGATGACGCGCTAGCTTTGAGCGTTGGAAGGAAGATAGAGGAAGTTTAGTCAGAAAGCGGAGGCAATCAATTAGCATGTGAGAAGGAAAACCTCAAAACTTTTAACTATAAACAAGATAGAAAACGCAGCAAGGAAGCGGGGGGGCACTGAGGCCCTAGCCGTGCACAGAGGACGGGAAGCGGAGTCGCAAAAAGAAAGGGCTTCTCTCCACCATCTACTGACCAGACGATCCTAAACCTTTGGCACGGCGGGGGAGGTGATTGGATTGAAATTAAGTACGACACGCTAGATGCGGCGATGATGGGGATGATATGCGGGGCGCAAAAAATAACAAGAGAGAGAGAGCGAAGAGTAGATCTTGGGGAGAATAGGACAAGCGGGCTCCTTATTTTGTTGATTCAGGGAGAACAGTCGCGGACGAAAGACTTTCCTGCCTAGAGAGACACTTGAGAGTACAGATAAGGAGGATATGGGGCCGATCCAGAGGGGGGAAGAGTGGGAGAGCAGAACCCATGGGGGGGTTTCAACAGAGATTGTGAGGTGCAAGGGAGCTCTCAACTCAGAGAGCACAAGACTCTCATTAAGAATTGATAGCCTGGCGGATCTCGTCTGTCGGGGTCAACAGCGAAAGGACTGAGTCCTAAAGCTCTGTCCTGAGAGCTAAGGACAGCGCGTGTCGTTTCGGCACGGAAGGCGGAGTTCTTCAGCAGTTCTTTCTCTTGCAACGGGAGGAAAGAGGCAAACAATTCTGCTCTTCCAAGAAGGCAGGGAGGATCACATGCGACTAAGGAGAGAAGGATCTTTCATGCTCTCCTTAGTCGGCATTCCGAAATTTCGGAAGTTGAGAGAGGGAAATCAGAAAGTCAAAGAACTAGAGAAAACAATATATAAAGATTGCGGATAGAAAAAAAACCCTTTGGAAGTATCCTCGTTGGGGAAAAATTAGACCGCTCAGCTTCTGTGAGACCGAAAATATGATCGGTGGTTTGACAGCTCCGAACAAGAAGAGCTTGCATGGAAGGAAGGGTAAAAAAAGGATAGATGGAGATAGATAGAACCGATCATCTATTATGTTCTAGGCTGTTCTTCTCTTACGAGAGACAAGAGAGATCGAAAAATCATAAAAGTCTTGAGCATAAAGTCTAGAGGGGGATAATCGAAGGAAGAAGAGGTCGAAGGCTCACATATTCTCCCATCGTAGCGAAGGATGCACAATCATCGAAAAAAACGCCTCTTCGCGATGAGAGCCGATGGACGAAGATACTGTTAGGCCTCACAGCTAAAGCAAAGCGAGGAAGATAGCTTCGGGGACTCTATCGTCAAAAAGGTACAGGTGGAGAGTGGATGTGGGGTCAAAGTGGGACATCAAGGGAACCTATGTCGCGCATGGCCTAAAACCTGGGGGTAGACTATGTACGTTTATATAACAAATCGGGAGGGAGTAATCCACTCAGAGGGAAGGGGGCACGTCACGCAGCTGTCAAGGAAGGAAAGTAGAACGCACCCAAAAAAAGGAGAAACGACGGTCTAAAGACTCAGAAAAAAGAATAGAATTAAGGTCCTCCGCGCTCCTGCCCAAGACAAAGAGCTTGAACTTCCTCCTAAAAAGGTAAGGGCTCTATCACCGTAGGAGAACAAAACCGTAGAGCCGGGAATAACTAAGAAAAGGAGATCTCCAAGGGGGGGGGGGGGGGGAAGAGAGTCGATGAGTGCTCACGGTGCGATACAGGTAGAGGGTAATACTTTAAGCGACACTCGATTGGACTAACTTCTAAGAGTAACGGGAAAGACTTGGGGAGGAACGCGTTCTGGCAAGGGCAGAAAGTACGAAGGGCGGGGTGTTCTAAGGTCGCATTCGCTGGCGGCGAAGGGGGGAGAAGAGCATTACAGAGAGAGTCGTTTCTGGGGTGGGGTCTCTCCTCTTGAGCGAGGAGGGCTACTCTCTCTGAATAGCAAAAGGAATCTAAGGGAACGGATCGGATTACAGCGCGTTACATAGTGGAAACTTTTGGAAGGTAATACTGGAAACAGAGAAAAAGATATGTACTATCATCAATCATCTGCTATGAAGGGACGAGACTGTGCAGGCACAAATTCAGTGCCCGTCGGGTCGATGTCAGACTATTGAGGGGGCCGGTCAGAAAAGGACGGAGGCGAAAAGCTAATTGTTATCTTGCGCGATCCTAGAAAGGAGAAGCAAACGTTAATAGACTATATCTCGAGTCTATGCCGAGATGGTAGATCTACAAAAGGGAACGGAATACAACTCGCGAACCGACTAAGACTGATAGAGTAGCTAACGGGAAATTGAGCAGCCTTGCATCCGCTGTGCTCTCAAGAAGAGGAAGGGTCACGATGCGATGTTCCCCCTACTGGGCTAATGCCTGGAGAGGACTGACAAACTCAGCAGAAACAAGAAAGAACTTGAGCTCTTAACGGGGTGAGTTAGTCAGATCACGTGAGATCTTTCCTAGAGCCGAGGTTTGCTTGCGATCTAGTCATGGGTAGGGGGAGAAACTGCCGGCAGAGAGAGCCCCATAGAGCTTACGGAGGGAAACCTAGCAATGGGAGAATTCTGAGTCCAGGCTCTCAAGATAGAATTCTGAAGAGAAACGGGATCGGTGTGGGCAGAAACGCCTTACTCGAAGCAAACAGGCGGAAGCAGAGGCAAGGACCTACAGAAAAAGCTCCCTCGCTGGAATGTGAGTCGCCTCTCAAGAGAGGGGGGAAACTGTTCAGAGGGGGGAGGGATTTGGAAAGACAATCCGATTGTACCTCTGAAGAGTCCAGGCAGGCAGTATCAGGCGGTTCTCAGGGGAGATTTGCTCGAAGGCAAGCGCACCCGCTCTGGTGAACAAAGGGGGGCTTTTCGGGGCGGAAGCGGAGGAGAGCAAGAGGCCGAAGTCGAGGCCGCACGCAGAAGGACAGATGTCCGTAAAATATGAGAAGATGAGGTCATACCTCTCCCACATACAAAAGGGCTTGGGGCCCAAGTGTGCCCCGCTACCAGAAAAATAGGAGAAGGAGGGGAGGGAAACGCTCGCTGGGGAGATATATCTTCAGCCTTCAGAGCTGACTCAGGTAGGAACGGTCAGAGGCAAAAACGCCAGAAGGGAAAATTAGTAGGTCCGCCTAACTCTTCGAGTAGTTAATAGTACCCGTTGTTAGAAAGAAAGCTACTCGGGGGTTAACAGGAGGGCACGGCTGCACACTCACGGATTCCGCCCGTATTCGATATCAGGGGTATATTAACGCGATCTTTTGGCAACAAGAAAGAACAGTGCTACTCGAGGGTAGAACCAGAGACTCTATAGGAAGGGAAAACCTGATAAAGAAGATAAGCGAAGCCACTTCTTGTCATCTCTCTAGACTCGGGGTTGGTCATACTAGCGAGGGGGCGGGAGTCATAGGTGAGAGGAGCAAGACACAGGGAAGAACAGTCAATGAGGAAAAAGAATGCTTGATACTCTCTACTAAAAAAACAACGGGGAGAGAATTTCGCACATCTAGAAAGTGAATTCTTTCTCTGGTGGGAAGGCCGTCTGGGAAAAAAAAGGAGAACTGAAAGTATAGAGAACCACTCGAGAGAGAAGGGACTGCAAACGTTCGGTGCGAGAGAAGAGGGGAGTTTCTTCGGGGTAACTTTCTATAAGTGCGTGGCGCCAGAGGGGAGGGTGACAGGCATGGGAGGGGGACAAGCAAGTAGTTGACGATCCCCAGCTCGAGAAGTCGTGACCGAAAAGTCTGGGGGTCATGAGGGGACCGCCGATGAAAATTCGTAGGAGATCGTCAGGAAAAAAGGATCAATCGCCTCCCGCATGGTCAGACGTAGGGGAGGAACAGCAAAACTAAGCCTGGGAAACTGAGGGGTCGGGTATGACCGTAAGGGCAAAGGCCGCAGAATTTCTGGGCGGGACTTTGAGAAGAGCTAATAAAAAGCGAGAGATAGGAAGAAGGAGGAGAGAATCGCGCGTATCCGCGGGGGGTTCAGGAAAGGGATTGGGGGGCTGATTAACATAAAACCGGAAATAGTAGACCTAACTGGAAGGACTAACGAGAGGAAACGGGGGAAAGAGCCGAGGGGGGCAGAGCATCGGCCAGCGAGATAAGGGTTCTCAAGACTTTTGCAGACTCGGGGGGGAAATCCTGAAGCTCAACACCGCGGACAGGAACACCGGGAATTCGCACTGCATAATGGCCAAAGGAGCGGCTTCCCTCGGCTTTCTGTTTAACAAACGTCCACTTCGTAGACGTGAAAGAGCGTCGGCTTGGAAGCGGGGATGGGAAGCGAGTAGTGTTAGAGAAACGCCGTTTATATGGTAGGTCCGTGATGGGGGAAAGTCATAAAAGTCACGAAAAAAGGGATACCGTAGCGAGGAAAAAAAGCCGTCAAGAGGAGAGCCGGGTCCATTCTAAAGCGACTGTATGATAGACGGATTCGAGCATACTACTTCAATGTCCTCCTGCTCTCTGTCGTAAAAAAACGATTCAGCGTAAACTTGGTAAGGACGCGGTGAATCAGAAGCAATTGAGCAAAGTTGGTTATTGGCGACGGGGGGAAGTCAGCGAGGGGTTGACTCAAATCTCTTGAATAGAAGGGAGTGGGGACCAGCGAAGAAGAAACCTGACTCATGAGGCCTAAGATAAAGGGCGTAAGGAAGGTCTCATGCCTCTGAGAGCAAACCAAGAAAGAGATTCTTGGTATCGCTGGGGGCGTCTAAGTCGTCTTGAAAGTGATAGGGCTCGAAGAAATGAATCATTCAAGCAAAAGAGCGAACGAAGGGGGGAATGCAGGAGCATATCACACCGATGCTAGAGAGGGACATCCTTACTTCTCCGGACAAAAGATCATGATCTCTCATGAATTAGTATTTGATGAAAACAGAACAGCTACGGAAGAAAAAGACTGTGGAACTGCTTGGAACCAAGAAGCGGAAGAGGATGTCACGGGTGCTTTCCTAGAGGAAATCAAAAGTGGACGGATTTGGCATTCCATAAAAAATGGGCCGAAGTGGAGATATAAAGCTGCGGGGAGGAAGACAGCTAAGACCTCTGAGAGGAGAGCACGAATCTGTCCCTAGTTCCGGCTAAGGGAGACAACCAAGAGGGCAAGAATAGGAACTGCGACAGTCTCAGAAAAGAAGAGAGGAAGAACGGAACATCTAATGTTCTTACAGACACGGGGCTTGAGCAGAAAGGAAGCAGGTCCATCTGGTCGAGCCACAGGGCTTACCCACTAATTATCTCCCTTATCACTGAAAAGATATCTATCAACAACAACTTATTAGGGGAATGAAGTCGAGTAGGTCTGA
>Ga0179591_1268111_pt1 | contig 12741 bp, 17 predicted proteins | sample CZOMad2_1_08_16f_FD_182891 | JGI IMG/M metagenome (GOLD analysis project Ga0179591, IMG submission 182891) | Vadose zone soil fungal communities from Angelo Coast Range Reserve, California, USA - CZOMad2_1_08_16fungal (PacBio error correction) | ecosystem: Environmental > Terrestrial > Soil >...
AAGCTGGAAACGGAAAACACATTAACATTAATTGTCATTCCTGTGGAAAAGTTGGAAAGAAAACAAAGCTTAGACTTCAGCTAACCCGTGTGGGGGAGACAAAGGAGAAAAAGAAGAATTATTCAGTCGAATCAAGGAGGGGGGGGGGGGGGGACACCCTCCTCCAAGGGAAAATGGGGGTGGGGGAAAAAGCAAATCAATCGTAGCGGAGCAGAGGGAAGGGGAAATGGCACGCTTCTCTAGATCGCCTTGATCCCCAAGGTGTAAACGGGGAGGCGGGTCGGGAGTGCCCAAGCAGGGTGCGGACTAGAAGGGCTAAAGGGGAAGAGAAAGAGCGGACAACCATGGAAATTCGACCAGCGATGGAGGGAGGGAGGGACCGGAAAAGACTCGCTTAGATATTACGAAATAGACCGCGATGGTGTGGTACAAGATGCGCGACGGGGGGGGTCCACCATTAAAAAGAAAAGATGAGGAGTCAGAGGCGAGGGAGCTTGGACCGGAAATCAATGGGCTAGAAACGAAAGGGGAAAAAGGTTGTTCTCATTTAAGGACAGAAGAGTTCACTCTTGAGAAAGCAGCGGGAATGGCCAGGCTGGGGGCAACAGGAGAAGACAGCCGTATTGGGAAAGCTGATCAAGGAGAAATCAGGGGCGAAAGAAGGGTGACTACTTTGTTGCTGCTAAGTGAAAGGGAGGGGGAGGTTTTTTCCGAGAAAAATAACATCGATCAGAGGATCGCGAGGAAGGGAAGGGGTCATGTAGCGGGGGGAGGGGAACTCATGAAGGGAGAAAATCCGGACTGGACACTTGCCGATCATAACGATTTTGGATAAAAGGTGGGCTACTCGAGTCTGCCGGAAGGGGGGGAATGCCCAGTTGGTAGAAGAGGAAGGGGGGAGAAAAGAAGGAGACATCTGCATGTAAGAAATCGTTGGTTCTAAGGCGGCCATGAGTGAGAGAGGGAGAAGGAAAAGCAAGTCATATTCTTTACAAGAAAAAGGGAGGAAACTCGACCTTAGAAATTTTAAGGAGTACTAGGAGGCCACGGGGGGAGGGGTGGTCCCATGAAAGGAGTGAGGATCCTTTCGTCATTCACGGGGATGGAAGGGGAAAGGGTTGACATTAAAGCGGCGAAAAACTTCAAAAATGACGGCATCAGAGAAAAAGGAGAGAAAGGGGGGGAAGTATTTCATGTTGTCTGGAGTCTGTGGACACGAATTTTTCAAGCTAGGGAAGGGACTCAAGGGAAAAAGGCCGATAGCCGTCGATGTGGACAATCAAAGTTCCGGGGAGAATACTCCGTTCAGAAACAGGGGAGGAGGGGGGCTGGGGGTCCATTACTGGCAAAAGAATAATGTGGGATGTAAGGAATGACTAAGAAGAATTTTTCTGAAAGAGTCATTGGCCAGAGAAAAAAAGGAGGTTGTAGGCCCTGCAGATGGGGGGGGGGGGGAGATTAAAGGACTTTATTCAGAGATCAGGGCTAGAAAAAAGAGACAGTACTGTAAGGTCTAAATCTCGTTTCGCGGCACAGAAGAAAAAGCTCTGGAGGAAATCGTCCACTGGTTCGTTTACGGAAAGGGGCAACATGGACAATAGAGACTACAAGGAAATCATACTCATCAGCAAAGGGAAAAAAGGGAAAAAGGAAAGTATCTGAGGGGGGAATAGAAGTATTGTTCTTTGGACTCATCAAACCAGACGCCAGAGGGGGCGGGAACCATATGGGAAAGGACTAATGACTTGGTGGAGTAAAAAAAAATAAGGCCAGGAGTCTTGGGCGCAGGTCCTCAGGCATGTAACCGATAAGTCGCAGAAGGGTCAGCAGCCGGGAAAAACAGGCCTTATGGGAAAAAAAAGGGGAAAAAGGAAAAAAAGAGGGCCAGGGAGCCCCAAGAGGGGAACAAACAAAAGGGGGAAAAGAAGGACCTAGAAGGGCTTGCATACAGATGAGCAGCTTGACCCCAAAATGAAGGGGAGGACGGGGTAGTAAGCTCCTTAGAGCCATGCGAGTATAGGGGGGGGGGGGAGAAATAAAATTTGTGAGGGCCAAGGAAGAGGCGGAGAGTCCTCACGAATTATGGGGAAAAAAATGATCCTCATCCTGGTTAAACAAACGGGGAGCATACAGATCAGTGGAAAAAAAGGATCAAACATGGGTGGATGGGAAAACACCTCGGTTTTTGTAAAGGTTAGTCTGTTGAAAGAACAAGTGAGGATGTGGTAGGGGGGAAACGACCGGCTCCAACAGAAGGGGGGTGGGAAAACACAGACTTTTGATAAGAGGGAACATCTTTGGGGAAAGAAGTCTTCTGGGGGGGTTCAAATATGCCAGGAAAGTCATGGGGGTGGAGGTGGAGGGACTTTCAACCGGGATCGGGATATACAAACAACAACGGGGGGGGGGGAAAAGAAATATCGAAACCCGAAGGAAAAGGAACAGAATTTTTTATGATACGCAAAAAGCAGATCACTTTCCAAGGGATGTGGTAGACACTAGGTCCGTAGGGGGAGAACAGTTGGGGATAAAAGCATGACAAGGTGAAACCGATTTTGTTTCCACCGAGACACTAGTGACCCGGTCTGAGCAATGACACCGGGAGGAGTTTACCTACTTGAACAAGGAAAGGGGAAGGGAGGGATAGAATCACCAGAGGAGGGAACTTTCCTATCGAAGCCCACAGAATGTTCTGCGATTTCTCCAAGCATTAAGAAAGGCGCGCCTGGAAAATGGAGGGGAGGGGGCTTCAATTAATACTCAAGAGGGAAGGAGGGGAGGGTCATAAAAGTCAAGGAAAGGAGAATGAATTCAATCGTGGGTACGGACAGTCATTTGAGAGAAAGACAAGGGGGATCGAGGAGCACTTCCATCAATAGATTCAAAAACCTAAAAGGGAGTTTTTCTTCTAAAGTGGAAGTAGTTAAAGGAGGACAATTTATTCTACGTTCTAGAAAGGTGAAGAAATAGAGAAGGGGCAGCTACTCTCGGCGAGGAAGGGGGTGTGACCTCAAATCTGCAGTCGGAGGGGGGAAAGAAAAAAAAAATAATCTTTGTAACTGTCCTGATAAAATGGTTTCAGAGGAGGGGGAAAGTTACTCATCGTCACTGCCGAGGCAAGGGAAAAGGGGGTTGATCTGTGGAAATGGGAACTTCAAAAGAGAGGGAGGGGGGGAGGAACGCGTAGACTTTGGTATAGAAATAAGGAGGTGAAGCAATCGAATTTCACCAAAAGGGGTGCGGAAGGGGAGAAGGACCATAAGACGGAGTAAGGATGAGGGGGGAGGGGGAAAAAAGGAACGATGGACAGAAAGGAATGATGTGAGATCTACAAGAACGTCGTCGGGACAAGGGTTCCCATCTAAGGATGGTCTAAAGTTAATTCACGAAGATGAGAAAAAGGAGTGAAAAATGAAACTACGGCGACAGACCCTTCGACATCAGGTCAGGCAAAAACAAAAGGGTGGGTAGGGATATAGATTCCTATCAGGGGGGCAGGAAGAAGGGTCCTCAGGGAGGATCGGTGGAGGAGGAAAATACGGTCGATGGAAAAAATTGAAAATATCCGGGAAAGGCGTAAGTTGGGAAGTCTTTTGGAAAGAGGGCCACCGCATCATTGAAAGGGGAGGGGGAGGGGGGACGAGAGGCGGGCCTTGAGAGCTGGGCCGAGGAAAAAAGAAAGGGGTGTTTTAAGTCCTCTGCTTCAAAGGGCACGCCTTTATGGTGGATAATGAGAGACAACGTAAAAACTCAACGAAGGGAACCCCTATCTCATGAGCGTGTAAGTCACCAGAAAAAAAGGGGAAGCACTGGGAGTGGAATGAGGGGGAGAAGAAGAAGGAAAGTCTATAACGAAAAGTCGCATACCAATTTCGAACCTCAAGTTCGTCGATTCAGGCAAACTTAATGGTCTTGATGGCACACCAAGGAATCCTAGAGGGCAACCGAGAAAAAGAGAAGGGGCATATTTAAATCTCTTTTATTCAAACCTTTGCGATTGGATCCACGGAAGTTCCACTCTGCTCTCTCAGGCTCAACGTCTAGTCATTGGGTGAAGGAAAGGAATTACAAACGACGGAGTGACAAAGGGAAGGGGGAAAAAAACGAATGAAAATCGCCTCCCTTTCCCTCCTTGTTCTTTTGAAATTTGAGAAACACTTAGCGCTAAGCTCTGTCTTAAAGTTAAACGGGAGTAGAGAGAATGGACATTAAGATCTTACGGGGGAATCCTTGAAAGGTGTTGAGGGCCATTTTTAGAACTCTGGGTCATAACCAACTCTGATGGTAGGCCGATAGTCCGCCGAAAGGTGATGGAGGTCGAGGGAAAAGCGTGAGGCTCTAACCATTCCTCAATTCGCATCGATTCGAAAAAGGAGGGGAACCACCGTTGACCTTTGGGGGAAAAAAGGAGATGGGCGTGAGGGAAAAAAGGGGAATCAAAAATAGTTTGCTCCCGAGAAAGGGAAGGGGGGAACTGGGGAGGCAAAAAAATTGCCTGGAGCATGTTCTCAGGACCGTCAAATTCCATTGAGGGGTTATTGGGCATGGCAAGAATGTTGGAAGACTAGACAAACAACAAGGGGAACAATAAGATAAAGAAAACAAAAAAGAGAACAAGGCAACCTTAATTGCTCAGTGCTGCACATGAAACAATAGGGATCCGCTCGTCGCTCCGGGAAATAACCTTGGTAAGGATTGGAATAAAATCGTAGGGGGGTGGGAAAAGGGGGGACCGCAAAAGGAAATGGGGGCCAGACCTGAGGAGGGGAAAGAGTAAGTTTCTGAGCATTCATGATCTGCTGCTCGAAGGGAAATCCGCCTTGGGGTAAACCTAGGGAATGAGGCACGGCGTGAGACGAAGTCTGGAGAGTTCGGGAAAGGAAAAAAAAACTACTAATTTCAAACTGTTTGCTGACAGCAGAAGGGGAGGCATTTCCAGCCTGAAAGCCGGCAGGAGGATTCGTATAAAAACTGATCTAGGGAGGGGTGTCAAAGGAATTATGTTCGAGAAGATAAAAGGCCCAGGGGAAAAAAAAAACTAGGTTCACGCGCCTCGAATTGGGAGATGAAAGGAAGGGGGGGGGGGAGGGAATTGAGACAAGGCCGAGAGGAACGGAACTAAGCGTAAAAAGAAAAAAAAAAAAATCAGCTCTTTAAAGCCGGGAGGTCAAAGGAGAACCGATGCCGTATTGAAGCTGATCATGATTCGGAACTGAGAGCAGGGGGGACGGATCGGCATGCAGTTCAGGGAAAGTGAGAGGCTCAGGTGGTGGACCGCCGAATCGGGAAGTGAAGGAGTGAAAACATGGTAAATATTCTAAATGAAACTCGCACTGTGGGGTAGGTGTAGTTTCGGGACGACCGCCCAGCCAGAATCGTTATGAAAAAAGGGGAAGAAGACAAGAGTGTTTAGGGGAGGGGAGAAACGCATTTCCAGATCCCGGAGGAGAGGGGGGAGGAGAGGCGATGCCAAAGAAGGATTTTAAAGCACAGAGTCATGGGGGGGTCACATCGGGGGGGTGCTGTTAGAGGAAAAGACTGAGGTCAATAAATATCATCTCAGAGGAAGAGAAGAAAAGGGGGAGGTTCAATCCGACCGTTTGGAGGGACTATGGACTAACTGCAACTACTGAGAGGGGTATGGATCTATGAACTTGCGTTAATAACTAGAAGAGGGGAAAAATTATGGGAAAATGGAGGAGAGCAACCTTCCTACTAAGGAAAAGACAACAACCCAGGGGGGGGGAGGGGGAGGAGATGCCGAGTGAAGGTGGCTTGAGCTTAGTTCTGGGTTCAATCCTTTTCTAAGATTGGGGGACAAAAAGGAGAGATAAGTCCGGATGGGAAAATAGAAAAAAGGAAAAGAGTCCTTTTCCCAAAGGTAGCAAGGTGGGGAGGAGGGGGAAAAGGGTGACCACAGGGAATGATACACAGGGGTGAAGGAATGATCGGGGACTCATCTATGGGGGAAGCATGAAGACACAAGGGAGGTTGGGGGAATTCTATTTGGGCTCAGCAGAGGGGGAAGACGGTCCTGCTTATCCAAGAAAACGGATACACTGGGAATCGACAAGGAGGGAGAAATCAACGGGACTCCCTGAAGCAGAAGAGTGATGGGGGAGTCAGCGGCACTTTTGTACAGTAGGAATCAAACGAAAGAAGGAAAGAAACTTCATAGAAAAAAAATCTAAGCGTTTTAAAGCTTCGAAGTTTTAGTAAAGAACCTGATCTGGGGTGGGAGGGGGGCAAAAAAAAAGGGATAATGGGTTCACCAGGAGGGACCAATGAAAAGAAAGAAGATCAGCTTTTCTTCAAATCACGGACGTGTTGCGGCAGGGTTCGAAAAAGGCATGACTATCCCTGAGAAGTCATCAAGAGGCGGGGACTTAAAATGCCTACAAATCACCTCCAAGTGTCAAGGCTCGGGAAAGACAGAGACAGTAGACTCCTGCGCCTAACTTTGGATTTAGGGATGAGGAAAGCAACGCTCGAATGGCACCAATAGATTGAGACGTGGCAGGAAGACACACCGAAGCGCGGGAATGCGCAGAAGTCCGTATCAAGAAGCTTGGGTAAAGACATTGGAAAAGGGGGGGGAGGAAATTTATGGGCTGTCAAACTCTTCAAGGAAGAAGAGGGGTGCCTCGATAAAAGACGCCATCGCCTGTGAAACCACCACTGAGGAGCAGAATCAGAGCACGTTTTACATAAAAAATGCTAACGGAGGGGGGCCTCAGGGGGGGAGGGATTCGGTAAAAAACTTTTGGGGAACTGGGTCGGAGGGGGGGGGAAGAAAAAAGTCTTATTGGCGAGGAAATTACTCATCATGTGGACGAAAGCAAGGGTGGTGGGACAAGAGAGGCAAGATCTTAGAGGGGCGGAAAGAGGGTGGAGAATTCCTTATCAATAATTTGTTAGGTGTATAGGACTTAACGAATTTAATCTAAGTAAAAAAACACCCGGAGGAGGGGGAAAGATGAATAACATGGCTTTCGCAGGGACGCTAAGACTTCAAATGAATCCAAGGATATGCTCACAGGCTAGATCGAGATCTTCGAGCTCTGGGCCTAAGGGAAAGAATGGGGGGGACACCGGAGGTCCTGGTTGGAATAGATCGGGGGGCATTGGGGAAAGAACCATTTAGAAAAATGGCCATCCTCGCAGGTCCTAGGGGAAAGGGTGACGTCTCTTCCGGGATGTGAGAGAACGGAAGAGGGGGATTCTTGGAGTAAGGACATTAACAAGAAAGAGTGAGACAAGTACTATCTGTCCAGCCGAGAGTAAGTTACAACCCTTCGTTTCGGAACATCAGAATCTCAGAAAAAGGAAACAGCAGCTGGGGGTAGTAATCGAGAGCAAATGCGGAAAGGAAGGGGGTGTTTTCCTTCCTACGTGGGATGGGTAAGAGAACCAGGAACCCCAAGTATTAAGTAAGGTGATGTTCAGCGGTGGACTAGACTCTTGGGGGTACGAAAAAGGGCGTTGTCAGGGAGGAAAAAGGCCAAAGTTGAACGAAAAGAGGACGGGGGGATAATCTTTTAAGTGTTAAGACAAAGGAGAAAGGGGGAAGGCTGGAGAAACAAGGATGCTATCCTGCGAAGATTTTGATCTGGTGCGGTCCTTAGAGGGAGCTTCGCGGTTGTGGGAAGAATCGATCAAGAAGGGAAATCGAAAGACTTGAAGGAGAAAAGGGGGGGGGTCACGGTGTACGTTGATTCCGACAGGTGTCAGCATCAAGTTCAACAGGTCCAACTGTAAGGGACAAAGAGGTGTCTGGGGGGCGCACGAGCGGAGGGGAGGAAAGTCTTTAAAGTTAAGTTTACGAAAAGAGGCGGAAAATCTTTGAGCCATGGGCACAAGTTGTCTGTGCCTTAAGGTAATGATACCAAGAAAGCGTAGACGAACGATCAACAGGGGGTCCCCTCTTTCGAATTAGGGGTGTTAGGAGAGAACGGGAAACGTAGAATGACAACGATGGACATCTGAAAGTGAGAGCCTGGAATTTTCAATATAGGGGGAAACCACGTCTCAGCCAACCAGCCCTCTTGTATAAAAAACAACAATGTATGGGGGGGGGGAGACCTAATGTTTCTGAGTATTCAATTTTTTCACTCAAGTGGTGCTCGTAAGGAATCGAGATCAGAAGTCCTGCGGGGGGAAACAAAAACAGCCGGGGGGGGGGTTAAAAAAGTATCAAAGGGTAGAATGTTCAGCTCACAAAGTTAATATTTAAGGAGGGAGCAAAGGGGCAGGGGGGGTGTGGGGGTGTGCAAGGGCGTGGGGGGGGGGGGGGGGGGGGGGGGTTCTATGGTAGTATTTAGGTCAGAGGGGGACGGTCACATCAAAAAATATTTTTTTATACTAGTTTGGCTGAGGAAAAGATGCCTGATAAGAACGATTCCTGAAAGGAAAACTATGCTAATGTCACATCGGGTAGAAAGAAAGCAAAAAGTTTTCTTCTTCTTTGAAGTGAGTGTACTTCTTCTGTCATTGGAAAAATGACCCAACATAAAGGAAACAACGGAAAAAGTTTTGAGGAAGAGGATCTATATTCGATATGGTACGGGAGAAGAGAAAACAAAACTCTCCGTCCGAAGGCGTTACGAAGAAATATACTAAAGGGCGAGCCATTTGGAAAGGAGGTGGCGGCCCCTCCAGTGGAAGAGTTTCACTTTGACAGGGTTTTATAAGGAGCGGAGGAGAGGGAACAGGTAATTCTCTTCTTGGTTCGGAAAAAGGACGAAATGTCCCGTGGATTCTCCGCACAAGAATGAAACACGCCGAGGGGGAGGAAGAGCGTTTCTTGGAATAGGGACTAGACAGGAAAAAAGATGGACACAAAAAAGAGATGGACTGGAGGGGAGGAAGACATAATCGCTCGGAAAGAAAGGGATGTTTCCTCTGCTTGGGGGCCAGGGTTGGAGGAAGGGGTGGGAAAATCTCTACTCGTCCAACGACTATGTGGCCTGGTCTATATCCTCGTCACTTTAAACCCACGAGAAGCAGGTCTGCATCAAGAAGAATTGTCCTACAAGGGGGGTGCAGTCGGGGGACGAAAAAAGGAAACCTCTTGGAAAGTTTCCGGTTCCATTGAGGGCGTGTACAAAAAGACAGTAGAAGGGAACAGCAAAATGGGGGGAGGGGAAAGGAAACTTAGCATCTCTGTGAAGCGCGTCATGTTCAGGAAGAAAATGTAGTTGAATTTTTTTTGGGAAGCAAGGGGGTATCTCTCACAAAAACGTAGTAGGGAAATCCTAGATACATGATTGAGGAGGAACCATTCAAAAGAATGAAGGCGACCGGGGGAGAGGAAGACATGACTAAGAAGAAGAGGTCCCGGAAGAGGGGGAGGGGGGGAAAACCGAGATAAGTTCTGACATCTCCAAGAGGGGTTTTACAAATAAAAGAGGGGTTGCCAGAAGGAGCGGATCGATTTTCTGATCAAATTAAAAGTCAGAGGGGTATGCTGCAGCGACCGGAAACTACGGGGGAAACATTACGGAGGTATCGACGGCATCAGGCTTGAGAAGGTCCAAGAGTCCCGTAAGGGGGAAAGGAAAAAGAAGGGGCTGAATCAAATTAGAATCCGGCATTGGACTCCTTCCCGGAATCTCGTATGAGGTAAGCCAATGACCAGGAGAATTGTTGGGGAAGAGGGACTCTCTGACTCAAAGCAAGGCCCTTATTCTTCTTTCTTCAACTTTTCAAAGGGAAAACTCTCGCATTGCAGATTGGGACGAGTGGAGGGGAATTCGTAAATCCGCAGTTAAATCATAAGCTGAACGCATAAAAGAGCGGGGGATTGCCGTATGCGCAAGAAATGCGAATAAGAAAAAGGGGGGGATTGAAAATCTTATATTATTCTAGAATGTACTCTCAGTGGAGGAAATGGTTTTAAGGGGGTCTACTTATAGGGCTCCTCGGTGTTGGGGCGACTCGGAAAGACCAGAGGAGATCGTGGCAAGAGAGAGGGTTAACGGTTCTCACGTTTTGAAGGGTGGAGGTGACGTACGATGGACATTGGGACTAGAAATCAGTCAACAGGGGAGGGGGAGACAATCAGTTGGGCTCTTTTTAAGGGGAGCAACTCATGAGGGGTGGAAGTCTACTCGGAGGGGGGCCAGGGGGTTGTCGAGATCGGTGACAAGGCTTTGAATACTGATTAGGTGGGGTCAAAAATTGTTAGGTGAAGGAGTCCGAAAGGGAGGAAACCTCAAGCAGAAAATGACTACCTATGTTTCGTTGGGTCGGGGAGGAGAGAAGACGGGGAATTTCTACTGAACGCGTGAGGTAGTTCTACTAAAAGGAGTTGTGCTACTTGATTCTCATGAGTCTAAACTTGCTTTAAGAGGAGTGAAAAGATCTTGACAGAAAAAAGGAGAATAGGATCTAGATGGACAACAAAAAAGGGGGAGGGGTAAAGATATATTCCAGTGAATTTTGGGTCTTGTCCCAGAAGGAAGTGAATGGGGTCTCCTGGGTTAGAATGTCAGAGGGGGGGGTTAAAAGGGACGGAGAAACGTCAGGTCAAGGTTAGTATCCTACGGGGGGGAACTCCTCCACAGCATGGTAGGAGGGAAAAATTGTGCACGTGAAAACAGAGAAGGGTGGGGGGGGAAAGTTGGGCGGATTGGCTAGGAAAGGTAGGTGAGGGACAGGTCTGAAAGAACACTGGGTTGGGGGAAAACTATGGTGCTCTCCGGTGTGGTAAAGAAGGGGACGAAAATCCAAATAAAGCCTGGGGAATTAAGGTGAAAGGGCAAGTAATGAAGGTTAAAGGGGGGGACTTAAGGCAACACAGCTGGGACTGGACGGGGGCCTAACACGGGTACCTTTAAAGGGTCATGGCTGGGCAAGAAATAAGCCCTACACTTAAATCAAGACCCCATGGAACAAGTAGTTCAAGGGGAAATCTGAAGAGGGGGCTGCAAGGCAAAGAGAAGTAGAGAGGGGGTGGCTTCACACACCGCTCCGATAAGTAAGGGAAGGCCACCAGATCGGTCAACAAGAGGAAAGGGCAGAGGGAGGAAACAAGTCTGGTGCGATGAACCTCATAGTATAGTAGGGGAATTGAGTTGACGTCAGGTCCTTTTGAGGAACCGTTCTCGAGCCAAAGGGAGGGTGACCAAATATTTCGGAACACAAGGGGGGGGGAACCGCTCCGCATTACCTATCCGGGTGGGAGGTGTCATTGGATGGGAAACACTGGAAGAGTGACACTGCTGGAATTTCTAACTCATGGCGTCGGGGGAAAGGCGGGTTCAGAGTATTAGGCTGCGTTGGGAGAAGGTCAAGTTGGACGATTAGAAGGGAGGGAAATAGGACATATCTTACGAATTTATGGGCACGTAAATATCCTATCCAGACGGTTGAGAGTGCAAGGAATAAGGAAGAGGGGGGGAGGGACCTTCTCAAAGGCCCTAAGGTGATACTTTCACCAACATAGTTGGACCTTTTAGGCGGGAAAATGGGGGAGATGTAAGAAGAGAAATTACTACAAGGGGGGTTACCTCCCAGAGTGCTAGGAACAGGGAGAAAAGAGGTGGAATCATGGGAATATTACGGAACCCACTAGGGGTTTGAGAAGGGAACGCACTAGGTCGATCATAAAAACAAGCACGGTAGGGGGTAGGGGATAGTCAGTGATCCTTACCACCTTACCATTAAAGGTTCAAAGACGAGGCGCAAGGAGGGAAGACAAGATCGCGAACGGAAAGAGGCAAAACTTGTGTTTTTACAAGTTATGAGGGGACGCAAGAAAAAAAGCACAAGAACCGTGGCTAGTCACCAAAGGGTGTTTACAAGAATAGAACAGCCAGCCGTGATCGGGTTACTGCGCTCAGGAACGTCTGTGGAGAGGAAGAGCCTGGAAGACGCCGAAAAAAGAAAAAGGAGTGAGGAAGGAAAAGGGCAGGAGAGCCTCCCATAATGGGGTCAAATGGCAGATTTCCACAAAGTGAGAGGGGGTCATGGGGAACTCAAAAATTAAGAGAAGAAAAGTGACCGCGATGGTGGGGGAGAGGGGAGGAGTACTTGAGGGTCTAAGATGAAGAAAGGGGGAAGGGGAAACGGCGAGGGCGTGTGGTCAGAACGCCTGGGGGCTAGAAAAGGGGGGAAGGGGAGACCTTTTGGGGAGAAGCCTAGACTGGAAGAAGTCTTACAAGGAGGGGGAGGTCAGGGGAGGGGAGGCCTGGACTGAACCGGGCTTAGTGGAGAGATCAAGTAGCATTCTCTCAGATCTTTGGGAGGCGTGAAGGGAGAGGAGAAGAAACGTTTTGAGAAAAAATACAAGAGAGAGATCTTCTTTCGCCGAGATGGTACAAAGGCCTTTAGGGGGGGTTGCTCGGAAGTGTCGGGGGGGATGAAATGTGAGCCTAAGCACCTGGAAAAAAGGGCCTAATTCATAAGGCTCTTTGTCACTGGGTTAGGCGACACGCAAGAATGAATTCGCCGTGTCGGAATCCGGAGATGTGGGGGGATTCATTACTGAAAAAGGGGTCGGAGGAAAGAAGGGGGGAAAACAATCGTTTGGTGATGTAGAATGAGATGAAGAACAAGATAATCGAACAATGTCCCATTATTCTGTGTCCGAATGAAAGCAAAGCAGAATGATCGGGGGGGAAAAGGAAATAAGGTCTAGTCGTTGGGTCCAAATGAGAAGGAAGGAGACGGGTTCGAACTTTCTTTACCTTATCGAAGGAGTGGACAGGAAAACGCTCAGCAAACCCGGGGCCTCAAGAA
>Ga0179591_1227342_pt1 | contig 12740 bp, 18 predicted proteins | sample CZOMad2_1_08_16f_FD_182891 | JGI IMG/M metagenome (GOLD analysis project Ga0179591, IMG submission 182891) | Vadose zone soil fungal communities from Angelo Coast Range Reserve, California, USA - CZOMad2_1_08_16fungal (PacBio error correction) | ecosystem: Environmental > Terrestrial > Soil >...
CGGGGAAGATCGACACGCTGCCGAGCGGGAAGACAGGAAAAAAAGCTACGACGCCGACACATCTATACAGAAAAAAAAAAAGGAAGAGGCGGGAAAGGGGAAACTACCTCCGATGGAGAAGTGTCAAGGCAAGAGGACGAAGGGTGAAGGGAGTGCAACAGGGGGGTGCTGCCGTCTGGAGTCGTGCGAAAAAGGGAAATGAACAGGAAGGCTAAACACAAGGCGCAAAATATGGGGTCCGGGGGGGGGGGGGGAGGAGGAACTATGTTGAGAGATGTGTGAAGACGCACAGGTTGCGCTGGCTCTTGTCAAGCTGGTGACCACGAACGGCAATCCTAAAGAACGAAAGGGGCAGGTTCTGATGCGGAGCAACTGAAGCACAAGAAAAGGTGTCTGGGGACAAAGGAAATGACTCGTCTAACTGGGTCAGAAGAAAGAAGACTAGGACGAAAACAATGAAAGACGCAACTCATCAAGTTAAGAAGTGGGCGCTCGATCCTGGAAACAAAACAATTCTGTTCAACCCACTGGAGAAAGGAAAAAAAAGACAGAAAAGGGTATAAAAACACGGGAACGAGGGGAAAGATGACGGGTATAAAAATGGTGATCAAAAAAAATGGCCGTGGCCGCTGCATATAAAAAGGAGGACTCCGTTCAGCCAAAGGGAGCTATGTAAAGGTGAAGAAAAAAGAGGGTGGGAGCATTTCGGTTGGGGTTGAATAAACAGCGAAAAAAGAGACCGGTGTAAAGGGGTCTTCACGGTCAAGGGGCTGGGAGGGAAAGGTTGTGGTTGCTAGGTAACTGGGGGGAGAGGGATGCAAAAGAAAAGGAGGAGTCAGCCGTTAGGGGGGACAGAGAGGAGAAAAAGGGAAAGGAAAAGTCCTGATTTTGAGGGGTGGGGGGTAGTCCAGGAGCCTTCAGCGAAGTAGAAAGAAAAAAGAAGTAATGACGACTTACAGAACGGTCTCAAGTTGTGAAAGGGGGGGGGGGAAAAAAAAAAAAAAAAGTATCCGTACGTCAAACCAAGGGGGGCGGTCGGGAAGAACGGAGGTCTATCCCAAACCGCGGGACTCAAAAAGGAAAAAGCCGAAAAAAAAAGGAAAAAAGGAGAGGGAGAAAAAAAAATATAAACAAAGACTAGAAAGGGGTGGTTTAACTATGCAACGGCCAAAAGGGGGCCGAAAGGAAGACACCTTATTCTGCATATACTCTTCTCCACCCTATCTAAAAAGGGGGGAAGAAGAAAAAAAAAAAACGCGCGCAGCACGCTCGACGCAGCTGACGAAACGAGAGAAGGAGAAAAAGGGGGGAGGTGGGGGGGGCAGGGGGGGGAAGGGGGGGGGGGGGGGGGGGGATACCAGAAGAAGGCTGCATTGAACTGTCTGCAGGGATAAAGAAGGGGGAAGGGGCCGAAGGTGGGAAAAAATAAAAAGGGATCGAAATACCGACTTATCCTGGAAAGGGGGGGGTGACCGGGGGGGGGGGGGGTGTGAGGAGGTAGGGGGGGAAGAGGAGTGAAGGGGAGAAGAGACAGTGTCTGGGGTGGACGAGCAGGGGAGGGGGTCGAGGGGGTGGGAGCAGTAGGCGCAGAGCGGCAAGGGGGGGGAGGAATCGCGAGAAGCGTTTGGCGGGGCTTAGGTGGGGGGGGTGCAGGGCAGGGAAGAGGGAGTGGGACTTGGGAGGGGACTCTTCTAGCGGTAGAGCAAATGAAATGAAAGGGAAAAGAAAAAGGGAAGCACAACGCTGCACTCTGACGCTAGGCGAAACTTGGATAAGTGAAAACGTTGCGTGATTGCATGCGACAACTGTACGATGTGTTATAGGTCAAAGGAGGGGAAAAGATCTCGCGGCGGGAGGAAACTCAAAAACTGTCTACGTGCATCTCGTTCTGCAATGCTAAAAATACAGAAGAAGGGGGGAGGTTAGTGACGGGGGAAAGGAGAGAGACGGACACAGGGGGGGGGGGGGGACGGGCGTGCAGAAACAAGCCAAGAGGGGAGCGGAAAGTAACAAGGACAAAAAAAAAGAGAAGTTAAAACCAACCCTGAAAAATGCGAAATGCAAGAGAAAAAATAAAAAAAAAAACAAGCGTAAGTCTCATGAGGGGAAGAAAAAGGGTAGGCACATAGCAGGGTAATCAGCACCATATCAAAGAGGGTGAGAGGGAGAGGGAAAACCATTTTCGGTAAACGCTCACAATAGGCAAGAAAAAAAAGGCAAACATCTAGAGAGAAGGGAGGAAGGTGAGGGAAGGTGGGAGAAACGCGAAAGGCAGAGGTTGGTTTCCCATCGTAAAAGTAAAAGAAGGGGAGTGGGGGCTCCAGCCAAGTCATGAGCGGTGATACGTGGCAAAAGAGGGCACGATTGAAAAAAACTGAGGGGAAAAAAAGAAAAGCTGGCTGAAGGCAAAGCTCAAGAGAGCACGGAAAAAAACTATGAAAAGTACTCCGGAGACCAAGGAAAAAGATTACGTCCGTCGAAAATCAAGGAGTGCAAGGAGGGAAAGAAGAACAGCCAAGACAAGCAAAACATCGAGAAAAAAAGAAGGAAAAAAGCGGAGAACGACACAAAAGCATGCACCAGAAAGACTCCAAGTGAGCAACACACTGCTGGCGATATACAAGGAAGAAGAGGGGGGGGGAAAAAGTCAGACAGTCTTCTCGTCTCTCGCTGCCAGTACGTCCAGCAAAAACAACAGCGAAGAAAAGAAAAGGGAAAAGGCAACTCATCAATCAAAAATTTCTCGCAGCCAACGGGCAAGGAAACAAAAAGAAGGAGCGCAAGAGGTGACGGGACGCTGGGGAAATGAACGAGAGAACATTGGCTTGAATAGCAACTGATCTTGAAGAAGGGGGAACAAGTCAATTGCAAGGGGTTCTCTGAGACAAAAGGAGAGACTACAGTATCGGGGGGGGAGGGGTGACGTACAAGGGGTGGGGGAGGGGAATAATGGGAAAGGGGTGGAGGGGAGGAGACAGACGGACGGCAGCGAATATGACGCCTCTCTCAGGCTCTCAAAAAAGAGGAAAAAAGAAAATCTGCAAAAAAAATCCATATAGTAGGAAAGGAGGGGGACGAGAAACGTCTGGGGTCTAACTACAAACACAGGGGACGGAAAGGGAGGCAAGGGACCGGGCGCTCGCTCATTGAAAAGGGAACAAGGATGCAAGCAGGTACAAAGAAAGGGAAATAAAAGGATGTAAGGAACTCAACACCCCAGGGGAAAAAAAAAAGGTATGGTAAGGGGAAGCGACGAAAAAGAAAGAATGCACTGAGAAAAGAAAAAAGGGGTGACGGGCGGTGTACCCCATCTAATGCTATAAATAAAAAAGACGCTGGGGCAGGAAGGGCCGAGGGTTGTGATTTGCAGCGTCGGCCAAAGACGAGAGGGAGGGCTTGCGACATGCGGGGCATGACCACAAAGGAGATCAAACTGGCAGAGGGACGAAGGTTTCAGCGGCTCTGTGTCAGCAGCTGGGGTCCACGAGAAAGAGTAGAAGCGCCTCATTAAAGCAAACGGGAACTCACAGTCGTCGGGTGTGCAAGACTCCCAGCATAGACAGGTCAGAAGGAGAAAAGGAAGAATCAGAAAGCTCGGTAGGCAGAAAGAAAAAACAGGGACAAGAAGAGGCAGGGAGACAGGGAGTCTCTCATCGTCTATACGTCGAAGGGAAGAACGGAACAAGGAAATGGAACTTAAGAGAACGCGCTGGTCTGCAAAGCTACTAAATAGGCAGGAAGAGAAAGAGCAAAAGGAGTGCACGCGGGACCTTTGAGAAAAAAGGAAAAAGGTAAAAAGCTCAAAATCCGCGGAAAATACCTATAGACAATTGGGGGAGAGCTTAGGAGAAAGACGAATGGGTAAAAATCAAGGATGCAAAGGTCTCAGCTCTAAGACGTGCAGGGACTGGCATCAGGAAAAAGGAGTGGAAAGGAGGATGGGAGAAAGACACGACAATAAGGAAGGGCGCAACTACTCTCAGAGAGAAAAAAAAATTTCAAGCCGACTGAGAAACAGTCGGGAAAAAGGCGGGGCGGGCGGCCGCAAAAGCGACAAAGAAAAAGGCAGAATCACTCCGCTACGACAAAGAAAGGGGTATGGGGATAATGGGCGAGCAAGAACGGAGGTTGCAGAAGAACAGAAAAAAAGGGACCGTGTCAGGTACCGGCAATGGGGGAAGAAAAGGTAAAAGGGGGGGTACAAGGAACGAATATTCAGGGGGGAGAAAGAATAGAAAGGACGAATCAAAGACGGTAACAACGTTCTTGGAAAGGAAGGAGGGGGGTCCAGGGGACACAATAAAGTTGGACAACAAGAAAGAGGAACGTTTTGAGACTGGCATGGGGCACAAGAGGGGGGGGCCAATTCAGGTGTGCCTATTTCTGCTGAAGGACCGGGGGGGAAAGAGCTGCATGAATCAAGGACCGATGGGGGGGAGGGAACGGCAAGGAAGGGAGGTATCTCTGGTACAGAAGCTGGAACTCAGGGGAGTCATTGGGGGCTGTACGGCTCGCTTTCGAAAAAGATTAACGCACACAGAGAGACGTAAATAGAAAAGGGAAGAGAAAAAATTCATCTCCATGGCTCGAAAATCAAACACACTGAATGGAAAGTGCCGACAAGGATCTAGTGACGGAATCAGAGAATTGGAGAGGGAGGGGCCTGGCTGGGTGCAGAGGCGGGATCCGACCGTGGGGGCTAAAAGAAAGGGGGGGAAGGAAAGAACGTACCTTCATTGTAGCCAGAAAAAAAGAAAGAGACAAGAAAGGGGGGGTATCCACGGCGCGGAAGGACCGGAAAAGGGAGGGGAAGGAGAGGCAGGAACACTCAGAGGTACTCTTGACCACTCAAGTCGATTAGACAAGGAGGAGACTCAAAAACAAAAAAATCAGGGGGGAGGTGGAGAAGGAACACAAGCTGCTGGGTCACTACGAAAAAAAAAAAGACGCAAAAAGCTTTGGGGTATACATAAAAGGCGTCACTGCAAGGGAAAAAAGGGGAAGGGAGGGTCTATGTTTTGAAATAGGGGTGAAAATGGGGGAGGGCAACCGGCTGACGACAATACTAATAAAGAAAGCATCGGTGGCGAGGAATGGGGAGGGGTGGGGGGATTAGAGTGGGGGGGGGAGGGGTGGACCGGGGGGGGGGGAAAAAAGAAAGATCGGCGATCTGGTGCTCTTGTGGAGAGCACTGGTTCAATAGAAGGGCGAAACTCGAGAAGGAATAAAGGGAAAACAGTGGCATACTAACGCCTAAGATGAAAAAGAGGGGGCGAAAACTTATGGGGTGTTCATTTACGCTCGGGGAGGGGGAGGGGGGGAGGGGATCTCTAAACGAGGTCTTATCAAAGTTTGGGGGGTAGTTGCCACGGGAAGCCATTGGAAAAGGACAGCCTAACAGTTAGTTCGTGCATTCGGACAAAAGTGCGAAAAAATTTCTCGTAGTTAAGACGCAGACTAGGGGACATGGGATAAAGGAAAATTGTCGGCTAAGAAAGGGGGGTATCAGCTTGAGTCTGCCTGGAGAAAAGGAGAGTATACCCAAATCCCCACACCATCGCACAAAAAAAAAAAAACCTAATGTTAGGAACGGGGAAAGAGTAAAAAGTGAAAACAGCTTGGAACGATAGTTGGGGAAAAAAGAAAGGGGCCAGGGGGGTGCAGGGGGTCAGGGAGGAGGGGTGGCCTCTGCCAGTAAGCAGGTGGCAGGAAGGAAGGGAAAAGGAATGAACTTTCCCTCGAGTCTGTCTCGTGGACGAACATCCGAGGGGAGGAAAGAAAAAAATGTTTTCGCTTGCTTATCACGGGGAAACAGAATGAACGATCCTGAGGGGGTCATGAAAAGGGGGAAGTGTTGCCGGGGGGGGGTCAGCTGAAGGGGGAAAGGGCGAAAAGTATCTTAAGGACCTGAGGATCGGTCGACAGAGGAAACGACGAGGGAGGAGTTAGGGAAGCGCGGGGGAGGGGGAAATGGGAACGCCGCAGCAAATAAAGTGGAGACGAACGTGATATAGACCTGGATTTGCGCGGGGGGGGGGGGGGGGGGGGGGGGGGTGCGGGGGGGGGGGGGGGGCGGGGTGGGTGGTCGGAAGAGGCGGGGGAAAAGTGTCTCTCTATCATAGAAACTCTAAAACAAATCACTCTCACGACTAAGGGGGAGACAGGGAAAACAGTACTGACTAAGGGAAGTAAATCAAGGGTCCCTGTCGTAGCAGGGGGGGGAAACGAGTCTATGAAATATCAACATACAAAAAGAGAAGCTCTATCTGGGATCTACGGACGGGAAGAAAAATGGTCCGTGGAGGGAAAAGGAACTCACTCTGAATTTTCGCGAAGAGCAGCGCGGAGGAAAAACAACAAAAACACAAAAAAAAAAAAAAAAAAAAGAAGACCAAAAGAGAAAAGAAAACACCAAAAAAAAAAAAAAAAAAAAAACAAAAAAAAAAAAAAACACAGAAAAAAACAAAAAAAAAAAAAAAAAAATCCTAAAAAAAAACCGAAAAAAAGACTGAGCATCAAAGGCTCGGAGATGACTGACTCAGAGCGACAGGCTATACAATTCTATCCTCCTGATTGGTAAAGGAAGAAAAAGGGAAAACATCAAGGTGTGTAAGGTGAGAAAGCTGATCAGGAAGGAAGGGGAAAAGAAAGTCAGGAAAATTAGTCCCTTGACATGCACAATGCGGGAATGAAAGAAAGAAAACAGAAAGGAGGAAAGGGAGATATAAAATCAGATCCGACTCATAGAGAGTCCAGGAAAGTACAACTAAGGTGGGGGGAGAAGAAAACGCAAATGGATATCGGCACGGTTCAAGGTGGGGAAACGGAGGGAAGGGGGGGTTCAAGAAACATCCGCTCAGCCGGAATTAATGGCGAGAGAGGGGGAGGAAGAAAAGGGGCATGTCAACCTGATCTGCACCCGTACATTGACCAAAAAAAAACAAAGGAAAAACGAGAGAGAGATGACCGCAAGGGCGTCAACCGAGAAAACAGGTAAAGGAAAGGACATTTAAACAGGCGGAAGGTCCCGGTTAACGGCCGACCTCTCCCCAAAAAGGGGTGAAAATTGTTCTTCGGGAAGGGAAGGCAAATTATGTCATCTCGACCGGGGAAGTGGGTGATTGCGCTCGTCACAGGAAAATGATCGACAGTCAGGAGAGATCGGCCGAAGAGAAATTCGCACCTGGTAGAGGAAAACAGAGAGAGGTGCCTCGAATGTTAGGAAAAAGAAAAAATCAGGGGGGGGCGTTACGCGGCAACTACAAAGAACGGCCTTACATTCCAACAACAAGGGGAAAAAAGGCAAAAAAAAAAATCGAAAACCTCCACCAGTGCAGAAACGCTCGCAAGAGGGTTTATGTCAACACCACGATGGAAAAACTTTTGCAACACTGGGACTAAAGGGCATGCAGCATGAACCAAAACCAAAGTTGCTACCCGGGAAGAGACCGACCAATCGTCTCCCGGAAAAAAAAAAAACGGAGCGCAGCTTTAATCGACTTTGACAAATCCGAGGAAAAGGGGGAAAAACCTGTAGAAAAAAAGCGACGGGGTCGGGGGGCAAAGGGTAACAAGCCTTTTTTCAAAGGGAGGGAAAAACGAATTAGAATATGCCTGTTTACCCAAGTCCAGGAACAATTGGGAAAAGACAAGATTCGAGTGGGTAAGCTGGGAGGAAAGAACCTACACGCTAGCCAACAATACTACCAATATTAGAAGAAGCAGACCGAAAAAAATCGGCGACATAAATGATGGGGGGGGCAGAACTTCCTAGTGGGGGGGTGAAGCACAAGAATCATACAGTCGGCAGGGGGAAACCATGAAATAGAAAGGAACAGGGGTCGGTCCAAAACATGGTCTGTCGCCCTCTTATTCGGTAGTGTCTCGGGACATGGAGGAGGAAAGGGACAAAGAACCACAAAAAAAAAAACCCCTATCGAAAAAAAAAAAAAAAGAGAAAAAAGAAAAAATTTCTTGAAGCCGCCTGACATACAGGGGGAGGCCTACTTCTCGAAAGGGGAGGAGATATGGAGAGATTCTTAACGAGAGAAAAAGAAAACCAAAAGATTCCCTGGCACAGAGAAAGGGAGGTGGGGAAGGTTCGAATGGTTAAAAAGGAATCAAAAGTAAACTGGGGCATGTTAATAACAAAAGCACTAACTTTTGTATTGGGAGATGGAAGGCGGGTGATTACCAAGCATATCGGGGTTCGCGAATAAACCGCCGTAGAGCATGCCCCGAGTGATCACCCCATTTGTGTGCACGGAACAAGGACAAGAGCCAAACAAAGGGGCTGTGCTGAGTAGAAAGGCGTTATAGTTTGCTTTAGGCCCCCCAGGGGACTGCAAGTCCGGCCTGGGGAGCAACAGAAAGTAAGAATCAAAACTAAGTTTAGGTTCAAAGAAGGGTCGACCCCAGTTGGGTGGCGGAGAAGGGGGACGGACTGGAAAAAAAAGCGTCGATAGTTCAAAGCGAAGTTCTTCTCGTTGTACTGGACGTAAAAAACGGAAACAGGAAGAAACGTCCCGCTACAACCGGATCTCGTATCTGGACGAGAGAAATCAGGTAGGCTCCTAAAAGGAAGAGAAAAAACGAGCACATGAAGAAAGATAACTGGCGGGGGTTACACCTTAGAGTAAAAATAACAGCGAGCAAAATCGGGCAAACAAAATATTGATTAGTCTTGCGGCGATAAAACCAAACGTGAGGTAAGGAACTGGGTGACGTTGATCGTACATCAAATGAAGGAAAAGAAAAGGAATGGAGGGAACCTATTTGTGAGGGGGAGATACTGGGGGGGAATACCGCCTGGAATTGCGGATCCACTTCCAGCGAAAGGGGGTTTGGAGGAGGAGAGTGACTATTACGAGGATGTAGAAGGGAGAGGCAAGGAACCCCCGAGGAACCATCCAGACAAAATGGGGAGCTCACCCTCAGGTTTTTTCAAAACGTAGAAAACTACAAGAAAAAATTCCAGCAGCAGGAAAAGGAAATCGACAAGGTGAAGTGGCAGCGGGAGGAGAAAGAGAACGAAAGTACGGTTCCCTAACTGCATAGACAGGCGAGTGGGGGGGGGGGGGAGTTTTTGGGGTGACACCTAAGAAATGGCGAGGGGTCAACGTGATGGCGAGGGAGAGGACCTGGATCAGGGGAAAAGGAGAAGCGAAGCCCATGTTTCTATCTGCCCAAGGGCCATTTGGGGGGGGGAGGGTGGTCTCACCTTCTGGCAAAGGAACCCGGGTTTCGGACTGGGGGGGAACGGGGGGGGGGGGGGGGGGGGGGGGGGGAGGGGGGTGGGGGGGGGGGGGGGGGGGGGGGGGGGGGGGGGGGGGGGGGGGGAGGGGGGGGGGGGGGGTGGGGGGGGGGGGGGTACGGGGGGGGGGGGGGTGGGGGGGGGGGGGGGGGGGGGGGGGGGGCAGTCATCCCATGGGGAAACCGCGAATGAAAAGGAAAAAGAGAAAGTTTCCCGCCGAAATAACAAGTACGGTTGGGGGGAAGGAGAAGGCGTCCAAACTCAGAAAAAAACGCCTCTCGAAAACGAACTGGAAAAAAGACTTAATATGATGGACAGGGGGTCAAAGTTGGCAAGTTCGAAATCAAATTGGTGAAAACCATCAGAAAAACAGAGAAATCAAAGGAAACTATTGCTGGTCGAAAGGTGCGGTGGGCCATATGCTCACATATACTTAAGATTCACAGGGGTCGGAGTGGATTGGATTCTGGGGGGTTTTTTCATTCTTAAATTCGGGGGGGACGCGACGGGGGGGGAGAGACGACTCCACGTCTGTGGATAGAAATAAAAAAAGGGGGAGGGGATTAAAAGATAGAGAATTCCAAGAAGGGGGAATCTTTCAGAAAGAAGCAGTCGAGGAAAGAGATGTGGTGGGGGGGTTTGGGGGGGGGAAAAAAATAGAGGGGAAAGAAAAAATCCAAGGGCTCCCGAACTAAAAAACGGGGGGGCGAGGTGGTCTCCTTCTGCAATCACTAGACTAAGGACAAAGGGATGGCGTCGTTCGCTGATCACGATGGGAAAACAAAAGGGGGGGGGAGTTAGGCCCGCTCACATATAGGGCCAAAATCTGCCCATCAGCGAATTCGTTCTCAAAAGAGGGAGGAGGAAAGGTAGGGCCTTTTTGTAGGAATGACGGGGGGCCAATACCGGTCTCTGTGGGGTCACAGAAAAGAAAGGGGAAAAAGGTTAATTGCCCTCCCAGTCGAAAAAGGAGATTGTTCACCTGGAAAAGGACTTACCGTCAAAAAGGGGGCACGGGGGACTCATTTAATGGCTCCTGACGAAAACCAACAAAAAACGAACCGCCGTAAGTAAGAAAACGCATTGGAGGTAAAGAAAGGGGGGGCGAGACCCATTTGGAATCTCCACAGAAATCAAACGGTACATTCCTCAATGAAAAAAAAGGAAAGAGAGAAACAAAATCACCACACAGGGAGAATGGCAGGGTCCTTATGACCTTACGGGGGGAGAAGGGAAAAAAGGAGACAGTCATTGGTGACATTTGGTAAGGTTTCCTTCAAAATGAGTCTGAATGTAGGTTATTACATGGGGGAAAAAAGAAAGGGTTGAGCTGCAATAACGTGAGGGGGGGAGGCACCGCTGTTCGAAGTAGATCTCGAAAAGCGGGAAGGAGCTCTCTAACTCAAAAAAAGGGGAGATTTCAGGGGGGGAGACGACAGAGAGACGGAAGACCCATAATTTAAACTCACCAGGGGTGGGAACGGAAGGAGAGGGGGAGAGGAGAGGCTATGGGCTGAAAAGGAAAAGTTTCCCGAAAAAAAGAAACAAGGACTTGGGATTCAAGGGGGGGGCGAAACGCAAAGGCTTCAATAACTCTTGGTTGTGAAGGAAGCGAAGTCGATCTCCTTGTTGTTTGCTGTGGTGGTGGGGGAAGGGAAGGGGTAAGTAGAGGGGGAGAGGGGTGAGTTTGGGCAAGTGTCAGATAGGGGGTGCGGGGCGCCGGCGAAGGGTGAAAAAAATCAGAAAACAATTTGATCGGGGGGGGGGGGTTGTCCTTCGAAGGGAAAAAAAAGTGAAGGGGAGCAAAGGTTCAGAAAAAAAATGCAACGGGAGACAGGGGAAAGGGGTAGCGGTCCGGGAGAAAAAATGGGGCCCTCTAGAACGGCCATACGCGACGCCCGGCGTCGGGTCACAAAAGCGCATGGCCAAGTCCAGGAGGTCGCAAAGGGGGGTTAATACACTTGGGAAGCCCTACATGAGGTGTTTGATTGACCAAAATCAAAAGGAAAACCCGGCAATGGGAAGAACGGATTGGCGGCTAACGCAAAAGCGAAAGGTCATAAATGAAGCCAGGCATTCTTGCAGATTGGGAAGGGATGAAAAAGGTGGGGGATCCATCCTCTGCCGATCCGGTGTGTTTATCCGAGGGGAGAAAAGGAAAAACCCGAGCTGACTTTCATCACAGTATTCCGTAGGCCAAAAATCCATATATCCAAGGAAAAGACAAGTGGACAGGTTAACATGACAGGGTTTCAACATACGCCCTAGAAAAGGGCCTGAAGGACGCTTGTGGGCGATCACGCTCGTGAAGAAAACTTCGAAACACGGCGAGAAGGTCGAAAGGAACATGAATGGCAGGAAACAAAAAGGTGGACGCAGTTGCAATAAAATAGAGTCATTACTACGGACCTAAAAAAGACGTGGCACAAGGACTTTGTGGTCTAAACCGTGAAGAGTTCAGGTTATCAAACATCGAAAAAGGGAAAGGGGAGGGAGAGGGTTTGGCACAAATCGGACTTTCCAAAAAATTCTGGTAGGCAGACACTTGGGAGGTCTGAAAAGGTCGAAAGCGGGTCGTCGGGGGGGCGATGGCTGGCGTTTCCTACAAAGCAAAAAAAAAAAAGAAAGCTTGGAAAAGTGGGAAATGTAAGTGAACACTTGGTGGGTGACACCTTCTAAGAGCGCGTAAACATTGTGGGCAAAAAAAATTCGGGATAATCCTAAACGGGGAAAAGCCGGAAATCGAAAGGGGAAACTGGCCTTCGGAGGGCACAGGAGAGAACAGAAGGGATAACTGTGAGTTGGGTGGAAATTGGAGCCATGGTTCGGAGCGCAAAAGTTTGGAACATTTCTGTGGGGGGGGGGGAAAACAGGAAAATCCAATGGTCCACACGTTGAGGGACGAAAAAGGAAAAAACAGAAGGCGGGGTTCCTATAATTTCAGGGGCTTTGAGAGATGTGGGGGGCCTGGGAAAGTGTTTTTGTTGGAAATGAATGGAACGGTAGTTGCCGCCGCAAACAACGGGGTGTCAGGTGGGGGAATTCTAAGACCAAGCAAGAGGCGGTTGTCGTGCCTATCCATTTGAATTGGTAGGAGAGCAGAGGTCACTACAGCCTTGATGTAGAGCAAGGTGACTGGGGGAACGAGACTCATCAACAAGGGAGGGTTCAGTACATCCGGTTAAAAAAGGGACGACTGTGGACGGTCCCGACAAAGCTAAAAGGGGGGAAAAAGGGTCAGCAGCATAACAGCAGTCTCAAGGGGTCCCGTTCAGGGGGGCGCCGTCAGAAATTAGGGGGATCGTTACGGACCCGAAAAAAAGGGGGGACAGAGAGCGCTAGAGTGGGAGGGAAGGAATCAGGACTGACATTCATCGGTGAAAGCCGGAACAAGTGATGACGCAAAGAAAAAAATCACATAAGAAGAAAGCAGAAGTGGCATCTCTCCCTTCTCCCCCCCCGTAAATTTAGGGATCGGCCCAATGGA
>Ga0179591_1558178_pt1 | contig 12738 bp, 15 predicted proteins | sample CZOMad2_1_08_16f_FD_182891 | JGI IMG/M metagenome (GOLD analysis project Ga0179591, IMG submission 182891) | Vadose zone soil fungal communities from Angelo Coast Range Reserve, California, USA - CZOMad2_1_08_16fungal (PacBio error correction) | ecosystem: Environmental > Terrestrial > Soil >...
CTTGCCGTCTGCTCTACGCAGTCTAAGCGAGGCATCTCCATGCCGATGCTGGGCTGTCGACCCCGCCGCAGTGGCGCGCGACCATCATCGCAGGCGGTGTGTTGCGGCCACACCGCGCTGGTGTCAGCTGCCATGAGCCAGAACATGCTGCCTGCGGCCTGTGCGTGAGAACAGCGCGCGTCGCGTGAAGTCGCAGAGGTTCTTATGATACCCGCCTCTGCTCTTCCCTCTGTGGCGTCCGCGTCGATGTGACCTGCACTAAGCGCCGAGGGCGGCAGATCTCCGCGCGGAGTTGTCCCTGGCCAGCTGTCGAACGCTCAAGTAATAGCTCATAGCCGCCGGCCGTTTGTCGAGGTCTTTCCTGACCTCTGGTTGCAACTGGGCTGCTGCGGTCCATCGAGCACTGTCGCTCTACTGCGGCATAATCGCCGGGTCAAGATGCACCGCGACGCGAGTCCTTGCTCGCGCGCGATCCTAGCGGGCCAGTTGGAAAGCGATCCGTCCGCGATCACGTGAGTGCTTGGGGGGGGGCGGGCGGTCACACGCTGGGATGCGCCGTGGAATGAAATGTCCCTGTCATCTCAGAGCTCGTCGCCTACGCCTTCCCGCCTCCCCCCCAAGGACCCTCCACAAAAAGCCCCCGGCTCCCTTTCCATCCTTTCGTCCCCCCCCCCTCTCCCGCAAAAAAAAAGAAAAAGCGCCAGAAAAATAAAGAGGCCCCTTCCCCTTCTCCACACTAGGGGGAGGGAGCCCCTGCCTTCAGAGAGCGAAGGAAAAAGACGAGCCCCAGAGGAGGGAGGGGCTCCTACGCCGCATTCCTCCGACCACTCGTACCTGTCCTTTCTCGCCTCCTCTCCATTTCTCCCTATACGAATACTCTCCTTCTCATTTCTCCTTTCCTTGTGTCGCTGTCCATGCATCGGTGAGCAGCAGCAGCGACGCGTTTGGGGGATGGCCGGCGGGCGAGGCAGCAAGTGTGCCGCTCTGTTGGGCGCTGCACCCGCTAAGATCGCCCGTCACGCGGCCACTTGCGATCGCGGGTGCCGATGACGATAGCCTTCTTCTTCGTACTCGGGCAGGTCGATACGACGCTGCCGTCGCGTCTCGGGCCGTACCTGGTCTCTCGACCTCGCCTGCGTCGTTGCAGCCGTCATGGAGTACGGTCACTAGATCCGTTGAGCGGAATCTGGCGAATCTAGGTCGTAAGTCTCGTTAGGCCAGCAGAACATCGATCCGCAGCTATGGCCCCTACCGTGTTTCACCCACGTCATCCCTGTCATTTATGCGTCTCATCGTCATCCCGCGCGGCCTCCTCGTCTCCGCTTACGCGCGGCCGTCCCTACGTGCGACCTCGATCAGGGATGGCATGAATGCCCGTAATGCGGGGCTTCTCAAGCATACCGGGTCATTGCGGCGGTAGTCGCGACTATGCATGTGGCTAACTCGCTTGAACGCCTCTGGAGCACCTCGCACTTCATTGGTCCGTTGTCTCGGTCCTCTGCTCGCGCATTTGCTCGCGGGTGCTCCGGGAAAAAAAAAAAAAAAATCAAAAAAAAAAACAGACACCGGTCCTTCTTTCTAAAATCAGACATCCTAGTGCGCCACTTGTCCTGGTGGTCACTACCGTCCCTTGCTAACTCTGACCGAGCTCGCCGGCACAGCGCAGTGGCGCCCTATACGATCATCAGCCTGGCGCGGAAAAAAAAGGGCCCGGAGTTTCGGCCCGCCCTCGTTCTCGGCTGCATGAGTCCCGCGGTTCCTGGGATCATTGATGGGTCAGCAGTGAGCGCGTAGGCCGAACCAAGCGAGGGTGGCAGACATGGAGTCGACCGGCATTCCAATCGCCTGGCCGGTATCACGTAGCGGTAGTCGCGGCTCGGCACCTGCTGCGCTGGAGCGCCGCGCCGCGTTTTCTCGGGATCCGGAGCCTCATCGGCACTGCCGTCTACATGCTACTCAGGAATTCCGGCTGTTCGACACGTCTCTTGATTTAGCGCGCGACGTCCCGAGTCGGTTCTCTCGCTCGGCGCGCTAGGACGGGCCGGCGTCGCGAGGCCTTCGCGCCGACAAGATCTGGACCCCGTTCGAACCGGGAAAGGGCTCGTTTCGTGTGTTCTAACCTGGCTCCGCGCGGTTTTGACTGTTCACGGTCGGACCGGGTCGACTCATGCAGATCATCCTATCTAGCGTCTTACCTCGTTGTCTCGTGCCTGCGGACCCATCTGACCCTGCCCAGGCTCTTCCCCGCGATCCTGCGTCATGTTGCTCGGCCTGATCGAGCTACCGGCACGTACTGTCCTCGGCGTGCCTTCGTGAGCTGTGCTGGTCGCTTTGAGAAGTCGGGGCCAGATCGACGCGTGGCAGGTTCCGTGCAACCCCGGCCTAGCGCGAGGTCGAGCGCAATCATCTGCCGCTGGCCGGCGACCGTCGCCTGTGGCGTCTTCTGATGGTCCGTTCGGCGAGGGGCCCTGACGCGCCGGCCGCCGGCCCGCCGAGCTGGACGCTGCTCCCGTCGGGGTCACCACCTGGGGGCAGGCCTCTGATCAAGTGGGCTGAGGGCTACCCTCTCTTTGCACTTCTCCCTGCCCGCCACCGCCGTCCCCTTCCTCCCGGCTCTCGGAGAACGCCGCGGCCGGGTCACCCTCGCTGTTCGGCCGGACGCGACGCCTCCTTATACACGCCTGCCACCGCGGCACAAATGGTCATCACCGGCCAGGTCAGTCGCGCGAAGCATGTAACCGTGAGCGCACGTAACCTCCAGGAAGGTCCTCGCTCGCAGCGGCACTCATCGTCGAGCTCCTGCGAAGCTCGCAGATCCGGCGGCGTACATCTACCCGGTCGTGCGGCCGAGTTCACCAACTGGCAACGCGAGTCAGCGTGGCCTGGCGCGAGACGGCGTCCTGTTCGATACGCAGTCCCCCCATAGGGTGCATCTGTTCGTTTAATGGCCGGACCCTGAAGCTGATCTCTCGACCGGCCTTCACAGCCGGCGACTTCCCGGTCAACCGGGCCAAGCATATGTGTCCGACGCGACCCCCTACTGCCATGTCATCGTCGACGGATCCTCTTCCACGAGCCTAGAACGAGTTCGTTGTCGTCGGCGTACTCGCGGCGCAGCGGTGGCTGCAGTCCCTAGGCGGGGCCGTGGATACGACGTGGAAGTCATCAGCCTGTATGGCGGCCAGCACATGCCTTGGGCAGCGAGCATCGCTAGCATCCTCGACCCGCGGGCCGAAACCTGCGCCGTCGAGATATCGAGCCAGATCGAGCGAAAATTCCGGCGTTGAGTTGGCTCGCTGATGGACGCCACCGGGGATCGCGTCCCCGGGATAACCCGCCCGGTAATAGGTCTCGGCGGCTGAACCGCCATGAGCCAAGGCGACGGCCGGAAGTCCTTGATGAAGGCTTGAACTTGGCGTCCCCGCTATGGTGGGCAGAAGGGGATGAACGGTGGGGATTGAAGCCGGGGCAGGGGCGCGCGGTGAGCCCGGCCGGCTTGGGGGCAGGTGGCGCAGGACACTTAGCCAGAAGCACGTCGTAAATGGCACCGGCCGTGTCAGAGGCGTCAGAAACGGGAGCAGGGCCTTAGCATGCGCTCTTTCCACGCGGATGTGGATTTTTTTCCTGATTTTTGGCGGGAATTTCGGGATTTGGCCGTTGACAGCCATGGGGGCCAGACAATAGTTTCCGCGCCTCTTTGCGGGAGCTCCCTTTGTTGGCGCGGGCCGAGAAAAAGCGCAGGGTCATTAAGGTTCGCATTCCCTCCGGTCGCTCCAATAAGCGGGACAAGGACTCGCTCGTCCGCCGCAAAGGCCGGACTATGTGATCAACAAGAGATCCCGCCGCGTCAAGGCGCGCCAGGGCTAATCCTTGGTGACTGCGCGCGCTAACAGTTGTTGGCGCGTGATAATTTCCTCCTCCCGATCAGACGTATTGGCCTCGCCCCGCGAGATCATTCCGCGGCGCCCGCGCCATCGGCCCTATGGCGTTGTCGCGATGACTCGGGGCTGGCCGCATTCGACTGCGATGCCCTGGCCCGCCTATTCGTCCAGAAGCCTTTGGCCGTGTGCTGCCGGGCAACCGCGACACCAGGTCGCCGCTATCCTTCGCTATGCAGTGCTTTGCCCGGCGTGCCATCGTGCCGCGCGGCGGCGGCACCTCCCTGTCGTGGGAGCCTGCCGCGCGGCCGACGCCGTGCATCCATCTGATCGGCATGGGACGGATGACGGCCGTCCTCGATATCGACTACGAGAACCGCTGCGTCACCGTCGAGGCCGGGCGTGACCAACCCTCGCCATCACCCTTCGCGCAGTCGAGGGCGAAGGCTTCTATTCGCCCCGGATCCCTCCAGCCAGATCGCCTGCACCATCGGCGGCAATGTGGCGGAGATTTTCCGGCGGCGGATTGCCCTCAAATACGCCTTCACCACCACAATACCTGGGGTGAACGTTCATCCTGCCCGATGGCGAGATTTGTCAAACTGGGCGGGGAAGGCTCCGGGCGGGTGGCTGGCTTTGATGGCTGACACCGGCTCCGAAGGACTCTTTGGCATGGTGGTGGCAAGTCCATCGGTGCGGATTTTGCGCATAAGCCCCCGTCAGCAGCCCCAGCACTTGATTGGCTGCATTGCGACAGTCGTTTGGCCTATGCGGGGTCCTGCTTTCGCGCCATCATCGCCGAGGCATCGTGCGGCAGCGATGGAATTTCATGGACGGCCGCGATCGGAAGCGGTGGAGGCTTACCCCGCCCCGGCTATCCGCGGCGGAAGCGATCTCATCATACTATCAGCCGACCGGCGTGGAAGCGTAGGTGACCGACTCACCCCCTCCTCCGCTATTTGCCGCCATTCCAAGAGGCGCGCGGGCGCAGTGTCCGAAGCCACCGACGAAGGCGGCGCGGGCCATTCTGGCGGCCGCAAAGCCTCCTTCTCCGCCATGGGCCGCCTGGCTCCCCGACTGATCTGCAGGACGGCAACCATTTTCCCGCCAGCTCTGTCCCGGCGGTGCTGGACGAGATCGGCGCCGCTGTCCGCGCCACCACGGTCCTGCCGGTCTGTAATGTTTTTCATATGCCGGCGAGGCACTTTCATCCCCCCCTGATCATCTTCGACTTGATTAACCGGGCGATCTGGAAAAGGCCGAAGCGCTTCGGCGCGATATCCTGAGCTTGCGTCAAGGGGGGCGCGTCTTGTCGGGCAGCAGTGGCTATCGGCGTGGTAAAAGCGCGACCTGGATGACCGACATGTCTGCTCGCTGCCGCCTGACTTTCTCGAGCGCCAGCATCGCCAGTCAATTCGCGTTCGATCGGGGCGGCTTGTTCAACCCCGGCCAGGCTCTTTCCGACGCCTGTCGCTGTGTCCGACAAGGCCTAGTTCATGCTACGGGACGGGCGCCGATGCTTTTTCCCTGCACCTTCCGGCGCTTCTGATGACCGCGATGTCTTCCGAGGCGGCAGGGATCGATTTCGTCAACGCAGCGCGGGGGAAAAAAGGCCTTCGAACTCGTCGCGCGGAACGCGCGTGGCGCCGGTCCGTTCCCCTGGGCCCGCTGCTCTGTCGCCGTCTTCAGTGGCGTTTCGGCATCGTGCCTAATACCAGCCCGAAGAACTGATCCTCACCGTGTGGCCGGCACCACTCCTGGGGCGGAATCATGGAGGGTCTGGCGGAGAAGAACAGTGCCTGGGATTCGATCCGTGGAATGGGTGCTGTGGGGCCAAGGCAAGTCCACCATCGGTGGTGCGTCAGCGCTGCGATGCCCATGCGGCTCGGGCCGCTTGCGCCATGGCGCGCGCGGTATTCGCTGTTGGGCTTTCGGTCCGTGCAACGGCTTCGGGGAAGCTTCAGCTGCCGGCGCAAGGTGGTCAGAACGTCCCGGGGTGCGATCTGCCAATCTGGTGTGGGCGGTGCGCTTTGGCACGCTGTGTCGTCCTGACCCGAACTGACCTCCGGGTTTTCCAAGGCCCGCCACATCCAGCGCCACGTGGCCTTGAAAACTGTAAGCCCCGAGGTCGGCTTGCCGCCGTGCGCAAAATCTGGCAAGCGCGCTGTAGCCCACGGCCTTGCTTACCTGCCGCAAGCGGGAACGTGCTTGATCCGCTTCGAAGGCGCGGCCATGTCCGCTGAAGGAAAAATGCGCCGCCGCCCGTTTGCTGCTTGGGCGGGGGAGAAGATGGCCTAAGCATTTTCGCCGCATCGGGCACGGTGGAAGGCCTTGCGGTCTCCGATCTCGATGTCTGGCTCTCTTCCTGCCTCCGTCGGAGGCTGCAAAGACCGCGGCCACGCTCAACGCGCCGCTGTGGTGGCGATTGGCGGGCGGTGATCTGGGCGGGACTGCGCGGGTGCTGAGCTCGCGGTTTCGCGTCGCTGGCGGGTCAGGCGGGGGCCACGCCATGCTGCGCGGCGCCGGCCGAGCGCCGCGCCCGCTGGACGTTTGCGCCCCCCAGCCGCGTTTGGCCGCGATTAGCCGTAAAGTGCAGAAACGGCGTGCGATCCCGACGTATTGTTCCATCCGGACGGATCTGATGCGCAACATCTTCCTCGCCCGAACAGACCGCCGATCCCCATATGGGCAGAGGCCGTGCAGATTCCGCACTGAACGCAGTGCGTACCGCGCGCACGCCGGTCCCATATGGGGATCGGCGGTCCTGTTCGGCGAGAAGCTGTTGCCATCAGATCCGTCCGATTGAACAGCCGGCGGATCGAACGCCGTCTTCACTTACGGCTGATCGCGGCAAAGCGGCGGCTGGGGGGCAAACGGTCCATCGCTGCGCGGCGCTCGGCCGTCGCCCCGCACCAGCTGGCGTGGCCCCCGCGCTGCCCTCCGCTCAGCGCGCGCAACGACCTGCGAGGCTTCATCTCCCGCGCAGTCCCTCCCCCCCCCCCCAAAAAACAGATGACCCCTCCCTCCCAATCGCCGACCACAGCGGCGTGCGTCTGATCGTGGCCGCTGTCTTTGCGCCTCCGACGGTCGGCAGGAAGATGCGCCAAATCGAGACGAGCCGCGAAGGCCTCCCCCGTGCCAGATGCGCGCGAAAGATTGCTTGGCATCGTCGCCCCGCCCAGCATCAAACGGGTCGGCGGCCTGTCCATTTCTTCAGCGGCATGGCCTCGCCTCGTAAGCGGATCAGCGGCCGTTTCCCTCTTGCGGCAGGGTAACAAGGCCGTGGCTCCAGCGCGCTTTGCCATATTTTGGCTCAAGGCGGCAAAGCCGACCTCGGGGGCTTCAGTGTTCAATGCCAAAGTGTCGCTGTGTGGGCTTGGAAAACCCCGGAAGGTCAGTTCCCGGTCAGGACGCACGCGTGCCAAGGCGCCGCACACCAGCTTGGGCAGATCGAACCCTTGACGTTCTTGCCACCTTGCCGCCGGCGCTGAAAGCTTCCCGAAGCCGTCTGACGTCGCCCCCCGAAAGCCCCAACACGAATCCCGCTCCGCTCCATGGCGCAGACTGCCCGAGCCGCTGGCTCTGGCGCTTACGTCACACCGATGGTGGACTTGCCTTGCGCCCCAAACAGCACCCTTGTTTTTTTTGTGGTTTTTTGGGATTCTTGTATTTTTTCAATTGGTTGGCGACTTTTGTTTCATATTTTCCCCTGCTCTCTATTCCCCTTCACTGGTTCTTCTCCGCCAAACCCGCCCTGATTTCCGCAGAGTGGTGCCGGGTCCGCACGGTGAGGATCTTTCTTCGGCTGGTATTGCACGTGCCCGAAACGCACTGAGACTCGGCGACAGACAGCGCGCCCATGGTACGCCGGCGCCACGCCGCGTTTCCGCCGCCGACATTTCGATGCCTTCTTTTCCCCCCGCTGCGGGGACGAAATCGATCACCTCGCCTCGGAAGACAATCGGGTCATCATAAGCGCGGCAGGTCCGGGAAACGCATGGCGCCGTCCCTTACATGAACAGGCCTTGTTCGACACAGGCCGCAGCCGCGGAAAGACCTTGCCGGGTGAACAAGCCGCCGGATCGAACGCGCATTTGATGCGATGCTGCTGCTCGAGGTCCTCCGGAGGCGAAACATGTCGGTCATCAGGTCCGCGTTTTCCACGCCGATGCCATGCTCGCCCGACAAGACTCCGGCCCCACCTTGACGCAAAGCTTCAGACTCGGCGCCTAATGCTTCGGCTTTTCCAGATCGCCCTGTTTCATCACGTCGACATGATCAGGGGATGAAGGTTGCCGTCGCCGGCATGAAAAACATTACAGACCGGCCAGGCCGGTTGGCGCGACAGCGGCCGATCTCCCATCACCGCGGGTCAAGGCCTGGCGGGGAATGTTGCCTTCCATTCAGATCATGTCGTGCGCCAGCGCCCATGGCGAGAAGGAGGCTTTGCGTCCCACCCATCTTGGCCCGCGCCGCTTCGTCCGGTGGGCTTCGACACTGCCCGCGCGCCCTTGACATGGCCGGCAATGGCTGATGCGTCGTTCACCTCCGCTTCACGCCGTCGGCGTCGATGAATGAGGATCGCTTCCGCCAGCGATAGCGGGGCCGTTTGTAAGCCCCACCGCTTCGATCGCCGGCGGTCCATGATTCCATCGCGCCGCACGATGCCCTCGGCGATGATGCTGCCGGACACAGGCGGCCCGCATCGGCACGCTGTCGAATGCCGCCATCAATGTCGGGTGACTGGGGGCTTTGCGGCAAAATCCGCACCTTGACTTCACCACCAATGCCCCAAGATGCTTCGGAGCGTATCAGCCCAATCAAATCCAAGCACCCGGCCGCGGTCGCCTGGCGCCCATTTTGACAATCTCGCCATCGGGCATGATGAACTCACCCCAGGGATCTTGGTTGGTGGTGAGGCCGTATTTGAGGCATGCAGCCCGCGTAATTCTCCGCCACATTGCGCCGATGTGCAGGCTATCTGGCTTGAGGAATCCGGGCGTAATAGAAGCCTTCGCCCTCGACTTCGGGGTTATGGCGGATGTTGGGTCACGCCCGCGCTCGACTTGACGCAGCGGTTCTCGTAGTCGATCTCGAGGATGGCCTTCATCCGTCCCTGCCGATCAGGCTGCCGTCGGCGCTCGGCAGGGCTCCCCCACAGGGAGGTGCCCGCTCCTCGCGGCACGATGGGCACGCCGTCAGCACTGTGCATGCGAAGGATGCGGCGACCTTTTCTCTGTTTGCTCTTCAGCACACAGTCCAAGGGTCTTCTGGCGATAGTCGGCCAGGGCATCGCCGTCGAATGCTGCCAGTCCTCCTAGTCATCGGCGACAACGCCATCGGGCAAGATTGCTCTGATCGCCCGCGATATCTCGCGGCGGCGGCCAATACGTCTTTTGACGGATGGAGGAAATTTCACGGCCAAACCCTGTTAGCGCGCGCAGTCTACCAATGTTTGCCCTGGCGCGGCCTTGAAGCGGGGGTCTTCTTGTTGATCACATAGGTACGGCCTTTGGCGGCGGACGACGCGTCAGTCTTGTCCCGTTCTTGACGACCGGAGGAATTGCGGAACCTTCATGACACTGCCTTTTTCGCTCGGCCCCCGCCAGAGGGGGCCTCCCGCAAAGATCGCGGAAACTATTGTCCTGGCCCATGGCTGTCAACCGGCCATCCCCTGAAATTGCCCGGGGGGAGAGGCAGGAGCAGCTGTGGGGTGAGCAGGGGGGAGAAAGAGGGGGAGTTGTCTTTAGCCAAAAAATCAGGAAATCCACATTCCGCTGTAAAAGAGCGCATGCTTAAGGCCCTGCTCCCCGTTTCTGGACTCCTCTGACGCGGCCGTCTGCCTTTACGTCCGTGCTTCTGGCGGTTGTCCGCGCCACCCTGGCCGCCCAAGCCGGTCGGCGCCCCCGCCGCCCCCTGCCCCGTCTTCCACTCCCACCGTTTTCCATCCCCGTCTGTTGCCCTCCCATAGGCGGGACGCCAAGTTCCAGGCCCTTCATCAAGGACGTCCATTCCGTCGCCTTTGCTCATGGGGTCAGCGCCGAGTACTATTACCGGGCGGTCGACGGCATCGCCCCGGTGGCGTCCATCGCCGAGGCCAATCTCACCAGCCGAGATTTTCGCGTCCGATCGGCTCTATCTCGCGGCGCGGTTTCGGCCCTCCGGGTCGAGGATGCCAAGGCGATGCTCGCTGACCAGGTCGATGTGCTGGCCGCCATCCAGGCTATTACTTCCACTCGTATCCCCCGTCCCCCGCCTGGTACTTCAGCCATCGTGTCCGCTGGAGTACGCCGACGACACGAAACTCGTTCTCGGCTTCGTGGAAGGATCGTCGCCGATGAACATGGCCCGTAGGGGTTCGTCGCACATATTGCTTGCCCGGTTGACCGGGAATTCGCCGTGCTGTTGACGTACGTGTCGGATATCAGCTTCGCGCGTCCGGGCCCTTACCGAACAATCACCATATGTGGGATGGTCGTAACAGTGACTGCCCGTCTCGTCGCCAGGCATGCTGCTCGCGTTGCCATTGGTGACTCTGCGGCACGACCTGGTAGATTACGCGACGATCTGCGATCCTTCCTCAGGAGCTCGACGATGGTTGCCGTCTGCGATCGGGACTTCCTTGAGTTTACGTGTCGCCTCACGGTTACCTGCCTTCCGCGCGACTGGCCTGGGCCTGGTGCTGAACCCTTTTGGCGCGGTGGGCCAGCTCTGTATATAGGAGCGTTCGTCCCCGGGCCGAACCCGGGCGGTGACCCGGCCGCGGCGTCTCCGCTAACCGGGCGGGCTGGGCGGTGCGTCATTCGACTTGCAACTCGCGTGGGTCGCTCCAGTCCCCCCTTGATCCGGGCCTTCCCCCCATTTTTTGACGCGAACGTCGCATCGTCTCCACGTCGTCGCCGCCCCACCCACGGCCCCTCCGTTTTCCGGCCGCGTCTTTCCCTTCGCCGAACGGGGCGCCAAATCAGCAGACGCCCAGGCCGAGGTCGCCGGCCAGCGGCAAGATTATGCGCTCGACCTCGCGCTGGGCGGTTTGTATCGGCACCTGCACGGCGCGATCTGTCCGCTTCTCATGAGCCCGTCCACTCACCGAGGCCGCCGGGGATTAGTGGGTAGCTCCGATCAGTCGACCTGCCCGCGGTCGCGGTCGGCTGGAGCATGTCGGTGCGCGGGCCAGGACACCGAGGTTTGTTGAATCTGCATGAGGTCGACCCGGCCGCCGTACAAGTCCCACCGCGCGGGCCAGTTTGCGCCGCGCCTTGCCTGTTCGTACGGGGTCCAGATCTTGTCGGCGACGAAGGCCTCGTCGCTCCTGGCCGTCCCACGCGCCGGCGAGCAGTCCGCTCGGCGTCCGCCGTCATCGGAGACGTGTCTAAACAGCCGGTTCCTGCTGTGACGGCGTTGCCGAGAGCTCCCGGTCCCTCCCTCGGCCGCGGCGGCCTCCAGCCGCTGCAGGTCGAGCCCGACTACCTGCAACGCTGATCCGGCCCCGGCGAGGCGGAAGGGAAGAAGACGTCGTCCCATGTCTGCCACCTCGCTTGGTTCGGCATACCGGTCCCTGCTGCCCATCAATGATCCAGGATTACGGGGCTCATGCTCCGAGCCGCGGCGAACCTCCCGCTCGCGCCGCCATTATCGTCCGGGCGCCACTGCGCTGTGCCCGCGAGGCTCTTCCGGTTATCCGGGACGGTAATACCCAGGCCCGTTCGGCTACTGGATGTCTTATTTTTCCCGAACGGACCCGGTGTCTGCCCCGGTCACCGCTGCATGCGGCGACCGAGGGGCTTGCTCCCAGGTCTTCGCGGAGTAGCCACCTGCATCGCGCCTACCCTGCCGCAATGACCTTCGGTATTCTGAGAAGCCCCATTAGCGATGGGCATTCATGCCTCCTGATCGCTGGTTCGCCGTATGGACGGCCGACGCGTCAGCGGATGACGCAGGCGGCCCGCCGGAGCTGACCTCTCTCATCCATGACGGGGCCAAGTGCTGATCGTGTTCTGCTCGCCCTACCGAGAAACTTCCGGACTGATCGGCCAGATCCGCTCACGATCTGTGAACTTACCCCAGGATCGGCTTCACTACGGCAGGCGAGATCGGAGGTACGGCCCGCGCACTGCAGCGTCGGCGTCGCCGCTCTCGGCGGGGACTGCGCGTCATCGGCCCGTCGGCCCTGCCGGGGCGTCGGCGGATCTTCGGCGGGCAGGCGCCCGCGCACACGGCCGCCCTCGCCCGCCTGCCGTCCCCGACCGCGTCGTGCTGCTGCTCACCGTGGCCTGGCGAGCGACCGGACTAGATCATCCGCGCGCGGTATTCGGTCCCGGCGCCGGGGTCCCGATGGTCGCGGCTGCGCGGTCGACGGCTGAGATGACAAGGACATTGTCAGTTCCACGGCGACCGCGTGGCTGACCGACTCGTGGATCGCGGCCGGCATCGCTTCCACGGCCCCTGGGATCCGGCGCTGCATCACGGGCTGGGCGTGCGGTGGTCGAGCCAATTCTCGGGACCGGCAGCATCCGAACCGGGTCGACAGCCTCGACCCCGCCGGCCTTTGATGTATTCTTGAGCGTCTCCGCGCACGATCCATGACAACGCCGGCGGAGGATCTGCCCGCCCTCGCGCTTATGCATCCATCGGGCTCGGCGCCACAGATGGAAAGCAGATGCGGTTCATCACCTCTGCCGACTTTCCACCGCTACGCGCGCTGTTCTCCACGGCACAGGTCCCGCATGTCAGCCTGGTCTTGCTCATGGAAGCTGAACCACGCGGTGCTGCCGCCACCCCACCGCCTTGCGATGCATCGTCGCGGCGTCGGCGGGTCCCACCCCGCTCGCATGCGCGCCTTCGCTGCGGGCCATACGCG
>Ga0179591_1369772_pt1 | contig 12737 bp, 17 predicted proteins | sample CZOMad2_1_08_16f_FD_182891 | JGI IMG/M metagenome (GOLD analysis project Ga0179591, IMG submission 182891) | Vadose zone soil fungal communities from Angelo Coast Range Reserve, California, USA - CZOMad2_1_08_16fungal (PacBio error correction) | ecosystem: Environmental > Terrestrial > Soil >...
GGGGGAAAACTAGGGCCCACGACCATTTTGGGGACTAGGAAAACCTGTAACTATGAAAGTGTTGTGGAGGGGGGGAAAAAAAACATTGAGAGGAAGGCGAAGAGAAACAGACATAAGGGAGGAAGCCTGAGGCGTCAATTTCTAGGGGCAAACAAGAGCAAAAGTAGACTTTAAGAAAAAAGTTCAACAAGACGAACTGTAGGAAGAGAAAGGTTTTGACCGAGCTGAAAGAGAATAATATGTCATAGCCGGATCAAAAGCGAAAGAAAGGAGGAAGCAGCGAGGGACGGAAGCGAAAGACGGAAAGGAGAACCGAATTTGGAAGGTTATGGGGAGAAGGAAATCAAGCAAACAGTGCTGTCACGACGCGCAGGACTGTGGGCGTTAAGGATACGTAACTGGAGGGTGTTCAACTAGAGACCAGGAAAAAGGACTGGATCGGAACGAGTTCAAGAGATGTCAGAAGGTTGCCACCAAAAAGCCCCAAAGACAAAAAAAATATTGGATTCAGGGGGGGGGGTAAAAACCAGGACCGGTGCTCTTTTTCAGGAAGAAAAAATTCAGGGTATATTATTAAACTCCGCTGGAAAAGACACACACGAAGAAAGTCGAAAAAACGGCCCCTAGGGATGGAAGAAGGGAAAAGTGGGCTTGAGTTTGAAACTCCGCATTAATGGAAGGAAAGAAAATGTCTATTGAGATTACGGCTCGAAGGATATAGAAGAAGGGGCACCATTAAGACTGCGTCCGAATAGGATACGCCTTGATTAAAAAGATCGAAGAAGGAAAAAAAAAAAAGAGGAATTAAGATAGAATCCGCTCAATGGAAAAGAAGAAAGTGTAGACAAGTGCCCGGAGTGAGTGACAAAGCGGGTTGAACGCATACATTCAGAGAAAAAGAACGCGGGGTAAACGATCCACCGGGGAAGAAGTTGGACGGGAAGAATTTGATCAGGGTGTGGACGATAAAATAAAGGGGAAAGGATAGGGGGTCAACCCGGTAAGGCTGTGGTAAAGTAAGAGAGTCTAATTCTACCGGTCATCAAAAGGAGTGAAAAATGCGGGCAGTTCAGAGCAATGGGTAGATTACTGAAGGGACTGTCATGGTTCCTACCGAAAGGGAAATTTGGAATATCATGGAAAGTGTCAAGTCCAGAGCTTAAAAAAGATTAAAAGGCTCAGGTGGACTCTCTGGACAAGGAGCAAGAAGCGACTTGTGGGGAAAAAATAGGGGGGAGAAAAAAAGAACGAGATATCAGAAACGAAAATCCTGACCCCACCATCATTCCGCGAGAAATTGAAAGTTCCGATTGGAAGAATCCACTCAAACACTTCTGCAAGGGGGGAGAATGAGAAAAAAGAAGGAAAAGGGGTGAACTCGGAAATGGACTGGTAGAACTCTGTACCACGGGGCAGGGATTGAAAGCTGGAGGGGAAGGAGTTCGACTGAAAAGAGTGGAAAGGGGGAATGCCTGGTGATCTAGGAAAGGGGGGGTGGCAATGTGGAACTGCGGTTACCGCGGTACTCGAGGAAGGGATAGTACGGGAATTGACGGCGCAACGATGGGAAGGGGAGCGTGGGTTAGGGGGGGTTGGGAGGGGAAAGGCTGGTGCGGAGGGGTGGGCGGGAAGTGAGGGTAGATAGAGAGGGTTGAAGAAGTGGGGGGGGGGAGTAGGTTGGGCATTTAATATGTAAAGAAGATGATTAACAGGAGGGGGGAGGTAGGAGTGTACGGAGTGAAAGAAAGTGGGGGTGGGGAGAAGGAGGGTGGGGGTGGCGGAGTAGGGAGGGGAGGGGGGAAGGGGAGGAGAAAGGGAACGGTGTGTGGGGGGAGGGGAGGGAGGGAGAGAAGGGAAGGTGGGGGCTGGAGAGAAGGGGGGGGGGAGCAATGAAGTGGAGGGTAAAAGGGGGTGTGTTGTGATGATATAGAGGGGGCGGAGGGAAGGGGGGAGAGGGGAGGGGGGGGGGGGGAGATGGGGGGGGGGGGGGAGGGAAGGAGGTAGGAGTATGATTAGGTGAGGGGAGATGGTGGGGCGAGGGTGGGCGAAAAGAGGAGGGGGGGGGTGGGGTACAGTGTATGGAAAAACCGGGTTTGGGGACCAAAAAGGATTCAGGGTGCTTCCTCACACCCCAAGGAGCGGAGGGCCCCCGGCGGATCCTAAAAAAGGACTTTATTCCACTGAACAAACCAGGGGTCAGGGGAACGACACAGGGTCATTCTCAAAGACGGCCCCGTCACGGTGCCTGAACGCAAAAGATCAGAAGCAAAAAAGAGGGTGCCAGGACCCGGGAGAGCGAAAAAAAGCCATTTATCTAAACGTAATAACCGCCCTACCTTCCAGTCAGGGGAAAAAGTGAGCGGAAGATCATTCCAAGGGAGTTTCTCCCAAAAAGTAAGGAATCTGATGATTTCTGCTCTGGCGCTGGTGGAAGAGGAGGGGGTACGGGGGGGGCGATGAAGCGAAACCACCAACAACCGGGCACACAAGGGGGTAGCCTTTTGTGGGAAAGGGTGGTTGAGCAGCGGAATTGACGGTGGGACTGCTCGGGGGTTGAACAAGGACCGCCGGGGAGCGGCCAGGGGAGCGGGGGAAAAAAGGAAAAACACCGGGAAGGGACAAGAAAGCTTTTTTAAATGGAGAACGGAATGATATAGAATCCAGAAAAAGAGCAAACGGCACGGGACATAGGGACAAAAAATGGGTGGTCGCACGGAAGGTGCCCAACACGAGCAAGTCCGGGGGACTGACTCGCGCCGGTGAAGAAAAGGGGAGGGAAAAGGTCGAAATCTGAGAAGTGTCGATCAAAAGAAAAAGGGAAAGAGAAGGAAAATCCCGTGGAATTTCGAAAAACACACGGAATTAAGGAAAAAAAGGTCACCGTGTGAGACAAAAGCGGGAAAAGATGGAAACCAGGTCCATAACTCCTGGCCAAAACCGCCGGGACACAAGAAAAAGAACCGCATGAAGTGATTAGCAATCGGAGTTTCGGAGGGGTGGATGGAGAGATTTCAGGCCGGAATCGAGCGGATGTCGCACTTGAACAAAAGCGAAAATCGCAGGGGGACACCCTTTCATGCTTCAAAATAAAGATCCCCAGCGTCAAGAGTCAAGTCGGAGGAAGGCTCAAGGTCCCTGCGAATAAATCAAGCCCACGAAGAGCAATTGATGCGGAAAGTCGAGAGTCGAACTGGGGGAAGTAGGCGGACGCAAGTGTTAGGAGGGGGCCGCGCTCGTCCAGGAGTCCGGGGGTAAAAATGCTCGCAAACGGTACCGGCGAAAAAAAAAACTCAATCATAAAAGATGCTGCTATAGGGGTTGAGTGGTTGGGGGGACACAAATAAATCTCATCGAACTCTATGAGACTAGGGGGAGTCGTCATCGACTTATCATAAGGTAACACAAAAGAAAGCCAAAGGGAAAAGCGAGTTACCACGGCTGGGGGAGGAATGAATTTGTGAACGGGCAATCCCAGCCAAAATCCTGTTGGGCCTTTATCGACTCGACCAAATCGAGGTAGAAAGGGTTGGAACAACTTTACCGCTTTTAAGCGGGGGGGTAGCCTTCGGGTACCTTATCGAGGTTAAACTAGGGGAAAACTTGACCGATCACCATGACGCGGGGGCGGGGGATCGGAGTCTCTCGTTGCGTGGTGTTTGCTAGACTGACGCTAGCAAGAGGGTGGGGGGTAAGGGAATCTAAGCGTAAAAAACCACAGGGAATGGGCCACTCGTACAGGTTCGAAAGAGGGGGAAAGACAAAAGGAAAACGACTCGGTGTCCCCCGGAGTAAGATAGGAGTAAGAAGAGAGAGATGCCAACCTAGGGCACAGCACGTAGGGAACCGAAGAGGTTTACCAGGGGGGGGGACTCAGAGAAAGGCATCATTCACACCGAGGGGAGCCAATAGGAAGTCAAGTTCAGAAGCAACACCAACAAAACGAGAGGAAAGGGAAAGGGTTCATTTTAAAAAAACTTCAAGCCGCGGGATGAAGGAAACTGTAAGCAGGGGAAGCTATAAGAAAGTGGGAGCGACAAGCGAAGTGGGACAACATTGACTGGCTCCAGAAGACAGGAGCGTCACTGAGAGAGCGCCAGAGTATGATTGATGGAAGGGGGAAAAAGTCCCCTAACAAGTTCTCTGGGGGGCAAGAGCGAGCACGGGCTGTACCAAGGGAAAGTTTCATTAGGATCAGTCAGGACGACGCAAAATTGTATCGAGGGGGATCGGTTTGGTGGTACACCAAACCACAACATTAAGAGTGATAGGGGTGTCTCAGAAGGAACCAATACCCTGTGGGGAAGTGACTTTCAGGGCAAACTCTGTGGAGCGAGGAAGGGGGACTGGACAATGAACTCATGTTCAAGTCGGAAAGCTTGGGGGAGAAGGAGAGTTAAACTCCTCAAGGAGGGGGGTCATTACATCAATGCGAGATTTACGGCTCAGAGGGCGGGAAGAGTGCACGAATACCAGTGGAGGGGAGAAAAAGGGCCGAAGGAGGACGATCGTAAAAAGAGGGTAAATGGCAAAATATCAATCAGCTTCCAAGAACGAATGAGGGGTGACAGAATCAAAGTGGGGGGTCGCCTGGTATGGTTTTGGTGGAATTTGAAAACTACTTGAGACAGGGGGGGGGCCTCTTCGAAAACTGTGGCGCTAAAGGTAGAAGGCGTGGGAGCGGGGGGGGAGAGAAATCACACGGGAATTGGCCCTTAGGTCGAGGGGGGGGGAAGGTGTGACGGGATGTTTGGAGAATGAAAGCCAGGGGTAAAAGAAGCATTATGAAAAGGGAACATATTCAGGCTTCTACAATGGGGCACGAGGCTGCATGATGACTTATTTCAATAGGGTTCAGTAAAGGCTCAGTTTACTGGATATCATCAACGGAACAGGAGGAATAAAGATGAACAGAACGGGAGGGGGAGTTAGGGTTTGACCCTCGAAGAGCGACTTGTTGAGGATCGAAAAAATAAGGGGGGATCCTCAACAAGGGAACTTGCTCCAAACAGGGAAATCGCGCACCCAGGTTGGGGGGGGTGAAAGCGACGAACCCGAAAACAAAGAAAGCCACAACGCACTTTTCCTACTGGGGAAAGGAGGAAGGGATGCGAAAAAGGTTTAGGCTGGGAAAAGCGAAAAAAGGTGGGTCAGGGCTGTGCGGGGCGGAAACGGGTCCACTGGACCTGTTGTGTGAATCGCAGAAATTAAATTGTACCTGCAGTTTCTGAGACGGCGGGGCCCTCTACGCAGAGGAGGGGGGGGTATCATACGAGCCCATGGGCGACTCTGGTTTTTGGGGGGGCAAGAAGGTTTATCTCTCAACGTGGAGAGGAAAAGGAAGGGCCCCGGAGGTTCAAAAAGGAAAAAAATGAGGGGGCTCTTTTAGCCAAGTCCGAGGTCACAAACTTGCGAAAGGACACGCGCGGAAGCGAAGCAATTCCCCATTTGCCAAAGTAATAATGATCTGACAGCTCGGTCAAACTCCAAAAAAGACAACTGCAGAACGGATTTGGCAATCCCAGGAAAAGGGACCTATGGATAACCTAAAATTTCGTCCCAGTGAAAATGTTTTCACGCATGACGGGAAGCTCGGTGTTGGAGAGGACGGAGCAAACACAAAAATGTAAGGATTCTTGAAGGGGTGGGAAGGCCAGGTATGGACGTAGTCCTCGCTTGTTGAAAAGCTAGCCGATCAAGTGGTCACAAAGGGCGTTTCAAATAAACAGGGGAAAGTGAAGGACTTGGTCATACAGCGGGGGAGCTGAATGGATTCTGAACGGAAAATTAGTCAAAGGACAAAGCAACTTCGGTGGGAAGAAATGGAAAAACGTAATAGAGCCGCAACGTGCCCCAAACGCAATGAACTGCGGCGCCGCCGGGAAAAAGGAGGGGGAAAGTGCAAAAAAAAGGACGCCTGAGTCCCTGACAAAGAGAACAAAGGGCCAAGCCTAAGGAAAAAGTTTAAAAAACGGAAACAAACCAAAATCGGTCCTCCACTTCTCCCTCGGGGGGGGAAGCTAAAAACTCGGGGAAAAATCTGGGGAACGGTCTCAGAAAGCCCTTTCTCAACCTCACAACAATTCGAAAACCTCCCCGGGCGCCAAAGGAGGGATCTAAACCGGAAAAAAGGGGGAGGGAGTGTTTTCGCTCTGGGAAGGGACGATGGAGGGGAAGGAAGAATCAGTTTACCCATTTCATAGGGCCAGGGGGTAAAATTCCTAATGACAACCTTAGATTTGCTGGCAAAGACACATCAATATATCTCGATCCGAAAAGAGGAAGGGGGATACGCCCCTGCTGGAGACCAACCGGCAAATTCCTCACTCCATGAAAGAGGAGGGATTCCTATTGGGGAGGGAGGGGAAGAACTTGCGGGTCATCCGCGCTCCATCAGGGGAAAAAGCCAATTGGAAAGGAAAGCTCGTAAAGTTCCCTCGGAACCAACACTCATGGTTTGGCGTCGGAGGGGGGGGAGGGTGTTGTAATATCTTGAATAAGCTTTTGTCCGATAAGTCACGAGCGGGTCAGGGGGGGGGAGAGAAATCATCCTGGGATTCAAAGCAGGGTCACCATACAAAACATGCTTGCGCGGGGAGGGAAAAAGAGGGAAGCCATTGCTTCTTGGCAACGGGTAGAAAAAAAAAAAAGGGAATATTGAAGTACGGGGGGGCGTACCCAATGCGGAGGGAATGGGGAAAATACTTGAACCGCTGTACAGCTTTCATTGGTCGGTAGTTAAAGAGGGGGGAATTCTGATAGGGAGCGGTGAGAATTACTTTCTTCTGGAAGTCTAAGGCTTTGTGGTGGTTGCCAGAACCTAAATCAGCGGGGGAGGCGTTGCAGGGGGAGGGGGAAAGAATTATGCTTTTCTCCCCGGCCACAAACCGGAGTTGGTAAAGAAACCAGGAGGGCACGAAAGGGTCCAGAAAGAGGCCCCTTCAGGACGCAAAAAAAAGATGAGTAGAAAATAGAGGGGCCACGACCGAAAGGAGACGGAACCATGGTCTAGTTTTACAAAAGCCAGTTGGGGGGGAGATAAAAGGCAGAAAAGAAAAACCATCAGCAGTTTGCTGGGAGTCATTTTTGCACCCGAGGGCCCCAAAAAAGGAAGACATACGACGTGGAATATCAGGTTGTCCAGGTCAGAGGGACAAGTTCCAGAAAAGGAAATCGATAATAGGACGGAAAAAAAACCGGTCAGAGAAAAAAGAAGCTCTCATGGGACAGTCAAAATAAAAGGGAGGAACAGGGGGTGGGGGGGGAGTTGGTGGAACGGGTTCCCAATTCGGGGGACAAAGCTGCTGCTCTTTGGGGGAACTAGAAAATGTGAACCCTAAGGGAATGAATACGAGGGGTAGGTGAAACTAGAACGACTTTATATTGAGATAGAAGGGGAAAAGAGTGGTAACTCACCACAAAAGAAAGAGTTCGGTGTTTTGAAAAAGTACCGGGGGGTGACTAGCGGACGGGGGAGAAACATGAAGAGGGAACTTACGGCCAAACACAAGACACACCGCATATGGAAGAATTGGGAGAAGAAGGGGATGGGAAGAGCGGGGGAGAATTGTTAGGAGAGGGGAGAGATGGGGATGGGAAAAGGGGCCGATCTACGGGGGGTCGCGCGCAAGAAAAAGAACCTGCACGAAAGAATTGCAAGGAGGAAGGGGCAGTAAAAAAGTCGAAAGGAGAAAGACGGGGACAAGGTTAAAGAAAGAGAACTGGCGTTGGAGAAAGGAGGTTTTCGAATGGGGGTGGGGGGGGAGCATGAGTACGTTAAACATTTGATAGGAGAGGCGTTGAGAAAAAAAAAGTCCCACGCTCGCAGGGGTTCTAGGTAGTACGTGTTGTGGAGAAAAAAGGGGCAGGGTTGGAAAAAGTCTGCGGCGTTTTAAAAAAAAATTTTAGGCTTCCCAAGAGCCGCGTTCGACATGGGGGCAAGTAGGGACACCTCTTCTGCATAAGTTCCGCGAGGTTTGTGGGGATATATACTGGTCAGGTGAAACTGGTGTCCTAAAAGAAAAAGTTTGCTAGTTGTATCTATATCATTCCGGGCCCAGATCGGACTTGAAAATACTACGGGCGCGGTCGTGGTGGAAACAAGAAGAGGAGGGGATCGTCGAGGCGACATCGAGAGGAAATAGAACGGAAGAAGGGATGCACCACGTCAAAATGCTAAAATGGGGGACCGGGGGGGGTTTCACTGGAAAGAAAGAAAAGTAAACTAATGCGGAAGAAAAAATGGCGTGGAACGGGTGGACAAATAAGGGGGCCGATCAAGGTGGGAAAAAAAAGGGCCAAAAGGGAAACAGGGGAAAAATGGTCTTCGTTTGCAAAACGTTTGCGAGACTTGTAAAGGGTTTTGATAGGGGGGCCAGGTACTTCTTGGGGGAGTACCAACCCAGAGGTGACAAAGGAGGGTAGCCCATGGGACGCTACACCTGGGGGCAAGTGGAGAAGGTTAAGTTTGGATGATTCAACAACAAAAAGAAGGAAGCCACCGCTCACGGGGGAAAAAAACTACCCAAAAAATATTGGGGAGAAAATGGAATCCACTTCTTCACAGTACATCCAAAATCTCTAGTCCACGCATTTCCCATTGCCAAGGGTGCACAAAAAAAAAAAAAATCTGTAGCCGAGCAACGAAAAGGGACCGATCAAACTTGGAATGGAAATGAAACATTATATTGGAGAACAAAAAGAAGGGTCGGTCCCCCAGTGCCACGGAAAAGGATTTCAAAAAAGCAATTGGTCAAGAGGACGGGTTTGCAATCGCAAGGAAAAACCCACAGAAATTTGGCAGAGGAGGGTGAATGATGGTTGGGGGTGCAAGCGATTGAACTAGCAGACGTGTTCGGGATACAACAGGGATAGTAGGGACCCACCGTGCTAACGGAAAGGGGGAATAGTCATGTTTGTCTCGAAGTTCTGAACGGAATGAATATTCCGTCCAACGGCAAGTTTCAACAGGGAAACCAGGGGGACGGGAAAAAAGTGCCAGACATCGACGAAGTGGGAATTCTGCCCGCAAGCCGTAGAAGGAGGCTTGAAAAGGTGAGAAGCCTGCCAAGGGAGGGAGATCCAAACAGGAACTTCCCCCGCCAAAGAGCCGAAGGAAAAAAAGTAACCCCGTGATTCTCTGAAAAACCCCGTCAAGGCCCTGAGAAACGGATCATCGGAGAATTTTCAAACCGGCAAGATTCGCGCCAAGTCTCCAACGCAGGGCGTCAAAAAACAAAGCAATTTCTAAAAAACATCCCAGAGGAAGGGTCGCTCAAAACAAGTGGAAGAGAAGGGGGACTTTCCTAAAAAGTGAAAGGGGAGAACAGCTGATCAGAGGTTACTCCAACTCGTCCGGTCTCGTATTCGGAACGAGCACAAACTGCACCTGCTACCATCAAATATATCAAATCGGCGAAGTAACAGACTGAGAGTACAGAGACCATGAAAAAAAATCAATCCAAAGGACCGAAAGACATGCTGGCCGTTCTCGTCTTAAGAAATGGAAAAGGTGGTTCTTGGCAGGAGTAAATAAAGAGAAACAGCGGTGGTCGCAGGAAAAGTCAAATGACTACAACCCTGTAAGGTTTCCCTTCGGAACCACCGAGAGCTGGGAGGGGCGGATTGGGGGGGGGGGGCTTGGTTACCAAAGAGATAGGATATAGTATTTCCGAGAAAATTAGGAGAATGGGAAGGGGGCCGTCACTGATCAGACTGGGAAGAGACGGTTCATCAGGAAAAAAAAGTTTCGAGGGCTGACAAAGGTGGGTCTGTTCCTGGCCAACGGATCAATAATCAGGATTTGGGGGGCTCAGATCGAACGTACTGAGAGTCAAAGCCTTCTCTGAATGGTTACAAGGAACGGTTGGGAAAAATAAAAGTCTGGAACAAGTCTCGAGAAAAAACGGAATAGGGCAAAGGGGACTGTGAGGGTAAGAGACCGTTGCAGGTGCGTGGGGAACTCGAATTAACTCCATCATTGAGCTTCCCCAGAGATGGAGGAAACTCCAATTAAAATCCACCAAAGAAGAACCTAGTCTCGAAAGTGAAAAACATCGTCCTCACAATAGTCCCAAAAAAGTCAAAACAACGAGGAATTAAAGAAAGAGTGCAAGGGAAAATATGTCAAGAAATGGGAGGAAGAAAACCTGGAAGAATTGGTGTTGGGGAAAGACAGGTGGTTGATCTTGTGAGACACCAATTCTCACCTACAGCCTGCGGAACATGCAGTCAGGGGAAAACCAATTGAAAACAGAGAAGGAAATAATATATTCAAAAAAGTAAACCTTATGGGAATCTGAACTGAAAGAATAACGCTGGGGAAAATCGATAAGATGGCAGAAGGTACAACGACGGTAAAGTAGGACTGTCGACGGTCAGGCGGTAGGTCACCGTCCAAGGAAAAAAAAAACCCCAAAGAAGTAAGTGGATTTCCCGGCAGGAACGCAAGGGGGGAAAAAACTGCAACTTAAGACGCGCAAGCACTGGTGGCTGCAGCGAACTTTCAGTATTATAGGCAGAGGACGCCAGGAGTCTGAAGGGGGACTGGGGGGGCTAGGGAGCGTTGGTAAAACTCACAAAGACCCAAACCATGAAGATTTAGTTCGGGTGGTTCGAAGTACGGGGGCGGGGGGCAAGGGAAGCAACAGAGTGGAAAGATAAGAGCCGGAAAGGAAAAACAAAAAGAGCAATGTGAGAAGAGGACCCGGAAAGGGGAGGGGGGGATGACGGCTTGTTTAACGCCGAGGGAAGGGATGAAAAGTCATGCTATTGGGGGATTCTTCAGCTAAGACTAGGGGGGGATCATGAACGTCAAGCATGAAGGAAGGCATGACCGGGAGTAAAAAAGTAGAAGTCCTTCCCATAACGAGAATCAGCAATCGAAAATCCGGGCAAGAAAGAGGACCAATGTTACAATGCGACTGCCGGTAGGGGTACTAAGGGGGGAGTTGGGAGAGACCGGGGAGGGAGAAATAGTCAAACGCGTTGAAAAATGGAAAAAAGCTGGAGAACTTTGCGGGGGATGTTGTTTGGAACAGAAACAGGGTTGGAAAAAAAAAAGGTTTGCAACGTTGACGGGCCTGGTGCAAAACAGACGAATTGAAGGGTGAAAGCACCGCCTGGCGGAGGGGGAGAGTTTCCGTCAAGTAGAATGCACGGACGGCAATTAAGTCCGTCGGGGAGCCAGGTTCCGAGGGGAGGTTAATGGAGAGAAAAGGGACGTAAAGTCACAAGTGCTCGTAGAGTACTTCACGGGGGAAATGTTGACCCGAGAGGATTCTATCAAAAAAGAGAGTGGGCATCCTCCGGAGGGGACTCAAAAAAAGGCATTAAACGACTCCTCGAAATTTGGAACTGTTGGTTGGCTGGCCGCGTAAAAAAAAAGCACGAAATAAACGAACTAGTTCCGGGCACTGGGGGGCCGAAAGGCTGGGAAGGGAAAAACGGCAAAGCCCGTGGAAAGGGGGGCTTGGCCAAAGGAAAGAAGTGGTCGGGCGGTTGGTGCAAGAGCAGAAACGGAGGTTTTATAGATAGGAATTAATTTAAAGTCGGGGAGGAAAAGAGCGTTCTGAAAGGGCGCAGGGGGGGGGAGTATCATAAAGAGCACATTGGTGGTCAAGGGGTCGCGGGGGGGGATCTCGGGAAGAACAAAAAAGGGAGGAGGAAAGAAGAGCCCCAAGAAGGGTAGCCAGGACAAAAGAGGGGTCTCCGTGCAAAAAAAAGGGGATCGTATGAGACGACTTCTTCACCCACGAGAGAAAGGTAAAGCTAAACAGAAAAACATGGGCAACCAAAGATGCAAACACGGCAAGTCACAAAAAAGGTCTCTTCGAAAAGGTAGAGCAAAGAAACTTCCCACTGGCCTGGGTTCCAATCCCTTGGAAAATAACAGATTTCAAAAATAAAAGAAAGGTCGGTCCCAACAAAAACGAAGAAGGGCAGGGAGGAAGTGTTTTTTTCGGTATCTTGGACAGGGAAACCCCAACCTTCAACTGGGAAAGCCTTGAATGATGGTGTGGGAGGAGGGAAGGTAAAGGATCGAAATTGCTGCTCAGCCAAAAATCGGAGGCCCAGGAGAGAACAACCCAGACGCCCCCAATCAGAAAAGTGGGTGTAGAGAGGGACTTTAAAAACGGAATGAATAAGAATGCGGAAAACTGCGGTTCAAGAAGCAAAAGGAAATCGTGGCCGAACAAGCCCAATTGGAATCACGCGAAGTGACTTCTGATGGGCAAACGCCTCCTTAACTGAGGTAAAAAAAGAACTGAGTCGGAGAAGAACAACATCCCCCGTCAAGTGTTTGACACGATGACTGGGGGTCAAAGAAGGAAAAAATGACCTTAAGCAACAAAGTGGGATCCGTTGAAAAAACATGAAGCTTCGAAGAAGCAAAAGGGTTGTAAAAGAGGAGTGAGACAAAAAACGCCATGGGAGACAACCTCAACTCTGACAAAAAAAAAAAAAGCAGGGGGAGCGGGTAATCACACCTGTCACGGCACGTCTTGTGAGCAAAAAAAAGAATTTCGATCTGGTGAGATTCTGGCCGGAAAGCGATAGGGGGTAACCCGTCCATTGCCGTTAAAGAATGCGCTCCCCCCGGCGGCAAGTAGGGACAAAAGGAACATAGTAGCCCGGCTATTCAAAAAAATGGCCTTGATGTCATAAACTCCGGCCCTTCGGCCGGGAAAATCAAAAAAGAATTCAGAAAATAAAGGAATAGGCTTCGTCCGTCGAACATG
>Ga0179591_1379759_pt1 | contig 12736 bp, 14 predicted proteins | sample CZOMad2_1_08_16f_FD_182891 | JGI IMG/M metagenome (GOLD analysis project Ga0179591, IMG submission 182891) | Vadose zone soil fungal communities from Angelo Coast Range Reserve, California, USA - CZOMad2_1_08_16fungal (PacBio error correction) | ecosystem: Environmental > Terrestrial > Soil >...
AAAGTCTTCATTCTAAGGGAGGGGCGCCCTCGGATGCGCAGTAACTCTGTCTTATGGGGGGGGGTGGCCAAAAATGCTTGAGAAAAGGAAAACACTGCGTACTCAAACAGGCCTCAGAAGATCAAAACGTATTTGCCCCAGGGGAGGGGGGAAGGAGGCATTCTTCTTTAGGCATTTACTTACGAAGGAAAGGGCTCTCACAAGGAGAGTCTATCCGAAAAAGAGGGTGGTACGCCAAGCGGAAGCACGGGGTTCGTATTATGGGGGCAAAAATGCTATGTGGACCTCTACAGAAGAGTCGTTCCTCACCAGGAGGACGCCGCCTATAGCAAGAAAAGGGGAACGGATCTGTCCGTTTTCGAACGAGGTCCTGAGGGGGGAAGGGGGAGAGGACGGCATACTCTTCTTGAGGGGGAAAGAGGAAGAAGGAGGGTCTCTACCTCTCAAAAAAAGAGGGGTAACTTGAACGTACCCTTCTCGCAGAGGGGGGTTGCGACACGCGGGGAAGCTTTCATTTCTTAAGACAAAAGGACTACCTTTTCTTGGGGGAGAGCGTGATCTGAAGAGAAACAATCAGGGCGAGTTTCTCCTAACCGTATCGGAAAAGGGGGGACGAATGCTCTACGAAAGACAGACTCGATCGCCGAAGGGAAAAGAAACTCTCTCGTCAAAGGGGCTTCTTTAGCGTGAAAAAGGAGGCGGGGGCGGCAAAGCGAGCCACGCAGGGAAAGGAAGCCGACTTTCAGCGACCGAACATCCTAGCGGCCTCGGATCGGCAGGTCCGCCCCAGAGGGGGGAGTCGGGCTTCAAAATCTCTACGCCGGGGAGGAAATATTCTTTTGCGGATCACGGACGTCAAGGCCGATTTTCGACTAAGGAGTATAGGACTCCTGACGTCCTCCTCTTTAGGAATAAAAAATTTAACCTATCTCCATGTTCCAGAGGAAGATGGAGTCATGGGACTGGGGTTCTCTAGGACGAGGGGAAATTTACATATCTATTCTTGTGAGATTCTGAAGGATCGCGATGGGGGAGGGGTTGACGGTACTCCTATGAGTCTCAGGCGTGACGCGTGAGGACTTTTCTTCTTCGAACTGGAAAGCCTTCCTTGACCGCGGGAAAAATTCTCGCTTCGGAAAGGGAGAGACAGTAGGAGCTCCACTCTGCAGGGGGAGACTTTCACAGCGAAAGAAGGGCTCGAAGGCTCTTGGACAGAGGGGGGGGAAGAGTCACCGAAGGATGCTCGGCCCATACTTGGGGGGGGGGGGAAAAAATTAGAAAAGGGTAGTTGAGGAGCTCGGGGAGGAGCCTTTCTATTCTGAGGGCGGGCTCTCAAGGGAAGGCGTCGCATTCTAAAACGTAAGTTTTCCCAGGGGGGGACTCGGGGGGAGCTCAGGGGATACTATCTATTCTCCTCTGGGCAAGAGGAGGAAGGGGTCCTCATAGAGAGGGGGAGGGTCTACGCGGACCAGGCTCTTCTAGAGGCTTGTTTGGGGGGACTCAGACGACGCCCGAAGGATCACTTAGATTTAACAGAATTGAAGGGTCAATGGGAACGAGGGATCTATCTCTGAAAAGGTAGGTCGAGAATCTAGATTCTACAAAGGTTTTCTAAGATGAAGGAGAAAGGGAGTCGTTTTCCCTCTAAGAAGAGACGGGAGCTCGCCTCTATAAAGTCCTCTGGGAACGGGACAAGATTCCAAACGTAAACTCAACTGGCCACAAGAAAGTCAAAACCAGGGAGAGAAGTTCACTACTATCGGGCCAGGGGGGGGTTTCTCTCGCGATTTTGCACAAGCCATCTCTATACCTAGGAGAAGTCGTTTACTGGGGGGAAGGGTCGTTTGTCGGAGGAAAGGATCGTTCGGGTCTTGGAACCGAATTTCTTCAAAAAGGAACGACTCGCATTTTCCCCCCTCTCTCCGGGACAACCTTGATCTGGAGGGCCTTCGTCCACTCCCTTCAAAAAAGAAACTCTCTCAAAAACGGAGGATCTTCCCCTAGGGATCGGGACCGGGTCTTTCAGGAACGGAGGCACGAAAGTTCTACGTCCAGGGGGGGCGAGGTACCAGGCTGGCGGAAAGCCTTCCTAGGAGGGGGCAGGGGGGGGGGGGGGGGAGGAAAACCCCCACCAACAAAACCAGAAACCCCCCCCCAAAAACCCCCCCCCCCCCCAACCGGGCTCCACCACGGGACGAGGGAATTCACCTCATTTAGGCGCTTAGAAAGGGGAATGGGGGGAGCGGAAGACTTCAAGCGCTTAAAAATGGTGGGCGTGGCCATTAGAAGGCTCCTTCATAGGGGAGGGAAAAGCTCTCGAAGCACCTAATCTATTAAGTTCATCAAGGAAAAGGGGGGGAGCTCCTCTTTCCTCTAGCACACTCCACTCTCCTTCTAAGAAAAGTGATCTACCTAATAAGGATGCTACGAGGAAATGGAAAAGAGGTTGAACTGTCGGAAGACGGGAGGGGGAGGGCTCTGCTTCGAAGAGTTAATCGCCATAAGGGATCCTCAAAGAGATACGATGAACACTTCCTAAGGAAAGCCGGACGGCCTCTGTTAAAAAAGGACCGGGAGAATTTAGCCGGAAAAGGAGGGCACATCAAATGGGCAGAGAAAGGGTCAGACCTCCCGCCGAGAGCTACTTCTATCTGGGCCCTCAATGATACAAAGAAGGGAGTTCCCTCCCACATCGTCGGAGGGGGGGAACAGGACGGGGGTGACTCTACACGAGGAGAAAAAAAAGACCGTCCCTCAGCTCGCTTCTCTTTGAAACCGCCCTTCCGCTTTGAAAAGCGGTCGCCCGCCACTCCCGGAAGAAAAAAAAAGGAGGTCGTGCCGCCCCATTCCGGGGGGGGAGTAAAGAGAACCGGAAAGGAAACGTCTATCCTCAAGGGGGAGTCAAGTCCGTATAAAGGGAAGAGGGAGAGTACGCCAACCTCTAATGTCACTCGGGAGAAGAGCACTCGATCACCTCGAGAAGAGCGAAAAGAGAAACATTGGGGGGAAGGGGAAGTTCTCTAGCTTTCTAGGGATGAAGAGGAAAACGGGCGCTCTAAAAAGTCAGCTTCTAATAAGGGAGGGCTCATTCCTTTCTCAAGCTCTGCCTACTTATGCCCGGAGTGAGGAAGCCCACTACTCCCATGGTAAAAGGGGGCCGTCTCTATAGCGGAGGTCGTTCCTTCTGAAAAGAAGGACCTCGAACTGATGCCACAAAATGGACGCTACCCAGACCAAAACGCCACGTTTGAAGAAGAGGGAAAAGGATCGTCCAGTCGGAAAGAGCCGGATAACGGGGGGAGAGGAGCGCTTCGGTCTCGGAGAGGAAGGCAAAACGCTTCGAGATGGGGGAAAAAAAGGGACGTATCTTCGCTTTGACCGAGGTGGACGATCTCTTTTAGAGCTCGGTCAAGAAAAAGGAAAGAGGTCGATCCGGAGTGCCCTGGAAAAAAAAGAGAGGGAAACAGCAGGGAGCAAGCTCATCGTCGGAAAAAAAAGGTACTTTTCTATCATCGGAAAAAAAAAGGTTCCCCGGAAAGAAACGGGAAAGAAGAAAGGAAAAGGAAGGCCGTATATATGCCGAGGAAAAAAACGGGTAGTAGCGCCTCAGGGGACATTCCCACCTGGTGTTGCCTTAAGTGCCGGCCCGAAGAGATAGAGAAACAAAGCTAATTTTGTCAGAGGAAAAGGAAAAAGACTCGCGTAGGTAGAAAGGAGATGGTACCCTGAGAATCATCGAACCGAAGGGAAAGGGGGAACATAGCCGGTGATCTTATCGGGAGGAGGAAGAGGTGACGAAATCGACCTCTCCGCGAAGAGAGGGAGAAAACAACATCCTCCTCTTTTTTTCCAAACAAGTCTAGTGAAGCCTGCAGAGGGGAGAGGCGCGTCGAGCGTCGGGAAGAGGAGGAGGAGGACACTTCGAGTAGAGAAAAGAAAAGTCTCCTTCGAGGGGGCTTGGAATTATAGATTCACGCGCAAGGAAAAAGAGTCCGCCGCCACTTGTTGAAAGGAAGCCGAGCCTGTGGAACATTCTTCCGTGAGATTGAAAAAGGAAAGAAAATTCTTGCCCCCTGCGGGGTACTGAATACTTTCCCTGGAAAGATGTGAGGAGAAAGAGGCCGTCATCTGTGGAAGAGGCAGCCCTCAGAAGAAGCGGCGGGAACTCGTAAGGGAAAAAGAAACAGCTTATTTGCCGCAGGACCCTCGGAAAGGGTAACACCGCGAGGGGAGGGGACCCCTGATGGGAAAGGGGAAGTAGTAGAAAGCCGGAATCCCCGTTAAGAGAAAGGGAAAAGAATTCTAACTCTCTGCCCTCCGGGAGAAAGACCATAGAGCAACCTAAAGAGAGGGGGGAGGGTTGTTTGATGGCAGCATAAAAGGAAGAAGGGAGGGACAAACACGTCTTTCAGCTCTGGAAAGGGAAGGAAAGCTCCCAGTTCTCCGAAGAAAAAAACGGGTGCCTTCTTCGGGGTCTTGCCCATAGGAGGGGCTGCCCTCACTCGCAGAAAGAAGGAGAAAGAGTCCAAAGGAAGACATCTCTCCAAAACAACAAAAAAAAATGTCTTCTCCTCAGGGTGGACGATGGAAGGGTCAGGGCTCCGCGAAGAGGGCAGAAGAGGGGGAGCGCCGTCGTCGACAGCAGCAGTTGAACTCTGCTTCGACACTGGGAGCGGGGGGAAAAAGAAAGAGGAGGAAGAGCTTACCTAACGCAGGGGGGGGAGGTCTTGGGAGGTCGGATGGGGGAAAAAACCTCGACAGCTATGTTGAAAAAGAGGAGGGCGTAGTACGGCGTGCTCCTGACCGGGGAAAGCACGAGCTCTTAGGCGATCGGGCTCTAAACAAAAAAAAAAAAAAAGGGAAGGAAAGGACCACCATGAAAAACAGGAGAGGGGATCCTTCAATCCTTTCGGGGGGGTAAGGTACGATGACAAAGAAAAATGATCTCAACGGGGGAGGACTCTATTTGCACCTTGTAACATTAGGCGATTCTTCTTTTCTTAAGAGGTAAATTAAACTAGAGGGTGTATCTACATCTTCGGAGGGAGCCTTCCTCACTTAATCATAAAATGGCGAAGAGGAAGTCCCATAGCACTAGGTCTTCCCTAGAAAAACTGTAAAGGGTGCCTCTTCTTAAGAAGATAAAAAGAGGGGGGCGGGATCGACTAATGGGGAGGGGCGTGCCTTGAAAAGTAGGTCTATAGATCCGCCGGGAGAGGAACTCTACCTCTAGGACAACTACACTCTACTAAAAAGAAGCTCTTCCCTCGGAAGAGAAGTTCTGAATCGGGGGGAGAGCTTTAACGGGGGGGGAGAGGTTTCCCTAACTGTGAAAAGATCGCTAAGATCACTCGACACCGAAACATAGCACCCGAAATCCGTCACCTGAGGGGAAAAAAAGGCCCTGTCGTTCTAAGGGGAAAGTCTGTTCAGGAAGGGACTATTACCAGGCGAGCGCTCTCAGAGAAAAGGGCTACCCCACTCTATGGGTTGATCAAGTACTTCAAGAAGTAAGAGGAGGTTTCATTAGGGTGGGGGTCAATGTGGTTAGGAAACTAATCAAGGCGATTCTTGAGCTAAACAGGGGAGGAGTCCCTGGGGAAGAAGAAATCCATACCCGCAAGAATGTCCTTTTCTCTGGAAAACCGCGCTTTAAGGTTACATAGGGAAGGGAGACCATACGCTGCAGGGTGACCCGAAGATGATCGCTCTCAGCTCTGGGGGGGGAAAATCTAAAACTTTTGTTCTCTGTACAAGGGGAGACCTTCTCTCATCGTCTCTTTCGGGTGGGGAGAAATCGATTTCCTTTCTGAATCTCTGGGAAAACGTCTTTCAAAGGCGAAGGATCTTGCCAGAGAGGCCATCCGGAGGGAATCGAAGCGCGGAACGCACCGAGGCTCGACGTCAATATGAATCGGAAGACTTTCCACGAAGATGGGGGCTCTCAACTTGGAGGGGAGGGGATCCCTTTTAAAGTAAGAACTTGAGTTTGAAGGAAAGCATCCACGCCGAGGGGGAGTCGGCTCCTACGGGAGGAAGGCAAACTGATCGAAGAAGGAGCTTTTCAAACGCCACCCTGTCATTGGAGGAAGGGGTGCTTCATCTAGAAGATAAAAAATACGAAAGGCCGCGGGGGAAAGAGCACTTCCTTAGAAAGGCAACTAGTTCATATCTCGGAAGTCGGGACGAACCGGGAAGTAAAAGGCCTCGACCATCTCCCAAAAGGCCATCCTCGATCCAATGGGAAGGACGGAGCTTATCTCGAAAAGGTCTTTGAAAGGAAAAGAAGGTTCTTTTCTCAGGGAGGGAGGGGGTGTATGAGAGAAGACTCGAAGGCCTTGGAGCTCTACTGGGAAAGAGGGGGGAACTGTGCAGGTTGGGATCTTGGGGGGCACACTAAATCCGACCGGGGGGGGGGGGGAGGGAGGGTCGCCTTCTGGAAGGGAGAGGAATATGATAGAAAAAAACTTCAGTTTGGGAAGAACAGAAAACCTGTTCACATCTGAGCGGGAGGGCTCGGTCTTCGTGAGAGGAGGGGGGGAGTCACCGAGAAAGGGTGACGGCAAAAGGATTGGGGAAAATTCCCTTTGACCAAAGGCCTATCTCAGGGCGAGCAAGGGGCCTATTCGGAGGAGGCTCTCCCCACAGAGTTGTCTGCTAAGAAGGGGGAATGCTTTTCAAAAAAGAGGGCCGGAAAACCTAATCTTACGGGGGGGGGAAAGCTCGCATAAGGTTCTGGGGGCCCTTTCGGGAAAGGCGCTGCGGACGGTGGGAAAGCTTATCGGGGGGGACTCTATCCCAGGACGACGAATTCCCAGGCCTAAAGAAGCCCTCCGAAAAATAAAGGGGAAAGGAGGAAACATTTAACCTAGTCATTACCGCTGTTCCGTCTCGCGTTCGGCCGTGGTTGGGTATCATGGTATTCTACTTATCCGGGGGGGGTGGGGGGAGAAAACATATCGGTCTTCTTTGTCCCCCTCTACCCCAAGACTCGTCTGCGGCAACCGGAACCTCGCGATCAAAGGTTCGATTCCTATGGCTCCTGCGAGAGGGGGGAAAGGCCACCGACTTCACAAGGAGGTCACGCCGTTTGGGAAGAGAGGGCTAGTTCACCCAAAAGAGAGAGTTATTCATAGCGAGAAAAAAAAAGGCTTTTACTTTCAACATCTTAACACATCTGATAGGGAAGGACTTATCTCCAAAGGAGGGGAGCAGATCTAGAAAGGAAACGCTCCTACTGAGTTACGAGGGAATGAAAAAATTTCCTCTTAGGGGGGACCCAAAAAAAAAGGGGATCCTTAGTCAAGAACGAAGATAAAATCATCTCAAAGAACAACAACTTGAAAGAGAGAGATGAGAAGGGGCCTTTCGGAAGGGGAGAAACGATCCTCTTCAAGTTTTGGGAAAGAACGAAAGGAAGGGTCTAAGTCGGAAGGGGGAACCTTTTCGATCCAGGCTTGAACAACTTACTAGGGGGGGAAAATACCTCCTTTGAGCGCTTAGGAAAGAGAGAGAAAAATGGGCTAGCGAGCAAAAAGGGGATCTTCTTTAACGCGCGAGGGGGTGTTTTTCACATTGCAAAAAGGGGAAGGAACTTCATCGGCAAGCGAAAGACGATCTTTCATAGTATAGGCGCGAAGGGCGGGCATCATGACAACAGGAAGAGGGACGCTATCGCCACTACCTCGATCTGCCTCGAGATGATCCAGAAACTGTAACGCGAGCAGGCCGCTCAATGGGAGAAGTCAGGGAATTTCTATGTCTAGGAAGCACGCCTCTATTAGATCTAGGGCTGAAAGGGGGCACCTCCTCGAGGGGAACGGAACCTCATTCTTCCAAAGGGGGGTCTTGCATAACCTCTGAGCGAAATCAGGTATGGAAAGGAAACTCCTCCGGGAGGGGGAAAATCATTCTCTCCTGAAGGTGGGGAGAAAAAAAGACGTCCTATCTAAGAAAAAAGGGGAAAAGCTACTATCTCGTCTCAGCTGAGAAAATTCAAAGAGAAAACATCTTCGGGGGAAGGGGGCCTATCATAAAAAAGGGGGAGAGAGAAACTCACGAAGAAATCATCTCCTATAAGGGGCTCCGTTTCTGGAGGGGGGGGAACCCCCTTCCTAGAGAAGAATGTCGCGCCCTCCTCAAGAAAGCTCTGGTGGAACTCCGGGCTTGGGGAAAAAGGGGGACGATCCCCTTCACAGAGAAGAAGGGACTTCGGCTCTTCTTTCTCCCCTTCTCCTAGAAATATTTCTCAGCCTCGATAGGGGAAAAAAGAAAAGAACTAATTCGGAGAGAGGAAAAGAGGGACAGGCTCGGGGCTCATCTCCTGAAAGAGGGAAAAGGGAGCCTCTTGCTGGCTTGAAAAGGTTCTATGAGTAGCCGAGTAAAAAAAGGGGGAGGTCGCTACGCAGTCGCTTAAGGGGAGGCCTCGCGTGAAAAGCTCGCGGGAACCTATCTTAGGGGGGGGGGCGTCTAAGAGGAGACAGACTAACATTTGGGACCCTTTCGGACAATCTCCTCTATAAGGGTCGAGGGAAGGTTCTTCGCGAAAAGTACGGGAGGGGATCTAGTTTTCCTAAAGAGAAGGAATGGCTCTTAAAAAGGGGGAGACACTCCTCCCACGGTACTAGGGGAATGAGAGGGAGGTCTTCTATCTGCGGGAAGGGAAGAGACAAGGGTTCTTTTCAGAAAAAGGAAGAAGTATATTAGGCCCGGGGCCTTCCGAAAGGATCTCCTTGAGCACCTGTTTTTACGGAAAAGGTGATAAAAAAAGCCCGGCCCTCTCTCGGGAAGAACGAAAAAGGAAGATTCGATCCTGGAGGGGGAAGCTACTCCTAAAGCTATACAAAAGAGGAGGGGAAGCAGCTCATCTTCGTGAACAAAAAAGAGGAGGGGCTAAACTTCTATTCATAAGGAAGGAACTCTTCCAGCGAAAACCACGATACCGCTAAAAACGGATGAGGGGAAGGGGGCTAAGCCCGGGGGAGCCTCCTTTAAAGAAAGGAGGAGAAGGTCCTCTCTCAGGAGAGAAAAAAAAAAGTATCTGAGGGGAACGGGCGTACTCTAGAAAAAAAATACTACTTGGGGTCCTATCGACGCGCAAGAGAAAACGGGTAGTTACTCTGGAAGAGGGAAAGGCGCCCAAAAGCTTCCTAGAGGGATACATTCCCTTTTTCGGGCCTTGAAAAAAGTATAGGGGCCTGCTTTCGGGGAGGGAAAGGGAAGAAGAAGCAGTCTCACTCTGGAAGAATTTCTTTCACACATCAACGCCTCTGGAAAGAGAGTGCGCAGGACCCTGAGATGCATCGTCTGCGGACGAGGGGGGAGGAGCTAGACTAGTCTTCTTAAGAGAAGGGAGGAGGCTTGTCTCACAGCTCTGAGGGATACGGGGAAAAAGGGAAGGGAAGAGGGGAGACAACGAATCTTCTACGCCAGATTTGGGGTCCCTCCCATAGAAAGGAGAAATTCGTGACCTGCGAGGGGGGAAGGGGAAACGAATTTTCTTCGAAGGGGAGGGAGTAAAAGTACAGTTCCCTGGAATTAGGAAAAAAAGATCCTATACACTATCCTTCCGAGACATATGGAGAAAATCCGGAAAGAGAAAGATAAAAATTTTTCAACACTTCGGAAAGCTCGGTTCGCGGGGGAAAAAAGGGAAAGAGGTTATCGGAAGAAAAGATACCTTCTTTTCCTGAGGCGAAAGGGGGTGTTTTTGGGGAAGGAAAGGAGGGGGAGCAGATTCTCTCCTTTACTATCCTGGGGGAAAAAAAAACAGAGCCAAGAGGGTAGCTTCAACAAAGGGGCGCCTTATACTACCATAGAAAAAAGGCGAAAGCAAAAAGATGTTCTGATTTTGGGGAAATCCTCATCGGGCCTAGGCTACCCTACCTGGGGATCCCCGCGGGAGAAGGGGGGGGATCTCTCCCATTGGAAGAAGGGCGGCAAAGGGGGGAGTCTAATTACTTAGGGAGAAAAAAGTCTTTCCCTCGGAGGAAGGAACTCAGAAAGTATACATCGTCAAAAAAAAGGGGCTCCTAACATCTCTCTAAAAGGGAGATGAAAGTATATAGAGGGAGGGGGGGTGACTCTGTATCTGTTTGGGATCAGAGGAGCTGAGTCATAATGGAGGGAGGGAAGAGGTCATTCCGACTCCAGGGAATCACTATGGGATGGGACCTTTTATAGGAGAAGGGGGAGAAGGGGGGTAACCTATCCTGAACAGGGCTTTTTCTGGAAGCCTGCTTAGGGGGAGCTGCTAAAAAGGACGATTTTGTTCCGAGAGGCCCGATTATCTTGTAAGAATACGGAGGTCCCCGGTGGGCGCACTAATTCTCGTAAGGGGGGAAAGGTCGATCCAAGCTTCTCTACTACTAGAAAAATGAGAAGTCAACTCCTCAATCCCAGGGGTGTTCCTTACTAACTAAGCTTGTAATAGAGGGGCGACTTCGCTTCGAAAGGGAAGGGGGAAACATGGTACATTTCCTAAGGAGAAGGGGGGGCTTACTAGTTCGGAAAGAGAAAAAATTAACTCTACATCGGGCTCGCAGGGAATGAAGAAAGAACCGTCTAAACATTCAAGAGGAAAAAAACTTGCAAAGAAGTCACTCGCCGGAAGGGAAGGGGACGGCGGAATTGGCTTAAGAGGGGCGACTACGGGCTTGGGTCTCCGAGGGAGAGGTCTAAAAGAAAAAAGAAAAGGAACGGGCTCTATACCCCTCTACCGTCTACGGGAAAAGCATTCCTCGTCTCCTTCTATCGGACGCGTAAAAAGGACGCTTCCGGCTAAGGGCGCATATCGGTTTGGAGGAACAGGAAAAAGGGGATGTGTGCCCAGGCTGGTGCGGAGAGGGGGCACTTCGATCGCGGATGAGACCAACCACGAGCCAGAAAAGGGGCCTATGTGCCCCATGGAAGGGGAGGAAAGTGGGGAATGACTGGGAGCTTTGGGCAAAATATCAGACGGGCCGGAGGAAAGCGTCGTTCGATCGAAACCGTCGAGGGTGCTAGGTTACGGAAAGGGAGGACTACGGTTGGAAAGCAACAAAAAAAAGGTGGGCCAACTTAAACAGGGGAGGGGAGACTCAATACCCCGGGCTGGGAAAGGGCTAATGCCGGATAAGAAAGAGTGAAGTCGGATCTTGAAGACGCGAGGGGTCCCTGAACAAGGATTTCCAACTCTCCCTTGCTACCAGACTGCGGGAGAAAAGGGGGGAAGCCCGACTATGAGAGCAAGATCTGGAGAAGAATGAGAAAACGGAGTTCCAGGCAGAAAGAAATCTGCTGGCTAGGAGAAACTCTCTTGGAAGGGCTTTCCTCTAAAGGAGATAGGACCGGGAGGGGGGAAAAAGGCTCTATCGTGATAGGAAAAAATGCAGGAAGAATCGCCTCGCGGAGAGACCGAAGAGAAAAAAGGAAAGCGATTCGCCGACAGGGGGGGGGGCCGGCTGAAAGGCGCTCGGAAGAAGGGCGCTACCACAGATTCCATCCGGGGTGCTCAGAAAAATGCCACTAAGGAGGGGGAGGGAGACAACTGCAGGAAGGTACTCCGTCCTGAAGGAGTCTCGATCTAGGCTCAGTACCCTAAAGGAAGGGGGCTTCGTTCAGAAGGAAGGATAGGTCAGATTCGTACAAGGAGGCGTCGCGAGCAGAAATGAGCCCGAAAAAAGGGGAACGAGAAGCGTGGTCTGCCGTGAAAGAGAAAGATTCGCTATAGCAACGCATCGCCCATCTCGCGGAGCACTTCCAGTTTCCGAGGAGGATTAGCTGGGTAGGGGTCAGGGCCTTCGTTATGGAGAAAATATCAGGCGTGGGGAAAGAAGACCTCGGAGCGAAAAAAAGGTCCTTTGTAACTAAAGGCTCGTACTCTGGGGGGGGAGGACGTTCTCTAAGGGACACAATCCGGCCTGGGGGGGGGAAGCGACTATTTCTCGAAGAGTTTCTTGGAGAGGCCTCAACAAAAGAGGGGGTTTAAGAGCTCTACGTTACAAATCTACAGGGGATCGACTTCGGAGGGAAGGGGACTTTTAGGGAAAAAACAAAAAAAAAAAAAAAAAGGAGAAAAAGGGATTGGCCTCGTCCACGGGACTAAAATTCCTTTGAAGGTAGGGTATCTCTATACCTAGAGAGGCGCGATCTTTCTAGTCTATCGGAGGCACACCTTTCCTCGAAGAATGCTTTGGGCGGGGGGACGCCTACTAGGAGGTCTCTCTCTCATAAGAAAAAGAGCTTCCGTTTCCGAAAGGACTGACTTTTGGAAGGATAGCTGGAGTCGTACTCTATCCAGCGAAAGTCGGTCCTAGGAGTGATCCCCTTACAAAAAAGCATCCTTCAGAAGGAAGTCGAGTACAGGCTCGGAATACGGAGGTGAGATCTCGCGGGGGATCTTTCGGAGGAAATCTCTATTCTAAGGATCGGTTAGAGCTCTCAGGGGAAAGTCGTCTCTGGGAAGAGCTCTAAAGAAAGCTCTTCCAGAGTCCCGCTCGGGTTCTCTTTAAAGAAGCGGCGGCAGGGGGGAGAAAGAACTTTCCACCTAAAAAGGGAATCTCGACTATCTGGGAAGGGGGGTTTTCTTCTCTCAAGGGGAACCAAGGCCATCTATTCAGGAAAGCTCACCTTCGACGTCAACTGGCCAGGAAGGTGGTCTTTCAAGGGAGTTGCTTGGGATCTGGACAAAGGTCCTACCTCGTAAGAAAGACCCTACGGGTCGGATTGCCATAGCCTTCTTCAAGAAGGGAAAAGG
>Ga0179591_1232043_pt1 | contig 12735 bp, 14 predicted proteins | sample CZOMad2_1_08_16f_FD_182891 | JGI IMG/M metagenome (GOLD analysis project Ga0179591, IMG submission 182891) | Vadose zone soil fungal communities from Angelo Coast Range Reserve, California, USA - CZOMad2_1_08_16fungal (PacBio error correction) | ecosystem: Environmental > Terrestrial > Soil >...
AAAACGACTGGTGGGGGAAAAAAAAAGTTTCTCGGTTTCGTAATCGGGTAGAGGGATCTGACGAGCCGCGCGCAGGCATCTAATGTGGGGAAACTTATCTAGGGGTTACAACGAAAAAGCAGGGAGAAAGTTATAACCTCTTCAGTTATTTTAGATAAAAAAGCATAGAGGAGGAGAAGCGCGCTGGGGCCGGTTGGGAGGTCGTGTGGGGGGGATGAGGGGGGGAAGCAAAATCTCAAAAAACGCAAAAAAGGAAACAAACGTAAAGCGCCAAAGGGGGGGGGGGGGCAAAGGATGGTATCTTCTCTAGGTGGTTTTTCCGGGGGGACTTATGTGGGAAAATCCCTCATGAATTTTGAAGGAGTCTAATATGTTTTAGCTAACTATGGACTGAAAAGGAGAAGGGAGGGAAAAAGTGGGAGGATCGCACCGGAAAAAGATTGTTCGATACTGCAGAAGGGGGGCGGCAGAAACCACATCACCAAGGGGGGAATCATCAATTAAGAGTGTTTAACCTAACAATGGAATCCTGGGGGAAAGGAAGATGCTGCAGTCTTCACGTGGAAATGGAAGGGGGTGTGTATTCTGAGAGATTCCATCTGGAAAATGGGATTGAGAATAAGAAGCTTGTTGGTAATATGAACGGGCGAGTTAACAAGCAGGCTGACGACGGATTTGGAGGAGTCCGCTGGGGAGAACTGGTTGTGAGCCCCCCAACTAAAGAAAACGAGAGAGGGCGCCGAAGCAAATGGAAAATGTTCTGCAAATGACTGGACAAGGGGGACAAAAAAATAGACACCGTAAGGAGAGAGTTTTGGGGGAACGTTGATGAGGTGACGGAACGAAGCTCTGAAAGACGCCAAAGTCCACCCTTCGAACTGGGTGCATGGACGAGATAAAGAAAAGAATTTTAAAAGGGACACAAAATCCTCTGTCAAGAAAGAAATTGATCACAGGGGGGAAAAAAAAAATGGAGGGAGATACGAGAAAAAGATAACTACCTTCAGATAACCATTACAGGTCCTTCAGAGGGAGCCGGGTAAGACCGGTAAGGAAAGGAAGGGTTTGGTGTCGAAAAACCCAATTGATTATCCCAGCAAAACAAGGGGACGGAACAATGGATAATTCGCGGCGCTAAATGAAGGGGATCAAACCCAAAGCCGCGCCACGGAAGCAAAGCATAAAAAGGACTCGGAGAAGTAAAAAGCGGATTAAAGGATAGGGAGGTTGGACGCAACTCACGCTCGGGGAAAGGGCTCATCAACCTAGGGGCTCTAAACAAGGAAGAAGATTAGAGGATTCATAACTCGGGGATACGAAGGCACGGAGAGTGTCGCCCGGAAAATTGAAAAGGGAGGGGGAATGGGCTAAAAATCAGACTACCACAGCAGTAAGAAAGACAGAGAATAGCGGCAAATAAAGGTGCTTGAAGACGAGTAATAATAGTCCAATAGGGATTTAAGTTGAAACGCCAGAAAATAAAATATTTGAAAGTCGTTTTCTGCTTCTCTGGGGTTTAAGGAAAGGGTCCTTCTTTCTTGGGGGGCGCAGGAAGTTGGGTTTGAGGTTAGTCGTGCGTTGTGATGGGTATAGGTGTTATTGGTGACGGGGAATGAACCTTCCAAAGGGGGTCAAACGGGAGATCCGCATCCTATACTGGAGAAGGGGACGAGAGCTGAGCAACATCAGAATGGGTGAAAAAGCTGTGGCGCCGATGATCACTCCTCTTCTCCGCCGAGTGCGAAGGAAGTAAAGTAGGGAGCTTAAAAAAGGAACCAACAGGAGAACAAGCGACCTGGGAATTTAAAGAGAAAAGACTCTTGGTAAGGGGTCGGCCTCCTAAAAGGAGGGTTCTCACTGGGTGTTGATTCATGCAGCAAGGGGTGAGTGGTCGAGAAATGGGCAAAAAGGTCTCCACCCACACAGTCTATTTTTGAAAAGAAAAGACTACTCGGGGGAAAAGGATATAGTGGAAGGAAAATCATACAGTGAGGGAAACAAGGGAAGAAGGATTAGGCAGGATAGAAAGATTGGACAACATCTGATGGATGGAAGTAAGCAAAGGCGGAGGATAAAGGACCATGAAAAAAAACAATACTGACTATTTCCAAGGATTTGGAATGAGCAGCGACTCGGGATTTAGCTTCAAGAGAAAAAAACCTCTGGAAGGAGAAGTCACTTAATCCGCCTTATCTCAGGATCAAAAAAAATTGGGTAGTAAAGAGATTTACGGGAAGAGGACGAAATCTAAGGGTTTTTAAGGGAACGAGTTGGAAGGGAGACTAAATCTCCGAGGCGCGCGAACGAAAACATGGCCGTGGAGACTGCAAAGGGGTTTTTTGGAATGGGGGAGAATCAGTCGAGGAATTTTCGGGAAGGCTAACCAGCACAGGGGGAAAAGATTGTTCTAACTAATTAGGAGGGGGTGTGTTGGGAGAAAATGGGGAGGAAAGCACAATATCTCGTGACCGAGCGTATTTTCGTGGGAACAGTGAGGGGAGGGGGGACTGGTCCAAAATTGGGGCATATTCCTAAAGGGAGAAGATTGAATCAACAACCGAGACAAAATGCGTAAAAAATAATTGATTAGGCTAAAAAATGACAAGAGTTGGTTAAGGTGAAATTTATAAAGGTACGTGGCTGGTAAACACAAAGGGGATTTGGTTCATTTTGGACCCAGAGAGGAGAGGGACATTTTCGAATCGAATAACAAAAAAGGCATCAGAGGAGAAAAATTCGGTCCCAGGTCTCTGGAAGGAACCAAGCCGGGCGAGGGAGAGGCGGGAAGGGTACTTCTAAAAAATGGAGGTAGAAATCAGCAGTTGTCATCCCCATCCAAATTCAAGAGAAAACTCCCATCAGGGGAAGTAACATAAACAAAGAAGAGCAGGAAAACGGGAAAAGGAACGGACCCCTTACAAAGAGGACTAATCAAGAAGAAGAGGGTCGAAAAAATGGTTTTTATGGCGGTTAAACTAACTAATATGGCATCCGATAGATCTCTGACAAGTTAGAGAGAAGGAAGGCAGTCGCAGCGTCGCTGGCGGTAGTTACTGTTCTTTCTCTCATAGTTGTTCGGCTCATGAACGAGGGAATTTTTCGAAGAAAAGTAAAAAATTGCGGAGGACGACTAGAGCTGTCTTGGTAAAGAGCGTGTTGAGGAGAATCTCACAGAGAGGTGGGTGGGCAAAACTCTAAAGGAAGAGGAAAAGAATCTTAGCCGTAGGAGGGGTCGCTTTGCAGCTGGAAAAGATAAATCATGAAATGCCCTCGAAGAAGGGAAGCCTACAAAGGGTGGGTGGGATGGGTTATACTTATTGAGGGGTTTTGCGACAAACAAGACAGGGAGGTCAATAGAACCGGAGCGGCGCAAGAACTGGTATCAAAGAAAAATCACAGGCTCAGGGGTGCTTTGTATCGAAACCAAAATAAAGAGATTAGTGAGGGGGAGTGGCACAGCGGAGTTGGTTCACTTTTAAAGGGGCCGTTCGGCGCTCAACTCAAACCTCCTCAGAAAGAACCGAGCCCTTAAGGGGGACAAGAAGGGGGATGAGGAGAAGAAGAAAAGGGAACAGCACGTCAAAGAAAAGGATGTTTGGGGGGGGTGATTAAATTGACTCATTCACTATAAGGGGGGGGAGATCTGCGTCGCGGACAAAACTCGATGGTAGGTTGGGTGGGAGACTCCGAAAGCGAGGAAAAAACGTAGCTACAAAAACCCATCCGTCAAAATAAGTAATGGGAAAGTGGGTCACGCCGGAAACGAGACTGGTAAAAAACCTCTCTTATTGACAAAGGGAACGTTCTCCATGTGAAAGGGAAAGATACAGCAAGAGAAGAGGGCCTACTGATCAGAATGCCAAAAAGTTACAGCTTTGGTATAAACATAGGGAAGCAAATTGTTGAGATTTATGTACACCTGGGGGGGGGCGATATAAGAACTCAGGTCAAGGAGCCAAGGGGAGGCGGGAAAAAGACGCCGGTGCGAGAAAGGTTAAGGGGGGTATGCAAAGAGGAGGATCTTTCCAAACATAGAGACCGGAAAAAATGAGTGGAAAGGAGGTAAACACAAGAAAACGTAAAAACGAAAGATTTGCCCAGTGTGTGTTAGCGGGGGGGATTTCCTTGTAAAAAAGGGTTGGGGCTGTAAGGCGAAAAACCGATCCAAGACTAAAAAAGGCCGCAATCTTCGATCGAGGAGAGGGGCGTGGGGGGGTCTGTAAAATAACCTTAGAGGGGAAGAACTTCTCTCAAGGAATGAATGGAAAGAGATAGTTCAAAAAAAAATACTGTGAGGAATGAAGAAAAGGGAAGAGCAAGATTTACGGGCACCGATTACGAAAAAAGGAATTCGCCAAAAGATGGTAGCGAAACAACAACGGAAGGTTAGGGAAAAGAGAATCGAATAGACGATTGTTCGACATTGAGGAAAAATCGGTCAGAGGTAACATGATCTGGCGCGAGCACATCGACAAGGGGGGGGGGGGGGTTGAAAAAACAGGATAGATGGGGGGAATGCCTGGCCATGAGGAAGAAGTCGTAAACCTCTCTCAGTTGTACGAGAAAAAACTCGAGCGGATCCAGACACGGGGGGGGGGAGGAGTGCCTTCCATTTGGAATTCACGTTGGGGGAAGTGTGTGCGTCAAATCGACACCAAAAGCAAACAACCTTAATGAACCGTGAAAATCCAGGACAACGGCAAGATTAGTGGATTGGTGGGGGGGGGGGGGTCAAGGGGGGAGGGTTTTACATAAAAGTGCATGTGAAGTGTTCAGGTATGATACTATGGGGGGGGCGAAACGATCCAGGGCAGGTTGAGGGAATGGGAATGGAAAAATTGCGTATACAAGGGGGCGGGAGCGTTCGAATTAATAGAGAATGACACGGGGGGGGGGGGGGGGAGGACGGGATAGAAACATCCAAGTTTTACATCGAAATGGGCCTAGTGGTAAAGGAAACAATTCTTTACAAGGGTTCCGGCGGGAGTGAGGAGGAGGAAAGATGAGAAGTATGTGTTGGGGATCAATCTGGAGAAAGGAACGTTTCCTGGCTATAATGTCGTGGGAAGTATTAGACTGGAAGGGAAGTTACTGATCGCCGTGGGTGGGAGGAGGACCGGGGTGGAGGACTTTTTGAGAAAACCGAAAACACTTCAGCGGTGGAGGAAGATCCCTATTTGAGAACTTGCCTGACGGAAACCAGGGGGAAAATCATCAACATTACTGATCAGTGGAAGGGAGAGGAAGTGTAGAAGCAAGTTCTCGGGATAAGCGATTCGATAAGGGGGGGGCACTTAGGAAGGTGTTAGGGGATCGCTAAACGGAAAAGCAAAACGGTAAAGTTACCCGTTCAAAAGCCTTCTGTGAACTAAGACGAGGAGATGACGCTGCTGGCGCGCAGGAGAAAGAACAAGAGGGAAGGGAACCAGAAAGGTTTCACGGAAGCGCCGGGTAAAAGGTAAAAGCCTGAAGGACGTGGAGGGTTTTCAAATAAAGGATATTATCCACCGCAAAACAAGTGTAACCGGAAAGTCAATGAATTAAAATGACTCATCAGCCCGCATCGACAAGCGAAAAAAAAAAATGGACGAGGAGGAACTTTCCTTAGGTCTACAGCGTTTTAGGACAACCATCAGACTGTTGATATTAATGAGAACAAGGGGGGGGGATCGAATAAAAAGAAGTCGAGTCCGCAAAGGGGAAGAAGAGGGAGTCAAAATAAAAGGGAAAAAGCGGGTTGGTCCGAAAAATATCGCAGGCTCTAAAACAGAGAAAAGCCGCGTCAAGGAGGTATATGAAATAAAGAGAAAGAGAAATCAAGAGTCTGTGTGGGGACACGCACAATAAATAGAAAGGATTAGAGTCGGTCGTCCTGGGGGGGGATACAGCAAGAGGGGAATGAGGTATTCTGTTTTTGCAGGCGAGTATGTGGGGGTTGGGCGTTCTATGGGAGGGTTGGAGCAGGACAGGGGGTTTGGACTTTTGACGTCATACGGCTGCGGGAACCCTGTAGGAGAAGGATCGCACGCCGCCCAAAAACTAAAAAAAAGAAAGAGGGCGCCAGCTCCTTTTTTGCCATATTGTGGCGCCGTGATGCCGCCGCCCCGCGGCGCAAAAGAATTGCTCCAGGGCAACAACCGCCTGTGTCCAGCTCAAGGGGTAGTAATCATTCCACAACTTAACAACCTCAAAGGGGAAGACACTTCTCTACCCGTAATAAAATAAAGATTGGAAATTTTTCTTCCTCCTATTATTTTTGTCTAAAGGAGAAAATGGGTTTGGATTGAATAAGAGAAATTGGGATATCAGTAGGACAGGCACAAAAGGTTTCCACATACGCAGATATTCTCGGTACCTCGTGAAAAGGAAAAAAGAATGCTTGTGGAAGTCAGATATCAGTTAGGTAGTAACAAAAATTAAGATCGGTAGGAGGCTTCAAAACGCCAGCTGGGAAAATGGTCGTGGAATCCAACAAATGAGAGATGAAGCGCATCACCCCACCTCCATGCGGTGCCCACGGCCAAGGGGTTTCTTCTGCTCAGATACTCTAGCTCTGGAATACTAAAGTCAGGGGGCTAACATGATTAAAACATGAAGTATATCTCCGAACAACAAAAACTTAGGGAAAAGGATACGGCGAGGTTAATGCATATAAGGCAGTGTAGGCAAGTTAGAGTTATAGTAGAACAGAGATCCTGCCATGACCCGGTAGGGGGTGTAAATTTCTCCAGACATCATCCCGTGTAGGGGAAAGAAAAATCAAGTATTGGGAAAAGGTTTCGTAGAATAAGTGATCGCGGCAGGGTTGGTCAAGGGGAATTAGCCGGCAACAGGAATTTAAAAACGATCGTATTTATTTGAAACAGTATGGTTGCAGTGGAACCTTGTTCATGGAATCTAATGGATCCCAAGTACTCCTAGTGAAAACACAAGCGCCGCCGATCAAATATGGGGTAGGGTAGGATAACCAGAGGATTTCATGAAATTGCCAGGTCGCGGAGGGGAGCTGCAACGTTGAGGTTGTGGGAAGGTTTTTGAGAGGAATAGAGGAAGTCATTGGTCGAATCAGGCTGCGCCTCTCTTCATAAAAGAAGACACATTCTGCACCTAGGCAGAGGGGGCTATATCGCTGAGAGGAGGTATAAGAGGGCTGCGCTTGTCTTCCGGAGATGTACGAGAAAAGAGAAGTATAAGTAAAATCAACAACAATCAGCGAATAAACGCATCCGTAAGGAAGTTCCAAACGAATGACAAACTATACAGGATGGAAACTCAGGGATCCCAAAAAAAAAGGAAGCAACCTACAGGGGACCTCTGGGAGATTGGGTGCACTCAACTCAAGCCATAGAGAATATTCTTCCTTAGACGGAGAATAGTGTGCCGCGATAGATGGATTAGTAAGGCTTGCGCCGCGGGGGATATGGGGGCGGGACCAGCAGGAGAGGGACCGTGGGCGAAAAGAACCAGATGGAGGGGGGGACTCGATCAAGAGGCTGTCCTAAAAAAAAACCTCACAGTGTTATTGAGAAAAACGGAGCGGGTTCAATAAACAAGGAATACCATAATCTAATAGCCGCGGGGCAAAGGGATGCCTGTCCTGGCACTGGGGGGGGCTCGATGAGAACGGGGAGGATCGCAGAACTAGAAGGACATTGAAGGACGGAACAAGGGTTTTTGTGGATAATTATATGGGATGGTGTTGGCTCCAAAAAGAAAGTGCTGAAGAAAGGGGATCGAAACCGGCCAGCGCCCGGGTAGAAGAGGGTTGAAGAAGAGAGATATACGGAAGAAAAAGCAGGGAGAAAGAGGTCTATCAACGTCTTAAGGTCAGGGGACAGCAAATTTGGAAAGGAAAGTGTGGGATTTCTCTCAGCAAAAAACGTCCGCAAATGGGACGGAGACGGATTAGTTAAAAGCATCTAGATCGTGAATAGCACTTCACTGAAGCTCTGTTGGAGAAAAAGGTTTGGTTCGTGAAAGGAAAGGCACTGAGGTGTGTACTCATGATGGAGGCTCTCACCTCTGCTCTGGGTTAGTGTGAATTGGGGTGGAATCTAAACAAGCGCAAAAGGGATCTACAAAAAAAGGAAAGAGAGAAGTATGAAAAAGGGGGAAAGAGCCAGCCGAAGATCTTCACCACACTCATGAGTAGGCAAACCAGGTTGACTGGGCTCCCTATTCCTAGATAAGAGAAAAATACTCCCACGCGCGGGGAAATTAAAAAAAAGGACCAGGAGAAGTGGGGCTGTAAAACAAATCATTTGGGAGGTACACCTGTTGAGGGGAGAGGAGAAGACGGGGAAAGGAGACTCTTAATCTAACCCCAGGTGCAGATACGCGGGTGAATAATATAGGAGAAAAGCTCCTTGGACCAACCAAGATGGAAATGAAAAGGACTATTATGCCCACAAAACCAAAAAGAGAAATATAAATCTTTGAAAAATGTTTGATGGGGAAAGGTTTGTGCAGGGGTTGGCGTTGGATGGGGATCGCCAAGCCTAGAACAAAGACTAAAAAAAATAGAGCGGGAGAATTCTCTAGATTCTGGGGGGTTGAAACTAGGAGTAAGGAGAGAAGGGCGGGGAAAAAGTCAATGTACCTGGCCAAGAAGATAAGTTCAAAAAAAGCCTTTCTTTAATGAGAGAGTCTACCCGATATAGACAGAAAGTAAGACAGTGACAACAGAACAAGAGGGGGGAAAAAAAATCAAAACATTGGGGGGGAAGAGAGAGAAATCTCTTGTGTCATCATCATAAAGGACCGGATGAGAGGGGTAACGAGGAGCGAGCGAGAGTAATAGAAGTATTGTTGGTTGGGGGGGGGGACTTATCGGGGGTGGTGACAGGAACTTTTGGGAAGAATCAGATTCTTAAGAAGCAGTTCTGTAGAGAACCACACTCAGAGAAAATTTCTACAGCGGGGGGGAAAAGAAAAAACATGTGTGTAGGAGTGTGGAAGGCTTGAAAAAAGAAACCTCCAAAGAAAACTGAGCCAACCGTAAAGAGACAAAATTTGCAAAGGAAATTGAATGGGAATAAGGGGGTTTCCGGTTTCGGTGGGGTTAAGCAATCCTTGGAAAAGGGTTCACTGTCTTCTAATAGGGTTTTGTGTTGCGAAGGAAGGGAAGATGTTATGAAGATAAGACGTGCAAAGGGGAAGAAAACCGGTTAGAGGAAAGCGACGAATTGGACAACTATTCTTTCAATCCATAAAAAGTGGAACATCATAAGAAATGATAATAGGGGAACAGAAAAGGGGGGGAAATGGTCAAGGCTGCTTGGAGGCCTATGAGAAAGGGGGGAGTTATGTGATCGGATCTATCTCTGGAAGAAAGTAGTTCTATAAGAAGGACGGGTTGTGAAGAGAGAGAAGCTACGTGGGAGGGAATGGACTGATAGCGGTTGGGGGGGGGTACAGGGTACGGTTAGAGCTTTTGTAATGTCAAAAAAAAAACCCAAAAAACTAGCTAGCAGAAAGATATCTCAAAAGTTGGACTACAAAGAAACGGGAGAACAAAAAGAAAACTTGGACGGGAGGTTTGTGAACGGGGGGTATGAGGGTACTACGTCATACATATTCTTTAAAAGAAATGGGGATCGGCACCTACCTTGTTGAGGATGGCGGAAACAAAAGTGACACTTTTAACCAGGAAAAAAAAACAAAAAAAAAAAAAAAGAAAAAAAAAAAAAGAAACAAAAAAAAAAAAAAAAAAAAAAAAAAAGAAAAAAAAAAAAAGAAACAAAAAAAAAAAAAAAGAAAAAAAAAAAAAAGAAAAAAAAAAAAAAAAAAAAAAGAAACGAAAACACAACATAACACAAAAAAAAAAAACCCTTCAGTCGCAGTCCGCTGGGGGGTGGCTCTGCGGCGCTTTCGTGAAGGGGCTCGGGTCGGGGGGGGGGGGGGGGGGGGGGGGGGGAGGGAAGTCACGTCTCACAGTAGCGGAGGGCAGGGGGGGGGGGGGGGGGGGGGGGAGCTGTGTAAGGGGAGAACGCGGATAGAAAATATGACGGTTCATGGGTGAAACGCTAAAGGTGGGGGGAAAGGACAGGAAGACGGGAGTTTCGGAAACAAAAAGCAAAGATAATTGCCACCGCAAAAAACCAATTTTCTTCAATGAAGAATTCTCGACTCAATGCATGGAATAAAAATCAGAGAAAAGCTGAGCCAAACCAGTCAATCTTCGATCTGATGAGGAGGGATTAAGGAACTTTCTGTTGGACTTCAAACAGAGAGGTTGATTTCTATTCACCGTCGAGGAGCGTAAACAAGAAGAATGCGATAAGGTTGACCTAAAGCTAGTCAACAATCATTCGACGACGTGAGGTTTGTTCACTAAACTCGAGTGAGCTACAGCAGGGACGAAATCAACCGATGGGGAAATAAGAGGAAGTCGCTGAAGAAGAGTAGCAAAGGAAGTTGTAAAGTTAAAAGAATAATAACTAGGATTCATAGATGAGGTCGGAGAGGGTGGGGATTACAGCCGGGGGGGGTAATATCGGTGGGGGAGGGAGGACTTATGTGGGTGTTTAATGTAGGGGTGCGGTGATTCTATAGTCTGTGGGGGGATTTCTACGAGGGGGTACTGAAGGGAAATGTATTGTAAAAAACCGCCTCCTAGAACGGGGGGTACGAAGGAGTCAAACATCGCAATAAAGATTCACAGGAGGATGGCACGAAAACCTGAACTCATCGGGGGGACATTCCTAGGTGACGAGGCGGACTGTGAAAACAGTTCCCCGCAGAAAAGAGTCTCTACAGAGGGAGAAAAAAGGGCAGAAGTATTAAATACGACTTGGGGATTTAAAATTCAGGGAATTAGGGGGATAGCAGGATGCTTTTTGTGGTGAGGAGAGGAAGTCGGATTTCGATGCCAGTTGTACAATGTACCAACAACAGTCAAGATCTCTCCGGAAAGAAGAGACGTGGCACTCCATAGATCGGTGTCAAAGGATAATACAAGGGATAAGAAAAAAAGGGGAAACGAGTTACGTCCTCCTCCATAGTTGTCACACATAGGAGATGGTGTCGGGAAGTAAGACCGGGGGGGGGGGGGTTTATCGGACGAAATTCCAACTCAAATTAAAGTCTGACAAAGGAATGGTGGACTTATGAGGAGGGGGGAGTCTCGGGTTAGCTTACTCAAGACTCAGTTTCACATGAAAGTAGAGGACGTAAGCTCAAAGTAGAGATATCAAACAAAAAAACTGAGGGGACAAATATTTGAAAACAAGGTCACAGAAGGACATTTTAGCACGATTGTAATAAGAAAAAGCGGCGCTCGATCCGCAAAAGGCACAGGGAATCACGGTTGTGGGTGGCATGGCTCACGACAAACTCTCAGGTGGGAGGGGACGGACGACCGAGCTAGGTATGAGGAAGAAAAGGTAAGATTAAATTTGGGGGGGGATGGGGAAAATGTATGATGAGAAGAACACATAATCTCGAGGAGGGGGGTTCTTGGTAAAACGGAGAATAGATGTGTGGAAAAGGTGTTGGGAAAAACGGGGAAGAAAGAAAAGCATCAGCCAGGGAGAAGTTACAAATCGGCTAAACTAAGGAAGGAAGGCAGAAAAAATGGGGGGAACAAAAGAAGGAATTCACGGGCAGGGGGATCTGAGTTTCTAGCATAGTGTCCGGGGTGTTAGCACGGTGGAGAGAGAAAAGAGAGAAGGCTCGGGAAGTGTTAGAGGCTCTCAAGATGAGGCAGATCAGCCAATCTTAAAAACGGCGATGGAGAGCTAGCGAGAGACGTATCTAGGAGAGAGGGGGGCGGGGGGTGTGGGGAGAGAAATAACATTCATTCATAAGCATCGGAATCAAAAGAACAACAGATGAAGAAAAATCAAATCGAACTTAACATCAAAGAAAATCAGGATAATCCACACTAGGGGGGGACGGCCCAAGCCGCCTTGATCCAAAAGGAAGAAGACCGACCGAGTAAATCAAAGGCAGGATGTCTGCTTTTCGAACGAGATATTGGCCTATGAATACATAGTAGTCACTTCAAGTTAAGAGAATCTTCTTGGGGAATCAGGGATTGAGAAGGCGGGGAGCGCAAGGAGGGGGGGTACGGGGGAAGCACGCCGTCGAAGGGAAGGGTTAGAGGCCCGAAAAAAATATCTGCATTACGAAATCTTCTTTGTCCAGAGCCTATCCCTGTATTGGGGGAGCGGTCAAGGATCGGGTGGAAGAACCGCACTACAGAAGAGGGGGAGCAGCCGCGTGCAGGTATTGAAATGGCGCGCAGTTTAAGGGTTCGGGGAATTGAGAACTAAGGAGCGACTCTTCGGTAGAAAATTGGGTGGGGGAGGGGATGAGTTACAAGCGGTGTTTCGCCAAATCACTTAGGGTCCTTTCCAGGGGGAGGGAAAAACTTCTCTTCGAGGAAACTGGGCGGATTATCAGAAGGATCATCGTTTTCTGGGATGAAAATAAAAAAAGTGGTCGAAAAGCTCATCCACAGTCTTCGTCAGTTCAAAGAAGGAGTGTACTTTAAAGAGTGATTTCGTGGGGGGACGCGCTAATCAACCCTGCAGGGAAAGAGGGAAGACGGGGGAAGGGGGGAAAGGCATATGATATTGAAATCATAAAGTAAAAATTAGAAGGAATGGTGTATAAGTGGGTGGGAGTCCATGTACGGAAGGGACGTATATTAGGGAGGCTGCTGTCGAGGAAAGAAAAAAAAATTTAAGGGGTTCGTTGTGGTACTCTCAAAACGCGCGCAACCGGAATCGA
>Ga0179591_1294088_pt1 | contig 12735 bp, 14 predicted proteins | sample CZOMad2_1_08_16f_FD_182891 | JGI IMG/M metagenome (GOLD analysis project Ga0179591, IMG submission 182891) | Vadose zone soil fungal communities from Angelo Coast Range Reserve, California, USA - CZOMad2_1_08_16fungal (PacBio error correction) | ecosystem: Environmental > Terrestrial > Soil >...
ATCAGGCCAAGGCTCAAAGGGGGGTTTCAAGAGATTAACAAAGAGCGGTGTTTTTGACTTGAGAAGTTTAGAGAATGCAAATTGTTACCTCATTAAAACCTGTTTGAAGAAAAAAAAAGAGTCGTTTTTCAAGCAGAAGGCCATACAAAAAAAGAAATCTCGGGGAATCTCGCAAAGAAAAAAGGTCCCGTCGCCTCAATTACCGTGCCTTCCACACCAAGGGCTGATTCCGAAGGAGTGGAGTGACCAAGGCGACAGATAGTGGATCAAGGGGGGTGAAGAGGATGAAGAGCATAGCGTTCGTTTCCGTACCGGGCTAAAAAAGTGCCGTGAGAGGGGGAGATCGGGGAGGCCGCATGTGGGAAAATCTCGAAAAAAGGTGGCCGCGCGAGGGGGAGAATCATTCCTATCGTGACTGTCGGCGAAGGAGACAAGAAGAAAAATAAGACGGGGCCAAACCGAGTTTTAAAGGGCTGCACAGGAAAAGTCTTGGTGTCAGCTCCTGTCTTTGGGGGGGGACTCGGCGGACAAGATAGGCAACCGAGCCTTTGGACCTTTCTTTTCTGCGGCGTAAAAAGATGGGAGAAAACCGGGACTTCCCGAAAAAGAGGATTAGCTAGGGGGCGGGAAAATGATCGGCGACATCCACCACCCGGATATGTGGGGGAATGTGGGAAGGGGAAGAGGGGGACCCGTCAAATGGGGCATCTGAGCTTGGGAAGAGCCACTCCCCGGCTTTAGTTGAGAGGGGTGATACTGCAGGGTGGGTGGAGTAACTGACTCCTATTCCAAAACCCGTTCCTTCACATCTCGATTCCCAAGGGTCCGGAGAACACTAAACCCCGAAACTGAATGGCCGATGACCTCAGAAAAAACACTATAAGGGTCTACGGGGATCTTCTCTTCGGGAAAGACCCTCGCACCGAGGACATGATCGTACCTTTCGAAAGGAAGAAAATCTAGGGGATCTATTGTAAGATTTCTAGCGCCATGATTTAGACTGCGAAAAAATATTCCTTGAGAGCAAACATCTCATAGGAGGGGGATCACAATTCTTAGGCTTTCCGGACGGCTAGAGATAATAATCAGGTAAAGAAAAATCGTGGGAGGCGTTGTAGTACGTGCCTTAGGAAGGCAACGGGGAGAGGGACCCTGATCGAGGACGCTATAGGGGTAAGCCATCCGTCACTTTTAGAAACTTAGGAATAGAGGATGCACCAATTAAGCATCAACCATTTAGGCCCGGTGAGGAAAGTGATCGGAGCGCAGGGGACCTACGAGGGGGGTCACTACAAGTTTATTCTCAATTGAAGGGAAGTTAGGACTCAGGGATCGTAGAGTACATGAATAGATTAAAGGACTATAAATATCAGAAGTGTTTCACCTTTCATAGATCTAAAGACGCTTTAGGGAGGGATTGCGCAAGGATTTACTTGTCACAGAGGGGATGCTGACTCCGCAATCTCTCCCGCGGGCATGCGAAAAAGGGGGGCAGGGTCCTGCTGATTATGTTTTTGGAGGTACGGGGGAGCACGGACAGTTCCGCTTTTCATCTTCCCTTACACTAGAGCACAAAGTAAAGGGGAGCAGGAGGCCCTGCAGATGCGGGGGAAAAAAAGGGTCTGGGGAATCTTTTTACAATTGGGGGACCAAAGTAGGATGAGGGGAGTAGAAAGCCCCGGGCCGGGGGGATGCCGAGGTAAGAGGCTAATGTTCTCTAGGAAACTGCAAGTGGGCTTCCAAACAGCACGGCGACCATTCGAACATGAAAAGGGGTTGGAGCGGGGACCGCGTCTTTAACCCATACTCTGAGGTGGGGATAGGGGGAAAGGGGTGATCAAAAAATTGCAAGGACGTAACCTACTCAGAAACCACGAAAGGGGAACGACTCTAATTCTAACGGGGAGGGAAAGCCGGTGGGGGAAGCTTCTGGGGCTCGGTTAGCGCAAAAAAGGCTACCGAGTCGTGGGGGGGTAGTGCGTCCGGGAATACCGTTGGGGAGTATAGGGTAAGCAGGGTTATTCAAGGGGAGCAGTGTACGGTGGTGGGGCAAACAGGGGAAGGGTTCCGGCAAAGAGGAGACCGACAATCTGTCGCCCTGATAACGAGAGTAGCGAATCTCTCGAAGGGGGGAGTAGGATTTCGGGGGGGCCCGGGGCTGTATGTAATATGGCGACATTGAGAATCTCTCCAGGATGTGTGTGCCCTCTATATTTCCGCCAGCAGGAGATATCAGGTACCCTTATAACGAGGACTAGGTTGGGTAGAATTTAAAAGGAGTCAGAAAATTGGGCCGGGGAGGAAGGGTGGGGGCCAAGTACATCTCAGGTAGGACCACCATGAGCGTTGCTTTACTCCATATCAACTGCATTGTGATTTGGGGGGGAAGACCGGAGAGCTGTCAATGATGCTAAAGAGCATCGGGGGTAACAAGCCATTATAGTGGTGGGGAGTCCGTGGCCATTTTGTGAAGTCCTCAGGGAACTGGGCGTGGGTTATCATTTCTCCCAAATTGGGGGGGAGGGAGGGGGGAGGGAAGGGGTGGAGGGGGTAGGTGAGGGGAGGTGGGGAGGTGGGGGTATGGAGGCGGGAGGAGGGGGGTGAGAAGGAGGGGAGTGACGGAGAGATGTGTGGGGGGGAGGAAGAGGCCGGATGGGAAAAGGGGGAGGGAGAATGTGGCGAGGGGGGGGGGGGGTGGGGGGGATGGGGGTGCGGAGAAAGGAGGACGTGAGGGGGGAGGGAGGTGGAGCGGGTGGGAGGGGCGGTGGTGGGTGGGGGGGTGGAGGGAGGAGGGGAAGAGGTGGCAGAGGGGGAAGAAAGGGAGGGGGGGGGGGGGAACTGGGGTGGCGACGGAGGAGGGGGTAGGGGAGAAGTGCCTTGGGCAAAGAGGCAAACGGTGTCCACAATCCCGCTGGCCGCCAAGAAGCCCGGGGTTCGCGCAAATTCATTGAAACGACCGCAATCAACAATGGGGAGGACACGGTCCTGGGGTGGGGAGGGGCTTAGAAAAGAGGCAGGGGCGGGCCTGTTGAAGAAATCGGGAAAGGGGACCTGACTCCAGGGGAATTGGGTCTGGGCCTCTCCGCGATTGAGGCTCCAGGTACTCTCTCTTGGTGTCAATCCAACGACCATACCCTAAAGTGCGGAAGGAAAAGAAAAATAAAAACAACCACTTCTGTTGATCCAGAGATTTGTCCTCAGCGGGGGGAGGTTTTTCAGCGATAAAAAGGTCTCGGGGACGGGAACGGCAGGAAGTAGAGGAGCGTAAAGCCATTCCGAGATCCTTGGGTACGCAGGAGTCAAGACCGAAGCAGGCGCTACTACTACTCAAAAGGGAAGGATAAACCGAAAAGTGGGTTAGGTTGGGTCTGCCTGGGACGGGACTAGGGGAGTCGGGGAGCTGTTTCTTGTTAGTGACTTGGGGGGGTTGTGGCAAAAAAAGAAATCGGAAAACCTTTACTGGAAAATGGGGAAAACAACGCCAGTACGTCAAACTTCATCATAATGGGAAGGTGTAAATAGCCCCCGCCTCCCTTTCCTTGGTTCGGGACAGAAAATGGACGGGGTCGGTGCCTTAATCAGCCCCTCAGGAGTAGAAGGTAATAGGGAGGATCCGTTACCAGAAACAGGGGGGGATCGGTCGGGCGGATAAAAAAGGCTGGGGGTACTATTAGAGAAAGTCGTGAGAGGGAAATATAGAGGAAAGGGTATCCGGAGAGAGGGGGTAGAGGGGATTCACTCAGAGGGGGGTATACTTTACGAAAAGTCTAAGATTCCTATCATCAATAGTCGGCCTAAAAGAAAAAGCTTAGGATGGTATGCAACTAGACGACATATTTAAAACCGGGTGGTGGCAAAAAAAAAACTGGCGAAAAGTGGACATGCTTCCCATAGAGATCAGGTGCCGTAAGAACCAAAAGACGCGGCCTTTCAGAGGCAAAAGCGAAAGAGAAAAGAACAGGCAGCTCCCCTGCCGTTCAAACTTAGAGGCCGGGAGGGCCGGCAGGCGTGTACGCTGAGGGGAAAGGGATAATCTTGTGGGAATCCCAATAGACCAGAGCAGAATTGGGGTTAAAAGCGGAAAAGCAAAAACTGACTGCTGACGGGGCGCGTGGGAGGTGGGGAAAAAGGCCATTGGGAAGACTCGAACATAAAAAGGATCAAAATAGACGACAAGCCCGGGGAGCAAAGGACCTATGCTTGTACAATCTCATAAAACAACCACCCACCACACGGGCCGCAAAAATGACGATCGTGGCGGGAACGAAGGGGGGAAAAAAGTGGAGGGAGACGCATAGTCATTCAAGGCTTACAAAGAGTAATATGGGAAAAAAACGGGGAAAAAAAATAATATCAAGTACGGCATAAAAAATTTTTTGGTGGGAATAGCTTTAGGGTACTAAGGTCCCAAGGGATGTAGAGGGGGGGGGGATTGCGGGGCAGAAGCAGCGGGACAGTGGAAGAATTCGTCACGGAAGGCAAAAAAATAAGAGGGGGGAATAGGGGAGCACTCTTCAACCTGGGGTCGATATTGACTAGAAGCAATTGGCCAAATCATGCGCTAAAGAATACCGCGATAACGAGTAGCGTAATCGGGTAAAGGGAGAGAGGGGGAGAGATCTCGAGCGGACTACCACTTGCGGGGCTAGAGAAAGGGGGTAACGACCGAATGGGTTTAAAGTGTTCCTTTCAAGCCGTGAACGGCGATAGGCGGCAGCACGTTTGAGAGGGGAGTGCTGAAGAGAAGCGCTAGAGGTTCGCATTGCTCAGGCGGCACCAAAAAGACGAACAAAAGAGAAAGCGACGGGGGGTTCTCCATATATCGTTCATCTTGCAGGGGATCGATAGCGGGAAAAAAGGGTCTCCGAAAAAGCCGTCTTACGAGGGTGGGGGGGGCGCGCAAAGAAAAGAGGATTGACTACATAGTCTCGAGAAAAAAAATCTATCCTATAAGCAGGGCGATGCTAATGGAAACAATCATGGGCTTCAGTTGATCTGATTTCTCAGCACGGCTCCGCCTCAAAAAATACTCCAGTATCTTTAGAAAGATGGAAGCGGAAGTATTTGGCGGACAAGTAGGAGAGGGGGGGTGCTGGCGCGGTGGAAATTAGTCAGGAGGATCCAAAGGCCGTAGCCTCTAACGAGCACTCTAGGTGCGTTGGAGGTGGCACGACGCCGCAGAGGAATGATTGATGGGTACTGGGGGGAGGGCGGTCAAATATTACGAACAAAGTGTGCTTTAGCCTATATGGGAAGAAACCGAGAGCAGCGTCTAAAGGGATTCAAATCAAACCCCTTCGGGGTTGTAAGTCAAAAATCTCCTCCGCAGCAGCAAGTCAAAAGGAGAGTTGGGACGTGGTGCTCTAGGGAACCAGACTTCGGGGAAAAAAAAGCAGGCGGGATACCTGTTTCCTCGTAAAAATAGTGGGGGGGGGCAAGGTATTTATTATCTAGATGAAGAGAGTCCTTATAGAGGACTTCTTTGTGGCCGTCGCGATCGGGGTCAGGTGGTGTAAAGCTCGTAACAGGCGTTCGAAAGGATCCTCCGAAAGCAAACGGTTTTCCCTTGGTACTCCACTAATGGGGGCTCGAGGGAAAAAAAGAAATTGAATTGGAGAGATATACCAAAATACTGGATGAAAAAGGCTGGTGTCAGGAAGGGAAATGGGACTCAATATAACTTAGGGATCTCATGTGGGGGGGGATGAAGGAAAACAGGGGTACTGATACCTCTACTTGGGAAGACTTCTTTGCAGAGGGGAATGAAGGTCTTTGGGGGATGCTTTACTTGGTTATTAACACCAGACGGGGGGTAAGGGGGGGGGGGGGAGCCGGGGGACAGGGGGGTGGCCATTCTTCTAACGGATCTGAAACGGGGAGGTTGGGGATAAGGGAAAAAAAAAGGGCAGACTCAGGAGCTCAACAAACCCCCAAGACGGATGGGATGGGAAAGCAGGAGGGGAGCGAAAAATGGTGTAAACAGGATATTAGAGAGAGATCTGTCATCGAGGAAGAAGGGTGGACACAATTGTTACCGGCATTAAAAGTTCAAAAGATGAGGGTTGTCAAAAGAGAAGAAAAAATAACAAAGAATCGTCATTAAAGCCGGAGAGGTAGGGACCCGTAAAACGCAACTGTCTAATTCACCCAGTGGGAACGAACCACAAGGAAGAGGAATGAGATGAACCTCTTCTAAAGCATGGGATGAGAAAGGAGGTGGAGCTATTCCAGAAGAAGTCAGTATACAGTGACGTCGTCCACATGTGAGACAGGGCGGGTCAATAGGATGTCCGTTCGAACAGCAGGGGGGTCAAAAAGAGACCACGCAAGACTTCCTCGAGGTGCTGCAAAAAATTAAGCAGGAGTTGACTGGGGAGAGGAGATCAGTCCCGGAGAGGGGTAAAAAGTAGTTGTAAGCATGCAATTCTCCTCAATTGGTTGGTTCAACACGGTACGGGGAAGCAGAGAACTAAGTCGCAACGGCACGTGGTGGCCTTTAATTAGGGACCGTAGCTGTTTCTCACAATAAAGGCGTAAAAGAGAGAAATGTAGCGCGGCGGCGGAAAATCATCGGAGACAGGAAGACCTGATCGAGGTGACAGAAGTTCCCTCGGATAATACTCCCTAGAAAAAGTGTCGAAGGCGGAGTAGGAAGTCAAAAGGATCGGGCTGTTTCGATTACGAAGGAAAGGGGGGGGATAAGATAACTACTCAGTTGGAAACCTCGCCGGCAGAAGAACTCACTGAAAGAAACCTTACCGCTACACAAATAAGGGAATCCGAAGTCTTCAATACTTGGGTATGATGTACTAGGATTGCGCAGGGAGGAAATCATATCACCGTCATCGCCATTATAGAAGGACTACCCAGATTCTGAAAGCCCTACTCGGGGGTCTGGGGCCGGGCTGAACGGATTTGCCGGGAGAAAAGCCGTCTTCTGAGAGACCAACAATGATAAGGAAGGTGAAAGCTCCCCTCTTCTCAGAATGGTCATAAGCCGTAGTGGGGCGTATAGGGGGAATTTAGAGCAAAATCAATCTTGTCTTAGGGGGGTTGGTGGGGGGGGGGGGGGGGGGGTGGGGTTGGTTTTTGAAGGACCGGTCATCCCCCAACTAAACCCGATACGACGATAGCACATACACAAGAGAAAAATTAACCGTTCGGAAAAGAGTGTTGAAGAGCGAATGAAAACATTCACCACGTCTTCCGCGTGAATAATTAAATCTATCGCAAGGTGCAGCAGCAGAGTCCTAATTGGTGGAGGAGGAAGGGGACTAGAAAAGTCTGAACAACCAAGTACTTCTGAGTAAAAAGGAAGTCTGTGGAATAAAACTGGCTATCCAATCTCGAATGTTGAAAGAAGGGTGGCAAGAGAGAGTCGCTTCTTGGGTCGTCAGGACGGAGAGAGTGGGACCGTAGGGGCAAAGGGAGTTATGAGAAAGCATGACATATATCAATACGTTCCTTCAGTCAGTGGGGAGGAAGGAGGGGAGTATTTTGGCGGGGAATCGTGGAGAGGGGCAACGATAAGCTGTACCTTCGGGGGTCAATGAAAATAGGGGAAAGGGATTAAAAAAGGTACTCCTCGCGGGGCAACAGCTTCATTGGACGTTGCGGGTTCCCTGAAAGATCTTCACGAAAGAATGGACGGCTAATGAAGCTTTAAAAGTGCCATTAAATGCTTTACAATTGTCTAATCGAACCGGAATGTATTGACTAGGGGATACTCGGCAGTTATGTACGAAATGGAAAGGGATGAAAAATCCTGCTACGTTACATTCATTGTGGTACTAGGACAAGACAGGGGAACCCCAATAGGCTGCTGTTGTAGGAGTAGATGGGGGGGGGCCAACAATATTCGAAGAAAAAAAATAGGTGAAAGGGAAGAGGTATCAGAAAAGGCCCACACACAATAAGTTTGGAGACCGCGAAAAAAGGCTGGAAACTTCAAGGGGGAGCTCCCTTTTGGTGAAGAGGGGGATTGGCTGTTTCTCTAAGTACGCTTACTGGGGCTTTAGGGGAGTGTTGGCAACCTTGGGCGTCTCGGGCTGGTTCCTCATTTGGGGAAAAAACGTAAAAAAGGAGCCCGGTCGTTTGTGTTGAAAAAAAACAGGGGTGGAATATGCAGATCTCCTACCCTAAACTCCTCATTTTTAGAACGGAGTTTCCGCTCCTGGAATCGACGATAAGCTTGAGTCACGTATTTCGCTCTCTCTCCCTACAGACGGAAGGAGACGGCTAGGGGGCACTCGCTAGAAACGCGAGCCGCTCTCAAGACGGTCAAAGGGCTCGGGGGTTGTACGAGAGCGAATACTACTGGGGGGGGCAGGGGCTTCTTCCAATCTTCACTCCGAGACCCGGGAAGTTGAGGACTTGACGCCACAGAGCAAAGGAACTTGCTGGTGGCCCCCGCCCAAAAAGAGGCAAGGGCGAAACTTACACTCATTTTACCATTCCTTAGTATTAAACGGGTGAGAAGGCCGGGAAGGGGGAAATGAAGAAGGCCAGTTGTTCTCTTTTAAGCAAAGGCCACAAATACAGAAAGACAGGGAGGACAAGCCGCCAGCTTTTTGCGAAAAGGAGCCAGAAAGAAAAGCAATTTTCCTTTCCCTCTTCCAGGGGGGGGGATGCAGTAGAGGGGGACCGTGGGAACGCTGGAGTTTAAGAATGCGGGTGGTGTAAAAGATGCCAAGAAAGGGGGCATTTGAAGGTTACCAGAAAGTGCCTCCGCGGAACGTGAGATGGGGGGGGGGGATTGAACCAATCATAAACCTTTCTGGACTGGGGGGGAGACTAGCAAAAACAGGAAATGGAAGTTATGAAAAAAAGATTCCAGCAGAAGGGAGGATGTAGTATGAGGTGGGAAAAAAACTCCAACCACATGCTCGTCCTGGGGGGGCGCTTCGAGGGTCTCGACTGCACGAAAGGGCAGGATATGGAGCTGAAAAACTCTTCAGCCAAATGTCCTACAATGAATCAGACCTGGCGCCAAGAAGAGGGAACTCAATGGACTTAGGGCGTCAATTACTTTCGAACCGCGGGGGGAGGGCTTCGGGTGATTTGTTTATGGGAATTGTGCGAATCGAACCAAGAAGTGAATTAGGGGGCCAATCAAACGGCACGATCAAAGGAGTACTAATGGGAGGTAAGGCCGTCACCGCCATTGGATGGGACGCAAAAAGAGACCAATGCCGTTGAACGTGGAGTAAGCCGCGAAATCTTAGATTTAAAGTTTCCTATGGGGTGCCAAAAAAGTAGTAGGGGAAAGACGTTAAGAAAACCCAGTCCTGGGAAGAAGATTATAGACGAGGGAGGAGGCTCAAAGGGGAGGAAAACATATATACAGCTTCTTCCTTATCTTGAGACTCTATCGAAGGAGTTACTCCAGGAGGGGTAAACAGACATTACTAGGTTCCTCAAAAGAGTCTTCATGGAGGAATGTCTCCTGAGGAAAAAAAGGGCAACTTTTTAAACACCTAAAGAGATACAAGGAAAAGCTGACAGGCTCGCCACGGGGGACCTGGACGATAGCCCCCAAAGAGGGGAAAGGGAGCCAGGGAGGACACAACGCTTCAAACATGGAGACTACCCTTCAGTTTCCAAGCTAAGAGGGAAAAGGGGGTGTGTTCAGGGGGTAAGCAGAGGGGGTGAAATGTTCTAAAGATTGTGGCAAAATCTAATGAGCTATGTTTTCCTCTCGGAAGACTAACAATTGACTTGCTAATTTGTGAGACGGAATTGGCGGCAATTGAAAAAGGTGGCGAGAATAAGGCCGGAGAAAATTGAAAAAAAGAGAGAAAGAAAAAAAACGAAGGGTCAAAGATCCTCCCCTTCCTTGCAGGAGGAGCTACCTTGGGAATTTAATATTCCTTCTACTCCCCGGGGGGCGATCTTTCCTGGTGTCAAGACGAGGCAAGGGGGAAGTTGAAGAAAGCGAGGGAGTATCAAGAAAGTCCCACTTTAGATTGAGAAAACTCTCCTAGCAAAGGAAACGTACGGCAGGAACCACGCATGCCAACTTGGATAGATGGCAGCAGAAAAGAGGAAACGGAAAAAATCACTTGGGGGGTCAATGAAGTCAGAAGCATAACAGACAGAAGGAGGACTGGGAACTTTATGAAACACTATATTGGCTATGCATTGTCCAAAAAGGAAATACCATCCGAGAAATACTGGGGGAAGACGAGCGCTTAAATGGGCACAGAATTGCTGCTCTACTAAGGCTGTCGGAAACTTGCGCAATAAAGAAGGAGCACGAGGAATCCGGTTGTTAGGTGTTCAGGGGCTATGACGCTGGTCCCGGCCTCGGGGGCGTGAGTTCTGCCGAACTATCTATATGAGGGGTTTTCTCGCCGTGGGGGGGGGGGGCTGGAGCAACGGGGACTGACAAAGGAGCACGAGCTTTTTGGAAAGTCTCCATAGCTCTTCAAGGTAACTCAGGAGAAGTAGATCTGAACGATTGAATGGCCATGAAGTTGCGATGTGACGAGAAGAGGTCTTTTCCTCTGACAAATTTCTAGCGCAAGAGAAATGATGACAGGTAGAAGAAGTTTTCTAGGGAGACAGGCCCGAGAAGGTCTATGGGAAGGCAGTTCGCCTACGGAGAACTATATCAAGTCCGCCAGTATTAAATTTAGTCTTAAGGATGTAAGCGGGAAGGGTGAGGAGAAGTTATAAAGCTCATGCCCTCTTCGTCTAGCAAACATGACGGGAAAAAAGAACGACACCGTTGCGTGGCGCTGGACTGCACGCAGAGGAAGGACAGTCATGATGGGGAGTGGTCTGCTTTCACTCGCCGGCACATCATGGACATGTTGGACAGTGTCTATGAAAGGGTCTGTTACCTACCGTCCGAAATAACGCTCATTAGAGAACGCTTTTTTTATCAAACATCGTTAAGCGGCAGCAGACGGAAAACGCTAGGGGGGGTGGAAAAACGAAATTGGCGGCTCTAAAAAAAAGAATGGAATGTTGCCACGACAAGCGGCAGACTTTTTCCGGAGTGAAATCGGGGAGCATCTTAGGGCGGGGCTCTCTCGGACCAGAAAAAGGAAGGCAGAAGGAACTTCTTGGGACGAGAACTGTTTTTTCCCCGATCTCGGGAAACATTAGGTACGAAGAGCCAGAGGAAACCAGGTTGCGCACTTTAAGGAAAAAAAAAAAGGAAGAGAGAAAGGCTTCCTTGGCTCTTCTACAAAGATTGAAGAAGCGGGGGGGGAAGAAGGTGGTAGCAAAGAGGGGGAAATCGGAAGGGGGGTTGAGGAGGGTGAGGAAAGGGAACGGAAAGACGTCTTTTCGTATGGGGGGTGCATGAAAATGTTGGCAGGGGGGGTTCTGTTAAGGGGAAACAACTACATATGGGGGTGGGGTAACAGGTTTCATTTCAGGTGTCACAAAGGAAAATGACTCTACGAAGGGGAACGAGAAGGGGACTCTCCGTTCAAACGGGAAAGAGCTCCGGGAGTAGAGCAACACCACGTGAGTGGAAGAAAAAGAGGGATCAGGAAAAATAGACCCTGTTTTCAAAGAGAGAGAAAAAATCTCAGGTGGCTTCTGAGCTGGGTTAATTTTTCCAAACTTGTGAAGAAAAAAGGAGAAAGTTAAAACCCATATGTCGTGTTTTCAGAAAAATCACAAGAAGCCAAAATCTAATGATACGCAAATCCGTCTTTCCAAAGACGCAGGTATCGGAACCCTTCCCTGCCAAGCCAAAAGTGATTCTCCTATTCAGGGAAGCTAGCCAGAAGGGGGGGAAGGGAGGTGGTCGAAAAGGCCAAGCACTCGGAAAGAAAGAATCAAAAGGGACACCCCGGGGGAAAAAGGGCGTGGTAGAAGGAATTGCGACAGCAGGGGATATTCGAGAAACACCACACTTTCTCTCTCGGGAAAACGAAAAGGGCGATAAAGACTGCTGTGGGAGTCGCGATCAAAGCCCCGAAAAGGAGGCTATAGGGGGAGAAAGCTTAAAAGCGCCGAACGTTTAGTTTTTCGAGCCAGGGAACTGGGGAGCAGGAAAGAAGCGACAATAGTCCGGGGGCAGGGGGGAATTTGAAGTGAGGGGCAGTGCATATTATCACTGGGTTGCAAAGAAAGCCGATAATTCTCAGAGTGAATCTCATGGGGGGGGATGGCGGAAAATGCATCGGCGACAAGTTCAAAAAAAATTACTCGAGGGGGAGAAGTTAAGCAGAAAGAAAAATCAAGGTAGACATTAATCCAATCTCCAGAGACCGAGAGGAGTGTTTACTGGGAAAAGGGCTTAAATTGGGGTGGATAGCAGCCGAAGGGAACCGAGAACGTAGTAACCTATCGATAAAATGGAGAGGGCTACATCGTGCCTAACTTACATCAATAGTCCTTTAGGCATTGAGAGGAGGAGTAGTCTTGGAAAATCACCCTCTCACCGCGAAAGGAAAGAGGCTTCGGGAAAAGCTTCTACAAAGTCGTATTTCTGCGGCGAAGCAGAGTGACGGAGGAAAAAAAAGAAAGCCTACTTCAGGATCAACAGAATAGAATGGCGCGACAATAGCGAGAGTATGTGCCTTCGAGCGGGTGAGAGGGGGAACATAATCGGGAAGAATGAAAACCCATCTCTTTGCTCTTTTTTGGTTCTTCGGTTGACGTGGAGAGAAAAAGACGAGGGGAACCACAATCGAGAGATGATCGGAAAAGCACATACAAACAATCCTTTCTGATCGAGGGAAAATCGCCATGACCCATAAAAAATTCGCAATA
>Ga0179591_1358894_pt1 | contig 12735 bp, 11 predicted proteins | sample CZOMad2_1_08_16f_FD_182891 | JGI IMG/M metagenome (GOLD analysis project Ga0179591, IMG submission 182891) | Vadose zone soil fungal communities from Angelo Coast Range Reserve, California, USA - CZOMad2_1_08_16fungal (PacBio error correction) | ecosystem: Environmental > Terrestrial > Soil >...
TCCCAAGGGAAAGATAGCCTGATGAGTGGTTTAATAAAAAGAAGGGAAAGGGTTTTATGTGCAAAAAAGGAAAATTTAAGAGAAAAGGTTGGAAGGAACGTTTACCACACTGGAAAAGGGGACTATGGCTCCGCCTCACGGGTGGAAACAGTCCGAGCATTTTAATGTGAGAGGCGTGTGTACTAAATTGTATTAAACCCTCCGCGAGGGTGGAGGAAGGGGTAGGGAAGAAAAAGCGATTTCGCACAAGGAGGGGGAAGCGCGGAGTTTGCTTTCAAGATTTAAAGAGTGGAGCTCGGAAACGTTTCCGTACCATGTTGGATTGATCTGATGGGAGATACAGCGTGAAAGGGGGGGGGATGAGTAAAACTTGGGGGGTGCAAGGAAAGAAAAGAAACCACGTACAGGGGAGTATTGTCAAACCATCGAAAAAAAAACAGCTTGGAAGAACAAAAGTGCTTCCTACCTATAGGTGGGTCAAATTTAATGTGATTCCGTGAGGGGCAAAATGAAGGAAGTGTTGGAAATTAATCCAAAGGTAGGGGGGGGGGGATTGGGGCGGGGGTCCTTGCAGGCCCAACCCCGAGGGGGGGGCCATGTTCCGGGGGAAAGGGGCAGATCATACTTTAGGCCTCCCATTCGGGCAATTGGGAGAGAGCTCATGCGCTGGATTATGAGACTCTGGAACCAAAGGACGGGGGGGGGGAAATTTACTTTGGATCCAGAGAAAACATAAAGGGAAGTTCAATCTTATAAGGGGTTTGAATAGACCACTTGAGAGGTGGCTGCCCTCTCTAGCAAACGATTATTTCTGGGTGCATTTTTCTAATCAGGGGGGACGGGGGAAGGGAGGAACAAAGGGAGTTTCGATAGGAAAAGCTGCTTCAACAGAAACGGGGCTGAGCCGATTAATGGGACGGGGCATAAACGGCGATGGGTTTAGGGGCAATTCTTTTTGGGCTATAAAGAAACTTATCCAAATCTGGGGTTTCGTCAATACCAGCGGACCAAGTGGCCCTATTATTGGGGGAAGAAACTCACCTAGAGAGAAAAAGGGTCTGATGTGCACGAGCATCTACAACACTAGTTGGGAGAAAAGGCACGAGTGTGAGTGGGGATAAAAAACACTTTCTTAAAGAGTGCTGTCTTAGCGGAATGGGTCAGAGCTATGAGCACGAAAAAAGAAAAGTTCAGAAAGGGGCAAACCCACTCACAGAACGTTTGGGGGAGTAAAAAAATGTGATCGGCTTTGAGGGGGAAGATAGTGTTTTAAAAGGGGGCTCTTCAATATGCATTGGTCTTATGAAAAACTCATGTTTTGAAACAGGGGATGAAGTGGGAGAAAGTATCGGGGGGGGGGGCGCTTAGGGAACACAGTTATTAAAACCACAGGGGAGGGATGTGCTCACCATCTGGAATCCAGTCGGGAGGGGTAATTGGTAATTGGGTAAGGGTGGGGACATAGCGCATGGAGGGAAAAAAAAAGGACAGGGAATCTGGGGAAGGGACGTGGGGAGAAATAAAGTTCCAACCTATAGGGGGTATCCGAAAAAAGGGGAAGATAGGGCCTTATACCAATGAGGGGATTAATCAGTCTAGAATGTGGGGGCCGGGAAGTATGAGGTGGTTTATCGAGAGGCCAAACACTAGACAACACAACCCGCCTTATATTAGCTTCTATGCAATAGGGTCGCCACCGGGGGGGTTGTCAAGAAAGAGACGCACTTGAAGGGGAGTATTCGTGGGAGGGGGAAGAATTTTTAAAAGATGGGGAAGTGTAAATCCACGATGATCTAAGGTGGCTTTATTGTAGACTCGGATCGTGGGTGGAAAGCGGAGGGGGAGAGGGTGTTCACGGGTAGGACTGGATCCAAGAGCCGTAACCCTGAGGCTACAGTCTCGTGACTTTTTCCAGCTTTGAAAAAAAAACTATGGGGGAATGAATAAACAAGATGGTACAAATTTGGGTGGAACAAAAGCGAGGGGGAAATGAAAGCACATTGAAGGCATACGATACCATGAGGAATATGCTAGGAAGTTGTGTTCTGTTCGGGGGAGCCTTAGTAGATTGCGAATAAGGAATAGGATGGTAATGAAAGAAACTGGGGAGCAGGGATTGGTCCGATAACACACACATTGTAAAAAGGTATTTTTCCCGAAAGGTAGAATTTGATTCAAGAGGGCAATAATCTGGTATAAATGAACTCAATCGCGGGCTCTTGCCTTGAAGAGCTGACCGGTTTGGTTATAAAAAGCAGAATCATACCGTTGGGGGGAAGTTGGAAAGGCACCAGATTTCAAAAGGCATGTTGAACCATTGTGAAAAAAAAAGGGGGGGGGGAAACCACAATACTCTAAGCCTGACGATTCTTTATTTCGAAGGCTAGGAGTGGGGCGAAAATAAGGAATGGGGGAAGGTCCTGCTTGGAAAGGAGGGCGTGGAACCCAGAAATTTTTTTCAAAAGAAAATGAAATTCAGGGGGTGTGTAGCAACTCATAATCGAAATTGGAGAGAAGGACATCATCCAAAACTTCTTTCAGAATTGGGTGCAGGGAGGCATGGCCGACGATATGGCGGCAACTTGAGCAGAGGAAACAAAAAAGAAATCAAAAAAAAACTGGGTATCAGGTCCCTCGTGCATAAGACGTGGGTGTCTCCATTATTAACAAAGAGCGGCAGTTCGCACTGGAAAAGTTCAAGAAGGGAAGCCGGGGAGGGGAAGGTCTCTCAGATTCTGTCGCGGGAAATTCCCCAGAAGATTGTATGTAAGAGCTGGACAGCAAAGGGGGGTCCCGAGAGCTTGCCAGGCGCGGGGAGGAGAACAAAAACGGCACCAGGTGGAAGGAGAAAAAAGGCTTATTACGACTTGGGATTTCTGGGGTTTAACAGCAGATGTGGGGTTAAAGAGATTAAGAGACCTTCAACAGAATCTTAATGAAGGTCAGGTGGGAGACGCCTCTCGGCTCAACTAATCTAGAGCGCTCATGATTTTCGGGGGGGTACCTACAATGAGGGGAGGAAATAAACCAGGTCACGAACAGGGAGGTCTGAAGGGAAATCACTAGGGGAGTGGCTGGTTCCTACGTCGTTACCAAGGAACCGGCGAGTTAACAAGGGATGGAGGCGGGAGATCAAGCGAATAGCATGCTGCAAGCGGCACAGGTATGACGTTATGATCAAAAACAGGGAATTGAAAGCGGCTCCAAAAAAAAAGGGGGAAAAAGAGGAGATGATGTAAGGGGACTGTTAACGAAAAAGGCTAATACTGGGACATGGGTCAGAATGTATTCGCGGAGATAAAAAAGACTCAGCACTCACGCCAAGGGGGTTCGAGGTCGGGAGAAAAGAAGAAAAAGCTGATTTATGAACTTGAAGGTTCGGGGGGTGCGTAGGGCTCGAAAGTCCTTGATGAAAAAGAAAGAAAGAAGATAATATATGTTGAGCACTGATCGGGGAAAAACCGGGAAAATGTAAAAGGTGAAGATGCTGGAATCATATAGTCTTCAAAGCGCCCATAGTCCCCCGCCACCATGAAAGGAGAGAAACGAGGGCCTAATTAAACGGGTGACGTTGGTTAAGCAAGGAAGCTACCTGTAGCTCCTCCTGATGAAAAGGGAGGTCCAGCCGTCGCTAAATACAAAAGAAGTTTAAAGGAAAACTCGCCCGAAAAATATTTTCAGATCGACCGTCACAAGGGACCACGATCACTGATGATGGGGAAACGAAGGGGAAATCATGGGGGGACGCTTAGATGGGTTATAATTTTGAGACCACCACTGGCGGCGGACGGGCCAGCTAGAGTGTTTCTGGTGAGGTCAGATACAGCTGCTAAAGAGAAAATATCGCGCAAGCTCCACGTGCCGTCCATTCGGGAGGAAATACGTTTAGAGGGATGAGTGGGAAGGAAATAGTAAAAAGATTCGGACGACACCCAACTGAGGAGCTCTTTTGCAATTAGGTAGTGAAAAAACTAATCGTGGGGAAGGAAAACACAAAAAAAAAGTCCCGATGTTGGCCGCAAAAGAAGCCATGCACTCCGGAAAAAAAAGCGGAGGGCAGGAGGGGAGGGGGGTGTTCCTTGGTCACAAGGGGGTACTCACATAAAAAAGACCATGAAGCGGCATAAAAAGGGAGAACTAAACAGGGTCAAGTCGAGGGGGTCTGAAAGGTCAGTAAAGAGTAACTTCACGCGCGGTACGATTTATGAAGAATATTATTCATCAATGAATAGCAGGTGCCCTGCCCAATCATGGACAAACAGGTGTCGAGCCCAAAAAAGAAAGTTTCCTGGGGGTCTTTAATCAAACAAAAGAGAGAAAGGGGCGGGGGTGCAATCCAGAAAAAGCGCACTACAGAACACCAAAATGGGAAGGGGGAGATCATTTGGGAAATCATTCCTGGCGAATGCAAAGATGCCGGCGAAGGGGTCACAGCCATGAGCATGCATTAAGCAAGGTATAGACCATAGTTGGGAAAAGCTGTAAAAATGCGGTAACGCGGATGCATTCGGGGGGTACGGGGGTGCCGGGATCAAGGAAAGGTCCCTTTGAGGGAAACTCCGCTTCGAGGGAACGAGCAGGCCGAAGATTTTAAATAAGGAATTATAATCAATCCGTGGTTGAGACAAAGAGGGTGGAATCAAGGACAACGAATAGAAATTCTGAAAAAAGGTTAGTCTCTGACGAAACATGCTACCCGTACACAGAAGTTGTAAGTGCAGGAGAAGGCGGTGTTCGCTTGGGAAGAAAAAACGAATCATTGGAAAAAGGAGAGAGTGGGGAGGATTTAATCCAATGGAATTATCAGAAATGATAGGCAACGGCTCCGCCACTTCAAGGTGACTTGTGGAAAAGAAATATCACGAGAGAGAGCTCAGGGGAAGCGAAAGGCGCCCGTACCCAACACTTATAAAATTTCAGAAGCCTGAGAAAGTGTTACTAGGGGTGGAAAAACCAGAGGAACGTCGAGGTGCGCCACTGGGAAACCATTGTCAAAAAAGGAAAGCGGTGTAAGACAAAGGAAGAATCAAAGGCGAAGGGAAAATAGGAAAAAATTGAAAGAAACCAGGGAAACAGGGAAAAAAATTTTGAAACTGGGGGGGTTGAAAGGAAAAAAATGAAATTGGGGAAAAGGGGAGCTAAATAGAACTGCTCAATATCAGAAAGAACGACAACATTCTGAAGAAACGGGGGACGGGAACTCGCTTAGAAGAATAAGAAATCTTGGGAAGGACAAAAATAGTTTTTCGATAAGCCATTCATAAGGGGGCGGGAGCATGATGTGGGGATTCAACGAATAATAGGGTACCGAGGGTAGAGATGGAGGAAGAAAAGAAGAGTTTGGATAAGGGGAGTTATAGTCTTCAAAAAGGCCCTAAACCAATCTCCGTTTGCAAAAAAAAAAGAAGAATAAAGAGTTTCCAGGAATCGGACCAGCCTTGACATGTGATCTAAAGCAGGTTGGGTGAAAACCATGGGACCATCACCTTGGGTAAAAAAGAAAGAGGGTTGGGGAAATTCGAAGGGGCCGCAAAAAAAGAGGTCGACTTCAAAACAAGCGCGGGAAAAAACGGGGGAGACAGGGAAGGTACCGGATCTGAGAATTGAAAACAAATAGGGGGTTACAACTGCAAGGAAAGACCAGTCTCATAAAACGCAAACTTGCAGAAAAGGATGGTGGAACCGTTGATGATAGCCGAAGGGAACTAGAACAGGACATAAGGAGGGACTAAAAACAAAAGAAAATACCACCCGAAAAGGGGATTACTTTCCAAAAGAAGACCATTTTGCCAAGGAAGATGGACATTAAAAAGTTAAGGCTAGGTCGAATCAGTACAGCTTAAAGAGAGGGGAAAGGTGGAAAAAAAGAAAGTACGGGGGGGTTCAAGGGAAAACGTGGGGGGGGATTAGCAAAACTTTCCCTCAAACAAAAACCACTACACTTACGCTGTATTCAGAAAAAAAATACTCACACACAGGGGAAGTGGAAAAGGAAACTCACAAAGGGAGCGTGAAGCCAAGAAGGGGGAAGACGGGGAAGGGAACAGAAGGGGGGCAAATTCTCTTGGTAGGAGAAGGCAGACCAGAATTAACAATAGACGTTACTACACAACTGCGGGAACACGCAATTCTTAGAGAATAGAAACTGGAGATGGGGAGCACAAAGAAAAAGACCGGAGGCTGAAGGGGGGGGGAAACTCACCCGTTTGGGGCGGGATTTATGTAAACAGAGGTTGCTTAGCTGCAAATAAAACAAAGCCTTGCGCCTCAATAGCGGAAACCACTCATAAGGCGAAGAAAGAAAAGGAATCGCGATCAAAAACCTTAAGGAGAAAAGATGGAGGGGAGCTAGCCTGATGAGTGGAGAGACGCTTTAGGCGCAAGGAAACGTGGGAGGGGGCAGCTAAGGGTACTATCCTGTTTACAGGGAAGCCCCATTTTTGTGGAGTTACCTGATGCTGAAAAAGGGCAGCCTTTTTAAATCCGCAGGGGGTAGAGGGCTTATAGAGGGTTGTACTATTCCGAGTGGTATTAACCTCAGGCTCTGTTTATGGCCTGGGGTAGCCAGATTGCTGAAAAGCGAAAGAAAAAAAAAATTACTGGGAGCATCAGTAGCGATGGCTTCGGAAAAGAGCTGATTAGCTTCAAAAGGGGGGCCGTACCATTTTTTGTTAGGATGGATGGAAATGAGCACTTCGATTGGGGATGGGGGGTGTGCGCCATTTCACGGAAATACAGGTGGATATGGGGGAAAACACAGATCTTACCAAACGATCTTGAGGGTACCCAACCACTTGCGTCTACTGGTGGTGTCTTTAATGTTCAGAAGGAGGGGGAATGAGGCCTTGGAAAGTAATCCACGAATGTAGGGGAGTGGTAATGGGGAGTTCTGGGGAAAAGCCAAAAAAAAACTTATTTGGCCCCGTGTGTGATCGTAGGTAACGTTACCCTGCGGGGGAGGGAGTGCAAGGGGAGGCCTAGAGGCCGAGGGATATGGGGGTCTGGGAATATGACGGTGTGGGGACGTTATCATATATCGCAACAGAAGAAAAAAAGACTGGGTCAAGCGGATACTGGTAGGGGGGGAAAGTACTACAAAGGAGGGGGTGGGGAAAAGGAGCCGAAGACAAAAGGGAGTGTCTTTTTCTAGTGCTGTAAAACATTGCATGTAACTCCAACTCTCATGAATCCATGTCAGCTGCTCAAAACCTGAGGGGCTGAGCCTATTAATTTAGGAATGGAAAGAAAAAGGGAGGGGAATGGGGGGAGGGGCAAAGGAGTGGGGGGGGAGCTATAAAGAAACTGCCAAGGAGATTTTATTTCCTACCAGCCGCCTTACCACGATTAATCAGAAAAAGGATTGAGTTTAAAACGAAACAGTCCATGCTCCAGGTCGCCTAGTAAATGAAAAAAAAAAGAATCATCTACCAACACTAGGGGGTTGAGAGGGGGGTCTGAGTGGAGGAAAGCGGTACCGTCCCCCCTTGCAAAACGAATGCTTGTACTTAGTCCCGGGGGAACAATCGATGTATACGATGAAGGGTCAAGGAAACGAAAAAGAGTTCAAAAGGGGGATCCTGTTTCCAAAGAGCATTAAGTTGGTAGAATAGGTACCAGTAAGAAGGAAAGCAAAGCCTTATGTGGTTCTGAAAAAACCCAAGCGGGGGTTGACCCATTGGCTGAGGGGCGAAACCGGTTTGGGGCTTAGGGGAACAAACCGATAAAAAAAAACTGGGGGCATCTTTGCACAAACAAAGGGCGGGGGGGAAAATCATTCTGAGGAACGGTAGGGGGGTGGGTACTTCGGGGGTAGGAGGAATTCCTTGCGGGGGGGGGACACTCGAATTAAGCCAGGGGTGGAGGACTGGGTTCGTTCATTAAATACACTTTTATTAATTTGGGAAGTGACGAAATTTTCAGTATAACTGTACAGGGGGTTATTAATATACACTCTAGAGGGTATTGCCTTGACTATTATCAAGGTTTTATCTGCCAACGGACAAAGAATAGGAAGGATAAAAGGAGCTAGAAAAGGTCTTGTCGACCGGGTGGATTTCAGTCCCGAACAATTTAGAAATTCGGTGATCTTGAGGAATTGTTCCAAACGCGGTGTAAAAGTTTGAATGGGAATTATCTACAAGGGGGTATTTAAAGGCGTCAAGGAACGTGGGAAACGACTCGCAGCGGAGTTTTACGAGGGGGTTTCAAGGAATGAAGATTACCAAAGAGCGTAACCTGGAACTACATTCGCGTTAAAACATTGGTCCAGGCTTAGAAACTATTGGGAATATCCTTGAACAATTGAATGGGAGGCTGGAAAAGGACTCAGAGGACAAATCAGGCAGTGACCAGGATGCATTAATTCGCACATTGCGACAGATGGGGAAGTGTTTCTGGAGCGAACAGCCTGAATTGAGATGAGATAAAGTCATATGGTTAGAAAGACCGTAACCTCGCTTGACCCGATATTGAGCCCATTTTAAAAAAGCCATGGATTGGGAAAGGCAACTCGGGAAGCTTCAGTCAAAATAAGGATTAAAAAAAAAAAAAAAATCGCTGTAGGAGGGCTGCCTGGGGAATACTTACTCGGGTTTTGGGGGAAACGAAGGGGAGATATCCTGACAGGTGTATGGGAAGAAATCAGATGCCCGCTTCACAGAAGGTGATTACCAAATTTGTGCCAAACACCACTCTAAGGACGATCTCTTCTTGAAAAAGGAATTCTATGAGGGTTAGCGGGAAGCTAAAAAGGGAAGGGAAGGGATGAGTAAAAACCGATTAGAGGGAAAATATTCTTACTGAAAAGACGCCTGATCAGGGGTGTGCTAGAGCTAATGGTATCATTGAGAGAACCCGAAATCGTAAACGTATGTTAAGGGAAAAAAAAAAAAAAAACTCAGAAGGGAGAGAATGGAGGACGAGAGGGAAACTTCTGTCGGGGCTTTTATCAGCGGCAGGAAAGGGAGAAATAAGCTGGAGGGCAGGCACGCGGGGTGTGGGAGACAACACTTATTAAAAGGTAATCTTACATGATCCATGGGGTCAGGGTCAATCGCCGTAGGGTTGGAAGGAGGTCTCTCGAAAAGATTCTGGGGGGGGGAGGAAGTCGATGAACGACTTAGGTCAAAGGGTTATGGAAAAGAGAAAAGGGGAAAGGAGGAATCGGGGAAAAAAAAAACGTCCAATGTTTCATTAAGAGAGGAGTAAGATTTAGCTGTCGGGTACAGGCCTGGGGACTGCGTGGGTATAAGGATGAGAAAAGCAGACTTAAAATGCGGGGGGTTGCATTTTTTGGGAAACGGAGACATGAACAACTAATAAAAGGCTCTCATTAACATGGTCTTTTTGTAAAAAGGAATTCGAGCAATAAGCAGTAAAGGTTCTGAATTAAAATCATTGCTTGGAGGGGGGCAGAGTCTTAAGGGCGTGGAGCCCGGCGATTGGCCGGCCTGAGGGCTAGAGATCAAGAATATGTAACAAGGTCTTCCGGGGGGGAGCTGCACATTATTAGAAAAGGTTACATGATCAAACGTGAATCACCGAAAACTCAAAACAACAAAGGGGGGTGAAGAAAAGAGAAGATAATGACGGGGAAGAATTTTAACTGGGGAGATGACTGTAGACATTGCATAATGGTATATATTCGTCGGGGAAGATAAGTCCCAGGAAAAGAATCGGAACTGGGGAGGTACAGCCTGAAATGAAAAGATCCAAGGAGTGGATGATACAGCATAAAAGTGACTGTTCTTATGGCTCGGAAGGTAGTACACAAAACCAAAAAAAAAAAATCAAGAGGCTAAAGAATAGAGGTGGATGCACTTGAGAAAGATGCAAACCTTAAACGGGGAATGTAAGATGCTGTAAGAGACAGAAGATTCTTCACACAAGTCACAGTCCGCGACCCACAGAAGAACTTGACATAAGAAGGGCTAAGAAAGGGGGGGAAAAAACGTTGTTTAAAGGGAAATCAGACAACTGTTCAAGGCTCTTCTGAGATCACATTGCCTTTCCAGATCGATAATGACAGACCGGAGGGGGGAGACGCCAGAATCTGGTTCAAAGAGCTACCTCATCATGCGCACTGATTATTGAATGGAAAATGGCGAAAGTACGCCTGGGATTGGGTGAGAGGGGGGGAAGAACACCCACGGGCCCTGCCGGGAATGAAATACCATTGTTTATAAAGATGTCCTGTCGCTGAAATCGTAAAGACCGAACAACTCGGAGTTACAGCCGTACATGAATAGGGGGGGATGAAGAGGAGATCTTAGGATGAGTTGTATAAAAATTTCGGGAAGGTGACGAACACCCCAAAGTAGGAGCTCTTTTTAAAAAAGGCAGGGTTAAGTCGGTTTAAGCAGGAAAAGAAACTCTTCCCGCTGGTAAAGCTAAACATCATATCGAAAAAAAGAATAAAAAAGCCGATCAAGAAGGCTTAGAGGGTTTTTCCTGAAAAAAAGGCGTTCGCAGAAAAGTAAAAGAAGTCATCCGGGAGATCTCAAAAAAAGGGGAGGATATGAAGGGGTGTTCGGCATACAGTCAGTAATATACACGGCACGCTCTTGGGGGAAGCGATTGAGGAGGCGAAAGGACATGCAATTAAAGAATACAATAGAAGGGACCGTCGTTGCCTCCCGGGGGGATTTCAACAATTGTTGGATCAATATCGGAAAAGCAAAATAAAAGGTGAAAAAGGGCAGGGTCCGAAAATCACCATATATAGGGTCTCAATCAAAAAGAAAGAAGCGTGAACAACTAACACCCGGAAGCAATCATCACAACAGGGAGCGTAGGAAAAAGGGCAAATGGAAGGGAAAGGGTCGGGGCATCGGGAGTTTTTTCCAAAGGTGATCATTCATCCTGGGGGGGGAAAGTGATAATCCTAGGGAGATGGCAAAGGCACGGGGAGGGCATCGGAACTGAGGTATCATTCAGGGCTCTTGATGGGTATCAAAAAAGGTACGTTGAAAATAACGAAAAAACGACAGGGGCGATCAGTTGAAAAGACAGACACCGATCACAGGTTAATAAGCCACCCAGGGAAGATCATCCTTGGAGGGGAAATTCCCAAGCGTTTATGTATCATCCATATGAAAAGAATTTCTTGCAAGGTGAAAATGAATAAAAGGGGGGGCTACAGAAGAAGGAAAGCTAAGTGGTAAATAAGGCTGGGAAAAACGTGTCGCAGATAAAACGTCATAGTATCCGAACATTATGAGTTAGTTGGTTAAAATCCCAAAAGTGTAGGTTCAGGACGAGATGCTCACGGGGACACACTGAACTATATGTGAGAGTGGTTGAACGGGGGGAAACGAACGTCCCTCACTAAGCTGTCAAACATGTACAAGTCGCCTAAAACGAACCAGGTAGCCAGCGGTATAAAGGGGACCATTTTGTTAGCTCCCATTGGGTGGACGGTTTCACACCCCTAACAACCGGCTACTGAAACACGCTCGCCCAGGTTAAAAAGGCGGGTGTAGAATCATAACAAAGCCATTTATAGGACAATCTCACTTGAAGGATTCCAAAGCCTCTCCCATTGAAACGGTCCAAAACGTTTTGGCGTTGAGTTTAATGGGGAGGGGGGGGGGGTAAGAGATCTGCGAGAAGGGAGAAGCGAGAAAAGAGTAGTAATGATAACGTGTTGGTAAAGCGCTTTCATAAAAAAAAGAAACAATCGTGCGAGAACAGAGGTTGTAGTTGCCGGCAAGAGACGAGGGGGGAAAAGAGACTGTGGCCGTTCTTAAAATACAATAATCGGACAAGGGACGCGGTATCGGGGGTGAAAGAAAGGAAACTCTCTCGAGAAGTTTGCTTGGGGCTTCAAAACGCCGCAAACTAAAAAAAAAAAAATGGGGAGGGAAAAAGCGCCAATAAGGAGCAGAAAAGTTCCATTAAAGGAAAGACAGCAGGGAAAGTTGATAAAATGAGCTTTGGGGGGGGGAGTTACAGGCCAATGTTTTCAAAAACTTAGAACAGAAATCCGCAGGGGCATAGGGGAAGAAACCAAAAAACCACCGGGCAAGTGGTATAATTCATAAGTAGACGCTGAACTTCCGTAGAAGGGCGATATATGATAACTTCCAGGGAACCAACTTCAGTACTGTTTACCGCGCAAATCACAAGCGAAGGGAGGGTCACACTTGTGGCACACGAAGTGCAGTATGATCAGGAAAACGACCTGGCCAAGGAGTTGGGGGGGGGGAAGTCAAAAACCAATACCAAAAACAGTGGATTAATTTTCCAAAGAAAAGGTTTGTCAAAGACCATAAAACAAAAGGTGAATATGTTTGGTAAGAGGGAAAGAGCGTGGGGTGGAAAGGAGGGTTTTGAAGACTGTGAACGTTGCAAGGGGAATGGCGCACACCAGCTTTCGGCGCCCCAATACAATCTACTCCAGCAACTCCAGATACTCAAAAAAAAGGTCTTCCGGAGGGACCAAGAAAGGAGGGAAAACAAGAAAACTGTATCGCTTCCGGGAGGGAGGGGAGGGAAATCTCGTTTAGCAGAAAAAGGCCATAAACATAGACGCAGGACACCTTAAGGGGCAACACGCAATTCTTGGGGGGCCCGTTAAACTGATCGAATTTGAAGCGAAACGCCGGAAACGCGGGGGGCCATTGAAGAAAGGTGTGGGGAGGAGTATTGTCAAAAAAGAAAAAAAATTAAGGGCTGCAAAACGTGTAAAGGGGGATCCTTAGGAACTACAAACGCATCAGGCTTAGCGTCCTTGGA
>Ga0179591_1339406_pt1 | contig 12734 bp, 11 predicted proteins | sample CZOMad2_1_08_16f_FD_182891 | JGI IMG/M metagenome (GOLD analysis project Ga0179591, IMG submission 182891) | Vadose zone soil fungal communities from Angelo Coast Range Reserve, California, USA - CZOMad2_1_08_16fungal (PacBio error correction) | ecosystem: Environmental > Terrestrial > Soil >...
TTTATGAGAAATCAATGAGAGTCATTAATGTGAACCGGGTTCCTTCCTGGTTTGAAGAAAGTAAATGAGGAACGGGGGTCAATATGTTGAAAAAGGGGGCTGGTAGGAAGTTAAAAATCCCCTCCTTCACCCTTAAGGTGCTTGTTTCCTGAGAGTTCCTCCGGGGGAAGGGAACCATCAATGGGGGTCAAAATTAAAGCGAAAACTGAAATGCGCTGTTTATCATGGCCTTTGCCAATGGAAGACACTAAGGTGGGGGGGGGTTTAATATTTGAGTCAATGAAAAAAAACAAGGGAATATGATCACTTGCATTTTATGGAATAAGTCCCCTTGAGAAAACCACACTGAGAAGGGGAGGACCATTGGTACATCATCTGCCAACCCAAATCGGAAAGGGGACAAATTACGAAGAGAAAATAGGGCAGAAACGAAATATTTTTGCCAACAGTATTCGAACAATGAAAAAGAACGGAAGAGAAAAATCGGGGTTTAAGAACCATGAAAGGGAAGGGGGGGGGGTTGAGGTGCTGGTTCAGGAATTAAAGTGGGAGGGAATGCTGGGTCAGGATTCTTGCGAGCAGGTACCCCTCAATACACTGGAAAGAGAAAAATCAAGTGCGGAGGGGAAACTTAGGGGTACAAAGTTGGCATGAGCAGTCATGCGGATCCAAATCATCTTTTTCCATTCCAAGAGGTCTGCTACGTACTAGGGGAAGTTGCTGCCAGCTGAAGAGGGTTTGTGTCTGAACATAGAAGTCAGGAAGGGGAGTCTGGTCTGGGAGGGGGGAGTGTCCGAGATGTTAATAAGACCTAACCTTCAAAGTTTTGCTTCCGAAGGCTTAACCAATGGAAGTTCCTCGAGAGATGAAAAAAAGCTTTGTGGGAGGCAAAGGCTTGGGGGTTCTTCGCTTCAAAAAGGAAATATCATCTCATAGGTTACACCCCGAAGAGTTTTGTAGGCGGCCCCAATACGAACGTAAAACCTATTGCTAAGAATAAAGACAAGGGGGGCGAAGAGTGTATTCGGTTAGTGTGTCCCTGCGAGGTTTGGGGGGGAAGGAGTTGTGGTCCGAAGAAAAAAAGAGGGAGCCATAATACCGTTTCAACGCGAGCACCCTAAAGAGGCCGCAGTTGGGTGGCTGAAGATTGCAGCGTAATCTGAGTGATGCTGTTGGAAGGGGAATACATCAACCGGGCCTGCCTTGCAGGGGGAGACATCAAGCCGAAAAAAGGATCCTCAGCATCAGAGGTATTATGGAAAAAAGTAAAAATGAAGAGTAAGCCTCAAAAGTTGTCCTTTGTTTGATTGTAGAAGGAAAACAGAAGAAGAAGAAGGGGGCATCTCTCTGCCAGTCTTGAAAGCCACCGGTGGAAAGAGGAGTTCTCGGGATAGGGGGAGAAAAAAGGTACTAGAAGGAGGAAAAGGATAAATGCTGAAGGTCCACGATTGCTTATTCGAACACACCACGCCTATGCAAAAAAAAAAACAGTTGAACCCTCCTGGAAAACTCATTAGCAAATCTGGTTGGTTCTGAAGAAAAATCTGATGTTGCGAAGTATCCGGGGTGGAGAAAAAACTCCTGGCGGGGGGGGCACTACGGATCTTTAATAGAAGAAAAGGACGTGGCTCTAGAAACAAGCCGCTGATGTAACAGGAAAGAAATGCTATTCGAGAACTAGGAATTGAGGGAGCATCAAAGACAACTTGGAAGGTTCGGGGTCTTATAAATGGTCACCCAGAAAAAAATAAATTCAAAAAACGAATTACGTTTCAAATTGATTATGCTAAATAAACCAAAATAGCTGAAGCTGTGCCGGGCAGTATTGACGTTCCGGAAGGGTTTTGGGGGGGAATTGAAGGTGAGGGGGGGGGGGGGGCATAAAGCATAAAAAACGTTAAATAGTTCTATTATGCCGCGAAGGTAAAATCGAGGCATCGTGGGGAAAAAAAAAAATTTGCTCGAAGAGAGGGGACTAAGAACTTTCCTGTAAAGAATTAACCGATTTGGGGTAATAACCTTCACCAAATCATGCAAGAAATACAAACGAAGCCGCTGAAATTGTTCGGAAAAGAAAATTGGACTCTAACAGTAATTCTAAATGGTGACGGCTCTTCAAGGTACAAAGCCCTTTTCAGAAAGGCAATAAGGATGCCACCATGGTGTGAGAGGGGATTATAAAGAAGGCAAGTGATTCGGGAATTGCCTCATGCAGAAGGTGTGAGCTTGTATGGCGGGTACCAGCAGGAATATGACAAGATCAAGAGCATATAACAGCGACAAGAGGGTTTTCAGGGGGGGCTTAATGTAAAGAAGGGAAAATTGAATGGGAATGGAGAGGGCACCAGCAAAGAGGTGAAATTGAGAAAGTCTCAACTGAGAAATCCAAGAATTGCCAATTGAAATTCTCAAAAAAAGGGCCCACAAGTTCCGCATTTATTTTCCAAGAAACACCATTAGGGTTACTGCTGGCGGGAAACCATTTCACAAATTTCGGAGAAAGGAAATCATCAATGGAAATCCGCAATGTTTTCAATTGCATCTAACCAAGGACTAGGCCAGATTAAAGAGGTCGTCAATTGTATCTACAAGAATTTGGTTGACTCGAAAAATGGAGGCCGCAGGAGGGGGTCATGTCAGATGTAAACTGGGTTAAACTGTAATTGAGGAAGGGGAATTAAGATTAGGCAATCGATTAGGAAGGGAAAAGGGGGGGAAAAGGTGTTTCGACAGGTGGGGGAATCCTATCAGCCCAGCATCACAACATTTCCATGAACAGGTTGCGAAGGAGGGGGGAAGAAGAATTTTGAAAGGTATAAAAAACGAATAAAGGTCGGTTGGGGACTGATTATGAGTTATTCTCAGTGTAGGACTTTCACTGAAAAAAGGGGCTGCACAGCTTATAGTATAGCGTAGATAAAGAGGATGATAATGGAGGTTTACTCCTTTAATATTGCCCATACTCAACCTAAAGGAGGGAGGTATGGGGGAAAATGAATAACAACAAAGACAAATGAATGCGTGTTGAAACCTTTTTCAGCAAGAGATGCACCTTTAGTCCCGCAACACCCACAAGGAGGGAAAGTTGGGAAAGGGGAAGTGAAGAAGGGGGGGGGAGAACCTGAAGACTACAAGTCAGCACCCAACTTTCATTTCGCACCCATCACTATGATAAAAAAGTGTGCCTTAACACTTGTGAAAACGGCGAAGTCGTACTGCTTAAGGCCAAAAACTCAGAATAAAGAGGGGATCATTAGGGAGTGATGAAAAAAAAAAGGAAAAAAAAAAGGGGATGTAAATGGAATCTCTTCACAAAATTCAACCTCTATAGTAATTGGAAGGGGGGGGGGGGATTCTGCGCTCGAACATGGGTGGGGCAAAGAAAGATAACAAAAACAATCGCCGTCGTGAAGGGATGTTTGACCCTATTGATTAAAAGAACCGGAATAGCAACTCGAATCAAACAAGGGGGAGGTTCTTTTGCTAAATAACCGGCGAGGGGATCGAGGGGGAAACCTCAGGGTGTGCCAGGGATTCAATGCTTTGTCACAACAATGCAACACATGTGCATGGCGCAGAAATCCAGCCATTATATAGAAAGGGGGGATGGATGAAAGGGGCACTTGGAGTGCTGGTGGAGGAGCCCCGAATCAAAAAACATCTTCTAGAGTTTTGGGAACATTCAAAAGAGGAACTATATGGAGAAATGGCAAAACTGAGCAAAAACTGGGAATGGCTAACCTTTTGAGTATTTTTGGGTGTTTTGTTGGGGGGTTTGTGGGGGGTTGTGGGGGTGTGTTGGGGTTTGTTTTTGTTTTTTGTTTGGGGGGTTTGGGGAACCTTTGGTGGGGTCAATTTTGCAGGGAGATCGAAAAAAAACGAGGGAATGTTCATAATTTTGGGGGGGGTGTCGGCGGAAGAATGTGCCTCCAGGGGGGGATTTCTGAAAAAAAAGGGAATAAACAACCGCCTATTTTGGGGACGGTTAGGGGTGTCAACATCATGCCGCCATTGAGTTGAGGGATTGGTTCAACAGATGAAGGCTTTCATACTCGCTCGGACATCGCAGAAAGCGAGTCTTGAATAATATCAGCGTTGTGTCCCTGTTTTTCAGTGAAAAGGAATTAAACGGAAGAAAAAAAAGCCATCACCAAAAGAAGGAACCAAAACCGAAGGATTAGGAAAAAGGAGGGAAGGGAATTGAATACCATCATCCAAGCCATCCTGGGGTCCTGTTTGTGAGGGGGCTTATAGGAGGAAAAATGTCGAAAACAGGTTAACCCCAGCCATAACTAGGGAGGAAAAGAGTTCCTGAAATTCATTACCCGTATGGGGAACATTTTACACAAATGAGGGGAAAAGCATGACACTTTGGAGGGCCAATAAAATTTTTTCGAGCCAAAAATTCGGGTATCAAAAATAAAAGGGAAGAAAAAAGCAGGGTAGGAAATAATGGGAAGCTGGGGGCGCCAAAAGTTTTATTGATGTAAAAGATTAAAGGGGGACTAGGACGATGGGTTCCTTGCGCAGCATTATCAACGACGGGCAAATGAGTGATGGGGGTGTGCCACTGCGGAACCAAGGGTCTATAAGGGGGGGTTAAATTGCTTTTCTAGGGTGAAAAAAAAAGGATCACAGACGCCTTCCCGCGGTGAGCATTTCCGAAAGCAACATAAAGTGGATTCTTTTAAAGAGCGGTCACCACGGAAAAAAATAGGGGGGGGAGAGTTATCGTGCCTTGCCACACATAGGGTGCTTGATAAAAATGCTTGCTGGTAAAAACCATACGGAGCACTCCCCCTGATATTGAAGGAAGGGGAAGAATACTGGAGTGGGGGGCTTCAGAAAATGGAAAAAGAGCAAAATGCTAAGGAGTTAGATCATCTTAGCCACCTTTAGAGGGGGAGGACTTGCAAATCAGAAAAGGAGGGGGAAATGAGCGGGTTATGAATGGGGAGGGGGGAAGCTAATAGTGCGCTTCTTAAAAAATGGAACTACTTAGAAAAGGAAGAAAAAAAAAAGTCGTTGGAGAACAAGCGGGGGGGGAGGTAAAAGAAGATACGGTTCAGTAAGAGTTTACAGGAAGTTGAAATGCGAGATGGAGGATTCAAAAAGCGGAAAGTCGGCGACCCGCGCAGATGCAAGGGGGGCAGGGGGAGGAATGTAAACGATCGTGGAACTTTTGCAAGAAATGTCCGCTAAATGCGATAAAAAAAAAGAACTCTTGGTAAAAAAAGACCAATCATTAGGAAAGATGGTCGGGGCTTGTGGGGTCTGAGTCCTGCGCAAGCAATTTTGAAATAGAGTAGTTGGGAATGGAAAAGTGCGAAAAGGAGTGGTATACAAACCTTCACTTGATGCCGATGGCAATTCAGGGGAGCGAATAAGGGGCATGGTTCAAGTCGAATATTGCTTCTTCGCTTCAAAAATAACTTGAAGAGCGCATAGGGAGGATGCCCACCCCCTGAAAAGAGGGGGTTGGCCGGAAAAAAAGAAAGGGAGAACATAATAGAAACAGTGCCTTGTTTTGGCCTTAGATGGTATAGGTGTCCGGATGGTCACTGGAGGTTTTCATCGGCGTGGGAATACAACTGCAAAAAAGGGAAAAAATGATCGTTTTCAAAGAAGCTGTCTAGTACTTCAACACCTTTCATAAGTCACTCGCATGCGTGCATGATTTGTTTGTTAAAAAGGGGGGAAAAGCATTGCACGAGATGAGAATCTGAGTGATGCTGTTGAAGTGAGAGAAAGCCGCAAGAAAATGATATCCATCGAAAGGAGTATGAAAAGATAGATATGATTAAGTACGCGGAAATTTTCTGCGGGGATGTCCTCAGAAAGGAAAGCCTGGTTGATTGGGAAAGAAAACAGCATCGCTGCAATTCTTTCAACTGAACCTCGGGAGGGAGGTGACAGCCGAGGTGAAAACTGAGTCAGTGATTCTGGCCGTCCACGATTGAAGCGGACCAACACCACGATGCAAAAAGAGAGGGACCTAAGGCGGCAGAGGGAAAAAAAGTTAAGAGGGGGGGATGAGTTTTCGCTGTGTCGAAGCGTTTCGGAATCCGGGTTGATCAGAGACAACTCAGTGGAGGGGGGGGCTACTGACCGCGGAATGGGAGAGGGGAATTTGAAAGGCGAAACAGACTCGGAATAAGAGGATGGGGCTGCATCAATTAATTTAATGGGGGTGGGGGGGGGGGGGGGGGGGGGGGGGGGGGGGGGGGGGGGGGGGGGGAAGGCATCGCAATCTGGAAAAGACTCGGCAATGGGGGAAAGAAAAGCACCGCAAAAATCAAATCCGATTTCAAATTGGATGCGCCCGGACTTCAGACAATAGCTGAAAAGGGAAGGGGGAAGGTAATTAAAACTAGGACGGAGGAAAAGAATGATGGGAAAGTTTTGATTGAATGCGGACTGAAGGAAGGCATAGTGGTAAAATCGCACTTGCGGAGTCGCTGCCACCGTGTATGGAGCTTGCGGTTGCTCGCCCGAAGGGGGAAAAAGCTGTGGAATAAAAGCCTCAACGGACCAAAGGGAGACCTCAACCCAAAACTCATGGTAAAAAAAACGATTTTTCTAATTCAGGCTCATTATTTCCATTGTTCGAAGACACGCGCAAAAGATCTGCGTGTGACTGACCGCTAAACAAGGAGGGGGAAAAAGACTGGGGCGAGGGTCAAAGAAGAAAGCAATAAAAAAGGGGGGGCAAATCTGAAAAAAGACAGCAGTAAGGGTGGTGTTGCGAAGGGGAATGAGGTTTCCTGAGGAAGAGGGCAAGTGATCTTAGCAAGAAAGAACGAATATCGCAGTGATTGGGAGAAAAGTGACAGGATATTGCCAAAAAGATGATACCACTATCACAATTATGGGCGAAGTGGCACCACTGTAAAGCGACACAGGAGATTGAAAAGAAAAGGGGAGGAAAGAAAGGATGAATAAGCGGCAACCCAGGTAAGGTTGAGGCGTGATTTTCAATGAGAAAACGGAGAACCAAACCACCTAGAAATTGCAGACAAGGGGGAAAAAAACATTTATATTATTCAACAGGAAGTAAAGGGAAAACAGAATTACTAAAAAAAAAGTAGGGTAATAAAGGAAAGGAACCCTTTACAATAGGGGGGGGAAGGGGGCAGCGACATCAGTCAATTAAATCCGCATTTTTGGAAAGTGTCTTGAAAAGAAAAAGCCAACTGAAGTTAAACTACCTGCAGCACCATGGTAGCCAAAATTTTTTGACTTCGAGGATGCCGCCTCAGAGTGATAGAAGACAAGGAAAAAAACGGAGGTCAATGGGGAAAGTAAACTCATAGGGAAGGGGGAATGTCGGTAATGAAAGATTCTAATCTCGTTAATTGCCTCCTGGGTAACAAAAGCAAATGTGTTTAGACAGTGGTGCAATCCTATCAGAAAAAAGAAAAAACAGTGACTGCAGACCAAGAAAAAAGGGGTCACTTTGAAGAGGTTTTTTGGGGGGGGGGCACATACAAGGGGAGATTGTTATGGGGGAAACTGGATGATATTCAGGGAATTGAAAGACAATGAAAAGGGGCACACGCTTATATGTATATGGCGAAGAATGAAGTCATCGAGATTCAGGATGACGAGCTATGACGTAATGGAAAAAAGAAGGGGGAAACATACGGAACCACTGGATTATTGGGAACATTTTGCAGGAGGATAATAGAAGATCACTACACTAAACAGTTTATACAGTAGAAATAAAATTGAGGCACATGAAGGAACCAACACCCACATTCTGATATTTCAAACTGGAGAGGGTTTTTAGAAGGGGGGAAAAAAAGAGTAAACTGCCAAAGCAAGAAGGGAAAACCTCACCAACTTTCATTTCTGACATCACTATGAATCGAAAATGTGTTAGAAAAGGAGCAGTAGCGAAGGGAGAGAAGCTGCTTTAAAAAGGCACGACCCCTCAAAAGAAAGCAGTCGTCCTTAAGGGGTATAAAGAAAATTACCAAGGGAAGGGGAAAATTCAGGATCTCTCTGGGGTCATACACACCAGATGCGGAATGATTCGAGGGGGTTGGAAGACAGAAAGATCCGATCATCAAAGGAAAACATCGCCGTCGGGGTATGTTTGGGGGAAACAGGCTGATGAAAAAAGAAGGTCATTTAAAATCTTGAGAAAACGGAGGAAAAGGCCAAAGTTTAACTGAACCGGATATGAATCAGCGGGTCAAACATACAATTGGAACGGCATGGTCAGTTTTTATCTCTTCGCACATTAGTGCACAACAATTATATCAGAATCAAAGTTGGGAAAAGTCTCCGGGGGGGGGAGATGTGTTCATACCCCTAGCCCCGAATCAAAGGGAACGAGTATGATGAGGGGGGGGGGGGGGGAAAAAAAGGAAAGAATACGAAGAAGAATTAGGGACGTGTAAGCACAGGGTCATCTGGAAAAAGGGCTTGGGGAGTTATTTGGAGGGATTGATTTGTTGGCATTGTTACTATTGACAACATTCGAGAAAGACCGCCGTAAGTGAAGACTTGGGAGGGAAACCTTGCGTAAAGGAAAAAGGCCTTCATTTTTTGTTTTTAGGGGAGTATCGGGTCCGCTTTTAAAAGGGCTCCTCAAGTGGGTGGTATAGTCAAGGTCGTCATACGAGAGGTCCATTCTGAATTCGCCAACGCTAGCATCCTGAGGGAGGAGAATTAACTGTGTAGGAAAAAAAGTTTGAACTTGGGAGTAAGTCCCCCAAATACATCTTACCTAAGGTATTGAAAAGCGTTTGAAACGTCGGAGAAAAAAGCGAGTGGGGAACATCAGTCAAGAAGTGGTGGCTGAAAAAAACGGGTAGAAATTGGTTGTTTTACCCCCCATGAGGGGACACGATAGTGGGAAAAAAAAAAGAAGAAGAAGGGAAAAAAAAAGAAGTAAATGATGGCCATTGGGAAGGAAGGGGAGTACCCGTATGTACAGTAGAGTTTACCCACCTCAGGGAAAATGTTTCAGGGGGGAAAGTAGAGTTTTCTAATTCAAAAGGCATGTATAATACAAGGACGAAAAAAGAAAAGGAGGAACGGGGGGTTTCATGGAGAGGGGGGGAAAGAAGAAAAAATGCGATTTCAATTGACTGATACATGCTCCGAAATTGTAAATGGTCCGGGAGGAAGTATTGCACGAACTTGAAAAGGAAAGGATTAATGAAAAAACCGTGCATTCGTTGAAAAGGATCATTGAAAAGTTTCTGAGAAGGGGACATTGGCAATTGAAAGTTTGGAGGGAGCGACTTTGAAGAAAAACCCTAAGCCAGTTGAAGGGGGAGGCTCCGAATCAAAGGTGGTTTCATTCTTTAGAGGGGAGCGTCACCACTGAAAAAAGTGTCGAGGGCAGTGCCTTTGAAAAGGGGGTCCACTAAGGTTGGGAGGTTGTGGGGGGGGGGAAAAGCGGAATAAAGTGCCCATACAATCTCACCTGAGAGTTAATGAGGCATGAATATCACTTGCTTGGAGGGGAGTGAAGGAAAATAGTAAAGGAGAAAAAACTTCTACTGAATAGGAAGGATCGCGGCTAAAAAAAAGGGGTTGTTGACTAATAATTGGAAGGTGCTGTCATTCACACGAAAGCGCTCTGCTGATTCGAACAATGGAAATGAGAAGAACGGAAGAGAAAAGTTGTAAGAAAAAAACAAGGGGAAGGAAAGGGGGTTTTTTTGGGTTGGAAGTAAAACTGTGAAGATATCTGTGGCGTTCTGTATGTAAAGCGGAAAATTCGGAGAGCAAGGGAAAAAAAATCATAAGGGCATCGAACGCTTTAGTTTCAAGGGGGGCGTTCGAGACTCTGGTTTCAGCCATCATTTCTGCTACAAATCGTCATACAAAAAAGTTTCGGCAGAGGGAAAACTATGTTGGCCGGAAGGCATGAAAGGAGGGGGTGGAGGGCTCTTTCGGGGTTAATTGCCGAGATGGTAGAGACCGACCCGGGGCCGATGCATTTTGATCAGAGAGGAAGGACGCGAAAAAGGGCTTCAGAGAGAAAGCCTTTGTGCTTTTGTTTCTTGAGATTCAAAATAGAGAAAAGAGGGAGAGGTAAGGTGCCCAAGAAAGGGTTTTTGTAGAACTGAGAAGAAGAATTGAGGGGTAACATCGGGCTGTTTCTAATGCCCGGTATTCGGTTCCATTGATGGACACTGCGGAGTTTTTGGGATCGGCGTTTGTGGGGGATACAGGAGCTCCATAAGAGCAGGAGGAGCGGGTCGAGTAAACAAATTCATATTCCCTCGCCCTTAGAGGTTTTTCACCGGTGGCTGGAAAAAGGGCAGCGAGAATGATACATCGAAATGCTTTTGAAGGGAAAAGAAATCACCATGGGGGTAAAATCAAGCCGAAAAAAGGAAGCAGACTAAAAAAGAAAAGGAAAAAGAAGATGGAAGAAGAACATCGTGAAATTTTCTGTGATGTCCTCAGCAAGCAGGACCGGGGGGTTGTATAAAGGAAAAAAATCACTCAGATAGCGAAGCCAAAAATCAGAACTCAAAAGGTATTGGAAATTGTTGAAAAAACGTACTCGACCCCCCGAGGACGTTGAAAAAAAGGAAGGTTCGACTATGGAGAAAAAAACCGACTAAAAACACGCAGGTGGTTGACCTAGGGCCGAATAACAGAGAAATTAGCAAACAAGATTGTGGGATAAAGACAGAGGAGGAAGAGATTTCTAAGTTTTATTTCAAGACCACACTCAAGGGCGGTGGGGAAAACGGGGAAAGAGGAGGAAGGATATTTAGTGGACGACACCTAGAAAGTTATGAAAAAAGGCGGAGGTACATCCCATGCGGCTATTAACTAATTGAATTGGAAGCCTCGGGGGAAGAAAGTTATGGTGCGTTCGACAACCAGAAAGAAAGCCATTCAAAAACTAATTTGAAGTTCAAATTGATTGAGAAGGACCTTCAGAAAAAAAATATCGGAAAAAAGGGAGTGCCTTACCTAAGAAATTTGCGGAACTCAGAGTTATTTGGATCGAAGCTGAGGAACCTTCTCGCAAAGTGATATATCACGTTAAGGATCGCAACGTCACCGTGTATTAAAATTTGGCTCGCCCTAAGGAACCGCTTTGGAGAAAAAGAAATCGTCTCTCAGCAACGGTAAGGGGGAAAAAGATGCGAGGACTAGAGCATGAGAAAAGCACTTAACAACGTGATTTGGGGGGGGAAACTAAGAAAATTAGACATAAAGAGCGCCAAACTATGCGTGTGAATTCGCTAAACATAAATGCATCAAAGACTGTTGGGAGGGACTTCAGGGTAACCTAATGAAAGAAGGGCCGGAGAGGTAAAAATGGAGTAGAAGTTTGTGGAAAGGGGACTTATTTTCCTAAGCATACAATGGAAAGTGAGAGGTAATAACTCACAGGTAGTTAGAGGGGGGGGGGGGGGATAACATTCAGCATTGTACGATCAAAAGAACTACGGATAAAAGATCACACCCCTGGAACAGCCGAAAAAAGGGGATAGTGTGAATGGGGACCGGATAATTAAAGAATGCAAAAACCACGGGAAGTTTGGTCAGGAAATTACTTACATCTCGGATTCAACCCTGAAGGTGACGGTTTCATTCTCACGGAAAAGCAATTTAACCGTGCCAAGGCAACCGGAGAGAAAATAATGCGAAAACTTGGCAGGTTAAAAACACCATAATTAAAAAGGGGAATTCGTTAAAAATGACCAAAAAAGGAAAAGGGGTCCGACAAGGTCAATTGTCCATCAGGGTTGTTTCAGTAGTTTAAAAAAGAGAGCAACATGAGAAAGGGGGGAATATAGGGGTCAAAATACAACCTTTTTGTGTCAATGGTAGATAACAAGAATTTGGGGGAGTCGAAAAAGGGCCCAGTAGAAAGAAACGGAGATGCGGATGGAATGACTTTTTGTAAAAGACCATTAATGGGGGAAGGTCCAGGGCCGAAAAAGAAACTTCTAAACCACCTCGGAATTGCATCCGGGGGTAACAAAAGCACAGGTTTCGACAAAGGGGGGCAGAACCAAGTGGCGAGGAAGGGGAAGCTCGACGGGGATATAACAACGGCTGGGTTAATCAAGGGGAAGAAAAGTGGGTATAGGCTTGACTTCTCAAGTGTAAAGAACTGAAAAACAGGGGAGGGACACGCTGAGGGAAGAGGGAAGAAAAGCCGTAAGCAGGAAAAAGGGGCGAATTGAAAAAAAAAAAGTCGCGTATAGACCCAATATTTTGTGTGAACCGGAGGTCAACTCAAAAATGAGGGCTTCACATGAAAAAGAAGAGACAGTATTCACTACCACAAAGACCCCCCTGAATGGTTTTTTATACCATTTTCAGAGGAGAGGAGTAAGGGGTAGAGAAAACACACAAGGAGAACTTATACTTTCACAGATTGATTGGGGAAAATGGGGAAATAGTAAAATGCAAACTAAAAAGGACAAACAACTGTCCAGTTCTAAAACCATCCCTATGAATCAAAGGTGTGCGTCACTGGGGGGAGATACGCCGAAAATGATCTCTCGCGCTTTGTCATAAGACCTACTTGATCATTTTGGGGGAGTCGGGGATCCTTAAGGTGAGGCACAAAGAACCAAGAAAATAAAGGAAACAAAGAACAAATCTATATTAATGCTGGATTTCTGCGCTCTTAGACATGGTGGAAATTGTTGTGAAAAATGTGAAGATCAAAAGAAATCGGAAAAAAGGGGTAGGGGTTTGAAAAAATTTGATTCCCATTCCGGTTGGTGAGCAAAAAA
>Ga0179591_1270902_pt1 | contig 12732 bp, 17 predicted proteins | sample CZOMad2_1_08_16f_FD_182891 | JGI IMG/M metagenome (GOLD analysis project Ga0179591, IMG submission 182891) | Vadose zone soil fungal communities from Angelo Coast Range Reserve, California, USA - CZOMad2_1_08_16fungal (PacBio error correction) | ecosystem: Environmental > Terrestrial > Soil >...
GTTATCAAGGGGAGGAGAAATTGATATAAATAAATGCGCAAGGAAAAGATGACTAGTAGTTTTCGATGTAGGGGAAAAAGGAAAGCACTGAGGGAACGAAGAAACGAAAAGATACCTGTCTCGGACGACAAAGGTAAAACTCACTGCAAAAAAGAAAAAAAGAGGAAACGAGAGACAATCCATGTTCAACAACTAGGTCACCGAATGGACCTGCTCCTGGAGCTCACGTTGATTTCATGAAATTCTCCAAAAAGATTTAACGAAGGCGGGAATTGGACACTATTCAATATGAGTGTCATCTCATAATCTACAGTCATCGATCTACGAGGGCAAGAAAAGAAGAAAATTGGGGAGAATGTTGTCAAGTCTACGAAAAGCGATAGACTGTGCATCAATCAGAAATTTTACGAGCAAGAGATGGGGAAACACTTAGTAGGAGGGGGCATTAAAATGGTCATTAGGCTTTCACTCCCATCGATCAATAGAAGGAAAAGTGTGGAGGGAAGGAAAAGAACTGGGGGCGGGAATGAACCAGTTTCTTCATCCACATTCTGGCAAAATGAATTTCTTCAATAAAACTCGCTTGGGAGGGAGTGAAGGGGGATGGCAAGAAGGGGGTCACAAGGAAAGAAAGAAATTCCGTGTCAATGGCAAAAGAGCTGCTTGAAGTGATTGTGAGAAGAACGTTTAATAAGGATAGGAGAATAGAGGAAGGGGGGGGTTCCAAAGGGCGTATAAAGAAAGAAAGTGGAATTTGTTTATTCTATATAAATGGTACATAAAGAGGTAGCAGACAAACACGGGGGAAAAGATTTTGGCCAGATCCAATAAATAATTCAGTAAAACTTTAGAATGACCTACAGGGAAAGAAACCTGTATATGTTGAAAGGGGGGGGGAAAAAAAAGTGAAAAGGAATATTTCTATAATTGATTCAAAAAGCTCCTTCTTGGCTGGGTGTAGGAAATTTGGGAGAACATTGACCAGAGGCAGATTAGGTCAAAGGGGGGGGAGCTGCAAAATCATAAACGTGGTAAACCCGTCAAAAAAATATCCTACCAAGCAATACATCGGGACTTAAAATCATGGGAAAAAAGGAGAGGGCATTTTTTCTAAATGGGAGCCAGAAAGCCAAAATAATGAGGGTGATTCGAATCAGGAAAAGGGGGGGCGGGGATGTTGTGATCTTCTCCCTGAACCGGTGTATCCAATTGGCCATGAATTGTTATGGGGTGGGTAAACTGGCAAGTTTGAAATGGAGACCCCAGATAGAAATAGTGAGGAAGAAAACTAATATGGTGGGAACAGGAAGTGAGAAAAAAACATTAAGAGGTGGGAATTAGTAAATTCTTGGGGGGGAGGATTTGGAGTAGGCAACAAAGGAATATCCTTCTTAGCAATATTGAAGGGGAGGAGATGGAGTTAAGTGAGGGTGGGAAGTCTTGAAAAAATAAGAAGATTCATTGAAAAAAAGGGAATTCTTGGGGGCAAGAACAAATTAATAGAAGAGAGTGATTGAGGCAGAGGAAAGGGACGGAAATTGGGGGGGAAAACAAATTAAAAAAACACTGACGTACCAAGCGAGGGAATAAATTCGAAACAACAAGGGGTGTCAGTCAAAAGGGAAGATCGTCAAAGGACACATGATAATATGTTATTTTCACTAGCTAGCTTTCGTGAAAGGGGATGCTTTGCTATGCAGGAGGGAGGATGGCGGGGGAATTTAATAAAGTCCAGAAGCCGTTATCTTGAAATTAGCCCCTCTCAAAACGGGGAGAGATGGGGGGGGGTGGGCGACAACTTTTCGGGAAGATTTCAAAAAGGAGAGGGGATGGGAGGAAGAAGGCCCACATCTGATGATGGGGAAATCCAATTGAAAGCAATCAAAGAGTATCTTATGTAAAATAACATTATAATGGGACACTTTGATCTCAGAAGGGAGAAATTGTACGACCACAATTGTAACAATGGCGGAAGTATCTCGAAGGTGGTAGTAAAGGTGGGGGGGAGGGGGTTCGGGGGGGGGATCACATTAATTCAGATCAGGGGGGGTTTATTATGGAAATCAATGAGAATTATAATATTTGTTTTGATTGAAAAAAAGGACATCGAAGAAAGAGAAGAAATGACAATCTCACAGACTCCCGCATTACTAAGATTCTCTAACGAAAAATAAATGATGGTGCTACTAAAGGTAGAGAAGGGGGGGGGTGGAGGAAGAGGGAACTGGAAAAAAGACATCACACTAATTCCATATTCAAAATGTCGATCAAAAACCCAGATGTGTCGCATTCACTCATTTTCAGAAAGCATGTTGGTCGGGGGGTTTTTTTAACTTTGCAAAGGGGGGAAAGAAAAATACATTCAATGAAAAAGGAAATGGAGAAAAAGACAGGGGAATCAAATTCATAGTACTGGATTATAAACAGAAACGAACGATTGGGATGGGAGGGAGGATGGGAGGGGTATGAAAAATCTCTTTGTTAATGAATTTGAAGATGGCGATAGATTCGGATTGCTGGGCGGTTAGTTGGGGAAGGAAAACAGATGATTTGCGGAAAAAAAAAGGTGAAAAAATACTACAACTCAATGGGGGGATTAAAATCGGTCTATGGTTTAAAAAAAGGGCAAAAACCAAGAGGAAAAAAAAAGTTGTGAAAAAGGACATGGAGGAAGATATATTCAACAAATAAATAATTAACTATACAGGTAGAATGTAGGGGGCAGGAATTTTTCACTTTTGGGGGGGGGGGCAGATTTTTGTATTTGTCTGAATCATTTCAATTGTTCGAGAAAAACCAGAGAAGAACTTATGATGGGGGGGAAATTTCTGATAGCATACCTCAATGGAAAATAGTATGGTTAATTTGACAAACATTTATGATTAAAAGAAACAAAAAGAGGGGAAAAAATGGGAGGGAGGGCTTGAAGGGATGCTTCACCCGGAAAGTCAGGACGGCGGTGCCAGCATTTATCTGGTTATCTCAGGGGGAATTTGTGGGGAAAAATCCAAAACGCCCATCAAACAAGCTCGGGTTAGAAATGATCAAATTAGTTCCAAAAGAATGGGAATGAAAGGGGCATTCAGAAAGTGAGGGGACGGGATTCAAGATAAAATCTCGACTATTAATTAGAGTGGAGCTCCGAATTCAAGCGCCCAGGAAAGAGATGAAAAATAAGTTGGGACCCTGATTGGGATTCTTTGGTTTAAAAAAGGGAGGGGGGGAAATGAGAATACAAAGATCGAGTCTTGGAACAAAATCCAGGGGGGGGAAAACAATCATTCAAAACAGCGTAGATCGATGGACGGTAGAAGGGAAGAAAAGGGCAACATCTGAATAGTGTCCAATAAGAAGGGTGTTAAATCCTTGAGTTTGGGGGAGCAGATCACGAGAAGAAAATGAAAGGGGGACCGGAAGTGACAGGAGGGTCTGAAGCTCTAGAGTGCTGTGAAGAAGCTTGGCGTGGGAGGAGGGTGGCAGTGGAAAAGGGGGAAGTAGAAAGGATTGAAGGGGGGATCTCTAAGAGGGAAGGGGGTTTCACGTGGGAAAATTTCTGTCCTCTCCACTAAGGATCAAAAGGGGGATAGCATTCTGGGTCGTCAGGAGGGGGGGGTACCGGATTGACTGTATCATTCACGGATAAGAAGATCACTCCAACGGAGGGGGGGAGGAGGAAAGAGAGTGAGAAAGGGAAAACAATGCGAAGGGGAGAAAGAACTAATTACCAAGTAAGGGGAGAAATAGATATAGTGCAATTATCTTTGGAGAGAGATGCAGGAAGGAAGCTCAGATTTAACACAGGGAGAGGGCGAATGTGAACACATCAGCCCGCATTCACAAGACAATATAAGACAATCACAATGCAGAAAAAAACGAAAGATGCTCTCTGATGTCACATGTCACTAAATCAAAGGATCCCTAAAAGTAAGGACACTATTCAAGGGGGAGGTTTAAATGAGTCAGGACAAGGGGAAACGAGACATAGGGAAGAAAAAACATTTGGAGAAGGGGGGGGAGAGAAGGAGAGTGTATGTGTTGGGACCAAGATTCCTTAGACTTTTAAGATTGGAAACAAAACATACTGGAAGCTTTGGGCATGAGTGATCCAGGAGTGGGCAAGGGTGTTGGAGGGTACGAATCACATCGCTCAATAAGGGGAAGGGGAGGGGGAGGGGGGAAGAAAAAAAAACTTTTTCTTTAATGAACAGTGGGGGAAATCCAGTATGAAAAGGAAAAGAACATTGCTTCAATTATTCAAACTCTGAGGGGGTGACTGTCGTACGCATGGAGTGCCATAGTGAAGATCAAGGTTCATCTGCCTTGACGGGATTGTAGAATTTAAGAAGGGGGAGGATGGAGAGGAATGAGTATTTTCAATTTTAATCCTATAAAAAAGTTAAATAAAATACTATCTAAAGGGAATTCTATGGACCAGAGAAGGGGGAAAGAAGGGAGGAACCCAACTGGGAACTTATTTGGGGTGCCAAGAAAGAAATATGCAAAAAAGGAAAAAACTGGAGAAGGGAACCTACATTATACAAGGGAAGAGGATTTTGGAGGAAATCATTGAAAACTATCTCTTAATTTTTAACAGGAGGAACGTTCTTGGCGGAAGTTAAAAAAATATTTAAGTAACTTAAGATGGTTATCAGAATTATTGTAAATGGGTGGTCCAAGGGGGGCAAAAGAAAGAGGGTTAGAAAAAAAATGGGAAGAAGGACAAGACAGACGAATCTGTTAAATCTGGTAAAAGAGAGGAAGTGGACTACAAATAAAGGGGGGAGCAAACGATCCAATCATTATGATTGGGTCTCTCATAGAATCCGTTTAATATGAGTGAATTTGAGGATAGCAAAGGGAAAGGGATTGAACATCTTTTCCATTTAGTGAGTTTCTTAACTCCCATTGAAAGTAAGAAAAAAAACAATAACACAGCAAAGGGATAACAAGGGGGTAACCGGTTTCCTTAAATTGATATGAGAGAACAACAGTAAAGGTGAATGGAGGAGGGGAAAGGGGGGGGATAGGGAGAAAAAACAATACTCCGGGGGAAACATTGATTCATGTCCGTAAAAAAAAAAAAGAAAAAAAAAAAAAAAAAAAAAAAAAGAGGAATATATTTAAGTAATGAAAGGAGGGAAAAGGATGGGAAGCGGGACGTCTCTTCAATATTTGCAATAATAAGACTATAGGAGGTGCAATAAAGTACCCAATAGATGAAGGGGAAAAATGAAACAGACAAAGATTTCGGAAAGTTAGAGAAGACCCTGCAATTACATGTTGTCAGGCCAAGAAACGGCGAGATCAACAAAAGGAAGAGAGGGGGGACGGGGAAATAAAGCTTCTTGTAGGGCGTGGGGATTCCAATGCATAAAGCTACATTTAAAAAAAAGGACTAATATGTGAAGGGCGAAAAGACACAGAGGGGAGGAAAGATGCGTAAATTTGGCGAAACTTTAGTCCACAATCTTATTTCAAATGTCTGAGGGGTGAGAGAGCAATGTAGGCTATGGAGTTGAATCAATACTGAGAAAGGCCTAAGCCAAGAAAAATCGAAAGCGTGTTTTATTTAGCTATGTGAAAATATATTATTTCAGTGGCTTGATCTCGCAGTGGCTAGGGCTGACAAACAATGGAATTGCTCACAGAGGGGGGGAGAGAAGGGGTACGAAATCAGTTGGGTATTGTTACATTGGGGGGATCACATAAGCCATGGGGGTACTTCTGAGGAAAAAGGCAGTAGCTTCTTATTAAGGGGGTTTGGGATTAAACTTAGCATCGAAATCAATAAAGCTTACAAAGAGTATAAGCGTCAATAGGAAAAAAAACTGAACGTAAAGGGAGCGAACGACCCAAGAACTAGTGTGAAGATGAAATTTGTTAAAAACAACAACAAAAAGAAGCGGTCCTTACTCCACACTAAGTCCATATTGCATGAATGGGGGGTGGCGACGGAGGTATGAAGAAAAGAAAGAAGGAAAGCGTCTGCCTCGCATGTTCGCCTGTTATGTTACATTTACACAAGTTGTAACTAGAAAGAAGGCGGGGAAAGATAAGGCGAATACAGGGGGGGACAATGGGGAGAAATCAAAGCATAGAGTAAACTGCTTAGCTTCCTGAGTCACAAGACAAAACGAATAGGGGCTTGGCGGGACTGGACGTTGGGGTAAGTAAATTGACGCTTGGTTCCAAGTTTAAGACAGATTCGTATGACGGGGCTTAGAATCTTGGGGGGGAACGGAAAACAAGAAACCACCATATCTGCCTAACCATCTGGGTCAAGTATTAAAAAATAGGAGCATTTAAAAAAAAGGAAAAGAAATGAAGAGTTGGGGGGGAAAAATTCTAAATGAGAAACTAAGGAAGACCACACTAACAGGTCTACAGGGAGGGCCAAGGAGAAGGGGGGTAAAGTTTTTCATATTGGGGAGGTTGGAATCTGGCAAAGTGAATTGGGGGAGGGACAAAGAGGGCCGAAGGAGTGAAAATTGGCTGTACCGTAAATCCAAAAATATAGTTTATTTGAGGATATAATAAAAAAAAAAAAAGAGGTATTAGCGAAGGAAGGAAAATTCAGGTATTCGAAAGGAGAGCGAACTCATAATGTTCTCGCAGGGGGTTGACAACCTATGGGGGGAAGAGCAGGAAAGAAAGGCAATAAAAGGGATTGAATCAATAACTGTGTATCATGGTGCAAGAAGGGAAACAACTGTCAGAGAAAAAAGGGCAGGGCTTCATGAAAAAGAAAAGACTTCAACTTAAGCAGATGGAAAGCAAAGGGGGGCAGGTGCAAGGGAGGTAAGGAAAAATAAGGAAGGGGGAGATTGGCGTCTTCTTTGGGTGCATCGGAAACGATTAGAAGATGGGTGGGATTAACGCATGCAAGCTACGAGACGGAAGGGGTAGCAAACGGTGAGACGGGTAGGGCATGGGAAGCCATACAAGTCAGGACTGGGGGGTAAATTATTAGAAAGTGAAAAAAAGAAAGTAGTGGCAAAGACTTGTTTTAATATCCTTTATTGGGGAAAGAAGGCAGGAAATCGAAGGCAAGGCAAAGAGTGGGGAGGGGGGAGCCTGGGATTGTCCATAGGTCTTGGGGGGCTATGCGCTTGACTGTATTCTTTGCAGTGATTTTTAAAGGGGCGAAAGAGAAAAGTGTGTTAAAGAGCTGGAAGGGGGGGGGAATGGAGGGATCCTTATCTTTCCGCTCGCAAAGCATAATGATCGAAAAAATATGGGATCTTCACATTACTTTCAGGGGGAAGTGTATATCACGTCTCAGGAGGGGGACACAAATTTCAAAACTCTCACAAACGAGGGAGGAAAGAGAAAGTATCCTCAATGGGGGGACACGATTGAAAAGGGTGAGAGAAAGGAAGGTGACCAAAGGAAGGGGAGAAAGAATGCGATCACATAGTTGGAAAGAAAAAAATTATCTTGAAGAGGGAAGATAACTGAATTCCGGACGGGAAGATCGAGGGAAACAAGGTGACATCGGGTCAGGAAATCCTCAAAGAAGAAAAAAAGGGCAGGAGCATCCATCAAAGAAAAAGAGGAAAACAAGAAAGTTTTCAGGACAACAATGTCCTGACCTACCTAGGCGAGAGTGATTTCATGTAGGCGGTCCAAAAACTCAACTATTAGTACAATCAAAAGGATGGTTTCGGTGAGTGGGAAAAGATCTGACAGTCATCGATCTAGTGGGGAATAAAGTATCACCGGTTTATAATGTGGTCAAAGTGCTAGACGGCAGGCAGTGCATGATGGTTCACTCAGAACCATCTTCTAATTCGTGGTAAGATGGACACACCTAAAAAAAAGACGGTCATTAGTTTTGAAAAGAAGAATGTCAGCTTTGAAGGGGAAGGTACAAAAAAAGCACACGAATTGTTTCGTTCATGGAACAGCATACACGTTCTTGAATGAAACAGTTGTCAGAAAGAGAGAAATAAAAAATTAGTCTATTCAACGAAGGGGAAAGTTGGGATGAATGTCGGACGGATTTGGGGGTGGCGGTTGGGTCAAACACCATGTCTAAACATAATTGTGTTCAATGCTATCGGAGGGTCCTTGACGGTGGGAGAAGGGGTGAATGAATCGCTATAATAATTTGTTTCATTGTAAGAGGGGTTGAAATAGAAGTATTTGACCGTTATTTATAAATAGTAATTCACCATAAGGGGGAGGGCCCATGAGGTGGAACACAAGGACTGATTTTGGCTATCAATATGCACAAAGTGAAAAGTGGAACATTAATACCTGTGGAGAAGGGGGAAAAGTTTCAGGGAATAATATTCCTATTCAATGAAGGTGGTAACAACTGTTCTTCTGGGCTGAAAGTGGTAAAAGAGAAAGAGGGAGACGTGACCAGATGGATCCGATTATTGGGAACGTGGTACTGCGGAGGAGGGTGGGTTCCTGAAAAAAAGAGGGAAGAAAAACAAGAAGAGAGAAGAGAATCGGAACCAAAAGCTAGGACAGATAGTGAACCAGAAAGCAATCATAGGGCTGAGTCCAGCAAGAAAAAAAAGAAGCAGTTAGAAGGGAAGGGAAGGTGGAAATTGCCTGTAGGAAGCAATTATCTTGTCCAGGATGTGAGGAGGTAGGGAAACGGGCCAGGAATAACCTAAAATACTTGACCACATAATGATAGGGGAGATTGATGGATAAAACCATATTTTCGGGTTTAATCAGAAGACAACAAAAAGGAGAGTGACATGGGAAGGTTGTTAGACGATTTGCTACAATTTAGGAAATCCTTTATAGCAACATATTCTCATGGGGAAGGGGTAAAAGGGGGGTAGTGAACTTCTGGAAACTCGTTTACTGGTCAGCAGAGGATTTGAAACATTCCTCAGAAAGAGGATGGAGTTGGAAAGAATAATCACCACAAATGGTGATTAACGGAAGACAACTGAGGTCGTACCCACTTGCGAGATTAAATTTCAAAGGGAGGGGAATGGGGGGGATTCCAATTAGCAGGCGATAACAAGAGCAAGAATAGTGAGGGAGGGCTTTCAGGGGAAAGGATTTGGGTACAGTCTATCAAGGGCATCATCTGTCAGAGGGAGGAAAGAAGTCACAAAAATATAGAAAGAAATAAGGGGGGGAAAGAGTTTGAAAAGAGCCACATACACATACGAGGGAGGAAAGAGAGAGGTGTGGTCACTTAGTCCCCAATCGAAAGGGCGGGATTTTTGACTTTGAGGAAAAGGGTCAAACATGCATTGAGAACCATATGATAGCCACGAGAAAAGATAAAGGCTGTACTATGGAAAATAAAATCTTATTTAGGTGGATCTCAGAGTGCTATTGGACGACAGGGGAGGGCTCAATCGATGGAAGTTAATCTCTATAAATCAGTTGGTGTCTTTGTCAAGTGGGGGGAAAGAAAAGAAAAGAAACATGGGGACGGTAATGTCACTCACTCAGAGTCGGGGATGGTTTGTGGGAGCATCGAAGGACGCTGAAGAGTACAAAAGGGGGAAATACTTCCACCAGAAAGAGTAAAGCTAATCTAAAAAAACAAAAAATATGTTTGTACAGTATTAGAAAATAAATTTGGTGGCCAGAGGAAGGAAGATAAGAAAAAGTCCCAGCATCTTAATGTGTTGGTGGGACAGGGGAGAAACAAATGGTTAAGACACACGACGGCGATCACGCATGTGGGGGGGAAGGAGTTTGGGGTTCAAAGTGGTTTAACTAAGAACTACATTCACTAAAAGATAATGGCTAAACTAGTGGGAAGGGAAAAAGAATTCAGGAACAAGAGAAATTATCTTCTTAAAGAATCACAAGCAAACGAAGATTGCCTGTTCGTCTCAAATTGGGGGTCGAAAACGGTCCTCAGGGGGGGAAATTATTTGGGTAAGTACTGCAAACGTATGGGAGGTGGATTTAGAATCTGGGGGGGAAGGGGGAAGCTGAAAAAACTTGAACAAAAGAATAAAAGGTCCCTGTATTAACTCTTGTTAAAACTTTCAGCAAAAGAGAAATTTGTGGTTAAAAATCTCAGAAGAGGACAGTATTTGGACCAGGAAATCACAGGTATAAAGGAGGGTCCATGAGAGGGGGCAAAAGGGGGGGGGAAGGGGGGAATGTTCAAAATCATTGCAGGGGGCACTCTGGCAGGAGGGAGGTAAAAGGGAGGAAAATAATAAGAAATAGGCTTTAAAACTTTTCTATGATCGCACAAAAATACTTATAGAGAATTATCGTAAAAAAATTCGAAAGGCCGAATCACGAAAGACTTGCATTGAACATCAAATTGAAGGGTTTTGTAAAACTCTTGGCAAAGGAGAAGAAAGGTCAGCACAATCAGCCAAGGGGGGGAAGAAGGGGTTGTTATGTTCATTTTGGGGGAAAAGAGTTAAAAACACGGTTCATTCAAGTGGAGAGAGGAGAATAAAGGGAGGCACTCTATTGAGGCGATGGATGAGGGAAAGAGCTCATCCTTGACCCGCAATGATTGTCAACTGGGGGAGAAGAGGGGGGGCAAAGAGTGGAGTGCTTGGGGGGGGGTTAACAGGATGATTGAGTGAAACATCAGAGTACGATTTCTAGACGCAATTAAAAGAGAAGAGCGAACTGTAAGATTATTAGGAAGAGTACCAATCTTGGAGTGTCAAAAGTTTGAAGGGGAAATACTGAGTTTGGGGGGGGGGGGGAAACAGGAGTAATCAACTATAAAAGTTCTCGTAATAGTTGGGGTCTGACCTTGATTTCACGAGAGAAGTGTAGTGATTTAAAGAATTGAGGGGCCTTGGCTTATTGCGACCCGATGAATGGTGGAGGGGGGTCTAAGGTCCAGGGGGCACGCGGAAATTTCTTTCCTCTCTCCAAAGATTTGATACGAAAACTAGGGGGTCTTCAAGACTTACGGGGAAGGTAAATTAGACAAAGTCGCTTCAGGGTCACAATTCATAAACTCTCAAACCATAGGAGAGGAAAGAGAAGTGAAAGGGATCAGTTGGAGGACATTTATAGAAAACTGAAGGACAAAGGAGTGAGACCCAGAGCTAATAAAATAGGGGAAGGGGAAGGGCGGGGGGAGATATTAACGATACTGGAATTGCAGGGGAAACCAACGAAATCTCCAATTTAACACCTGTCATACAAGAAATAAGAATACACAGCAAAGGGAAGGAGCATCATCCACAAAAGACATTTAGACAACTAATTAATGGAACCGGCTCCTTATACTCTAGGGGTGGAAAGAAGTCTTAAAAACTAAAGGATCTTAATAATTGAAGGGTTGAATGCCTAGGTTCCTGGGTGAGAATCTCAATAATCGCAGAAGAAGCTAGGGGGAATGGAATAAAAGGAGATTTTTCTAATTGCACGAACTTCATAGGTGGGCACGAAGAAGGAGTCAATATGGAGGGGAGAAAAAAGGGAACAGACGGGAAATGGTAGTCATGAAAAGTGGGGACATGACAATCGAGCTGAATCGGATCTTTCACGATAAATGCTGAAGGGAAGGAAATTTTTGGTTTGGGATTCAGGAATAACAAAGTCTTGAATGAAACATTGGTCATACAGGCTGCAAATGAAAGAAAAGAGTAAAAAAGGAGGGGGCAAAAAAGCGAGGGATTGTGATGACTGTCTGATGTCGTAGGTGAAAGAGGGTGACAGAAAACCAATATTCTGATGTCAAGAGATAGGGAGGACCTTTACTGATTTGTGGGGAAAAAGGTAAGATGGTCAAACTCATATCCTAAGTGTTGAGGGACCTATACATTTGTTAAAAAATACAATACTATATTTAAGTTAGGGAGGAGAAGAAATTTCACAAAAAGAAGGCTTCCCATAGTTGCTCGACACATTCCAGAATTCAAAATGTGCAAAAAACAAACTTAGAATGGAAAGAAAGTGAGACTGGGATGAGAATTTGAGTAAAATTGATTGAATATATTTCACTTATTCATTTAGAAGGGGAAACTTCGGAAGGTGAGGAAGTGAAATGAGAAATTGGGTAATAAGTGCATCATGGTTAGGGGGTCCAAAGGGGCAGAAGTGTGAGAAAAAATCTCTAAGCCAAGAGAAAAAAAAGCTGATAACTTAAGGGACAAATCAAAGTCAATATGAGAAGAAAATAAAAGAAAAGAAGGGCGTTGAGGGATTTCTCTCTAAAGACTAATAGGGTTAATTTGGGAGCGATCCCCTGTAGGTAGCATTCTTGCCTGGGGAGGGAGTTACACAGAATGGAAAGGGTGGACGACAAATCCCTAGAGAAGTGATTGAGAAAACAGAGGGGTTGTCCGATTTAGGAGGGGGAAAAACTTGAAAAGGAATCGTGTTCTGATGTTGATTAATAAGGGGCTAAACCGGAGCATATTTCTTCATGTGCGGGGGAGAGAGTAAGTATGAGGGGGGGGGAGTATTTGAGAGCTGGGTACTTTTAGGAAGAAGGTCGCGAAGTTTGTCAAGACAAAAAATTAATATAAGGGGGGAGGGGGCAGGTAAGTAACAAGTGAATTAATTGCTACACAAAAATAAAGAACCAAACAACCAACTTCGGTAAATTCATCGATGGAGCAAGGGGCACTGGGGGGGGTAAGTGAAAAGGACTGCAGATCAAAGAGAACATGAACTAATATGTTATTGGCACACATGGAGATAAAAGTCGGGAGAGGGAAGGGATAGAGGAGTGAGACAAAGGGATTCTGTGACATTTGATTTGGTAAGAAGTCAAAATAGGGGAGATTGTGGCTAAAGTTGAGACAGAGAAGG
>Ga0179591_1305616_pt1 | contig 12732 bp, 17 predicted proteins | sample CZOMad2_1_08_16f_FD_182891 | JGI IMG/M metagenome (GOLD analysis project Ga0179591, IMG submission 182891) | Vadose zone soil fungal communities from Angelo Coast Range Reserve, California, USA - CZOMad2_1_08_16fungal (PacBio error correction) | ecosystem: Environmental > Terrestrial > Soil >...
GTCTGGGTAGAGGGGGGAGTCCGAAGTAAGTAGCAATCAACGAGGGGGTGCATCACTATAAAACGCGCAAAAGGTTTTATATACGGAAGGAGCTATGGGACAAAAACGTTTCCAAACGCGGAATGTGCCACGTCGTGAAAAACCAGCGAGGGGGAAAAATGTGACAACACGCAAACAAACCGGACTAGCACCAAGGGGACCAAACGGAATATTAACAGCGGCCTTGGGTCCGTCAAAAGTGGCTTTTGGCTCCGAGGGTAGGATGTGGGGGTTTAAAAAACACAGACCAGGGGGCGGTGGCGGGACCGCCGCAGATTTGTTTGGTTTTTTCCAAGCGAGGGGGGGAGGGGTCTGCAGCAGCGACCGGGGGACCTAAGGGGAACGCCCGGAAAAAAGGGGGGGGGGGGGGAAAGGGAGAAATGACAAAGGGGTCAAACTCAGGAAAAAAGAGCCGTACAAAGGCGTCAAAAAAAAGATGGGGAGCAAAAAGAAAAGAAAATGGGTTGCAACGGAGAAAGCGGTCGATCCAAGGCAGGGGGTTCGGCCTGCAAAAATCGGACGAAAGCCATTCAAGGAATGTGTCATGGGGAAAAAGAAAACGAAAGAAAGAAACCGGGAAACAGAACATGGTTGTTGGAAAAACATGGGAAAAACCCAAAAACGGGGGGAAATGGCAAGGTTTTGGGAGAATTGACGCAGACATATTGGGCAGGGGTCCCCAGCAAAACTTTGAATACCGGGGACGAAATCCACTGGGATTTCCGGGGGGTTTTTTTTTGGGGGGTGCGGGGGGGCAGGCGAAACGTTTGGCGTGGAGAACCCTGATAACTGAGAAGAGCATGTTGGCCCAGAAAAAAAAAACAATTGGACTCGGGGGTGAAAAACTGGTTTCGAAGGATGAGAGACGGTCCAAAGGAATAGAGCTTCGAGCCAGGGAAGGCTGCCAGTCCCGACGAGAACGAAGCACTTGAGTTGGGGGATGACGCCGGCTACCGCTGCTTTGCACTGCGTGGAAATACACCTAAAAAAACGACAGGTCGACATTAAAAGGGGGACAAACGCGGGCGGGGAACCTGGGGGCGGGGTTGGCTGAAGAGGCAGGGGGGGGGGCCCAGCATAGGGGGTATGAAAACGGTGTGCCCGAAAGATGATTAGGAAAGAACAAAAATCGAACGCTGAGGCGAAAGAAGTAAAGCGAAGGATTTTTTCGGCACATGGAGAAAAAGGTGGAATAAGCGTCGTTAACAGGGCGAGAGAGTGATAAGCACGGGGACGACAGGGGGGTAAAAACACCAGAAAAAAGAACTTGGACAGACCACCCCCCTAGTTGGGGGATATAGGATTGGGAATCTGGTGTCATCCTTTGAGCGAACGGGCAAATCGAAAACAAGGCGGAAGTGTCCAAGAGAAGTGCAATGGAGATCATTTGGGGTACCGAGGAGGGTGGGGGTTGGAGGGAGGCACATCAGCAGGATCGGGAAGGAGGAGAAAGCGTAGAAAAAGAAGACCAAAGTGCATTTAGGCAAAACGGGCGGGTAAACATACGGGAGACCGGGATCGAGGAACAGGAACCAAACAGCTCGAACAACTCACGAAGACCTACGAGCCGCAAGTGATAAATTCAAAAAGGCAAAGGTCACAATTTTGAAGGTGCTGGAAAAGAAAGGTTTAAAAAGGGAGAGACACTTTTGAACTGAGGTACGGTAGTGAATCAGACCAAAAAAATGGCCTGGGGGGCAACTTTTAACTGGGAAAAGAACATCTTGCCGGCTAGCAAACAGATACTACATCTTTCACCAAAAAATCACATGTTCTGACAAGGGGAAGCAGGCCAGATGCCGCAGAAGCAGCCTCCTGTGGAAAAAGTACGCTAGCGACTCAGGTAGAACAGGGGCGGGGGTCGCAACTCTGGGGGGGATTAAGACAACTCGACCGACAATTGGAAGGTGTTCACCATCCTTAGTTCCGAGAACCAAAGAAGACCTCCTGGGCCGGGGGAGTCCGGGGGTGTCTCAAAACATTGGATGGAGGTTACTTCAGTGTCATCATAACGGAATTCAACCGCGACACTGAAAAAAACGAGGGTCAAACGTAAAAAAAAACAGAATTATTGAACGATTGTTGAGACCTTTACGGAACCGTGTAGGGTGGAAAAAACGTGTCAACTTAATTCCAGGAGGAGCAAGGGGACCCTTGCCCAGACGGTCAAGGGTGGTCTTGAATGGTGGGTCCTCTTAGGGACCTCCAAGTCATCTCATAACAGGGAAAAAAACGAGACACCCACCACATGGACCCATAAGGTCCGTGCAGTCGTCTGCCGTCCTTTGCAAAATGAAGGTTCCACCGCGACGCAATTACACCGAAAAAAAAAGGGGGATGATGGTAAAGGATCGGCGAGTTTGAAGGAAACAAGGATGAGAAAAAACGGGCTTGAACCCGACCAAGAGCAAAAGCAAACGGGAAAAAAAAAAGAAGAAGAAAGTCTGTGAAGTCATGGTCGGGGGCAGGTAAAAACCCCTGGCGTTCGGTGCCTAAGGAGTGGCCGGGAGGGAGGTTGGGCTTCCAGAAAGGAGGAAAACCAAAAAAAAAAAGGATGATGAAAAGAAGAGAGAATTGCCAACCGACGGCACCAGCCCAACGGGGGGCCTCAAAAGGAAAGAGATCCAGTGCGGTAAGCCCCTAAATATTGTAAAGAGTGATGAAAGAGGAAATGCCGGAAGACGGACGGGCCGGTGGTTGAGGGAGAAGAATGTGACAAACTCTTAAAATGACTATACAAGGGGAAAATATATGGGGGCTTCAATTGGGAGGGGAAAGAAGTGGAAAAAAGGACCTAGAAATGCAAGACAAAATTGTGAGTCAAGGTTCCCAGGGGGTTGGGGGGGGCTCAGAAGGGATATCGCGCCTGGAGTGTGGAGTACCCAGAGAAAGAGGAACTGGGCGGGGGCGGGTGGAACTCCTAATACGGGGGGCTAAAGGTGCTGCTAAGAATGGAAAGCGAGAAAGCTGCAGGGACACAATCGAAAAAGTAAGGGAAAACGCCCGATCAATTGTCCCGCGGGTGGATCGGGGAAGAAAAAAAGAAACGGGAAGTGGACAGTAAAGCACCACAGAAACGTCGAAGTGTAATGGGAGAACATCACTGCGAAAAGGGTTCGAAGGGACCAAAACCGCTAATAAAACCAAGAAAACGTGTTGAAAAAGCCGCCTAGGGAAAAAGAAAAAGGCCCAGAGCGTACTGTAAAAGTAGGAAAAGGGGTCCCTGATGCAACCTGGGGGATTGGGGAAATGTTGAAAGGAAGGGGGGAATATATTCCACGGGCACCGGACGGTAAAAAACATCTAACATCATAAAACGTGGGTCGGGGACGGAGAAACGTGGGAAACCTCAGTGAACGTGAAAAAAAAACAATGAAAAACAAAATAAAATGTTAAGGGGGGGGGAAAAGGGGACCACCATGTATCTTTATGGCCGGAAAGGGGAGAGAGTAGGCCGTCAGGGCGTGTTAGAAAAGCAGGGAGTGTAGGAGGGATGAAGGCGTAGGGGTCTCCACCAACGAAGGGGGAAAGGGCTGTCTTTAGGGACAACACGAGGCAAAGCTTAAAAAGAGGCAACCAACCCGTAGGAAGGGGGGGAAGCAACTACAACGAGCGGGCAGAAAACATTTGACCTCCTTTCCAAAGGCCAACACGAAGAAAAGAAAAAACCAAACGGGAGCCAAGTCAATGACAAAACAAAGACGCACGCCATTGGAGACGCCACGAGGGAACCAAGAAGTGAGGAAACTCCATCAGAGCCAGCATCTGGGCATTCCAAGATATCGCGGGGGGATCGAGTAACGGGGCCCAAACAAAATCCTTTAAGAAAACTCGGGTCGACCGCTCCACGCGGGCAAGAATTGGACGAAACTGTGAACATCCTAAGGACAAAAGGGGGATACAGGAAAAAGGGGAAACGCACGATTCACTGAAAAAAACAGGAACAAGCTCCGCCAGCGCCGCCGCCATTCGAAAAGTAAAGGTGAGTGAAACCAGCAGAAAGGGAAAGCGCATCCAGAACAGAGGGGAAGTTACCTGTCGGATGAAGGGATCCCAAGCAAGCCTCCGCAGATAATCAAGCGCGTTTGATCCAGCAACAAAGGAACTCTAGGTAAACTGGTGGGCAATGACGGATGTGCCGAACGTAGGGACCATTTTCGACACGGACCTAAATTCGCCGCAAAGAAACAATACAGGAAACGAGTTGGGGTGGGAACCCTTATTACCACAGCAACAGCACAATGACACAAAGGGCAAGGCACCACCACAAACAGGGGCCATGGGTGGGGGAACTCGGCGTGGGGGACAAAACTTTAGGTTGAAGGGGGGAAAAGGGAACGGCGCCGTATGAGCCTGCAAAATTGGCGAAATAAGGGGGAACCAAGGGACCGGGGGTCCTGGATCGACCCTAATTAGGAAAAAGACAAACTGGGTTTTAAAGAGAGACTTGATACAAGAAAAAATGGGGTACAGTAAGGGGTGGGTCATGGGGAGGTTGAACTTTGAGATTCCCGTGGAGAGCTCATCGAGCCTGGCAACCCCGTGAGAAGAAATGAAAAGACCGACCGAGCTGGAAAAAATGAGACGGGGACGAACGGAACGAAAGCCCGGATGGTATGAACCCCAATTTCCATTTACTCACAAAAGAAAGGACGCACAATCCGAATGTGGAAAGAAAGAATAGGGGGACCTAAGAGGAGAGTTAGGGGAAAGTTCGGGGCAGGGGTGGACACCTTGTCCTCGATACGGGGCAACAAAAACAGCAGAGAAGAAAGGAAAATCGGAGCGGGCGCCCGTATAGAAAAACAGCGGCAGCGAGCCCAAAGGGGGGGGGGGCGAAAAGGGAAAGGTTCAGGATTCTCAAACGCTCACGATCTAAAAAAAAACACAGGGAGGAGAGGAAAGAGGATTCTGAAAAAAGAGAGGGTGGACGTCGACAGAAAGAGGGAAACTTATTAAACATCAGAAAAAAAGGCCTCGCCAAAGCGTTTATCATCTAACGGCGGCGGTCTCACAAAGAGTGCCTAGACCGGCCAGTTTTATATCTTAAGAGAGAACCCAATTCAACGACGCAGACCTGACAAATCGAACAGAAACGAACAAAAAGGGGGCCCAACGGAGCGGGTGGCCAACTTGGAGGGGGGAACGGTTCCAAACTTGGCTTTGGGCTACCTGGTAAAAAGGGAATTGTTGGGGGGTGACGCCCGAAGGCGGCAAGGGTGTACACTCAGCCCATTGGGGGTTAAAAAACAGCCGGGTCGTCCAACGAACCTGCATCTCTGCAGGGGGGGGAAAGCAATACGAGAAAACCACCCGCCTCCGATGGTGGACGATAATGGTTCCCACTAAATTAAAAAGCAACGTAAATCAGGTGAGAAGTTCAGAACTAAGGGGTGCTCCGCATGCTAGAAAGGGGTGGAAACAGATGAGAGAACCATGTCTAGGTGATGACTAGGAAGCAATGCGTAATGTGTCATAAATAAATCGGCCAAAACAAGTCAAAAAAACCACCACATTGAACCTACCGGTGGGTTTGAAACTGGCACCCGCATTACGGTCCCCAAGGGGAAAGTGGTGTTCAGGAACACAGGTTGGGAGCAAGTAAAAAAGGGGAAGGTCAAAAACCGCGTTCTAGGGGAGGATTGACGGCGAAACTTACGGGGGGGGGGGAACAGACACCCAGGGGGACTCACGGAAAGTGACCAGAACGCATTACAGGGACAAAGACGTTGGGGAACACGGGAGGATACCTCAGGCCATGATCAAAAGATGTAGGCGACGGTGGCGAACATTACTCACCACAAAACTCAAAAACAAAAAAAAAGAAGGCTGATGACCTTGAACTCTGAAAAAACGGTGTGAGCAGGGCACAAACGACAAACAACGAGAACTGGGAAAAATGGCAAGGGCGGGAGAGGCTTCTAGAAGGGGGGGAGGGGGGGGACAAGGAATATCGAGGACCGGGGAGGGGGGAACATCCTGGAAATCCATGGGAACCAAAAAAAACAGATGTATGCCTTGGGCAAAAGACTTGAAGAGGGAAGGCTTAGGGAGGAAGAAACGACGAGGGAGGGTGTTTGACAGGTTATCTTAGATATAAAAAACGGCGAATCCGATATGGGCAAGGCGTGAAAACTTGGGAGCAGACAGCAGCCTGTTGAGGACCGCCCAAGTGTATCCGGGGACAAATGAGCGGGGGGGGGGGGGCAAAACTTGTTGACGAAAAAAAAAAGAGCACGCTTTAAACGTCGGAGGTGCGGCAAACGCAGGGGGGCATGAAAAGCGGTTCCTACGTTATTTTTTTGGGGAGGGCGCAGCCAAGCTACCGGGCTTCTTGGCAGGTCAAAAACAGAAAGCCTCAGGAAGACCGGGCCCCGTTGTCCTGGGGCAAAAAAGTTAGGAATAATACTAAGGTTGATAGGCACTTCAAGGGGCAGACACAAAGAAGGGCGAAGTCCTACTAGCATAAAGGCAAAACGATTCCTCGGGTGTGGTGGCTAAGACTTGGAATTTAAAAATCGCACAAGAGAAAAAAACAATGTTTGAAAATTAGGGTACGTCTAAGCCCTAAAAAAGGGTCACAGTAATGGGATTGATAGGGAAAGCACGCAAGGGCAAGATGAGACCGGTAACTCATCGTGGGAATTAACAAGCTGCCCAATCTTCTGGAAAGAAGCAGAACATAAGAAAAAAAGACTTGGGGCAAGGGAAAAGGGACGCTAGGAACAGACAAACAATCAGGGGCGGCGGTGGTTCATACAAAACGTAGTTTGGTTATTAAAAGCCAAAAAAAAGAGGAACAAAAAAGAACCTTTGGGGGGACAAACGTCCTGGATAAAAAAAGCAGGACACCCAAAAAAAACCAAAAGACCCAACCGGGACAGGGGAAAAAAAAACGGGGGGTCCGTTGTCAAGGGGGGTGTTCACCTATGCCAATTGGCTTCGGAAACCGGATCTCACGCGAAAAAAAACTTGGAGGGAAACAAAAGGGATGGAAAAAAGCCAACTTGGTCCGGAACGGGGGTGGGGACCGGGAGGGATTAAATGGGGAGCAAAAAAGGACACGTACAGCACAAGGAAATCGAAAGTCGACCATGCCGTAAAAAACCAGAACCATGGGGCTTCTCCGGCGTCCTCCCACCCACAAACAAATAACCAAAAACTGCAGGAGGGGAAAATCACCAAATAGAAAGCAAAAAAAAAAGGTGATTTCAAGGGTCGTCTAACTGGTGAAGCGGCTCAGTTGCGGACCCCAAGGGGAAAAAAACTCAAAGAAGAAAGGGGGTGTACAAAAGGGACTGGCACCAAAAGAGTTGAATTCGATAGGTAGGGTGGACGAAATTGAGGGGGCATTAGGAGAACTCCAAAAAGTAAACCAAACGATGGAGGGCAATGGGGGAGATCAAAGGCTGGGGAATCTTGAGGGGGCACCGCAATGGAGTGGTGAGGAAGGTGAGGTCGAAAGGAAATGGGCTTTCCAAGAGGAAATGTCTGAAAAACCAAAAAAGGAGGAGGGAGAGGTACCAAATGGGAAAAGGAAAGCCACTCCTTGGGACCTTCAGAAGACGGAATACAAAAGCAAGGGGAGTTAAGGTGGGAAGAGATAGGGGGAAGAAAAGATGGCGTGACGGGGATAGAGAAAGGAGGGGGGGAGGATGTAGAAGTGAGTATGCGAGGGCTAGCGTGTTGGAAAGGGGTGGTCTTGAGGGGGCGGAAGGGAGAGGGAGGAAAGGCGTGGAAAGAAGGAAGAGGGGGGAAGGCGGGGGTGTGGGGGGGGGGATAAGGAAGAGGGGAGAGTAGTTGGGGGTGAGAGGGGCAGGGGGGGGGTTGGAGGGTTGGGGGATTTGTCTGGGGAACGGGGGAGAAAGTGGGGGTGAGTTGGAAGGTGAGAGTGGGAGGGAGGAGTAGAGAGGGGGGAGAGGGGGAATTGGGGGAGGGATAAGGTGGGGGGGGGGGGATGGGGGCTGAAGGGTTGTGATGGGGGTATCGGGGGCCAATGGGAAGATCGTGGTAAGGGGTTATGTGGACGGTAGGGGGTTGATATTAGGGGTGTACATAAGGGAGTGACGTGCATAGGGTCATGGAATGGGGGGTATTTGGGAGGGTGGTAACAGACGGTGCAATATGCAAACAGGGGTGAAGAAGCAAAGGGGGGGGAAAGGTTAAGAAAGAAATGGTGGGCAATCTTGTTTGTGTACGTATAAAGAAAAGGTTGAACTAAACTTCCGGGGAAAAACACAAGACGAAAGAAAAATTTAAGGAAAAGTGGGTGCACAAGGGAATTCTTAGAAATTGGGGAAGGACGCAAAAAAAGAGAATGCACACTTGAGTTGGGGGCAGTCTGGGGGGGGGGGGGGCTCGACGAGCGTTATCTGACTGGTAAGGGGCCGAAAAGAGGAAAGCTGGGAAAACTGGGAGGGGGGGGGGACAAAAGGGGAATGGTGGCCCGAGTTAACCCGTGTGCTAAGAAGAGAGGCAAGACCGGTTAGCAATTAACGGGGTCAACAACACTAAAGTGGGCGCAACACCCAGGTTCCCAGAAAATGTTGGAGATGCAGGTGAAAACCAAGTTCAGTAAGAAATAAGAAAGAAAACCGGAGTTTGAGGAAATCAACTCAGCTACTTACGACCGCCCTAAGACACAAAGACATGTGAAAAAGACGAAACGAAAAGGATAGAAGCTTAGCCATTACTGGTTCATAAACAAGGCAAACACAAAAACAAACCTGGAAAAGGCTGATTTCGGCGGGAGGCCGTAAGATTTGGAAGAGACCCGGGGGAAAGAGTCAAAACATCTACGGCGAGAAACTGGCGGTTGGACCCCCATCATCTGACCCAAGAAGGCCGTGGTGAGGGGAAGAAACTACAGCAACACGGAAGCAAAACGGGAAACTGGAAAAAAAACGGTGAGGTCATAAGAAAAGGAACACACATGGACACACAGGGGCAGTTTGCCGTTCCATCCCCAGGAGATCGTAGGCTTACGAGGGGTGGGGAGAGACAGGAATATCAACGGATCAACGGGAAGGATGGTTCATCAAAAAAAAACAAGCGGAAACAAGGAGGATCGGGCGGAAAATATCGGTTAACGGGAACAAGGAACCCAGTATATGGAGCAAAAACCACGCCAAATCTAAGGCGGCTAACAAAGTGAGTCAGGGCAGCCAGGCGGCGGCCAAGGGAAAAAAGGAACTAAGCGGGGGACGCCAAAGGAGGGACACAATGAAACCGCAGGATACCAATAAAAAGGGGGCTGTAGACTCCAGAAGAAAAAGGGGGGAACTAAAAGACCCAACCAACAGCGGCAGGCGGAAGCGACTCGATACGCGGTAGTCGTAAAGGGGGGAAAGAGGCACACCAAAAACTGCGAGCATTCAGGCCTTCTACTACCAGAGTCCCTTTAAGAAAGTGTAAGAAAAATCTGAACAAAACGGGCAAAAATGAGGGGAAACAATAATGGAAAAAAAGGAACCTAGTACCAGGAAAACCGAACAGACCCACAGCGCGCCCGTGCATTGGGAGAAGGCGGGGTTAGTTCAGTGGGGATGCCTCAAAAGCAGAGGAGTAGGGACCTCCAGAGGTGGAAGTGTTGACGTGAGAAAGGGAAGAAAAGGAACAACCCCTCTCAAAAAAAACCAGCGATCAATTACGGACCCGCACTTGCCTCCAGGCCGACAAGGACTCCCGTATGTTAAAAGGAAAGTGCACGTCTATTGCGAGGGGGGTCAAACTCAAAAAATGGTAGGTGCAAGTGCCTGAAAAAACCGGATTAGCCGACAAAAGACCACAAGGCAGGACGCCACCGTGAGGGAAACAAAGAAAAGTGGACAAAAACCAAAAAAAGTCAAAATTCTGGGGAAAAAGGCCACAAAATTCAGGGAAACAGGAAAGCGGGGCATTGGTCAAAAACTGGGGGTGGGTCCGGGTGGAGGGGGAGCCTAAATTAAAAAAGGAACAAATGCCGACATGTCACGACGAGAAATAGCTACCGGAAAGGTCAAAAGGCCAGAAATGGAATCACCTCCACGGGTGGGAGGAGAAAAAAGGTTCAAACAGTCGAACGCAGTGTCGTTCTGGGTAAGGGGAAAGTGGGACTCTAGTAGGAGGAGAAAGCCATTGCAATCTAGTTTGGCTTTCCCCCCCGAAAATGGCAGAAAAAAAAAAAGGGGAAAAACAGGGATCAGGGAGAAACGTAAACCGCACGCAGGGAAAAGGGGTACCCCAAGTCCCAGTGTGACATCGGTCAGTCAAACAATCAGGACGGAACAGGGGTTATACCAATCCAAAGGGACACGTCTATTCGCAGGGGTTAAGATTGTGTAGGAGAGTTGGACCGGTCCGGAGGAATACTGGGGCCAAAAACAAACAGCGCTAAAAAAGGGGTGAAAAAAAGAGAAGCCTCGGGGTAGAAAACATCAAAAAAAAAAGAAGCAGGTTAAGCAGAAGGACATACGTGAGGAGAGAAGTCAAAGCCTAATCTCTAGAAACAAAAAAGAAGGGAGGAAAAAGACGAGGGGGGACGGAGCGGTTGTGAGACCGACAGACATGTACCGGGTAGGCTGACGATGAAAAGGAGACCTCGCAAAAAGAGGGGGGTTAGGGCAAAAACAACTTTAAAACGGCGGAGTTAAACATTGTGAATCGAGCCGGTGATGCAGTTTTCCCATTGGAGAAAAGGGAGTACAGCAAAAAACCAGGAAAAGGCAATCTACAGAAAACCAACGAAAAGGCACCGGAAGCAGGAGGGAAAAAGGGACGTGCAGGTTCACGTGGAAAAAAAAGGTTGGGGGGCCTTGGGGAAAAAAATGGTGGAAAGAATTGTGTTTCGACCAGACCGGGGGGCGGGACGGGAAGCCGGTTCACTGGGGGTTAGATAGTGACCCCAGGATCAAAACAAAGCGACTGTTGAAAGGCATAAGAAAAAAAACCGCCAAAAAAAAGCACTCAAAATAAGAGAAACGAAAATGGGGGGTCAAAAACAAAATCTGAAAAAGCAGGCGAGCGGTCCCCCGCCGAAACCGGGGGGGGCTTTTCGAAAGTCGAATCGGTAAAACAAATGGTGGAGGCTAAGGGGAGGGACCCAGTTCAAGGTCTTCACGGTAAAGATTTGTTAATATATAAAAAAACCGAGCAGGGAAAACGTAAAAACAAAAGAAATGAAAAAACAGAACTGAAACTGCACACGAGTTTACAGTGCAAGGGAAATGTGGGGCCAAAAAAAGTGACACGGGGAGGAATGTTGTTGGGTCACCGGGAAAGACGGGGCAACTTCAGGCTGGTTGGCGGGGGGGGGAAAAAGTTTGCAAAAGAAAGAGCGATGGGGGAAAAAAAACAACTGGAAGAAAGGGATCAGTCATGGCCCGCGGGGAACTGGAAAAGGGGGGAGGCGCTACTAAGGAGACTGCGAAGGTCAAAGGTGAGGAGGCGAAAAAGCGGGATAGATTTCAAAAGTTCCCAACAGAACCGAAAAGGAGGATGCAAAAAAACTCACCCTCTGTGGGGCGGGCATAACGCTACAAGGAACAAACGGAGGAGGGTCACAAGTAAAGGCTGGGTAGGAGTCAAACGATTTGTCGGTGTGGGGAAACAGGGAACGCCGGCCCCAAAAATCAATTAAGAGTGTGTGGCAGAAGGGGGTTGGCCCCACCCATAATGGAAAGTGAACTCAAGGGAAGGGAACCAACTTGGAGGGCGGAATTAAAGCGAGGCAGAAAATTGTGGGGGTTTTTCGAAAAGGGTGGATACGTCGGTACTCGATCGGGGATCAGGGCAGGAAAAAAAAAAAAACATTTTCCGGGCGGAGGGGGAGGCAACCATAAGAATGGGGCTACCGACCCCTAGTGGAGGTTGGGAAATTTTGTAACAGCATTTGGCGAATCTCAAAGCTCATCTCGTATGTACGGAAAGCATGAACCGATGGAGGGGCAATACACATGCCAGCTGAGGTTAGGGTTTGGAGGGACGTCACATCCTAAGCGAAAGGGGATGGCGGGGGGATGCCTAAGAGGACAATAAGAAAGACTCGCACTTTTGAATGGCGTTACAACTGGAACATACAAACAGTTGAAGAGGGGGAGACACTTTACCAGTCCGGGAAAAAATCGGGAGGTTCACAAGAAGCCCTAAGGGGGCATGTCAACAAAGCACGGGTTCAAATGGGGCTGTTTGGGGGAGAGAAAACGGGATTTCTCACAGGGCGACACCGGTTACATTAGGACTTCCCACTAAGGGCAAGCAACCCTTTCTTCCTTCTTTTCATCGAGAACGCAGGGGAAGAAAAGCTAAAAATGACCTACCAGTGCCCGCTCTGCCAAAAAAAATACTTCTTATAAGCAGTCCGCAGAAAGTATCCAAATACGAAAAAAGGGTCCCTCAACTTGGAAGGAATCTAGCAGATTCCGAAAGGAACAATGAGTGCCGGTGTTACCTCCAAACTTATTGGGTTAGTATCAGCGCGACCGGGGAGGGCACTTAATTCAACGGAACACTCTCCTGGGGCGTAAGAATGAGAAGGGGGCACAAAGGCCCTTTGGGGGGATCTACAACAAAGAAACAAGGGAAAGGAAACGGGCAAGGGGTGAACCATACTTGGGGGGGTAAGGGGGACAGAAATCGTGTTGAACGGGAAGGTTCAGGCCATGAATGGGCAGAAGAAGGACGAGGCACGAAAGAAGATTGGGGGAAAAGGACCCC
>Ga0179591_1323407_pt1 | contig 12732 bp, 14 predicted proteins | sample CZOMad2_1_08_16f_FD_182891 | JGI IMG/M metagenome (GOLD analysis project Ga0179591, IMG submission 182891) | Vadose zone soil fungal communities from Angelo Coast Range Reserve, California, USA - CZOMad2_1_08_16fungal (PacBio error correction) | ecosystem: Environmental > Terrestrial > Soil >...
GGTATGGGACGGGTTCGCCCGTAGTGCTCCAAGGTGTGGAAAGAAAGGTTTGCACGCATTGCGGGAGGAGGCTTAGAGGGAACCCTCGAGGGGAACGCCGGGATCAATCTCTTAATCGTGACGGAAAAGGACAGAAAAAAAAGGAGGGGCTAATCTTGAGCGAATGGTGCGGCTAACAATAGACGAGACGAGCTCGGCGCTTCTGCTACGTGGAGCAGGAATAATTATCGGGGGGGAAAGGAGGGGAATCTTTTTTCAAAAAAAGGGGACGAGGGGCCGGCTCCAAAATCGTTCTGTGGAAAGTCAAAAAGCTCCTTCCGGGAACAAAGGGGGTGACAGTTTCACCGACGAAATCGAGTCCGAAACGCGAAGATATCGTCTCTAGAATCTCACTGAAAAGGGAGCTGGCAACAGAGCCGAATCAAAGTGCTATCGTTCAGAAGGGGGGGGGAAAAACCGGGAAGGGGCGCTGACGTAGTAATGAGATTGGAGGGGGGGTAGAAGCAGTCTCTTAAGCAAAAAAGACGAGATACTCTGCATGGCTAGGAAGAGGGAGGGGGGGGGGCGCTGTTAAGGACAGGCCATCTACCGCCCCCAAGTAGGAAAATTTCATGAGAGAGACCAGGAGGTTATCTAACCTGGATGGCTCTCAGGAGGGTTCGGGGAAGGGAGTCCGAGAGAGCTGGAGTATGAAAGAAACTTGGGGATCTTCCAAGATCCACGAGGTCGATAAACAGATCTCAGCCGGACCGAAAAAAGGGAATAACGAAAGAGTTCCTACAGAGAGGGATCCTAAAAGGGAGGGTCTTAGGGATGAGTACAACCTCTACGACTCGAGAAAGGGAAAAGTGAGGGGGGGGGAGCAAGGCAGAAGGGCCCGCCGAAGAGTACGCTTTCGATAGGAAAGATATTAACAAAGGAGCCCTGCCTAGAGAGGACTGGGGAGGCAAGGGGGGGGGAAGGTGCCAGTTCTCCAAACACGAGAAAAGCTGGGACCGGGCTTCGAACGCCATAAGGAAAGATTTCTCAGGGATCCTCGGGTCCTGAAAAGGATGGCCATAAAGGATCAAGGTCTAGCACCAAATGTTGAAAAAACCTTAAAAGTCGCCGTAGAAAGCGCGCAGGCACCTACTGGAAAAAAAAGACGTGGGAGAGTCGATGCGAAAGCTGTTGGGGGGGGCTAGTCCGATCCCAGAAAAGAAATCTCGCAGCCGGGGGTAATTTCCTCAAGCCTTCCCTACCGGGCAGAAAGGGGAGAAGTGTATCGGGATGTCGCGGATGGGGGGAGGGGCGGGAGAAGAAGGCGGGAAGGAGGACGGGTTAGGGGCATTTGAATGGAACCCGGTTCCGGCTCAAAAGGAGGGGAAACTAGCGGAGGGCCCACAGAAAGGTTTTCCGTAAGTTCCCACAAACTACAAGAAGGGGGACGAGAAAAAAGGTGCCTAGAAGCCTGGCCGGAACAGAGAAGGGAGCGCTAAATCACTGTAAGAGAAAAAAACGGAGGGGAAAGGCAAAAATCCCTCGCGATCGGGGAGAAGGGCCGGGGTTCGGTCTGGCGCCGGGGGGGGGTAAGGTTCTTCCCTTACGGTTTCAGACTCGGAGAGGAATAGAAGGTAAAGTGAAAAGGATGAAGGGGCTCTCCGCTTGGAGAGCCGATAAGCTCCGGGGAGGTTCTAGGAGCGGGTATCTAGATCGCCGAACCTGGAAACATGAGGAAAAGACCATGGCATCTCCTACGTGACTACACCCTAGGGAAGAAAAAGATGGAGCGGGGTCACGATGGAAGGGGGGAAAGAGAAGCACTGATATGAGTCGGGCTACCGAAATTCCGGTACGTGAAAGTGAGGCGATGCTTGGAAGGAAGCCCGAGAAACCACCCGTAGTCACGAGCGATGACGGATCATCCAAAAGCAGGAGAAGCTGCACCGGGAAAGAAGATCAAAGTCAGAAGGGAGAGGGAAACTGAGAGAAGCCTTCTAGAGACTCTCTTGGGAAAAAGGGGAAAAACGATAATGGATCTCTCAGGGGCCACTCTGGCCGGGTATCACTCAGAAGTATGAAAAGAAAAAAAGATCCATAGGGGGCCTGGGGACGAGCAGTGCCGGGGAAAAACGGAGGGCGTATCCCTCTGAGAGGAGCCTCATTGTCCTCGACTATCGCTGGGAATCAGGAAAAGTCTACCCACCCGTAAGGAGATAAGCAGAAAATACGGCAGTTCCTCACGGTCACCTTAAGAAAATTCGGCGTAAAGCAACCGAATCAGGACGTGGCAGACTTTAAAGGAAGACTACAATTGAAACAACATCGACTAGTAAACGGCGCCGTTTGCGTCAGGTAAGAAGGGGACAGACTTCGTGTCTTCACGCTGATCAGCATCGAAGCGGGAGGCCTGTACATAGCCCCGCAGAAGAAAGGACGGAAGTTCATAGCAAGGGAAAACTCCTGTTCGGGTCATCCCGTCTGAAGTCACGGCCGACCGAGCATATGTCGATCGGACAAAGTTGTTTGAGGGGAAAAAAAAAGGAGAGGAAAAGGAAAAGGGCTTTCTAGGGCAAACGGGCAAAAAGAGTCACGAAGCGCTGGAAGCGTCTGGGTAAAGAAAAAAAGTTCGGCCGCCGAACACGCAAGTCGTCGACTGGTTGACTTCACAAGGTTAATGGAAGACCCGAAACCCGCGGAGGGATTACCATCTCCGCGGTCCGACGAAGATATCAAAAAAGAAATACTTTCAGTACCCTTGATTACGGAGCGGGGGGGATCACTTCGGCGTAAGTCCAGGGAGCTCGGGAACTGCAACGCCAAGAGGTCGAAACCTCCAAGCTGTCTGAGAAAAAACTGGCAAAGAGGGGAAATAACGGCGCGTCGAAAAGGGGGGGGTTAAAACACGCGTAAGTGAAGCTGCGGGCACGTAACGGGCTATCGGAGAAGAAAATATGCTTTCCCGGGGGGCATAATCGGGCAGGGGGGGAACGACCTCACGGGGAGGCGCGATCGAGCACTTCCACGCCCCCAGCGTTAAAAAAAAAAACCCAAAAACCCACAGAGCAAGTGCGCCGAGCGTCATACCAGTACATCTGAAGAGAGAATTCTATCTGGGGGCGGGCAACTTGGAAATGGACATAAAAGGGGATCGGTTCGAGTGTGTCAATTTCTACGCAAAAGCCGGTGAAGGAGGAAGGGAAACCGCTGGCGGGGGTAAGTCGTTCGGGCTTCACTCTGCAGGAAAGCGGAGATTCGGCTAAAAGAGAATGAGGGGCCACCACCGTTCGTGAGACCTCGAGGAAGGGGCGGACTACCTGAATGGAAAGACCTCAAACACGTCCAGGTTACGTCGCATCTGGAGATGGTCTGGGAGGAAAAGGAGAAAAAGAGAAAAAAAGACGCCGAGGGCGCCGCCGCCTAAGATAGGATTCTGGAAAAGGGTTGGAAAAAATGACGATGGTCCCCACCGTCTTCTCTGAAAGAACCGTGGGAAGGGGGGGAGTTTAGCCTGTATACGGGCTTCGTCTCACGGTGACAGAGGACTGGAGGGGAAGGCGAAAACTATCAGTAGCGTCCTAGGGGACTTAGGGGGATGGCGAGGGAAACGCGTGGACCACGGCTTTCTTCGAAGGCGGCCATGGACGGTTAGGGAAAGGACAAGAAGGGAGTCGTCTCAGGGGGGGGTTTTTTTGACCCCGGAAAAACTGTAACCCTTCTCGGCACTCCTTCTCCCGTGAGCAGAAAAACCGAGTGAACGTAGATGTGCGATGCGCCGCCATTTGACTCTCCCAGGCTGCAAAGAAAAAAAAAAGGGGAGCATCGGAGCGACTGCCGTGGGAATCATGGGGGGAAAGGTCTGAAACGGGGGGGGATCGCACTCTAGGGTAGACTCGTACATAACGAGCAAATCCGCAATCGTGCTGGAAGTGTGCTCAAAGAGAGTGCCCTAACCGCTACCACCTAGGAAGGGAGCTGAGCGGTCCGAATGGTTAAGGGTCTTAAGTCGGTGAGGGAGGAGGCATGAACAGAAGGAAAAGCGCCGGCGATCTAGGAAACAACTCTTAAACATGATACCTCAAACAAGGGGGGAGGGGTGAAAAGGGATTATATCAAATGAAGCGTGGTGAGATCTGGGAAAATCAAAAAAAAAGGCATAGGTATACTTCTGGCGATTCGCGACCACGCAAACGAGCCAACCCTTAGGGGGGGGGGGGGTCCGCCTCTTCTACTGAATGAGGGGTCTCAATTTCTTCCTCAGCGGGCAAGTCAAACGAGAAAAAAAATGACAGGATTTTGAAACGCGGCACCTTAAAGGAAGGCGGACTCAGGCGCTCCGGTATCATCGCTTCACTAAAGAAGACACCAAAAGAAAAGCGATGCGCTTGGCCAGAGACTGAAGGGGGGGGGAAGGACGAATGGGAGCTCCTCGATCTCCGAGACGCGAGGCGGAAACTGCGCTGCCACGGCGGGGGGAAAAGGGTGAGAAAACATTTGTTCGAGGCAACCTGCGACGACGACAACCTGGATCGGTGGTGCTAACCACACAATGGTTAAGGAAAAAGAACAGGGTTCACCGTACCCCGATGAAACATCGCCTACGGCGAGAACAAAAAAAGCTAGAAGAAAGGCCTTCCGCTGAAAGGCGCCCTTGAACGGAAGCAGGGCGAAGGGTCCCGCGTAGAACCAAAACTGTGGCACTTAGAAGGAACGGGCTGAAGAGAGTTAGGAGAAGCCGAGCTCGCGCATGTCTTCGTGAAGCGCAAACTAGCATCAACCGAGAAGACAGGCGCTTCGCAGAGAAGGGCTCTGGGAGGGCCGAAAGAAAAGGGTCAGGAACGTGCCAAAGGAAAAGACAATCTCTCTGCTACCTCTACGAAGTCCCGCCATTGTACCGAGATCATTGAAACGCGATCGCCGCGGGGGAAAACACAGCGGAAACGAAAGCGCCCAAAGCGGAGGAGCCAAGGACAGCCTGATCGCAGCTAGTTAAGAGAAGAAACCGCGTGGAGGGCATCTTCTTTAACTCCGGAAAAAAAGGAGGCCTTAAGAATATCTGACAAACACTCGAACGACTCGAAAGGGAACCGCAGCGTAGGGGTCAAAAAAACGCATGACGAAGACAACAACCCACACACGAAGTACCCGATGTCGAGGCGGACGAGAGCTCTGAGCCCGCGAGACGCAACTTGGGAGAAGTAGGGAATGGCAGTGGAGCCGAACTTCAGCGCCTGGAATGTGGAATTACAGTTTAAAAAAAGGGGGAACGAGATACCGCCGGAAATCCAGTTAGTTTTGAGAAAGATCAATTACGGGGAAAACGGAAGTGGGGGACCGATGAGCCTATGGCTCGTCACGAGTTTTAACAAAACTGCCTGTACACGTGGAAATATGAAAGAAGGACAAATAATCCTACTATAGGATGTCGCCCTGGACGACTGTCTTGGGGGGGGGGTCATGCAGGAGAAAAAGCCCGGTACAAGAAACTGGGTCCGGGATTCCTCACTTCGCGTACAGAAAAGGTAGGAGAAATGGTAATCGTCGGCGTGTGAAAGAGCAAGACTGTGTCCTCGAAGAAGAGTCTAGTAATGGAGTGCCAGGTTAAGAACAGGAAGGAACAATCGCGAGAGCAGGTGAAAGGGGGGAAGGGACAATGGAAGATGTCCACTGGAAACCGCCAAGCCGTCCGTCCCGCCCTGAAGAGAGAAAGTGCCTTCCTATAAGATTTCTCGAATATCAAAAGGGGAAGGAAAAAAAAATCGGAGTAAATCCTCTCGCTCGACGCGAGGTAAAAAATCTCTAGGAATCCGGAAAAAAAGACTGCCTTTCATACGGGCAGGGAAGGTGACTCTGCTATTAGCCTCCTGCGCGAAGGGGGGAATCAGAGGTGGCAATCCTTTTGATTATCGCGATGAGAGTGGTACTACACTCTGTATCGTAGAACCTACGGAAAGGGAAACAAGAGACTTCACTGCGCCTTCACCGTCGAAAAATAGGGGTAACTGGGTACGTCTTTAGTCTGCCACTTGAAAGGAAAAAGTAATCCATCGTGTTGCCGGACAAGCTTAAGGATGAGAATGGTGTGCTTCAAACGGTTGCTGGTCTAAAAAAAGGGGGAAATAGGGGTAAGCTTCCCCAGAAGACGGGGGGCCAGGGAGATGGAAGAGGAAAGGTCCGCCTTCCGACAAAGGTCTAGACGGGGACACCGGGCACCACCGTCAGAGACGGGCCCAGGCCTAATTGTTCTCATCAACAAAAAAAACGGGAAAAAAAGTAGAGGGGGGAAAGGATATAAAATGACATGGCCCGTCGCGATCTGAGAGGGGGTGTGTCGGGAAAATCGGGGAGGGCGCAGAATGGAAAAGCCGAGCTGACTGGGTTCGTAACTTAAAGAGGATCCAATGGACCTAAATCGTGGTACTCGGTTGTTTCGAGCATTCGACGAATACATCACGTTCAAAGAGGGCAACGAAAGGGGGGGGATAGGGCGGAAAGAAGCAAGTGACCGCTTAAAAAAAGGATCCCTTTGGGGAAAAGAAAGGGAAAAGGAGCGCCGTTAGAAGTCGGGGGAAGTCTGAGGGGAGAAGAAAAATAGGAGAGGCGAGGAGGCAGAAGAATAAAAAGGGAGGGAAAAAGATATCATCCTGCACGGGGAGGCGGTAACTCGATCCAAACTCCGTCCGCGTGAAAGAAACGTGGAGTAGGGACAAGAGCATATTCTGTACACGCAGGAGGGGAGGAGAGGTTAGAAGCTTTTGGGAGGACAGGCTCGTCTGGAGGAAGTGGAAAAGGCGATAGAAAAGTCAGGCGCGGTACATAGGTGGACAGCGTCGACACACATTCTTCGTGAGAAGGGAACCGCACGAGGTATGGGGGTGGCGCCTTAACTGTTTCCAGTCACCTGGAGAACGAAAGGGGAGGGAAAGGAAAGAAGGAAAGCAGACCTCTCCTCCTGAAGATCCCAACTCGAGCTCGAAAATGAGATGGGATGGGCGGGGGAAAAGCGGTCGTATGTCCCTGGCAGCTTTATCGCCTCGGCAACAAAAAAAGAAAAATAAAAGGAGGACGGAAGTCGTGCACTTGCCTTTCTACTCTCTGGTAAGGTTTGAATCACATGGTGAAGGGGGGTGAACTTTTCTCTCTATTCCTGGCTTGCGAAAAGTCTTCGGTAAGCGCGGCTGGGGGAGGGCAAACAAGAAGAGAAAAAAGGGCGTAAAAACGCACGAATTCCAAGACAATGTAACCCAGTTTTCGCCTCTCGATTCAAGCCGACAGATGGAGGAAGAGGTCCTCCGTCGGATTCTTATCTCTGGGCAAGATGTACTGGCGAAGGGGGGCTACAAAAGAAAAAAGGGGAGAGTCGGTTTGTGTCATCAATCTACTCGCCGGGGAAGGGATTAGAAAAAGACTCTTGAGCACGCAGGGGGAAGTCAGTCTTCGGCGAGAGGTACTCATTGCGGGGGCCGGGAGAAAAGGGAAGAGGAGGATCCAGGTGAACGCAGGTAAACAAGTCTTTCCGACATCGCTATACTATGTCGGATACCTAGAAAGAAAAGGAATACTAAGGACAGGGGGGTAAAAAAAGATATAGGGGGGGGGACTGCACGGGCCAGATTTATAGGAAAAGGAAAGCCGAAGGGCTCGTCGGAAGCCTGTCTTAAGGAGGATGCTTGTCTCCTTCAGGGGGTCATACTCAAGAAGGAGGGTGATGTAAACTACTCTTCTCATTCCTCGCAGAGCCTTGACTCTGAGAACCAGGAAAAGGCCCGTAATAAAAAGGGCAAAAAGGACTGGGAGCTGGAGGAAATTCTCGAGAACTACGTGCCCGGCGTCTTAAAAAGAAGAAGGTTTTCGTAGAGGAGGGGGGAACAGCGGTTCAAGGGGGGGGGAGGGTGTCGTCGAAGGACAGGTTCGGAAGAAGCGCGAGAGGGTCAGGCGCAAAAAGTTGGGGACCTTCGGGACCAACATGTATTCTCAAACCCGAAAAAAGAGAAGCTTCAGAGAAACGGAGCATCCGCGGCTATATCGGGACGAGGAGGGCTCACAAAGAGCTCCCATTCGGCTCATTCCCAGATCCTTGCAAAGGCGCAATAAGGAAACGTCTCGGTTCGCGGTTTACGGGAGGTTTCACGCTCGTCCTCTTTACCTCACTTTTTTTTCTTTGAAGAGCCTGAGCCGGGAGGGCACGGGAAGAAAAAGGGGAGTGGGGAAAAAAACACAAGGGGTGGTTCTTCTTTCCGATACGCCACGGCGCGTCGAAAGAAACGAACGAAAAAATCCGTCCTCGATCAATGCTTTGAAGAGGGATCTCGGGACGGAAGAAAGAGAGAAAAAAAGTCTCTGTACAAGCCGACTTGTTCGGGCAGCGATTCGTGGGGGAAGTAACGCCGCAAAATTACTTCCCGCGGGCATAGGGGGGGGGGGCGAGAGACGGACCCACGGAAGGCATCGAAACAAGTAGGGGGAGGAATTAAAAGAAAGAGATCACGTCTTGAAAGTAGAAGCCCGGGAGTACTTCTTGGTCATGCTCAATACAAAAAGGGAATACAGACGAAAATTCTGAGCGGAAACGATCTCTAAGAGCACGACCTGGGGGGGAGGGGGGCGGTCCGGTCCCGCACGGCATCTGACTTGATTTTCGGGGCGGTATGGGATAAGGGGGAAGGGGGTCTCAAAAAGGGGCTCTCCTGGGGTGGATCAAGTACTGAAATCAGAAAAGACGAGGGAAGGAATTGAAGAAGAGAGGGAGAGCGGCAGGGTGGAGAGTCTTACTGTCGAGCTCCAAAAACGACGACGAGAGACGATCATCGGAGACTCGTGGGGGACACGGGTTTAGCCAGGAGTAGCGGGGGGAAGGCTACGGGTGAGTTGGAGAGAAAAAAAAGACGGAATGAAAAGAAAAGAGGTCGGGTAGAAAAAAGGAACAACCAGGCGGAAGTCAGCCCAGGAAGGGGGGGGGGGCGGAGTTTCACGACCCCCGAGAGAAACAATCGCCGACGTCAGATGAAAGTTAAAAAAGCAAGAGAGGATGGGAGAAAGGGAAGCTTCTTCAAAGAAGGGCGAGCTGGACCGCCGAGCCACCCGAACGTGCTCGGCGCCAGAGGAAAAGAGGGTGAAGGATAACATCGCCGTCATTCGTCTTATCAGCAAAGCCTGAGATCACGGAAAAAAGGGGGAAGCTCCGGAGGAAAGGGAATTTGTCGCATCTTCCGATACCGTCTGCCCCGTGCTCGCATCTCTCTGAGAAAGCGACCTGGACGAGAGGGCTGTCGGGGGCCAGAAAGGACGCTGCTTTCGGCTTCCGAAGTGGAAAACAGAGGAAAAAGGAAACTCGGACGGGGAAAAGCCAGGAAGGATCGCGCCGATTTGGCCGGGGGGGGCCAACCAGGAGGGAAAGAAGCTGCTTGGAATGAGGAAAGGAGTAAAAGATTCTGACACCCTAGTACTCCGATCCCTTTAACTGGGGCTCTGTAGCTGCATCCAAGGAGAAGGAAATGGCCGCTCGACCTCTTTTGTAAGCTACTTAAGGGGAAAAAAAAGGAGATCATCACTTAGGCGGGTAGGGGTGCTTGGGGACAAGGGGGAGGATCCTAACTTGGAAGGGGGAGGACTGGCTGATTGGAACGGAAATCCGAAGGGAGGGGAAAGAAGGAAAAAAGCCGGAGGTAGTGTCGATACGGCCGGGGGGATGGGGAAGATCGCTCTGCCCGAGGTTGGGGGAAAACGAACGGAGAAAAGATAATAGGTGCCCTCCGGCCACCGCCGACTAGTCTACAGAGAAGGGAGGGTTGTTCAGGCAAAGAATCCCCGGACATCTCGCCCACGGGGAAGAAAAAGAATAAGAGAGAAAGAGGATCGGCGGGCGGCTCAGTCAGGGAGAGGGTAAGAAGCCTCGTGCGCTTCGCTGGTGTCTTGCTAAGGGGTATGAGGGAAGGGAACCAGCGACATCTTGGATTTCGGGAGAGGGGAAGATGTGTGAAAGGTCCACCGCCGACGCCCAGTGGGGAAGATATCCAGTGCGAAAAAGCATCAGTTATCACAGACAAGGGGGAAAAAACTTGACTTCACGCCCTCGCTCTAAAAGGGCCCCACAGACTGAACTGTCCCGACGCAGTTAGGGAAAGAAACGAAAACCAAAAAGGGCGCAGCCTGCGGGCCCGGGATGATCGAGGGCCGCCAGAAGGTCGGGGTCCGCTGAGAAGACGATGAGTGCGATCAGCGGGAGCTAAGAAATCAAGGGACCAGTCGAAAACAAGAAAAGTGCAAAGCCCGTGACCGTCTCGCGAGCAATGCGAGTGGGAAAGGGGAGAAAAGAAAGGCGGTCAACATGCCACGTGACGCAATTTAGCCCCGCTAGGGAAACCCAGGGGGGATACTGAAGGTCGGAGGCTCGTCTGTACGCGGAGGAAAGGGTCCAGCCAAGGGGGAATTCAAGAGCCGCGAAGAGAAAAACGAAAAAGAGTGACTCCATTTCAGTAGATCAGTCTACACTTATGGGACTCTTCCGAGCTGAGAGGGAAACCAACCCATAGATCTCGTCGAACGGGCCACTGTATGGGAAGACCCAAAAGAAAAGAAAGAAGAAATAAGGGCATTTGGCCCGTCGACTAGAGAGAGCGTGGCGGGACACCACTCGTCAGGAGGGGGTTTGAAACAGGAAAAAGGGGGATGGGGGTCACTGCCGTTGTCGGGGGAATTGCACATTGGAGGAGAGAGGACGGTCGAACATCAACAGTCTACTATACAGCGATCCGAAAAGTGCACGGTACGAATTCGTAGGAAACCTACTCCGGGGGGGTTAAGTTTCGGGTGAAGAAGGAAAAAAATCCCTCTCCAGGTCAAAGAACTTAAAGATCACTTTAAGGACTCTGTTCGGGGAGGTTTAGAGTAGAGTATCGGGCTACCCGAAATCAGAATCATCATGTGCTAGGACAGAGAATCCGACGAAAAGGAGCCTTAGATAAAACCGTCTTCGCATGGAAAAAGATTCAACTTTGGGAAAAGCATACCTTCTATCACTCCGTAAAGTTAAAAAGAATCGATGAAATCTCCTGCGAGCTCTGATGAAGGAGATTTTGAGAGGGAGCTGAGGCTCTAAGGGGGTTTCACGGCACTTCGACATCAGGAGAGGGACCGGGTATAGGGGAGATTCTGCCCCAGAGTCGTCAAGCCATAGCGAAGGGAACTCAAGGGGGTAACGTACCTGGCACGAACCCCAAACCGCGCATGAAAAAAAGAGGATCTACGCACATCTCAAAAACTCGAAGAGTAAGAGGTCGCCTCCTGGGGGTAGCTTCTGAATCCCCCTTCGTTCGGAGAAAGATGTCCAACCAAAAAGAAACTCTGGGGTCGTGGGGGGGGAGCCACCAACATACATATAATACCTCCTCATCAGGTCCGTGTAGGGACTAGCAGAGAAAAAAGGTCGAGAGGACGGAAGGTTGGAACACTCTGGGGCTACGAGGGCACGCGCTCATCCATGCGGGAAAGGAACCATGGGGCGAGAACATAGTCGAGGAAGAGGGCAGGGGGGGGGGCGACAGACTGCAAATAGTGTCGGCCCGTCTCAGCCAGAGTGGTAAGTTGGAAAGGAAGCACGCAAAAAAGAAACGAATACAAAAGTTTGGCTTTCGTTCAGTCTCGGCACTTGCCCTCTCTATTCTCTTTCTCTGCGTATTTTCATCGGGGGGCGCCGAAAAGGAAAAAGAATAAAGTACAAATCGACAGGAGAAAGAGAATGCGAGCGGGGAATCGTTACGGGAGAATACAGACAAGAAAAAAAGGGAGAAGGGGGGACAGAGGAGAAACGCCTCCTTTCCCCGTTATGACAAAAATCCAGGAGGAAGGAACACAGTAGGAGTAGGGCTTAGCTAACTCATTGAGTATCATGGAGGAGAATCGAAGAAAGCAGGGGGGAACCAGCCGACCCTCATCGAGACGATGTCGGACTACCGGAGTAAATACCTCGACAGAGAGGAACGTCCATTCGTAGAGATGGGGAAGCCTGCACTTGTCCGACTGGAGATGAACCACTCTACTAGTCATAGGCCAATCTGAAAAAAAAGGGCCTCGACGGAGGAGTTCTTCTCAAAGGCTGGGGAGACCGGGAGAGAGGGAAAGATCAAGAATCTTTCTTTCCTCTGCTGAAGAGAAGTTCAAAGGGGGGGAGAGACACTCTCCTAAAGTACGGTGACGTACCTCACGGTCCACTCAAGGAGCGGAGCATAAACGAGACGTGAAAGAAATCGGAGGGGGGAGAAAAAAAAAAAAAAAAATAAGAGGAGGGGGAACCTGTGCCGGCTGTCTGCGAAGGAAAGGTGGTGCGACAGGGTGCAAGGGAAAGAGAGTCTCAACGCTTGCGCGGCTACCTCTACGAAAAAGAAGAGCACACCCCTTAAAGCCTCTGCGGAAGGGACTTCTCCAAACAGGTGGGGGGGGTCAGCCAGGCAAGCGAAAGACGTCGATCTCCGAGAGAGGGCCTTCCGAAGAGTGCTCTAAAAAGGAGGGAGGTGCAAAAATAGGAAGTGATTTGGAAGACTGATCAACAGCACGGAGAGGGGTCAGGACTCACAACGTCGCCAGAAAAAAAGAATCAATCCAAGTGGGGGGAAAGAATAAGAGAGAGGAAGGGAAGGGGCTACCGAATCTTAAGTCTAGGAGAGCTGACTAGACATGGGGTTGTTCTCTGGAACGGTTATGGAGCTCAAGAGAAAAAAGAAAGCGGTCCGAGGGAGAGGGGAGGGAAGGCAAAAA
>Ga0179591_1272695_pt1 | contig 12731 bp, 8 predicted proteins | sample CZOMad2_1_08_16f_FD_182891 | JGI IMG/M metagenome (GOLD analysis project Ga0179591, IMG submission 182891) | Vadose zone soil fungal communities from Angelo Coast Range Reserve, California, USA - CZOMad2_1_08_16fungal (PacBio error correction) | ecosystem: Environmental > Terrestrial > Soil >...
AGATTCAGTTCCTCCCGGTCACAAACAAAAACTAGATAGGTCGACGATGATGTCTGTGGACCAGGGCGCGGCGGGAGCCGCAGGAAGCACTAACCTCCATAAAATACAGGGGGGATAAGAGAACAACAAACACGAGGAATATAAAAAGAAAAAGAAAATCTTGATGGAGGTTCGAAGGGTAAGAAGACGTCACCAAACGGAGCGTATGGGAATAAACTAACCGCCACGAAGTGATGAGTCGGGAAAGGGGGGGGAAGGGGGATAGGAAAAATACTTCGCCTTAGAAGAGATCAAGGCGCGAAAGTAAAATATCAAGAAAGGCATACGGGGGCAGATACGCGACTGACGTAACAGTCTAAGAGGGGTAGTATTATCCCGACTACAAAATGGAAGCAACGATACGGGACTGGCATGCACTTTGTCCAACTCAACGGGTTCGAAAAACCAGGCCTCTTTTTAGCAAAACCTAGTCAAGAGCTGCAATGAACGGGGAAAAACTGTAGACGAAAAAGACGCGGACCAACCCGCGACCTGAAGAGAAAAAAGGTGGGGGGAATCCAGGTTCTTAACGTTCCGCGACAGCCTGAAAGGAACTCAGGCCGGGAAAAAAAGTTCACGGTTTCCAACCAGGTCCGGGCAAAGGGAAAAAAAAAAAGTGAAAGTACCTAAGGCTGCGAGGTCAAAAGGGTACGTGTGCTCTAAGAGAATGAATTTCGCAGTACCGGGGTGGAACTAAAGGGGAAAAGTAAGAAATTCAATGAGTTAGATACTTGGAATACTCGTACACGGGAAAGAAGCTAAGGAAAAACCGATCCTTTTCCACGCATGGAGAACAGTACTACGTGTAATCATAGAAAGAGTCGGGAACGGGATGGGGAGTGAATTTAGGGGAGGGGGGGGGTCGGGAGAGAGCCAAACGCGCTGTGACATATTGTTGCCAAAGATGAATCAAAAGAAAATAGTACTGTCTAAAGCATGACGGGTCTATAGGGAAGGTGGGATGCTGAGGGAGGGGGATATCGTGTCTGCGAAAGAGAAGGAGGAAAAGTGCTACTCGTATCGTAAAAAAGGTAGGATCTTCGTAGAACCTACAGAAGGGAGAGGGAGGTGGAAGAGGTTAAAAAACAATGAAAGCCAAAGAGGGGGGGGAAAGGCCTACGATCGAAAGAGCACAGGGCGAAGGTCGTCAGAAGGACATCAGGCCTCGGTCAAATTAAATGAAGGGGGGCCCACTTTGGGAAAGACGCAAATGGCTCTACTGGTGGCGACTGACGTAAAACGGCACCAATCTTTGAAAGCAACAATGCCGGGCAAAACGAAAAAAACGTATTGAAGGCAAGAAAAGCTATTTTGCGAAGGTCAATTATTGAGGGGGCTGGGGAAAAGGCGGGGAAAGCACTTCGTCATATAGGACCGGAAGTGACCGTCCTATAACGTCTAGGGGGAGGCTGATTCTAGGAGGCATCAGACAAAGAATGGAAGAAGGGAGAAGAGAGTGACGGAAAAAGGGCCCGAGAAGGCGAACAGGCGGATAGAAGAGAGGGGAATTGGCTTCTGGTTGGCATCAGGTTCAACTTAGACGACGACCGGGTAGCGACCCGGGAAGAAGAATCCGTTCAGAAACAGCTTCTATAATTTCTTTAAGACACGCGGAACGGAGTTTGTGTGTCGAAAAAAACTTCAAACCAGCTGGGAACGGGGAAAAACCCACGGAAGACAAGCTCGTGCAGGTCTCCAAAAAGGGGAGTAAAGGAACATTCGTGGGGTTCAACTTTAGAAAAAAAATACAAAAGGGGAGGGAGGGACCACTGACGGCACTGACTTAAAAAGACCAGGAACCGCAGCAGAAGACGGCGCAGGGGAAAGTCGTTTCTCGGCGCATACGTCCGACACGATACTTTTGACAAAAGAGAACAGGACCAGAAAAACGGCACATGGAACGGCAAAAACAGATCAAAAGGGAGAAATCACAATAAGGTCTTCGCCGAACAGAGACCTAAGGCCTGACGATAAAAGGAAGACTCAAAAGGTCGGGAAATCGAAAGTTCGCCGATTGAACAGGCAAACGGAAAAGTCTACGGTCTGCGCAGGTGAGAGAGGGGGGACCAGGTGGTTGTAGACTTAGCAACGGAAGCGGGAAAGTGGAGGGACTTAAGGGGGGAAAGGGAAACATCTAAAAAAAAGGAGGAATGAAGACGATGCTCGCGCTTCCGACGAACACGACCTACCGGTAAGAGCGCCGTGTTGGAGAAAAGCGACCAAAAAAGGTCATCTATTTCGGGCGCTGTGGGGTTCTCAAGCTTCACGTTGGTGTCAACGAACCGCCATAGAGAAGGCACAAAAGCTGAGAGAAGTAGCTGGAACGGCTGTGTCTGCGTGACGGGTTGGCGGATAATGGAATGTCCCGAGTGTTGACCAACGGGATTTCGTAGCCTTTCAGGGGGAAAAGTAAATGGAATTTGGGACGGCGAGTCGATGGTCCTCCGATGGACTACCGAGAACCCGGCAGGAGTCCAGAACGTTAACCTCTGTCGGTCCCGAGATCCAACCTGAACGACTGGTGAGAGGAGGGGATTAGACTAAAGAGAAGTCCCTTAAAAGCAATGAAAAACGTTGTTGGGGGGAAACCAGCTGAAGGGCGTGGGTCCAAATCCTTGAACAACCTCTTTTTCGGGGTCGACAACAGAAAAAAGAAGAAAGAAGAACGGAAGAAAGGGGGGCTACATCTTGTTCGGCGAATGACAATCTCCATTATTTGCCGTCGGTCTGTCATAGCCTCAAGGCCTGCGTAGTGCAAAACGAATCAGGAAAGGAAGACTAAAGGGAAGAAGAGGGCAAAGGGAAACCCAGCCGGGTCAGCCTATTGAGCAATTGGAAAAGACGCGGCAGACTTGGTCCCAGTTATAAAAAGTCGAGAAAAGTATGTCCCGAACACTCCCGTGGAATAGGAAGTAAAAAGAAAAGAGGATGTGCGTAAACCGGAGCGAGAGACAGCAACAAAACACCATGACCTTCGCACTCGTTAAAAGGGGGGGAGCATACTTTGGGGTAGGGGCAAAAGGTGAAGTGGGGAAACGAAATTGGGTCGGGAGTGCAGAACACTTCTAAAAAAAATCGTTTAGGAGGCAAGGAAGGGAATTGAAAGGGGAGGAGATGGATGTACGTCTGAATCCGGACCAAACCATATGTCGTGACGGGGGACTATCTCAGAAGACTTCCAAAAAGCAGTAAATGGGGATGAAAATAGGCACTATCAACTCGCCACTTTCGACAGTCCGGAGCCAGAGACGGGGAAATCAAAACGGTTTTTATAAGGACGCGTCTCAGTCATGTTAAGGCGGCGCCGACAAGACTAGAAAGAAGGAAAATCAGAGAGGAATAAGAGGGAACGCTTCATGATTGAGAAAACTCGGGTCAGAGAAAATTGGCATCAATGCCCGTAAAGTGAGATACCGCCCCAGAAAATGGGTCCTCCATCCAAGAGGGTAACCGGAACGCTTGCAGCGTCACAGAGAACTGATCGATGCCGGGGAATCCATTATAACCCTTATCTGGGGTTATTATATAAGAGGAAGGTACAAAGGGCCTGACAGGTAGGAGTCACATGGGATAACTCACTTTTATTGGGGCTCTAACCACAAGTCATGAATGATATGCAGCAACCCAAATGTTGCAAAGACTCACTGGCTAACTCATCGGAGGGGGATCATCAGGAAGGCCGCAAGCTAGAAAGAGAAAGGCAGCACTTACCTGGAAGATTACTTACTAAGGAAGAAGCAAGATCCAAATCTATACGCATCTGAGGGATTGGGGTTTGGTCAAACGTCGAGGCCCAAAGAAATACAAAAAATGAAAAGAAAAAGGGTGCAGCGCTAGTGTTGTTCGGAGCTGAACGATGAGAAAGGGGCAGGAAAGTGCATTTCACTACAAGCCTGGTAGAAGAGGGCAATCCAGTTCACGTCGTGAAAACTAAAGAGAGGGACTAAGACACCTTCCGTCGCGTCAGGGAAAAGGGGAATTCGGGGAGGGTAGGGTTTAATTTATAAGCGGAAGACGGGACGCGTTTTCAAGAATTAGAGCGTAGGAAAAAAGTATAAGATGACCGTTTCCTCCCAAAAAAGGGGAAGGAGGTGTATCTGACGATATTGAGGGGGCCCGCATTGGGGCTCGGCGGGACCAGAGACAGAAAAACCAAAGAAAAAACCATAAGATTGGGAGAAGATCACAGGAAAAAGGAGGATTAATCCAATCGGTCTTGGGAAGGGGGGGAGCTTCATTGAATGGATCCCCGAAGCGAAAAATAACTGGATAAAACATCATCGAAAAAAATCACCAGTTAGGGGACTCGGGGAGACGGAATTACGGGCGCCTGATCTCGCCGGAGAAACGCAGCGGCTCTTTACGGCGCAATTCCCAGGGGGATTCGACGCGAGAACGTAGCATGTGAGGGGAAATGAGGAGGAGTAAAAGAAGCACGTTACCTCATGGATTTGTGCAACGCTTAGGCGGGGCCTTAACTTGGTTGCCGAACGAAACGGGTCAACGTAACGCGGGGTAACTTCAAAGAAAAAAAAAGATTCAGAAAAATTGGTCCTTCAAGTCCGAAGAAGGGACAGAACGGAAAAAAAACGAGAAAAATGACAATAGTAGTTCTCAACTGATGTGGGTTTGCTGAGAAACTCCGAGTATAAAGGACGGAGAGGGTCAGTGGGAGCTGTTAAAAGGGGGGCAGAAAAACAGGTCACTTTTAACGCTGGGCTCTGATTACTGCTGAAACGAAAGAAGTTGATGAAAAGTTGGGAGCTGCACATTTCAGGAAAACAGTGGTCCTGAACCGGTAAATCTACGCTACATAAAAGGGAAGAGTAGGTTACTGCAGCAGAGCAGAGGCAAGGTGTGACCCAAAGACGTTCAACATAAAACAATCTTGAGACGCGAGGGCAATACTACCGTCGATCGGCAACAAGCGATGAACGTATTGGTGTCTGAAAGGTTGAAGGGGCGTGCAGATATCAAGGAACGGGTACAGCATGGTCCTAAAATGCTAAAAAAATAAAGCGCTGAAATCATGAAGCGCGGGGGAGTTGCGGAACGGGGAGATAGCATTCTGTCTATGACTTGTGAGGGTCAGACCTTTATGAGGCGACGTTCTATAACCGGAAATTGCTTTCGAGGAGCTAAGCCGCCTTCCGGAATGAAGGGGAAAAAAATGGAAGCCAACGGGCGGGTACGGTGTTGATTCCGACAACCTCCGCAACTCTTCATAGGTGGGCAACCTTAACATCCACGCAGGGAAAATTAACTTTCCTACTTTGTGGTAGACAAAAAAGATGGGCTCAACGGGCGATCTGAGGGAACCCTAGCCATCAGGTTTAACCACTTATGAGACGAAAACAACCTTATGGCGGTCCTTACCACAAAAGGGGAGCTTCCGAGAAGAAGGGGAATTAAATGTTGGTCTCACCTATCCGGGGAAAGTATAAGAAAGGGCTAGGAATCCAGGTTCGGGAGGGTTCCCATAGTGAAAAAGCGTAACTTACTATTTAGGAAGAACAGGTGCAGCCTGAGACCTGGCACGCAACGGGGCGGGGGAAATTTCAAGAAATCTCAATCAAGAAATCTTCGCTTTGGAAAGGAAGCTGGCTCGGGAAAAGAAAAAAAAACTAAGGAAGGGGTAACTGCGGAGAGCTCGGTACGAGACAAAAGAGACAACAGGGGGACGATCCTAGTCCGAAAGAGGCTTCATAAAGGGGAACTTAAGTGACTCGGCAATTGAGGTGGTTGGAAAGGAACACTCTACTTACCGTACGACAATTAAACCCACTCCGTAAACCTCTGTATACTCCAACCTGGAAACGTTCAGGTAACGGCACATGAGAGCTGGTATTCACCGCATCCAGAGAAAAGGAAGACCAAGGGGGGGATCAATGACATGAACAAGAGGAACTAAAAGCCTCACCTGGACCTGAGGCGCGTAGAGTTCGACATTCGAGGAAAGCCTGACCACTGACATCAGGGAAAGCAAGGCCACTATGAAACCCTTAAGGAAAAGACCAAGGGTCCCTCTTATGAAAGAGAAATCTAAACAGCAGGTCCGCCAAGAAACAAGCTACCTACTAGGAAGATAACGTGCCTCAGCTGAAAGTTGAGAGAAACCTTGGTCGCCGGATTGACAGGCCTGGGGAAGGACTCAGTTTGATACAACGAGGGGAGCAAACCAGGTTGGGGGGGGGTAAGGGGTGTTGTTTGGGTTTAGAGGGGTCTCAAAAAGAGAAAAAAAAACAGGTCACAGGGGTTTGATTTCGGGGAAAGAAAAAGCATCTCGGACATAGGAAGAGAGAGATGTCCGAACTTCAGTCCAGGAAAAACGAAAGTACCGGAGAGGAATGGAAAACATCTTACCTCCACATTGGAAAGAGAGGGCAAGAGGTAAAAACTGCGTCAACGACCAGACGGCCCTATCCGGGCAATTTCTCGTTAACCAACCAGGTTAAAAAAGAGGAAGTCACCGGGATCGCGTCAGGGAGTTTTCTGCAGGGAAACCTGAGATGAGATCGGGGGTGGAAGTCCCCTCGTTGGACGGAAAACCAGGACATCAGTGGGTTTAATATTTGCGAGAAAAGTGTCAAAATAGGGTCGGAGAGAATGCAACGAGGGCCTCCAAGCTTCTTTCATTCTAGGGGAAAGAAGAAGTGCCAAAGGGGCTCGTCGGGTCGTGGGAGAGAAAAAACACGAAATGTGAACGTTAAAAAGATGGACGCTGGAAAACCAAAAAGGTGCGTGGGTGCAGCCAACACTGGTGGTTGGGAAGTATCAAACAGGAAAAACGACCGGAACGCCGGGTGACTGAGAAGGGGAAAAAGGGGGAAGGTTTAACGTCGTAAGGAGTGGGGGGGACCAGGACTAAGGGTCCGTCGGTAGAATACGAACTTAAAAATAGAAAAAATCACGCCATGACATCGCAAAACTGGGCGAAGGAGGCCAGTCCTTTTCCGTAGGCAGGGGTAAAAAACCGTCACCGGCAGTGCAAGATTTCAGGGGGAAGAAAAAAAGGGGAATAGAAGGAGTTCGAACCGCAAAGGTTAGGATTCACCCGCCGGAAACGGGTAAGAAATCGAAGAGGGATGTGGCGTCACCGCAAAGAAAATACTCCAAAAAAAAAAAAAAAACAAAAGGGGACCTAGCAAAGGAATAGGAGAGAAGGGACGGGCTGCTGCCGAGGAAAGAAACTTTGCCGTTGATCATCGGTGGGGGGTCGGGAAAAGTCAGGACTTTAAAACGACGATGGGGCGGCCCGGTAAATATCGCCACAGTTCTAAAAAACGAGTTGGTAGCGCAGACCACAGAGTGGAATGTCATTGGACAAGGGGAACCCCAGGGGAAAAGTATGGGGAAGAAGCGCCGTACCCATCTTAAAAAAGGGGGCCGGGCTTGTCTGCACGTAGACTGTCCAACAACCCGGACCGCGTTGGAGTATTTTCTTTGAAAGGCCGACGCCACTAGGCCTTAGAAGTCTACCTCAATCTAACTGTTTGGGAGATAGGGGACTGAGTCTAAATGGGCAAGAGTTGACGCAGAAACTAAGAAGAAAACTAAAAAAAGGAAGAGAAGGCCTGGGAACGCTTCAATTGGATCCGGCTTCTCATAAGAAGAGGTTCAATGAACCAGGGAACAGCGAACTCCGAAAACTCCACAGGGAGAAAGCCAACATCGTAACCCGCCGTCTTGCAGCTCTGCTGGAAAAGGACGGGTAGTGCTCGATGCTATATCAGAGGGGAAGTTAGGGGTGTTTCTTATGGGGTACTAGTAAGAATTCAAAGGCCTGAAGTCGTATGCTCAAGGTAACATGGTACGATCAAGTTGCTCATCGGTATATGGAAATTAAAAAAAAGAAAGAGGGAAACGGGAAACTGTGCAACCCCTAATGATGCACCTCTCGTCAGTAGACGCACTGATATCAAAGACCAATCCGTGAAAAACCATACGGTGAATAGAGGCTCACTGACTCTTCCTGGGATGGTCTCTTCTACAGCAACACAAGGGAGACCTCAGGCTGGCTTAATTTAGTGAAGGGGGGGGGGTTGTCCTTCCGCGTTGAGGTATACAGTTAAGGCAAGCTGAATGGACTTTGGGGTGGGTGTGGGCAGACACCTCGGTGAAACTATGAAAATCAAAGAAAAGGAGGCAGTCCAGACAGCACTGTCTGAGATCCAGAAGGGTAGGTTCACTGCGTATTTTGTCAACTCAAGAGTGACTAAGACATGTAAAGGATGGGACGAATTGGTTTTATCGGAAGGGGGGGTTGAAAGTGGAAGAAAAAAAGTAGAAACTCCCCGCTTTTTTAAATAAGGAAAACTTAGGGGTAATGCTGAGGCCTCCCGTTCAAAAAACCGGTAGGGCCTGAGGACGATTATGTGATTACAAAGGAGTGTTCTTCTGAGGGAGAAGCAGGACCTCCAGCGACGAACACACACCTCCCGGGTCTCTCAGAAAAAACAAAGTAAAGAAGGAGAGAAGATTATCACCTTGTCAATTGGGGAAGTAAACTGCCTTCTGGCCTCCCCTACGAAACAAGGGGGTTGTAACACCCCCCCAACACCCCCCACCCAACCCGGGGGCCAACAAAAGGGTGGTGGTTTTGGTTATCCGTAAAGTGGGAGCCCAAAGAGTAACACAGCGGCGAGCGCTGCCGTATTCGAGCGAAAGAAACGAGTTCGGTGGGAAGACCGATCTCAGCCTGATCGGGCAAGGGGGGCAGAGAGGATCTGGACCGTCCAGGTCAATACAGGCTCTTAAAAGGAAAGATGCTACGGAACGTTAGGGATTAGGCATCTTCAACGGGGGGGTGAGTTCAACAGTCTCCAGGACTGTGGGAAAGAGACACAGAGATGGGTCGCCGGACGGACGGTGCGCACTTTCAATCCAATCGGGGGAGAAAACCCGGGAACACGCTTCATGGAGGAAGAATTGCCGCACTGTCCTCCGAGGAAGGGGGAAACCAAACTCGAAGAAGAACGAAGCTGCTAGCTTTTTGAGGGCGTGCTGTCGGCCGCGAAGGCTCCGGAGTCACGAAGGAGGAGGGGCCTCTTTGTCACGTTGGCCAAAGAATGTGTCTGTCTGTTGGCTACTGACCGTATCAGTCGTCGTAAGCGGCAACGGTGGGGGATCAATAACGGGGTTGTACCTACTTAAAGGAAGAAGGGAAGCAGGAAACAGTGTAGCGGATGTGACTGCCGAAGCTACGATCCTTCCAGGAAGGAAAAAAATTCACAGAACAACACCGTCATTACGAAGGGCTATACAGAGTAAGCTACGAGGGAAAAACTAAATCTGAAACGATGTGTCGGAGTAATCGGGCGTGCGATCTCATGAACGAGGAATTGGTGCAAGAAAGGCTGAACGGAGGCGTCAGAATCATTAAGTGAAAGGCAAAGGAAGAATGGGACTCTCTGCAGGGGGGCTGTCAACGAATGGGCGTCAACTCCGAACTGGCCAAAGTGGGAGAAAATCGAACGTTCCGATTGCGGGTCATATTCACCGACGCCTAGGAAAGTGCGCGGAGGGGAAGGGTGGGAAAATGAGCGTCACTGGTTTGTTAAGACACCCTTAGTTTGGCCAGTCGTAAAAAAAGGACTGACAGCCTCACATTAGCAGATTGGGAGGAGGGTCAACTGATCAGAGACTCTATTGTCAAATTGAACTAAGGAAGAGGGGGTTGGAAAACCACAATGGGCTCGACGTGGCGAGGAAATCGTACATACGCGGGGGGACGACTTCAACGACTTCGTTCCCCAAAGTATTGGAGTTTCCTGAAAAAGGAAAAGTTCGGGAGGAGCCGCTGTCAATGGTGATGAGTGTGTGGAGAGGAAAAGTCGCGGGAAGCAATAGAGGGGGATCTGACACCTTCGGCGGGGGTCCTGAATCGAAAAAAAAAAAATTCTTATTCGCCTCGAGACAGGGGGCACTGCCGCGGACTGTTAAAAGATTTGCCAGACTCGGCGGATCCAAGCCCGCGGAGAAATAGGAATGCGATTGAGGGAGTGCTGGTTGCAGTCAAAAACGCTGGCGGGGATATCGGAAGGAAGGGAAAGAAAGGAGGAAGCTTCAGCTTCCGAAGAACAGGAGGGGAGTTTAAAGACATCCACTCGGAAGTTTAAAAGGTGGCGAACGAACAAAAACCCGACGTGGGTAGTAAACAACGACCAGGCAGCTGAGGTTCTAAGGACATTGCGTGGCGTTCAAACCAAGTATTCACCGGGCCCAGAGATAGTTCAGGTCGGAAGGCCCTGGGAGGCCACGCGTCCTACCGAAGGGAGCCAACTCAGCCATCTGTTCTACATGAACGCACAATCTACAGTCCAACGCCTCGCAACAGGAAGATGACGACGGCAAAAGGGGCACGAACCCGAAAGCGGAACTTAACAAAGAAAATATAACATCCGGTCTTCGCACACAAGAAGCACCGGTCTGACGAAGAAAAGTGCCCATCGCCGAGGGAACCCGAAAACCTTGCGGAAGGATGGACAGGCAAACGGGAAGTCGTGAGGGTGTCGTTACTATTGGGAAAAAAAATGGGGGACCTGTTTGGATTTAAGCTGCAGTTCCACGTAGTGGAGAGCCGTGGATTTCGGAGCGGCGGGGAGGAGACTCACAACCACGGAGGAGAGGAAAAAATAGAGACGCGTAATAAGATACTTACCTTCAGGGGAAGGTGAAAGACAAAGGGCATCAACAGGAACTTGGGGCGGTATCAGAGCAACGACCTTCAGAAGCGTTGGAATCAAAGACAAGGGGCTCGGGGAAAAAAGAACCGGAAGTCCCTTTAAAATAAGGGGGGGGGGGGGTAGGTGGCGAAGACCGTTCGTATGCGGTAATTCCCGATGTTGCATGAAGGGACCACTGTGCCGTGACGTAACTCAATAGTTGATGAGGTGGGGAAAAAAATTGGTCGGAGGAGCGAATGTCGAGGATTCAAACCAAAAATTAGGCTTTCATGACGCTCGCAGGAGGGGCCGTCGGGATAAGAAAAAGTGGGGGGCTCGTCTTTTCTTTGGAATAAAGAGTAAAACGGCCGTTAAAAGTCACGGACGGAGCCGAAACCGCGCTGGAATGTTTTTGAAATGCCGTAACCACTGGTGGGTGAAAGTCTCTGGCACCAACCCGAAGCCGAGTTCTGTAAACTCGAAAAAAAAGCAGGTTGTTGCGCTCTACAAGGCCGCCGATGTCCGTCAAGTTGCCCATCCGCGTAAAGGATATTGAAAAAAGTTAGAGGGGTGCAAGACTAGCTCTCCGGGCCGAAAAAAAAAAAAGACAAAAACGCACGAGAAAGGTTCTTCAATTTTCAAAGTAAGAACCAAACAGGCATTGGAAAGGGGGGTGGTAGGGAATTGGCTCGAGGGGGAATGACGAGAGGGGTCCGAAAACACGCACTTGATCCTGCAGCACACGCACGCGGGGAGGAAAGAAAAAAGGATTTGAGGCACCCGACTTTGAAACCCAAAAAGGAAAATTCAAAAAACGAAGGCTTCAAAGATCATTGCGAACAAAAGTTGGTTTCTTCATTCTACCTGGAGTAGGGAAAATAAGGTTGCCTGTACGTCGGTACCGGAATAAAACAGGTCGGAAATGTGGTATCAGTGCCCGGAAAGATTGACCAGTACCACCGACAGGAGTACGTCGGGGCCTTCCTTAACTAAAAGGTTAAGGCTTTCGAGCCGAGGGGACTTCCACGACGAAAAGGTGATGACTTTGCTTTGAATATCCGCGCCAGGCCAAAAGTCTAACACTCGGAACGGGGGGGGGAGTAAAGAGAGTGGGGGCGTTGACGGCCAAGACTAGAAAGAAACCAAGGAACCAAGGATCGCACTTACGAGTCATGTTGGGCCTCCGGCGGCGAAAGAAAGGAAGGTAGGCAAGAGTCACCGGACATTGAGATGAAAAAAAAAACAAGGGCCACCTGGAAGGGAAAAAATCGGTACCTCGGGGAAACGGCTATGATGCCTTATAGATCGATACTATCCATTGACTGTAAAAGATCGGGTGTGTCAGAGGTGACAGGGGAAGTGGGGCCGGCGCTTGGGACTGCGACAGGTGACGCGACTTGAGTCAGCCCAAAGGTGGAAAAGCTGCGGAAAAGGGTACTGAAAATTGTGCAGCTAAACTTTGGAAGGAAAAAAAAAATGGACCTCATCGAACTGCGGAGAAATCAGGAAATCCCTGGACGTAGGGGTAACAGGGAAACTAAGATCTCTTCACCGCTGAAGGAAGGAGAGTAATGAAACCAATATCCTCACAGAGGGGAGGACCAGGCGAGGGTCGCTTTGTTGTTCATCATAGGGCAGGAGGCGCGTGCGGGTATGCTGCTGAAGAGGGTGGGTTGAGGCAACACGAGGTGAACGATGCACAGTGCGCAAACTAAAAAAACGACAGCCCTGTAGAGGTGCAAGCGTCAAAATCATCGAGCAGTTATTTCTTTGAATACTCCCCGGAAGAGAAAGACAGTTCCGGGAAGGAGTCATATTGGAAAAAGACTGAAGAAAATTGTATTGGATAGTGAAGGGATAACCGTAGCTGGGCAAGACTCAACGCGAGTCAGCCCAAATATTATAGTTTCCTCCCGGTCCAACGCCATACAGACGGGAAGGTCACGGGCGTTGGGGATCCAGTAATCCCCGGGAAGTAGCGGGGTCAGGACCTTCCAGCTCTAAACCTCCAATCCCCGAAGAGTTGGA
>Ga0179591_1369655_pt1 | contig 12731 bp, 17 predicted proteins | sample CZOMad2_1_08_16f_FD_182891 | JGI IMG/M metagenome (GOLD analysis project Ga0179591, IMG submission 182891) | Vadose zone soil fungal communities from Angelo Coast Range Reserve, California, USA - CZOMad2_1_08_16fungal (PacBio error correction) | ecosystem: Environmental > Terrestrial > Soil >...
GGAGCTCAGGAGTTGATTCCAACACGGTGCAGAAAGTGAACAAATTCAAAACCGGGCCAGGGGGAGACGAGGAAAAAAGGGCGGGGAGGAACCCGCGGGGAAAATTGCACCAGTTTTCGAACGAGTCGGGGGGGGGCCTGGGTTATGTTAAGAAGGGGGAAAAAAAATCATGGTTGATCTTCGCAAATGGGGGAAATATGCGACGGGAAGCTACTTTTGAACTCAAAAGCAACGGTGCTGGGGATCCGTGTTGTGTTCGTTTGGGCGGGCAGGGAGGGGTTGGGGAATGGAAGGGTGAAAGAAGGGCGTTGAAGGAAAACGGGGGGGTCGGGGAGGGATGGAGATTAAGAATGGTAGGTATTATCGAGGTAGGGAAAAGGTTCGGAAGGGATCGGATTGCCTATTCAAAAAAGGGGAAAACTGCCTTCGACGGTGGGGGGGGGAAAGGCGCAAAAAAAAGCGAAAATTACGAAAAGAGCGTGCGACCGAAGCAAACGCCGGAAAAGGACAAGAAAAAGGGTGATGCAGGGCGGAGTTGTGAGGGAAAAAAGAAGAGATAAACCGGGGGGGAGAAAGGGCGAGAAAAGCAAAACTGGGCGGGGCAAGGGGTAACGTACGGAGACAAAAACCAACCGACTCAAATCGGGAGGGGGGTGTATGCGGGGCAATGCCAAGGCGGGCGGGTCAGTAGGGGGAGTGAACAAAGCACGCTGAGAGGTGGGCGAGTCAGGGGGGGGGAGTTGGAGGAAAGGTACACATTGGAGAGAAAAACTAGGGGGAAAGGGGAGGCGTTTAAACGAGAAGTCATCTTCTGGGCGATGGTAAACGCAGGAAGGGGTATGTGGGGGAGAAAAACATACCTAACGAGGGGATACGTCTGGAATCCGTCTAAACATCCCAATTCAAACGACTTCACCCCCGAAAAGATGAAGAAAAAGGGGTCCAAGTAAGAAAAACAGCAGAAAACAACGACGAGTGGAGTTTCTCGTGGGAGGCGTAAAGGGGGACAAACTGGGTTCAGGTGAGCGAGAAAAAAAAAAGACAACTTAGGTGGCAGAAAAGGGAAGGTCTCAACTGAGTTAAAGGTAACTGAATCAACAAGGGATGGACGGGGTTACGGGGGGGGCACCGGTGGGGAAAAGGCTCTTTGTGGCATTTGGCGACAACACGGGGAGGTGCTAAAGTCGCATGGGTGGGTGGGGAAAGGAATGTTTGACTGGTCTTAAATGAAAGGTGGTGCATTGGATGCAGATCGGCGGAGGATCAAAGGGGGGTGGCTCTTAAATGTGCATTTTTCGGAAAATGTTGAGGGTTTGAGGGTAAGGAGGGGAAGGGGAGTCGCTGGCTGAATTCCTTGGATTTGTCCTGGTAAATGGGGGGGGCACGGGCCGCTGAGAGATAGAGCGTTGGAGGTGATTCTTTAGCGATTTTCATATAAACCCAGAGTGGACAGTTGGTTAACTCGACCGGAAGCGGGGGATGGAAGCTGGTCCCGAACGTGTTACGGCGGGGGGTTTTAAAATATTCACTGGGGGGTAAAGCGCTTAAATGAAAACCGGGGGGGTGGTGCATTGTAAAATTTTGGGGTTGGGGGGTCGGAGGGAAGGAGCAGTTTGGGAGCCGAAAAGACGAAGGGAGCGGGACCAACGGTGCGAAAAATTGGACTGGGGCCTGGGAAAAATTGAAGGACAAGGGAGGAAAAGGGATTTCACGCGCCGGTGGAGGGGGGGAGAGCGTAGGACATCCTTGGGTGAATGGGTTGGATCGCGGTGAAACAGGGACGAACAACCAGCGATCAAAATTTATGAGGGTGTGTGTGGGGCCAAAAAACAGGGACAGAGTCAGAACCTTGGGGAATTAATTGGGGAAGATGAAGGGTGGCCCACAAATACCGTGGAGGTCTGACAGGACTGGAGGGATAAAGCGGGACCGGGAGCAGAAAAAAGGACTTGTTTGTGGGGTTGTGGGAGGGTGCAGGTTCCTTGGCTGAGAAAAGGTATAAGGAGAATTGCAAGGGTGGAGTGGAGAAAAAACCCTCACACAAATGAGCGATTACAGAACAGCCGAGGGGGAAAAAATCAAAAGGACATAACCTTTGGTTCAGAGGTTAAAGGTAAGGTTAAATTGGAAAAATAGACGGGATAAGGTTCGGGGGAGTTTGACGCCGGACAAAGCAACAAACACCAACGGTGGCCTGGTTACAATGAATCACGACGGAACCGGAAAAAGAGGAACGGGAAAGGGGGAGGTCAAGCCTTCGCATTACGCTGGGGTAGTTTAATGTTGAAATGATAAGGGGGGGGGGGGGGGGGGAAAAATTTGCAGAAAATATGGTAGGGGGGGGAACCGATTAAAGGTGCTCAAAAAGGTTGAAAAACGAGGTTTTTTGACGGGAGAAGAATATAAAAATTATGGGGACTGTTTGGGGGGGGAAAGGAGGGGGAACGCCGGTAACCAAAAACTTGAGGAAGAAGGGAGAACACCTTAAAAAAAAAAACCAAACTCACTCAGGAGGAAAAAACATTAGGAAATGGTGTGGGGGTGGGAGAAGATGAAATTGGTAGAGGAAAGAATAGTTATCACAATGGGGCAGGGATGGAAGCTGAACAAAACGGAAAAAACAAAAACTATGGAGACAACGGGAGCAAATTGTGGTAATAGCGAATGGGGGTATTGCGCCAGGGGAAACTGGGTCCCAACGGAGGGGAGAATTTATAAGGAAATGAAAAAGATGGGGGTGAAAGTGGAGTATGAAGGGGATAAAAAAAGAAAGGGACATTCTACAGGCTGAGATTGGTGAAAACACGCCCCAGGGGATCAGGATGGGGAAGGACACAATAAAAAAAAAATTTGGAGGGGTTGACTTCAAAGATAAGAAAATGCAAGTTGCCGGTTGGCCTAGGGGAAATCGGGGGGTGTTTATGGTCAAAAAAGAGAAGGGGTGCCATCGCGGGGTCAGGGAGAATGTGAGGGTTGAGTTATTCACATGGAAAACCTTTTTGTGAAACTGGGGAGAAAGATTCTGTCGGGGGTGAAAGAATGGAGGGGGAAGGGGGTTTTGAGAGCGAACTTCGCCTGGGGTGATTCACAGGGGGTGGAGATTGTTTACAGAAAAGTTCCAAACAGTTTGTGCAAAAGCGACCGAGTTATCTGCAAAAACACAATGGCAAACAAGAATGTATAATGGAACGAAAGGGGTCGAAAATTAAACCGCAAATGGCGCAACGAGGAGGGGGGAAACGCACGATTAAGTTTTGAGAAGGGGGTCAAGGAATTGGTACGAACAAGGTGAAGGGCTAAAGAAATTCAGAAACAAAAAAAAAGTTGGGAAGGGGAAGTTTAGGGGCGGACCGCCGGAAATTGGCAGGAAAAAGAAAAAAGTGTGGTGGGTGTTTGGGACATCCTCTCTGAAAGATTGGCAAAACTGGCCGGGATTGGAAAGTAAAGTGTAAAAGAGGGGTTTCCCAACCACCCAGCCGCGGAAGGAGGTGTTTGTGGTGTTGGGGGGGGGGAGAAGAAAAAAGGGAAGACAGAGAGCGAGGTTGGGGGGGGGAACTGGGGCGCGGTGGGGCAGGGAGGGGAAAAAAAAGGTTGGCTAAGATGGTGGAGGTGAGTTATGGGGGTGACTGGTTAAAAAGGTTGTGGAGGGGCTGAATGTGGGGACTCAGGGAAGGGGACGAGAAAACTTCCATGGGTTGAAAAGTTTAAGATCAACCGCAGGTTCTTGTTAAGAAAGGAGTGTTGTGGGGGTCGGGGGGGTGGGGGGTGTGGACAGTGGCTGCAGAAACTTGACTAAAAAAAAGAGGGAGAGATTGAGAGGAGAGGACGCGAAAAGCCCCACTTCCCACAAGCAAAAACAAGCAACCACATCTCAGGGGTCACCAAGCAAATATGAATTTTGAGTTTGAAAAGTGGAGAAAGTACCTGCAAGAAAATTACCAAAGAAAGGACAGACCGGGAACCCAACCACCTGTTGTTCAAACAATTCAAATATCACATCACAACAAACAATCGGACATACCTCGCATGTGAGAAAGCCGCCCAGAGAAGAGAACTCGCACTAACAAAAACCGGGTCGCTCCGCTTGTGAAATCAATCAGGAGCAAACGAAGAACGAAGGAAAACCTACGCAACCCAGAAAGGAAACAGTCAAGAGGAGTACTCAAAGTGTATTCGGCTACCAGGTTTTGCAAACAAAAAAAAAAATGTAACAGAAAAGTTATCAAATCCAAAAAAACCCACCGAAGAAAACAGATGCCCAAAAGGGCGGCATCTCGTAGCGAACGGAAAAGTGTGGGGGGGGGGGGTTCAAATTCCTGAAGGTGTGAACAAAGGAAATCTGCTCCAATCAACGAAGGGAACCCGTCAAGAATTGAGCAAGTAAGAATGAAAACCAGTCCGCAAAAAGAGAGTCCCAACCTTCCAGAACAAAGAAAAAAAAACCAACGCAACCCTGAGGGACAGAAAAAAGATAAAATCAGAAAGAGAAGAGGAACCATCGATGGTCATAAAGAAAAAAGCCTCCAACACTAACTCTCGTAGAACAAGAAAGGAAAGATGAAAGAGCACAGAAACAGCCAGACCGCGCCTCAACCAGGATAACCCGAGTAGTCAAGCTCACCTTTCAGGCCCGCCCCATTGAAGAAAACAAAAATCCATATAAAATAATGGATCCCATTCGAGGGAGGGGGAACAGCCGCCATCCTAATCAAGGCGCAAGGGCCAGCAACAAGGGTTCACACCGGAAATACCAAAAAAAAAAGAAAAACGCCAAGAGAGCATGGAATAATGAATTCTCCGCCCGCGAAAAGTTCCAAAGGAGAATAACAAACCTCTCCTCCCCAATGACAAACTTGCTCCATAGCAGTCGAAAAAAATACTGGTAGATTTAAACGGCGGGCAAATTCGAAATCCAAAACAAAAATTGGGAAAATAACTATTGAGATGGTGACAAACTCATCACCCCATGGGGCAAAAAAAAGAACTGAAAAACAAAGGATCGCCTAGGTGGGGGTGGGGAAAAAAAAGGACTCCCTTAGGGGTTTTAGGGACCAAAAAAAAAAAGACGGTTTTTCTCAAGCAGATAAGATGACAATTCAGGAAGGACCAACCCGCAGTAAAAAAGTTCTTCAAAAGGGTATTCATTTTAATCGGGGGTGGGAAAAGGAGGATGAGGACCAGCATTAAAAAGTCAAAAGCAACTTACGACAAAGCACCCGAATCGAGCAAAACAGCGCCAGATGTTCCGGAAGACGAGTATTATAGGGGGGACAAACAAAAAAGGGGGGGACGGGGATGGGAAGGGAAAACCAGAAATTCCAGCCCGGAGGAGGGCGAAAGCTTCACCAACATCCCTTTTAACACCATAAAGGATTGAGTACAAGAGGGCTGATGATCCGCGCACCAAAGTAGGGGGGGTAGAAAACTACACCAATCGCTATCAACGAGGTATAAATACACCCGGAACGAAAAAGAGGAAACAGGGGTGCCTCAAAGGGGGACAAGAGTAAGACAAGGCTGAACGGACAGGGGGAGGAAAAAAAAATCAAACAGAGGTGTAAAAAAAAAGAAGGAATTCTGAAGCATGGACCAAAAAAGAAAAAAGGCCAGAAAACCAAAAAGAGCCCAAACAACAATGTTTCGGGGCCCAAAAACCCGGATCACAAGAAGGCGCCTCCGCAAGGCACCAAAAACGCACGACGTGTGGGAAAACGCCGGCCACCGAAGGCCTACGATCTTGCCTCCAAAAAAAAGCTGACGACCACCAAGGGGGGAAGCAAACAAGTTAAGAAAAGACGCAGGATTAGCACAATAAAATCAACAAAGGGGGTGTTTGTGTTTCAGGGAAGCACAAAAAAGAAAATAAGTAAAACCAGCACAGGACCATCCACACACCACAACCCCCCTCGCAACCCCATCCCACCCCCACCACTCCCCCAAACACCCCCCCCCCACCTAAAACTCCCTCCCCCCCCACCCCACCCTAAGACCCCCCCCCTCCCCACTCCCCGCCCCGCCCGCCCACCCGCCCCCCCGGCGCCAGCCCACCCGCCTCACGAGACACAACCCAGCTGAAGCCCAACCCCGGAAGACCCCGGCGCCCCCCTCGCCTCGACGCGACTCCCCGGTGTTAATGGAAAAAAACATGCATGCCGGGCCAGGGAGCATAGAGAACGGGAAAAGTCCTCTCACCCCAAGAAAAAAACGCCGACGGCTGACTAAATCCCAAAGTTCCCAAAAGAAAAACTCGGACTTATCAACAGGAAAAAAAAAAAACTCAATGAAACAGGAGAAATCCGCAAGCAAGAATCAAACACTGCTGTGGGAAACCAAAAAAAAAAAGCTCCTGCATCAACCGCACCCTCAGCACACGAACAAGACATCAGAGGAACACACAAGAAAAAGTGCTAAGGGGGCGAGAGGTGAGAAAAAGGATATAGACCCCAGCCAAATGCCCCTAAATCATGGATGAGAAAATTAACAGCCAGGAAAGGGAACCAAAGTGTAAAAAGTTTTCCAACAGCGGACAAAGAAAACCAAGAGCAACCTAGAACGAAACAAGTACTAAAGAGGGTCATAAAAGAAAGCCTGGGCCTTGCGAGAATTAAGGAATTAAGGAGTGCGAGAAATTTCCTATAACAAATCCGAGAACCGGTAAGTGATGTGCGGACCAAACCAAAGTCAGCTGCAATATAAAAAGCAAAACGAGAATGAGAGGCACAGCTAAAATCTTCCATTACCAGTGTGGAAAAGGAAAAAAAACGACACCTGGACCGGTGAGGAAATCCAATTCCAGTGGTCAACTGCCAGACGCGAAGAGAAGAGCAGAAACTGGATTAACTTGTTTTGGGGATCAGGGGGGGGGGGAAACGCTTAAAAACATCCCCACAGAGAAAAAGAGGGTGGAATCGGCAATTCTGCAACAGGATTATATAAAAGAGCATTTCAGAAAAAGTTGCGAAGCAGAGAAAGAAAGAGGGGGCATGGGGTCTTAAGAAGTCCATTGGAAATACGGGAATGTTAACCAAGCCGAAATCAGAACAAGGCGGCCGCATCCCACGAAAAACTTTGTCCCCACTTTGTCAAGCGAATCAGATCAGCGCACGTCAAGAAATTCGGGGGGACCCCAAACCAGGCCTCGAGGAACCGCCACCCCACTAGAAAACATGACAAACATGAAACACAAAAGCCAAAACCCGAAACTCTGACAAGAGCCATTTTTGCGGAAACGGCCGAGCGCTCCATTACTATATCAAATCGGACAACAGGGCACCAAAAGGAAAACAAAAAGAAAGCCTGGCGCCTGACCCAGTCCCCTGGGGTGGGGGACAGTCACACAAATAAAAATTCTGAGGACCGTGTCAGGAAAAGCCAAATAGAGGGGGGTCGCAAGAGGAATCGGACAAGCTAGGGACGAACAGGAAAAAAAGCTGCCCCAGCAAACAGTTTGACAGAAAGGAAGAAGGGTTGGGTGGGAATTGACAACGCAGGCAGCCATGGGGAAGAATATCCTTCGAAGAAACGGAAGCCCAAAAAAAAAAACCGGACTGGACTACAGCTGAAGAGAGCAAAAAATCCAGCAAAGAGAAGATGAAGTGAAGTTGAAAATGATCGTAAAAAGACTTAACTGCACATAGAAAAAAAAGGGTCGGATTTGCTTCGCCAGATCGAATTAAAAGGGAAGAAAAGGTTGGGACGAAAAAAGAAGGAGGTGTCTTCAAAAGGAAGACCAGACCAAAACACGTGCTATCAAGAAATAAGCCCATCGCTGCAGATCAGTGAAAGAAAAAAACGGGTCAATAGGGAAACCGCGATTGGAAGCGTCCGCTTGTCACCCTCTTAAAACGACAGCAACCCCCTTAAAAAGAACGGAAAAAAAAAAAGGGCAGAGGGTCTCCTACCAAAAAAAAGGCAGGGGGCCTTCCAAATTACCAACTCTATAAATACCAGCCAAGGATCCGCTGCCCGGAAGCTCAAAAAACGTAAAACCCTCAGGGGAAGAAGAGACGTTGGACAAATACGGGGTGTGGAGGCAAGAAAACTACACTAAAGGGACGTTTCAACTGGAAAAACAACAAATGGAAAAAGAAAAGGAAAAGAACCACATGACCGGCCTGCGGTTTAGGCAAGGAAAGCCCACTTCGGAGAAGCAGACATTTCGAAAACCAAAAGGGGCAAAACCGCTGATCTAACCAACGGGTAAAAAGGATGAAAATGCACTGCAGCCCTACTCGTGAGAAAATAGAGAGGGCGAAGATGAATGAGAAAAAAAAAAAACTGAGGAAAAGAGAAAGGGAACCAAATAGGGGGAGGGATACGACGGGGGACGTCAGGGCAATGGGGGCAAATCCGAGGGGATAGACTTGAGGAATTTGTTTTTATGAGCAAACCGGGCAGTTGAAGGGGAAAATGAGAAGCTCGAGGGGGGGGGATGATAGCAGAAACAAAAAGTAAGCAGAAGGTTTCCTTTTGAGTGGGGAGGGTCCAATGGTGCAAAAAGTGAGACGTGGTTACAGTAAACTCAAAGCTCGGGGGGGGCTTTGGTTCGCATACTAGGATTCAAAAAACGGCGCGGATTGGTGATAGAGTTAGGTGGTGGGGTAAAGGGGAAAACGCCCCGCTTACGACGGCGATGAATGCAGATGTAGATCGGTGGGGGGGAAAAGGGGGAAAAAAAAAGACCACCTTTTGGGGTTTGGGGAGATGGGAGGACAGGAAACTGGGGGGGGGGGAGTTTTACGGGCGTCAAGATGTGAAAAACGAACGATGAAATCATCCGCGATCACTATAAAGAAGAAAATTGGAAAAGAGATAAATGTGATCGAAAAAGGACAAAAAAAAAAGACGGGGGGTAAATTGTCGAGGGTGAAAAAAGAGAGGAATGATAGAAAAGCACCAAGGATGTGCCAAGGAAACAGGGACACTGTCTTAGTGCAGAAAAATAAACTGAAAAAATGATATACTGGAAGCATAACATTGGAATGGAAAGAGAAAAGAGGGTCAGCGGAGAGCTGCTGACCAGGGGGTCGGAAGTCCCATCGGGAAGCAACGAGGGGAGGGGAGTAAAGAGGGTATATGTTAGTTTAAGGGAAAGATGGATATTTATATGCCGAATGAGATACCCACTTGACAGGGAGGGGAAGGGGAAAAAATGTGGGACGAGAGAAAAACCAAGGATAAAAATCTAACTGCTGGGCAAGAAAAAAGGTGTGAATGCGATGAGAATTCCTGCTTTAATTCATCGACATAGGATGATACTAAAAAAAGGGCACTAGGAACTTTTGTGAGTGGAAGTTCAACCAAGATGGGCAAGGAGGCGAGCGGCAGGGAAAATGCGTGTGAAAAAGGGGATAGAGCCAAATGTGAACTGCCGAGACACTTGGGCAACTGGCGGCTGGAGGGAAAGTTGGGCGGGGGGGGTGTACGAGGTTTGTCAATGGGGTGGAATAATGGTTAAACTTTTGGGGGGAGGCAGATATATACTGGTTGTGGCAATAATGGTGGGTTTATTGTCTTATGGAACGGGAGGGCAAAATCGGTGGGATGGGGAAGAACGTCTATTGTTCACATAGGGATTGGGGGGCGACGGGGTAAATGTGAGACGCCTGAACGCAAATCGAGGAGAGAGGCATTTCCAGATCACTCAAGAGAAGCAAAGAGAGGGAGAAATTTTGCCAACAAAGAAAAGGAATATAAGGGTGGGAGAATGCTGCGGTCAACCAGTTGTGGGGAGCGTCACGAGTGTCGGATGGTTGGAAGCGAAGAAGAAACACACAGGGGCGGTTTGGGAAGGGAGGGGGAGGTCGCGGTGGTAAGGAAAAAAAGGGGGGAAGAATTACTCACGCTAGTCGGGTGGGAAAGGAAGAAGGGGGTGAGGGGAATGACAAGGGCAGAAGGCACTGTGACCTTACATTAAGTGTTGTGATTCAAGAGAAGTACCCTTCGGAGCTGGGGGACGTAAGCGCACTTTAAGTTTGGGGGTGCTCGCACAATCCCTACTGCCATCAAAGTCTTTTGTGGTATGTGGGAGAAACAGAGCTTCCCTGAAGGTCAATTCCATCGAAAAAAAAGCCCTTCCGGCAAGCTATGGGAGGTTAAACTTTTAGCGGGCGGCCGGGGGGGGGCTAACTGGGTTAAAAGATTTTTTCGAACAAGAGAAATGACAAAGCTGGAGTATGTTGGGGGTCAAATAATAGTGTACCGGCCCAAGAGAAAAAATTCTTGCGGGATGGGAGGTGGAGGGGGGGGAAAATGATGTTTTTTGGGGCGTAAAAAGGGGAAGAAAGCAGAGAAAAAAATCGCAATGTGTGAATGGGTGCTATATGTCTTGAGGGGGATGTTAGGGGGGGGGGAATCGACTCTATAAAAAGGAGGGGGGGTTATCTGCTTTTGAAACAGAGTCGGGTTGGAACGACTTGTCAGTGGGGAAGGAAAAAAAATCAAATAACTTTGGAGAGATTGCGAAGGCGAGTCTGGCCAGGTACCTGTGATTCTTTCTCTATGTGCAATACAGAAAAGAAGTCAGTAACTAAAAAAAACAAAAGAGGAATGGAAAGAAGAAAGGGTTCCTTTTTTGGTTTAAAGAGAAAGGGCTGAATCGCACAGCTGGGGAGGATTGTGGCATGAAAATGGGGTCATCAGGGCAATACTGATAAGTGTCTACGCCTAACCTGATCTGCACAACATTGAAGGGGCGAAATTATGAAGTTCACAAGGGAAAAAAGGGTCAAGGGGGGCGGAAATTCAAGCAGGGATGGATATCTGGGGGGAAGAGTTTGGTGGGATCTCACGGGAAACGAGCGAAACGTTATTTGGGGGCGATAAAATACTGTGAACGTGGAATTAATTTTGAAAAGATGGCAGGGGGGTGTCCAAAAGCGTGTGGAGGACAGCGAAACTAGAAAGGGGACGGGCGCAGACTAGTGGTTTGGTTTTGTGTTGTGGGGGGGTGGGGGGTATGGCCTTGGGGTCAAGGGAGAAGATTGAAAGAGGGTCTATGGATCGGGGGGGGGTGGAGTGCGTACCCCTCCACGGGCGCGGATAAGAACTGCACAATGTGGAAGCAAAAGGAAGAAGACTATGGGCACTCTTTTCAACAGGGGGGGTGAAGGCGGACGTCGAAAAGAAACGGTGGCTGTTTTGGCCGGGACGGACCTGGGCCGCCAACGTGAACGGTTGGAAAGAGGAAATTTTTCCCGGAAAGGGAAGAAGCACCAGGTGACTGGCGGAAAACTTGCTTGTACGTGATTTGGGAGGAGGGGGGATGATGTAAGAGAAAGGGGGGGGAGGCGATGGTTTGTTTTGGAACACATTAAGGGGTTTCTCCAAAGGAAAAAGAGATACCAGGGGTGTGCCGAGGGAAAGAATGGTCCGGAGGATTGAAAGTCCTTGAACAAGAGCCAATTTTTTGGGAAAAAAAACACGGATGCACACAAAGGGAGAATTTTGAATTTTTCGTACAACAAAAAAGAGCAGGCGACCAAAAAAAAATTTGGTGTAAGGGGGAAAGACAGATTAGGGTAAATGTTGAGGTAAATGAGTAGTATCTTTCATTTTCTCAGAAGGTGTTTGCAAGGAACAAAAAAAAGTGGAGAGGGGGGGAAAGCATTTGGTTTGGAGGCGTTCTTGTGGGGGATTCGAACTGGAAATCGGAGAGAAATTATAATGGATCAAAAAAAGAAAGATCTCAAAGGGGGGTCGTGATTGCCACAACGGGGAAAGAGCCTGATAAGGATGGTATGGATCGGTTCAAAATACAGCGAGGAAGTTGAAATCACTTATTTTGAAAGCCATATGTTTTCGGTTTCTAATGGGGCGGCCATGAAAACAGGGGGGAGCGTGACGAAGAGGCGTTAGTGTGTTTCAAGGTGAGTCTCATCTGGGGCGAAATAAGGTGGGGTTGTGGAAAAAAAACAATTGGTGTTCATCAAAAAAAAACAGTAATTCTGACCTTCTTTCCTGGCGGTTTGAGGGGAGGTCAAGCTCGGGAACGTTGCAGCGGCTGGGAGTATAAGACTTAAGAGGAAAATGCCTATCTGTTTCTGCGGGAGGTGGTGCAACGTTGGGATGGCCCGGGTTGGAAAATCGGCGACGCTTTTAAATAATTTGGGGTCTACCGGGGAAAGGTGACGCTTTTGTTGACCCCGCATAATCAAATTTTAGTAGAGAAAAAAGGACCTGTCAAGTGTTCTGAGGTGGTCGTAAAAAGCAGAGAAGAATGGTTTGAAGCGGGGGGAAAAAATAAGGCCAAGGGCACCGGAAAACAGACCACGGGGGAGGGGGAGATAGAATATCTGAAAATCACCCCTGAGAAGTGGGGTTTAATGTGAGTTGCGGGGGGCTGTTAAACTGTGAAGAAAACGGGAAATTGGGGGGGGTGCGCAGACCTTGTGTCTTCTTTGAACGGGTTAAAGAAGTAGGTAATCTTCACTAAAAGAATTTGGTTTCCTCTCCTTTGTTGGAGCTGGATTGAACACAATTGGCGATAAAATGGTTTTGTTTTAGAGGGTGGAACGACGTAGGAACATGAGCATGTTTTGGGTACGGGATTTTGGCGTTTATTTAGTGGGGCGCTGGGGGGAATTGGGGGGGAAAGGGCGGTGAAAATGCGGATGGGAGGTACAAGGGACAAAAATAGGCTTGGCGTACTCACTGTCAATAGCAAGGGAAGTAAAAAAGTAGCAAAAAAACTTTGGGGGGGGGGGGAAGGGGGGGGGGGTTGCAGGGGTCTG
>Ga0179591_1371830_pt1 | contig 12730 bp, 8 predicted proteins | sample CZOMad2_1_08_16f_FD_182891 | JGI IMG/M metagenome (GOLD analysis project Ga0179591, IMG submission 182891) | Vadose zone soil fungal communities from Angelo Coast Range Reserve, California, USA - CZOMad2_1_08_16fungal (PacBio error correction) | ecosystem: Environmental > Terrestrial > Soil >...
CCTCGATCAATTGCTCTCCGGAGGGAAGGGGGAGGAAGAATACATTGTTAAGTAACTAATAATCAAGAAGGGTCAATTTCGCCAGGGGAATCACCATCTTCATCGAGAACGAAAAGGTGGGGGGGCCCTGGTCAAGGATGTGTTCTCTTCAGGAAAGGGAAGAACCTTCGTAAGAGGAATTGTCTCCTTTGACGGGGGGGGTCGCGGGTCCGGGGAGGCACAACAACTGGAGGAAGAGAAGAGAGTACGCTCCGTGAACGTGGGGAACATCCCTGATGGTCTGTAAAAAATCCTTGGTCAGAAAGATAGCACCTTTAGGAGTCCCCGGAAAGGTAGGGTCTTTTTACGAAAGGAACAAACTGGAGAGAAAGAAACCATCAGAGTCAGCCCTTTATGGGCTTCCTCAAACGTAAAAGACCGTTGTCACTCTCAATAGGGGAGCTGAAGGATACTGACCCGGAAGAAGCCTATAGTTTGCGAAGAACATTTTCAGAAATGTTCAATACCAGATCCTCTATCGAGATGGCGGGAAAAACTCTTCAGTCGGGAGGGCTTAAATGAACTGAAATTACTATCGGAAAAAGAATGCCAGCAACTTGGAGCCATCTGGAAGGATGGCTATACACAGGGAAAGGTCCAACCGTTCCCTGAGGAAGGAATCCTTAACAACAAGAAACTACCAATTAATCATTGGTGCTAAAGAGGACCCTCACCCGGTATCATGAATCTCTGACTAGAACAACATCCCTCTCTGATCCAGGGTCTACCACGGCCTCAACCAAGTAGGTTTTCTAAAAATCCGTGCGCAACCCTCCTTTCCTTTCTTTCGCCGGTCCCGCTTCATAAATCCCTTTCCTTCCACCGAAGTGGAGACAAATCAACAACAAAAAAAACCCGGGCAGAGAACTTCACAAAAGAGTGTAGAGGGGGCGGGGAGGGAGCGGTCGAAATTTGGAAGGACGCAGACCGATAAAGGGCGGAAGTCCGGCCCGCGCCTTTTTTGAGAAACACGACAGAAGCAGAAGGATCCGATTATCAGAGACATGGGTGTCCACCCGCTGGGGGACAGAATCCAAAGTCCTATTCCTAAGAAAGGAGGGAAGGTGAAAAAGGGGAACTGGAGGTCTAGGAAAAAAAGGAGGAGATCCACGAGCTGGACACTAGGGGGATACGAAGCAAGCGAGGAGAGAAGCTAGCTGAGACTTCGAGTCCTAGGGGGGCGAGGAGAAGAAGGAACTCACAGTGCAAGGGCGGACCATGACGACCTTCTGAAACCGTCACTCGTTCAATAACAGGCGGAAATCGAACGGTCTTCGAATCGTCTCTGGACATCGGGGTGAAAAAAGGATGTCACGCTGATGGACGCCGTCTCGGTGAGGGGCCTCTTCCGCTGTACGCGGCTGAGGAGAAAAAAGCTTTTCAAGCCTACAAGAGAGATCTACTCCTTGTTCAGAGAAGGGACGGAACAAGGAGCGCATCTTCAAATTTATGCTAGAGAAAAAAAAAGAGTGAAGAAAAAGGAGATATTGCCTATGCGAGGAAGTGAGGACTTGGTGGTCTTGAATGCAGCCGTGAGAAGTCTCTAAACACGAACGGAGATTTAAAGGGGGAAGAGCTGGAAAGATATAGCTTCCTCAGGACCTGGTGCTTCAACAGGGGAGTAATCCGTACCCCCCCCCCCCAGCCGATGGGGGGTCGATTCCAGAAGGTCATTCTTCGAGAACCGGGATAAGAGCATTTTCTTGAAAAAGCGGGTATGGGTGGGGGATTCCTTTTCGTTTACGTCCCAGAATCAGAGCCCTGAAGGAGCGCGGGTTAGGGGGGACATAATCTCAAAATTCCTCGGAATATCAAGATCTTCTTTAGGATTCTACTAGTCTCTAGCCTGGAAACGGATTTGAAGGTACTACAAGGGGGGTCCTTTATCTGAAAGACTCTCCTGGGTTGGGGTAGAGGGTCCAAAGAGATCCAAGGAATCCTAGGAAAAAAGGAAACGGACTCTTCAGGAATGGGAAGATGAAGTGTCCCCACAGCCGCTCGTCAAAAGCAGAGGGAAGAAGGTCGGGGCTGTTGCGGGAAGCTTTTGGGAAAAGGAGTACTTTTCTGCCTCCAGCCGCGTGCAAGAGGAAAACCGTTCACCTCAAAAAGAAGGAAACGGTCCCAATCCCCCAGAAAAGATCTCCCGCTCGAAAGAGGGGGAAAGGCACTTGGGGGGGGAATTCTGTTGAGAGGGGTGGTCGAAAGAAAAGGGGTGGAGTTATGGGGATGACCGGATCGTGGGGAGGTCTCCATAAGTAAGGGAATGTGCGTCTCCAGGGAGAAATAACCGAGGATTCCGTTGTATAATGGAGGATAATCTCGGGGGGGGGGGGTTCGTCTTCGATATGAGAAGAAAAGATTTTTGAATTGGCTATATATCCATGATGCTAGTCTTTTTGTAAAGTAAAAAAAGGAGGTGATCGAATGTCCCTGGGGCGGGGGAAAAGCGTGGGGGGTGGGGCACGCTTGCTCACGCAAAGCTTGTGAGAGATTTTAGAAAGTCGCTCTGAGGATTCGAGCCGCGAGTAGGCCAAACCAGAAAAAAATGCGGGGGGGGGACGCGGGGTCGTGACGCGAGCTTCACCGGGAAGGTTTCCAAAGCTTCGGCCGGGAAACGGAAGGGATGGGAGGGGGAGTTCCGTTTTAGAAAGAAAGCTTTACCCCCAGGTAGGAGGGCTGGGGTAGCGAAGACCTCAAGGGCGCAAAGATGGATGGCAGGCGCTTGCCAAAAAACTTGGGACAGCTGGGAACAAAGTCGACCTTCTCTACGTCCTAGAGTTATGGCCCCTTTGGGAAGGATCGGAAAAGGAGATTCGCAGGTTCGGCGGAAATTGCTGCCGCGGGGAAAAAGGGGGGGGGTGTCCACAAGGAATGATCTTGTAGCAAGCGGGGAGGGAAAAAAAAAGGCCGGCGCCGCGAACCAGCACGGGGTGCGCCTGCATGGGACCGGGTATTTAAGGCTGGATCTCTTGCCGGGATTGTGAGGGGGCTCCCTTTCTCCTGTGATAAGTTCTAGGTCGTCTGAAACGCATGGTTCCTCCCCCAGATCTGCGGAAGTCTAGGGTCTTCGTCGGGTTTTTGACCTTTGGGGGGGCGACAAGGTTCTTCCTAGTAGGCATTCTGCCTGAAATACTCATAGGGGGTCGTAAGGGGGCGATTTTGCAGGGGGGGGGGGGGGGTTAGCCCTCACAGGGAGAAGTAAGGAAAAAAGAAACCTTTCCCGAAAAGAAGGCGGAAAGGGGTGAAAAGAAGGTCAGGGCTGGGGAGCGTCTACCACAGCATGATATGGATCTAAGGAATTCGGAACCCTCGGATAAATTGAACTTCCTTACCTGATGGGTTGCTTTCCTCGGAAAGGGTTCTACACAGAGAAGCTTTGGGAAAAAAGGAAATCCCCCTCAACCAACTACCAGAAGATAGAAGGGGATTTCAGAACCTACTATCACAGACGAAGAGGGGTCTCAAAAGGTCACCAAAGTCGAATACCCAGGGGGGAGACTTTTCTTCAACGAAATTTACACTACGACACTAATAATCCTGAAAGGAGAAGTGGAGGGCCTCCCTTTTCCACTAAAATAGGAATCCAAGGGGGGGGTCACAACCTTCAGTATCAAGACTTTCTTTTTGGAGGAAAGGGAAGGAACGGAGAAAGTACAAGTCTCCGTGGGGAGAGTGGGAGGAGCGTAAAAAAGGCTCGCATTCAATTAAGAGGAGAATGAGGGGAGAATTAAAAACTCAATTGAAGAACACGGCCGTATTTTAGAGAAGAACTTTGAAGCTGGTAAGGTGGTGGCCTCTGGTAAGTGATTGGCGCCTCTCTACAAAACATCGTCGTCCTTCTCCCTTGGATTTCATCTACGGGGGAGGGAACTACCCGTTTCCGCAATCAGAGGAAGATTCCATAGAAGCTATTTAGACCCCTCTTCCTGGTAGTCAGAAAGGGAATAGTCAATAACCCAACAAAGAGAGAAGATGCGCTTGCTGTTACTATAGCAGAATACGAGGGAAAGGAGGATTAACTAGCTTTAAGGACCATCAACTTCGGAAAAAGAAGGAGCTTCCGACACAATATTGCCTAGGGCACGGGACTTAAAGGCGTGGGGATCACCTCCAGCAAACAATATTAGGAATGGCTAAGAACTCGAGCAAGCCCAGGGATTTAGGAATCTTTTTGCAAGAACTACCCTAGATAAGGTCTACAAAAACCCATACTCTTTTAGTGGGACACGAGCTATGAAGGAGTATCATTATCCTGAACTCTTCAAGAGTTCAGAGAAAAATTGTCATGAGCAAAATAAGGGGGGGGCACCCCGACACGTTCCTCCTGGGGGGGGTCTAGCGTGGGGAGGGAATTTCTCTCCTTTTGCAAGGAGGTCTAAGGGGGGGGCCTGTGGGTCTATCCTCAGACCGAGGGCGGCATCCTACAAGAAGGGACTCTCAGGGAAAGACCTCACCTCCTTCTCCTACAGGGAAAAAAGGAAGATAGGAACGGGGGCCACCCCGCTTTTGTCGGCAGAAGAAGACTTCAGCGAGGGAGGGTAATTCCGGCTCCGTGGGGAGGGAGCTGCTAGACCAACAAGAGGGAGAACGTTCAGGCCCAGGCCGCTATTATACCAAAAGTTGGTACGCCGCTGCGAAAAAGAGAAGTAAACTACTGGAAATTCGATGAAAGGTCTATGATCTGCAGTCGACACAAAAACGAGAAAAGTACTCTCCCAGGTCAGGAACCCTGAAAAGGATCAAAAAAGTGACACTAAAATGTAGGAAGCACGCGGTAGACCGCCCTCAAGGGAAAATCGCCAAATAGAAAAAAGGGTGTACGGGGGGTGTCTCTGGTGCGCAACCGGGGAGGTCGACAGGGCAATATCTCAAAAACTGTGGAAAAAGTGCGTATCGACCTATGAGAAACGGAAAACCAAGGCAGGAAAACGTCAAGATTATCTAGAAAAAAACAACAACTAGGGGATTGGGGAAGAAGATCCTTTTTCTTTTTGGGCGGAAGGAGACAGCAAGAAGGACGCACTAACTTATCTGGAAAGGTTTGCTGGGAGGAGGGGAAAGCGGAGAAGCTTCGCTTCCCTATCTGGATCAAAGAGAAAATGTGAAGAAGGGGAGAGTTCCCAAGGTGGTTCTAGGAAAAAAAGGGGGTATTCTACTACCGGAGTAAACCCTTGTACTTCCGGTATGGGGGTCATATGGGAGATGGTCTCCTCCTTATCGTTAAATGGGTAGGAACTACTTAATGAGAGAAATTATTCACTCGAAAAGCATCTCTTAGAAAAAAAGTCTATATTCTCGAGACCACTCTGTTGGGGAACACTCTTCCTTTGATAAGAACTCTACCGGGAAGAAAAAAAGCCTTGGACGAAGGGGACAACTCTCGCGCTGAGAACTTCGGGAAAGTCGGACTCGGCAAAAGAGGGGGAAGCTTCATCACCTCGGGGAACCCAACTTCAGAGATTCTTTCGCCGGGAGGGTTCTAGTCTTGAACAGAAAAAGTTTTCTGGACGTCCGAAGCCAGAAAAAGAATGAGTCTAACCGCAACTCCTTCTAAAACCCGCCCGTCTATCACAGCAACGAGCTCTCAAAGCTTTGAAGGGAAGGGTTCCAGGGGAAAAGGTTGCGAGGGGTTTTTCCTAAACAACGTGAAAAAAGGAAGTGATGGGAAATTCCTTCTCCTGCCCTCCATCCAAAATCGTGGCGGGAAAAGGAAGGGGGGCCTCAAAGGGTTGATGGCAGGTTAGAAGATGAGAGGGGGTGGGGGATCGGAGGGGAAATTATCAAGATTGGCTGTGGGGGGGGCGTTTCTATCTAGGCCCCTTCGTGTGGAGTGGGGAGGTTTTATGAAAGAAGAAAGGTCTTTTCTCTTACTTGGCCGGACCTCGTCCTCGTCTACGCTTGAGGGCTCCAAAAAAGGAAGTCGGGGATCCTCTCTTATGGAGATATACTTCTCTCTCGGGAAAACATTCACCCGCCGCGGAGCGAGGTGGGCTTGGTACTTGAAAAAAAGGGGAGGCACCTGGTAGGGGCGGAGAGCTTCGGCTCTTTACGTCTTGAAAAAGGGATCTTCTCTTGAGCACACCGGGTCGAGCGGGGCAGGCCGGCACAAGGACAAATATGATCGTTGTTAGCTCTGGACGCGCCCCAGAGGGGGGGCCAGTGGGTCCACCATCTACAAGTAACGAGGACTACTAAAAAGAATTCTTTTGCCGGAAAATGTGCGAAGGGCTTTAGAATATTCTCTCAGTAAAAAAATGAAGGTAGGTCGGCCAAACCCTTTTTAGGGAAAAAAAGTATGAGGACTGACTCCGTAGTAACTAAAAAAAAAGAGAAACGGAATCCTGCCGTTTTTAGGGGAAAAAAAACCGGGGGGGAAGGAAAAATCCCGAGTGAGTGACCTTGGAATTTCTCAGTGAAAAGAATTCGGGAAAAGAGGGGGGGTCCGTCGTGGACAGGAAAGAGACAATCGGGAGGAGGGAGGGCGCTGCCCTGTGAAAAGGTTCGAATTTGGGGGAAATTGGAGGAGACACTTGCGGAGCAAAAGGGCATTGGAGGCCTCATCTCGCTGGAAGAAGTTTGACGGAGTTTTGGTGAGGGTGCTTCAAAAAACCAGGGAAAAAAAGGGGGGAGTCTTTTCGAACAGGGAAAGCCTGCACGACTTGCCGGTCCGGGTGAGGAAAGGGAAGCTGGGCGCATCAACCACAGATGCGGAAAGGGGGGTGTCGAAAAAAGACGGGAGAAAGGGGGTCCTGACCGTCCCTTGCGAAGGCTGGCCACACTGACCTACCTCGTTGACCGTGGGATCATCACCCTCACAAAAGAAAAACTCGAAGAGAAAGTAATTTCGTACTGAAGAAAGCATCGGAAGAAGCCAGGGGCTCCATTATCAGGAAAAAAGAATAATAAAAAGACTCTCAATTCGCCAAAGGGGCCGGGGTCACACGAGTGCTACTACGACCAAGAAAATACGGGAAAATACGGGCTTCGAAATTTCTCAGGGTCGAAGAATAGGGGGATGCTTCTACAAGGTTTTTTTTCACAAAGAAAAGGAAAAAAAGATCGGGAGGGGGGGGGCGCTGGAGGACGTGGGGGTCCTCTAAAAAAAAAAAAAAACCCGCGAGCTCAATCTCGAGGTGGATCTCAAAAAAGGGTGCAAGCAAAGGCTCTCAGCAATTACTTAAGGAACTACGACTACTGACTCGGTTCACTGCATCACACTACAGTCCATTTTCTAACATTTCGGGGCGCCTTTTGGTTCCCCATTTTCAGGGGTGAGGGTTCTTGGGAAAGAGCTCAAACTCCCCTCTCGAGAGGGGAGGGGGGGGGACTTCGCTTTATTTCAGGATAACGGAACCTTCCCTCTGGAGAGAGTCCTTTTTTGCGGGATCAAGCTAGGGGCTGGCTCTCACTCAGGGAGCGTAAAAGCCGAGCTCTTTAGAGGCCTCTCCTCGGGGCTGGGGGGGGAAGAAGACCCTCCAGGGTCCTGGGGAAAAGCAAATCTCGCGTATGAGGGATGTTTACCTACGGAGTCCGCGAAGGACGTATGCTCCTGAGCACAGGATCGTCGACGAAAAGGCGAGCAATCTTCGCGAAAAAAAAGATTTCCCGAAAAAAAAGAAAAATGAAGGAGAACCTCTTTTAATACCGCGAACGGAGAGAACGGTCGGAAAATCGCCAACCGCACATCTGGAATCTAAGAGGGGAAAACTACTGGTGGGTTGGGAGGGGATGCTCTCATAAAAAGAGGAACAATCATCACCTACAATAGAAGTTGATGGTCCACGACGGAGGGATTGATGGAAGAGGACTCTTGCATCACCAGAGAAGCTTCCACACAAAAAAGGAACCCCATCATCGCCCCCGGTCCTACTTAACCAGGAGGTCGATTTTCAGGGGGCTCGAAGGGGGAGTCCTCTCGGTTGCCTGGGAAAGCAGACCGTACGGGGGGCGGCAGGAAGAAAAACAAGGCTTCCCGCTCAGGGGGGTCAAGAAATCTCTACCGAACGTTCTCCAAAGGGGGGAAAAAAACAGAGGGACTGATCGATCGTGGGTATAGGGTGTTCAGAATAGGGAGGAAAACTAATGCAAGAGAGACCTCTTTCTGCCTATGGCAGGGACTCTTGAGGGGGGAGAGACCCCCAATCGAAGGACAGTTCTAGTATACACCGGAAAACCAAGGAGTTTCTTACGAAGCGAAGAGGATACCTCAAAGACTATCTTATCTCGAAAGGGGGGGGCTCGAAAGGAACACCCTCAAGGAATCGGAAAAAGCCTTTGGGGAAAAGACCTTCTGCAAAACTTACCGGTGGACTGGTAAAGTTAGTTGCAGCACATGGCTCGATCTAAGAAGGGAGACTACCTTAAACTAAGGGAATCTACCACATCTAGGGTCGCTAAAGAATTCGAGGAGTCTCAAAGAAGTCTCTATCCTCGAAGCTCTCTCTGGGGGGAGAGAACCTACCATAAAATGTAGACAAAGGGGAAGGGGACTCCTTCTTGCTTGGAAGGGGAAAAGGTCCTGAACTCCACCAAGGACAAAAGAAGGATCTCATCGTAAGAATAGCTCTCAAAAAAGCGTATTATTATTAAAAATATTAAGTTGTGAGCTTTTTGGAGGGCATCCTTTCGAGGAGACAATCTAGGAGGGGGGAAGCACTCCGGGAAGTTATCTTTCCAGACTGTCGGGGTTTACCGCGAAGAGAGGACATCTGGCGCAAAGCATACGTCGTTCTTGGAGAAAAAGGTCCTCAGGGGAAGCATCCTTGTTGTCCAAAGATGTTGGGGGGAAGGAACATCGGAGGGAGTCGAACGACCGGGGGATTAGGGGAGAAAAAGTTTTCTTGAACGACTCTAGGTGAAGTTGGGCGAGCGATTGAGGCAAAAGATCGCGGGCCAGGGGTGTCGACGAAAAAGAGCCATAGAAGAAAAAGGAAGGTCTCTGTCGAAAAAGAGAGACCCTTCAGGAATTCCGCAACGTTGGTCTGGTAAGGACTCGGGTCCGGCTCGGAAGGGTCTTCCCCTCTCCAGGGTTCTCTTCCACAGGAAAGGCCTCAAAAAAACGGGAAAGCCTATTGAAGTCGTACTCACGATCTGCAAAAAACAGGGGTGGCCCCCAGAGCTAGACAATCAGGAGGAAAAAACGCGCGGGAAGATCTCCTTTGCGCCGATTGGGGACTAAAAATGCATCTTTAAAAGGAAAGGCACGAAGAATACCTCTCTTTCGCTTAGCGAGAACAGTGAGGCTGTTTCTCTCTAGGGGAGGCACTCTCTCATAGAAAAAAAAAAAAAGAAAAAGAAACTAGAGGGGAGCTACTTTAAAGTGGTGGGGAGAGGGGGGGCTTTTGGGAGAACTACGTTTTCACTTGGTGGAGGGGGGAATGGGGGGTGTGAGGCGTTCCGGTGTCCTCGGGAGCGCAGGAGGCGCTCTCCGTCGGGGGGGAAAAAAACTGGCTCTAGGTGGAAGTTTAGAAGAGAGAGGAGTCTTTGTGGTCTATGCTAAGCGAACCATTTCTCAACGAGGTCTTGGTCGAGTGTTCGGAGGGGGGCTACAGAGAAAGGTCTCTTGGGAGGCGGGCGGTGGGATTTACAAAAAAGGGAGTGCGCAAGGGGAACTCGGCCAGACCTGCATTATGGTAAGGGATTCTGGAACTAGGAGGGAAAAAGGGGCTTCGAGAAGAAGCATGTTCTGCTCTTCATCAAGTCTCAAGATGAAAAGTATTTCACTCAGGAAAAGGGGAATCTCGGGGAGGTTGGCGAGGAGAGGGGTCTTGCTACCTGTAGTTGGGGAAAAACGAAAAGACTGGAAAAGAGTTTGGGGCGTCGGGAAGGTGTCGAGCAGAAGGTGCGCGCTTGAGGTGAAAAAAGGGAGGTGGGAATCTTGTCGCGCAGTAAAGATCAGGAAAAGGGAGAAGGGAATGGGCGGTGGTCGGCGGACGCGGAACTTGCTATTATGTCCTGTCAGGGTATTCTTTTCAACGGGGGGAAGGAATCACCGGGGAAAACTACTCAGCGTATAAAGGGGGGACCATTTTCTGGATTTCCGGAGAGTCTTAAGAAAAGGGCGCTCTCCCTGTACTTTGATCTGCAGGGGGTGCGTTACAGAGAGGGGTTTCTCATCAGAGTCAAATCTTGGGAATTGGCTCGGGGAAAGTACCGCACCGTGTGGGCTCCCTAGGGAGAAGATTGGAGGTGTCTCCTGGGAGGGCCTCCACTTACCACGGGGGAGGGTCGAAGAACGGGGAGGGGGGGGATTCTTAACCTTGGATTACAACGGGGAAAGTGAAGGGGGTTTGCTGGAGTGCTTAGTGGGGGGGGGAAAGGTTCTTGTAAAAGAACGACTTTTTTCGAAAATGCCACAGCTCTTCGTTAGGAGCTTCCTGAGAGGAGGGTTCTTAGGGGGTTGAGCAAGACTGTCTCTCCTCTCGTCAAGATCGGAGGGAAGGAACCTGCGTATAGCTCTCAGGGGGAAGTAAGATAAAAGTTTTGGAGGGGGGTTTGCTGCTCGGCTAAAATTCCCTAAACCAGGTGCCTACGGGGGTTGTCGAAAAAAGCAAAAGGAAAAGGCAAGAGCAAAGAAAATTGCGCCGGTCTCGGCGTGGAGTAAGGGGATTTGGGGTCAATCTCTCAAATCTAAAAAAATAAGGAGATAGAGGGAGGATCCAAAAACTAAGGCATTCGGATGACAGAGGTGCCGCACGGGCTGGAAGTGGCGGAATTTAAAAAAGAAACTTTGCGGGGTTGATTTCTTATCCTATCTCACGTCCAAATAAAAAAAGAAGATCTAATTTGAAGAGAAAAAAGTTTGCATTTTCTCTACTCGACGATCCATAAGGACCAGGGGGGGACATTACAAGTTCCCAAGGGCTATAAAACACTCAGGAAACCATCATAGAAGTTTCTTCACACGGCGTGGGAAAACTACTCCGCTAATGCCAACTGGACGGGAAAATTGTTTCTAATGACCGGGAAGATCGAAAAAGAAAATCTATGTCACGGAAAAGAAAGACCAATTGTTTGGGAAAAGAGAGCCGAAAGGGGTGTTTCTTGGGGAGCGCAGGGGGTGAACGGGTTGGAAAAAAAAGGCCCTTCATGAGGATCAATTATCATCGTGGAAATTTAAAAACCCAGGAAAAGAGTCAACAAGAAGAGAAAGTATCTTGCTAGAAGGTAAGAGAAATTTTAAATAGCCTAAAGACCTTTTCTCATTCCAGTGCATGACTCTAAGCTGACAAATGTCAAGGAGGCGGGCGGGCTCTACCTCCCATTCTAATCTTAAAAAGACGTAGGAAGACTATACTTTTCGGGAACCCGACTCCGGGTCGGAGAGAAAGGACGGGGGAGCTTTCTACAACTGGTTCAAGCCGACCCAAAGGATACCGGCTTCTTTGGCGCAAAAAGAAAAGTGCCTTAGGGGAAGTCTTGTGCCAAGAAAAAAGAAGACTCTCTCTTACAAAAATATGGTGAAAGATCGGGAGCTTCTCGGAAAAGTACGTATGAAGAAAAAGGAGAAGGACTATCTGCCATCATCGGTCAGGCTCAAGAGTAAAAAATTACACCCATTCAAGAGGGAGAAGGACGCCATGCTTTCTTGCAAAAAAAAGAACCCGGGGGGGGGGGGGGTATATTACCACCTCCAGAGAATTTTGCAAAGATGGGGGGCAACTCACGGGTAAAACCAAACGCAACATCTTTATCATGGCAGGCTACTCGGGCAAGAAAAAAGCGCATAGGGGAAATGAAGCCAAGTCTACAAGATCATGTTTTACACTAAAGAACCGAAAAGGGGGGGCAGGAAGGGGGGCATCACTTTCATCAGTCTCCGCTGTCCACTCAGGAAGGAAGTACTGCAAGAAAAACCTCATCTACCACCGCCCTGGAAGAAGGAATCTTCTTTCGTAGCGTTGGAGGGGGCTTGGAGGGCAGGGGGGTTTTGCTTTCCTTGTTCGGGAATTAAGGGGGGCCTATCCGGAGAAAAGAGAGGGTCTTCTTGCAGAAGGGTAGCAATTTAGCAGAAAAAAAGGTTTGAGGGGGAAAAAACTCTGACTTCTAGCTTGAGGAAGGGGAAGGAGTCCGAGGGGATAGTTATTCTGTGGAGGGGGGGGGGGTTGCCCTAGGAAGATGGACCAGATTCGCTCGATTGCTGGCAACGTGTTCCTACAAAAGGTCGGCGTCGTTAGAAAAAGGTAGGAGAGTGATTCTATACCACCAATTTCTAGGGAAAAAGAGGCCGAGGGGGGGAAAAGGGGGGGGGGGGGGGGGGGGGATTCTTTCCTATTGGAGGAATCAGAATCGATTTTTCTAGAAAAAAGTCGAAGAAAAGGGAGGAAGAGGCCTTATAATAACTAGTCTGATCGGGGGTACAGTGGGGGAGGGAGAGAGTATACAGGAAAAGCGATAAAGGCGACCATCGCCTGACCAGGGCGAACGAAAAAGATCTTCAGGACATAATCAAGTGCGGGAAGAGGCAGGAACTTACGAAGACTGAGGAAAGAGGAGGAGTGTACATCGACTGCACATAAGGGCTTGGCACTAAGAAGCGAAAAAAAAAGGGGCGCAGAAAAAGAAGGCTTGTCCGCGCCTCTCGTTAGAAAAAAAAGGGGGACCATGCAAGAGAAACGTTCGGGCGGAATACACGGAGTGCGGGGAAAAGGGTCCTGCGAAAAAAAAGATTATCTTGGCTGAGTGCTGGAAG
>Ga0179591_1286854_pt1 | contig 12728 bp, 12 predicted proteins | sample CZOMad2_1_08_16f_FD_182891 | JGI IMG/M metagenome (GOLD analysis project Ga0179591, IMG submission 182891) | Vadose zone soil fungal communities from Angelo Coast Range Reserve, California, USA - CZOMad2_1_08_16fungal (PacBio error correction) | ecosystem: Environmental > Terrestrial > Soil >...
CGGAAGGCAGGGTGTGGTCAAGGAAGAAAAGGAGGGGAGGGTATGCGCATTTACAGCTAGTATGAAAACAGGATTAAAGGGGGGGAGGCTCTTCAGCGAGAACGCATCGTGATCTCCGAGGTCGGCCGAAGAGACGGGGACTACTAAAGAATGGCATCCGTTTGGTTCGGCTCCACGGAGGTTAAAAAAAAAGTGCGTGAAGGAAACGGAAGGTCCGCTAAGCTGCGACAATGAGGGACAAAGGGTGGCAGAGAAGGAAGACGGAAGGAAAAGGGGGGGGGGGAGAGCGGGGTTCCTGTCCCCCCAAAAAAAAAACCCAAACAAAACCAAAACAACCACCACCCGACTTTACCGTCGAGTCTTCGGGGATTGTTCCCAAAAGACCCAGGGCTTGATGGAGGGAACCGAACAGGGGGAGGGGGTTGGGCCGGGAAGCTATCCTGGTACCATACTGAAGTGAAAAGGAGGGTTCCCATACTGTTGAGGAAGCAAGGCTCTTGCTCAAACAATGGCCAATGTTGTAGCTTTAGGTTGAGTAAAAAAGAAAAACGGTTACGCCTAAAAAGAATCCAACGGAACAGGGATTCACAATTTCCGGTTAGGGATGGCTGTGGAAGCTATCAGCCGAACGCGCTTACAGTTCCAGGAGGGGGGGAATGGGCGGGCTGTCTAAACGGAGGAACCACAAAAAAAAGAAGGGGCGGGGGAGGAGCGGAGGTGGGGGGGGGGGGGGGGGGGTGGGGGGGGGGGGGGGGGGGGGTGGGGGGGGGGGGGCCGGCCTATCATGGTTCCTCATAATTGAGGGACTAAGAGAAAGAATGACCGTCAAAGTCCAAGAGCATTGGCCGCTCAGCTCCAAAGTGTCACCACGCAAAAAAGAGGGAAGCCAGGTCTGGTGAAAGAGGAACGCATGGGCTTGAGGAGAGGAGGGGGGTTCGCCGGGAAATAGAAACCGTATGAGTAAAAAACTGACCACCAATCGACGACAGGTCCCAAGGGGGGAGCGGATCTTCTTAGAGATCCGTTATCAAGGAAGCGCCTCTCCGAGTAGACGCGCTTGTGCCGGCAGGGGATGGGGAAAGGTCAGGAAAGGAGGTACCCCTTCGGTCACAAAAAAGACAAGAGCGGGTAATCGGGCCGAATCGGAAGGAAAAGAATATCTACCAGTGAAGTCATATCGGCAGCTGCAGGGAGAACTGGGTGACGCCTCTAATTCAATTGTCGGTTTCGAAATCAGGACCAAGATACATGGAGGGCAATCTTTCTTGCTTCCCTGGACTGGTTTGAGTCCCGCCTCCCGCATAAAAAGGGGAATGTCAGAGAAGGGGATTAGAAATTACGCAGGCCTCGATCGACGTTGTTCTTATCCTAAATAAGACCGTCGCGGGGGCGAGGGAAAGCGGGGGGGAATAAGATGGTGAAGACGATATCGATTTCTCACTAATGGAAGCGACTCAAAGCTCCGTGGCGGGGCCAGGGGGGGAAATCGGATTGCTGCCTCCTATCGAAGTTAGGGGTGTTCATGGGGACGTTGGTTCTGTTTCAAGATGATCCATCCAAAGGAAGATCTCTGTCACGGCACGACGCTGGTCGGATGAAGAGGGAGCAGGCCCCACTCCAATAGTCATGACTTTTATCGGGCGTGCGGAGGAGAGAAAGTAAGGTGAAAATACAACAACAACACACGGGGTGTTATGAAATAAAAGGAGACAGGATGGAGGGGGAAGAAAACCGAAAAAGGGGGAAGGAATTTATATCATTTTCTCTGGCTCAGCAAGGGAGCTAGACGGATCGGAACAAAAGAGTAGGGACATTTACACTAGATATTAGCTCAGGGGAAAAAACAAAACAATGGACACCACAAGAAATAGGGGAACTGGAGTTCGCGGGCCGCGATGAAACTCATCACGGAAAGGCGCTCGCCCAATGCTCATTATTGGGGTGAAAGAGCGCCACCGTGGAAATCACAAAAGAAGCCCGGGTGATGTATTCTGCTGGGGGGGGGAGCGAGAGGGGGAAGAATATAAAGAAATAAGTTGCGCTCGTAGGCATTTCGCCGAAACGCGAAGTCATATGGCTGCAAAAAACAAATTTCGGGGGGAAACAATGCGGGCTGGAAAACACCGCAACGGGGCAGCAAACGGAAAACCGAGCGGCGACCGGGAGGGGAAAAAACTATCAATGAGAGGTCGCAGAAAGCTGAAAAGCCCAGAGGAGGTGAAGGAAGGGAGTAGCAAGCCTATGACCAGATACGTATGGTGATGCTCGGGGTACGTCCGGGGGGGGGGGGACCGGGGAGGATTGGAGGGTACCATCATAAAAACTACCCTCTCGGACCTCGGCGAGGACAGAGAAAGGAGCGCCGTCGATGAACCCGACCAGGTTGGAAAAGACGGAGAGAGGGGGGGGGGGGGGAATAGTTTGGGCGATCAAGTAGGGGGGAAGAGCAGCGCCTACGCTCCTTCCGAGTTCACCATAAATGGGGAAGGAAGGGGGATAGGTTGGGGGGGTACCCAGTTGCGCATCGAATGAAAATGCGTCGTAGGGGAAGGATGTGAGGGAAGAGAGGGGCACGGGAACGAAGGGATCTTCCTATAAGCCGGCACCCGTGCAGCACCTCAATAGAATGAGCTTTTAGGACTCAATGAGGGGGCCTAGCGAAAAAAATGAAACGGAGTGAAGGCTCTCTTGGGAGTTAACGCGCAGAGGAGCGAAAACCAATCCATAACGTAAAAGGTCTGGAAAAAGAAGGCAGGAAGCACAGTTTATGCTAAGGGGGATAGTTCGAAAGAAAACTGAGATAAAACCAGCCATTTGTGAGAGATGCAAAAACCGGAAAAGCGCGCACCGAATGATGTAATGAATTTCCCGAGGCCAGGCCTTCTTAGCGGACAATGGCCGAACCCTCCAAATGAACCATGATCAACCCTGGGAGTGGGGGGGGGGGGGGGGAACAGAATGACCAAGAAAGGCGTAGAAAGACCGGAAAACAATTGCGGGCAGCTGTTTTCCTATCCTTCGGGAAGAAAAGCTGTGGGGATGCGAAGGAATGTCTTAGTCACACTGAGGATCGACGTAAATGTGGCACCAGAAAGGAGGCAAAGGGAGGGGGGGGAAGCCTGAGGGGGTAGCCGCCTCTAAATAAGGGGGATTTAACTCTCTCTGGGGGGTAATAAAAAATCAACCTTCCGCTTCTATCATCGTGGCAATGAGGGGAGGAGTAGTTGGGGTTGCACACCCGAATGTCTCTGGCGGAGGGGAAATCCAGGGCTACTGAGTCCGACGCTCTAACGAACAAACAACTTAGTATTTAAGGATATGGGACGCGTAATGGGGCCGGGGGAAAAATACTGAATAGCGTTTTGTCGAACAGCGACGCGTGATCTTTCAAAGAAAAGTTTGCCCACGATTTATAAAAAGCAGGAATTCGTCGCAAAAGTGTCAGTCTTTTAAGAGATGAGAGAGCAATCTCCGAGGAGTGGGCAAGCAAGGGGGGGGGGAGGACGCCTATAGTGCTCGCTTGCATCCGGGTCTGGGGGTGGGAAGCGGTCCCGAAGCAGAGCAAGGAGACGAAGCCGTTTCCTTACAATCCTTAAATGCTGGCCTCCTGGGGAGGGAATCGTATTGAGGAAATATTGGCGTGAGGGGGAAAGGAGACGTGAGGTCCTTAGTTGTCCCACACCCAAACAGTATGGATGATCAATTCCGCGGGAAGGGGGGAGGGGTGAGGGGCCATGGAAAGAAGAGAACGGAGCCTGTACCAACTGGTGGGAAAAAAATTGACGGGGCGAAAAGCTGGGTGCACGTAGGAACCAGGTTCTCGTGGGCGGAGCCAAACGTGAAAGCTAAAACGCCCAGGGCCAGCGACCAAGAAGCACGGTCGGTTTTCGGGGAAAATGATGGGGGGTGGCAGGGGGGATCTCTCTTCAAGCCAAAGATCTTAAAGGGACCATTTCAGGTTTTCAGGGGGGGCAGATCGGGGGGCCGCACAAAAAAATCTTCATGACTGTGAGACAGGGTAACGGGTGCCGAGAGGATAAGAAAGAAAGAAGGGGATGGAAGGGCCATCGAGAGGAGGTCTGACCGAAAGAGGGGCTAAGAATTGCGAGAGTCCGCATAGGGAACCACCGGATCATCGAAGGCCATTGGGGGGGGTGAACGCGAGGAAAAAAGGTCTTGAGGCGCGCTGGTTAGAGCCAGAGGAAAATACAGAAACTGAAGGACCCTACTCTGGGAAAAACGCGACGCAAAGGGATAGACGAGTTAATGCCTGGGCGTCGCCCGCGAGATCGTCCGATCGGTGTCCTGGTACAGGATGGTGAAGAAGTGTACTGCCAGAAGATCGTTGACCCCTTCACACCCAGAAATCAAAAATAAAGGGATCGGGGCGTTCAGCATAGGGGGTCCGACGAAAATCAGTCAGAGGACGGACCGCGAAAGGAGGCAAGTTTAGCATCTACAAGGCAGTGCAAACAGGGATAGAAAAGGGGAACGAAGCTCTGATCAAAGCGTTCGCCCGTTGCGGGTTAGCCATCCGAATACTATTGGGGGGGAGAAGATGGATTCGGAGGTGAGGGAAGAACTGAAAAAGGTCCGACTTCAGGGATTTTACCTGAACATTTTATAAATCCTGTAGCGAAGAAGAGAAAAAGGCCTCATCAGGACTGGTTAAGGAAGTGAAATATCGCCATCCTGCTGCAGAGGTCGACGCAGGCGAAGGAAAGCGGAGTTTTCAATAGAAGGAAATAGAGGAAGGAGGGGCGATGTTCGGTGTTCTTATCGTTGTGGAAATGAAATACTCCTCAAAAATTCCCGTCACGGGGGGCAGCTGTTCGATCCGAGGTCCTGAGAAAAAAGGAAAGACAGGCGGATCCCTATGACGTCGTATCGGGGGAGTGAGGGTGGAAGAAAGAGGGAGCATCAACAACAAAACATAAATAGATAGATTGAACGCATCGGAGAGCCATCACACGACAAAGAAGACGAGGATGTTAATCGGATTGCAAATGGCTCAGGAAATCTATGGGAGAAAGCGTCGGAAAAAACAGTGAACGCAAGGGGAGTTGGACGGGGGATCGATATTGGCAGGAACGGCAAAATAAAACGAAATAGGCCAAAATCTTGCCGATGGGCCGGGCCAGGATGAAAACCCCACCAAGGCGAATTCGCGCACATCGTGCGGAAGGTGGCGAGAGACGAAACAGGTGAAGCACAATTATTAGGCCACGAGAGGGGGCAAAAAGAGCCGCGAAGAGGATGTAACTTTCCGAAAAATCACATTGAGCTCAGGGACGGGACAGTGAACCAGGGGGACACGCAAGAGGGTCACGACAAGAAAGGGGCTTGAAAAGGACCACCCGACCAAAACGCCAGCTTGAAACTGGATAGGAGCGGAGAAAAGGGGGTCAAGAAAGGCCCTGCCTTGTAAAAGAAGATTAAAAAAAGGTAAGCGCCGATGAGGAGGAGGGGTATTCGTACTGCAAAGGCGGACGGCCGGAGACCCGAGTAGGGATGCGCGGAGGGGGGGAAGGTGGCCGAGGTAGCGCCTTGGGGGGCGACATGACACATCAGGACCAGACAAGGCTACGCTCAAGGGCGGGGGAGAGCTCCATGCGGATTCGGCACGGTCTAAGCGTCAATAGAGCCGTGAAGCAGGGAGGGAGGGAAGTTTTCCGGGGGGGGGACAGACAGGGATGAAGGTCTACACTCCCGAAAAGGCTAAAAGCCGCTGTTCACGAAATGTCAGTTAGATGATCTGGGGGGGGGGGGGGAAAATTAATAAGTCATGGAGGAGAGGTAGGATGTGGCACAACGAGCACGAGATGGCAGTCCAACGAACCAGGAAATCTCAACGGAACCCGTTCATAACGCTCAGGGCGATGGATGGGCGTGCTACTCAAATAGCTATAAACCAGAAAAAACCAGGAAAGAGGGGATATCTTGCGTGGTCGAGCGCATAGCAGTCGGCACATCCATTCTAAAAGAAATGGGTCTGGGTCAATCCGAAGTATGGGTCGAGTGTAAAGTGGGCGAAGACTGTGATAGTCTAACTCAATCCAAAGGAAAAAAATGAACATTGGTTACCGTATGCAAAATCGGACATCCTCAAAGTAGGGATGGGAAAAAGAAGGGGTTTGAGTCCGGACAATGTTACCACTAGAAACGAAGTCCAGAACACCCTAAAGGCTTCATGATCTCAGCAAGGGGGGGGGTGGGTGGTGGGAAAAGAAAGAATGGCTCTGCAGAACCTGCAAGAACAAGATAAGTGAACGCTGTGCCCGCTCTCCTTCATTGAAATGAGGCCCGCATGTAAGGGCTGGTGAGAAAGGCGGGGGGGAGGGGAATCAAAACAAAGATTCGAACGGGGAATCGAACCATACCCGAAAACTTTATGGGAGGACGACTGAAAACGTTGAGAAAAAAAAATAGGGTATACCCAGTAGGAGCTGTGGGCTACGAGCTGGATGCAAAGCGAAAAATCCTCTACGAATCAGTTTGCAATAAGTTAATCTTTTATGCTAAAGCTGTTAATGATCCCTACCGGGGGGCAAATTCCTTGTGGCGACAGAATACGCGTAAAGGACGCAAAAAGTCTAAAAACAACGTTATTAAAAGATAAGAGGTGAAGGGAGGGGACTCGTGCTACAGGGGGAAGGGGCAATATGCATAAGAAATTTGATGTCAGAAGCAAGAGTGCATTCTAAGCGCACTCGGGATTATTGATCATCAGAAAGCAGGTTCTTGGACTATGAAAAAGCGGAAAAAACGCATCGAAGGGGAAGGGGACAATCTGTAATCAGGGTCCCTCCGCTGGAATCCGGTTAGAAAAACGATTCCCACACCGTTAATGGCGGTCCTTCGCAAGTCATCGAAATCGGGCCTTGACAATGATGGAATATCGATGAACAGAGGAAAAGATGTCAAGCTCCAGGGACAGTCGAGTTCCTTTGTTGGGAACACCCCCAGGGCTTGTCAACCGCGGGAGGGGGGTTCAAAATGTCAGCCAGACGAGACACGGACGTACAAATAAGTTCTAAGGCCCTCATTAGACGGGTGGTAGCGAAAAGACTTGCAAAGGCTCAAAGGTCACGGGTATCTGAGAAGTATAACTTAAAGCGATGGTCGCCAGAAAAGCCATCAAGGCCAGAATGTACACCTTTCAAAGAATGGGTGGAGCGCGATAGCTGAGCAAAACGCCAGCTTAACATTTCCGTTATTGGTTTAAAAGCAGGGTAGGGGGATCGCGCACGTTGAGGAGGAACGCAGAAATTCAGGAGTGAACTGTTGCCGTGCCGAGCACGAGGACGAGAAGGGGAAAGGGGGAGCATCTCACGGGGAGAGTCTGACCGAGGGAACATAAAGAAAAACGACGCATTGGCACGTCTGCGCATGATCCCCGTCAAAACGCCACACCGAGAGCAGGTCAGGGACGCGGGAGAGAGAGGGCGCGCGAGGTGAAGCCGAGGATCTGAAAAACTGACAAAAAGTCTCCAGGGAACAGGGGGAAACGAGGGGAGACGACGTATAGGCGTAGCAGTTTATCAGATCTCTCGCAAGGTCGTAGAGGAGAGTGTAAAGGGACAATTTTACCGTTCGCCCAAAAACAACCACAGGAAGAAAAAACCGCTAAGTCAAGGGTGGGGCGGTCCCGCAAATAAAAGGGGGGTGTCCGAATACGACCAGTCCTTCATATTGAGCAGGCGGCAGGAGCAGCTTTATTCAGGAAAGAGACAAGGAAGAAGGGGATCGCCGACATTCCGCTCCATCATGTAAAGCCTTGCTTGGCGAAACCGTTTGCGGTTGTGGTCGGTCAAAGGGCCTCATCGTTGGCATCAATGCGAGGCCTGGAGAATCTGAAAAACATCGGGGAAGTTGATGTTCTGTAGAAGTGAATAAAGAAATCGACTCGGAGAGAAAGCAGCCTTGCTCAATCATCGAAGTACCATGATATCGGCAAAATGCGAAAAACAGGAGACGCAAGCGAGGGTTTTCAGCGCGATCTGCCATCAGAGTCGGGCGGGGAGGGGGTGGGTTCTTGGGGGGAGGGGGGGGGCCATAAGAACCTCCGGCAACGATCGCAGGAAAAAACGAAAAAGATGTTCGGCGACGATCGAAGGACCTAAACAGGAGCCGCCACGAGGATACCGGTCTATCGTTACTTGTGCTCTCAAAGGAGTTCAGGGATCTAACAAAAGGAGGGAAGGGAGGAAGAGATGTAACGACAAACGCCAAGACAACAAAGGATACGACGGGGCGAGGGATCGGAGGGCGTGCTCGGATAAGCGTCGGATCGGTAAAAGCGGGAAATGACACGAGATAGGGAATGGGGAAAAAGATTGATTGCGATAGTGCACAGAACACAAAAACAGGAAAAGAAATAGTCCCGAGCGAAGGGGGGGGCACGATGAAAAGAAGCGCACGGCGTCCTTGCGGGACCCAGCTTGCGCAAGGATGGAAGGATAGACGCTTTACCCACCACAGGAGGGCCGCGAGATGAGGGACAGGACGGAGGAACGGAGATGATCAATTTATAGAACATAAATTTTGGCGCTCGACGGTAGGCAGAAAGGCATAAAATGACATCGGATGCCGAGAAGATCGGTATGGGAGGCGACACACCGCAAAGGACAGCAAAAAGGGGAATGGGAAGGAGCGAGACTATTGAGAATGCACTCGGCGAGGTGCCGAGGAGGGAATGCGCCTCCTGAAGAGCAGTGGAGGGACGGATCGGAGGACCTGCGTAACGTAAAGGGAGAAAAGGTCAGTGTATTCACTGTCTTTTCCTGAAGGTCACCGAGAATTTGGGGTCAAAAAGGGGGAAGAGGACACAATCGAACTCTCGAGAGGACGAGAGTATGGAGAGGAGTCAGAGAGGTACGAGAACTCTTAGGCTGGGTAGGTAGAAGGTTGAACAGGGTTGTGGTTTGTGGAAGGAGAGGGGTGCTAGGACGCTAACCATCTCCTAAACGCGCCTTAGCGTCACCAAACAGGAATGTCGATGATAGGGTTGCGAAACCCTTTTACATGCCAGACCGCGCTCCAGGTCGGTCTTATTTCAGGGGGTTCACGGTTCGACGAAGAGAATAGTCAAGCAATGGAGAAGAGCTCTGCCCAAGTGAACCAGTTAATCAGAATCAAGGAATGAGGGGAGACTCAAGCGATGAAACCAGCGGAACCCTTATAAAGGAAATTAATCAAAATCTTGGGAGGAAAGGAAAAGATCCGCTCCCCAACCACCATTCGAAACGGAAAGGGGGGGGGAGGGGAAAGAGGGGAATGAGGCTCTATGTGGGCTAAGCGCGGGGTATATTTCTAAAAGAAGGAAGAAGTACAACATGGCCATGTGGCCTAGAGGGGAAGGGGAGATGAAGAGAAGTGAATGAACATTCCTATTTCACCTTATAAACTTCATTCGTCGAGGCGGGGTTGGTCGAACCGAATAAAAAAAAAGGAGTACATGACACAGCCCTGGGGTTATGGACAATCATATACTCGAAAGAGTACAAAGGACACCGAAAAGAAAAAGAAACTAGGGGGGAAAAAAAGGATGTTCTCCCTCCTGTTTGACAATATGGCAGGGCGGGATTGTGGAAACGAGAAGGGCGTCGGGACAAGAAAGCAAATTAATAGGAAGGGAAGATGACCAAAACAGGAGGGGCAACAGAGCAAACCCGGATCTTCGGGGACCAGGAGACCACACTTCTATGCATTGCAGACATCTCTTGAGAAAAAGAACCCATCTAAATTCCGCTGGGTTATCAAAAGTTGGAAGGTTAGTGTAATGCTCGAGCGTGTGGAGAAACAGGCTGAATTTCTCATTGAGAGGGAAACACTGCCATAGAGCAAAGACGAAAATGAGGCTCTCAACAAGGGGAGAGGAAAGGGAGATTGTCCTGTCGACAGGGGTACGGGTGAATCTGCCGAAATCCTGGTGTACAGAAAGCCGCGTGCCTGTAAAACCGAAAGTTGGAAAGGAAGTGTATCACTAGTCTCTTGTTCGCGGAAGAAGCAGATAAAAGAGAGAAGAGGATGGTTCCCGGTCTTCAAAAGATCAGGGGCTATCAGGGCTCCGGACTGGTTTTGGAAAAGAGCCCGGGAGGGTCAGAGTCAGAAATTTGTTCTGACTACCCAGGGGAGGGCGAGAGTAGAGGACTGAAAAAGTGGGGGAAAGGAAGGGAATAAGCTTAAATTTCTTGGTCCTAGAGTATAGCCTTTCGTATTGAACTTCGGGGTTTTCCCACAACAAAAGAAAGCTTGAGGAATCCTCTTACGGGGGAAGGGTTTCGGCAAGAAAAATAGCGCACAAGGCCTTTTACCAAGAAGGGAAATTCTAGGAACCATCAGAGGGACCTCTGACAAGAGAGGGGCTAGGAGACAAATGGGGGTCCAGGGGGGGGGATCTGTATGGGGGAAGAGACCAGATCGCCATACAAAAGGCACATCGGCCACTGTGAAAAAGACCAATTTGCCGTCGATTTTGGGGAGCTCTATCAGCGCAGAAACTAAGAGAAGCTTATTTCCGGGGATGTCAGGGGGGGAGACGTAACATCTAAATTGGCGTAAGAAAAGACGCTCACGTTCAGGGCTCGGTGGATTAAAGGTTACATCCGGGGAGCTTAGAGGCCGAATAATGGTGAAAGAAGCAGTCGGCAGTTCTTGCAACAAAACGAAGACATGGGAAGGAGAGTCCTGAGTATCCAAGGTTAAAGAAACACCCACAGCGAAGGCCATGTGTAGGGCGCGGAGGGACTCGTTCGGCCGCGGTTGCGCTCCTCGAACCGAGGGATGAAACAGGAAAAAAAGGCTGAGGCGACATTCCAACCGAGGGCCTAGGAGAACTCCGTTACAATGGGGCGCCGCCTTAAGACGAGCGTCTCGAGCGGGTCCGGCATGGATGTAAAACGTTCAAAAAACGTGTTACACAAATCGCACAAGAACAAAACGCGAAAAATACCGGAACTCGACGGTCCTGCTTAAATGTGAATCGACCAGTACTTCCCTGCAAGGCAGGGCGAGACGAAGTTTTGTCGAGGAGAGGGAAGTGTTCATGTGAAAAGAGACAAGGGCACGAAGAGAAGGGAAGGCAGAAATGGAGGGTGACCTTTTCTGGTGTGTAACGCGGAGATGGGGGCAGCAAGGATGAATTGAAGGGGAAGAAATGAGGGGGAGAGCAGCAACTTGAGGGGGGGGAGAAGTACAGGAACAGAATATCGCGGCGCTGCATCTCTTTCCTCATGAATGAATTGGGGACAAGGGAAGGAAATAATGCGACGAGGGCGCGACGCAATGACACCTAGGGGCTTTTTTCACAGATGGGACGCTGCCATAGGCACGATATTGAGGGTGTGCGGGGGGGGAGAGGGTTGGTGGGGTTGTCTGTGCCAATGAATAACACCGGAAGGGAGAGAGCAGGGGCACGGGAAGACGCCTGTTCGGACCTACTGAGAATGACCATTGCAAAAAACGATCCAGGAGGCGTGTCGTGCGATGGCGACTCACGCATTGGGAGAAGAGAGACGAAACAACAAGGGGGGGGGGGGAAAAAAGTATGGAACGACACGTGAAAGCATAAGCGAAAAAAGCGACGGGTTATCGTATAGGTTGGACAGGACATAGTAGGGAAGAAGAGTCGTGCAACGTGACAAGAGAGAGGGGGGCCGGATGGATTCTGATCTGGAAGCACAGCAACTAATAACACCAGGCGTCAAAGAGGGCCATGTCACGAAAGCTATAAATCACGCGCCGGTCAGGGGGACGCGCCTCGGAAGGAATTATTGCTATTCGCCGACCTTGGGGGCCAGGAAGGAAAGAAGAAGAGAGCATATCAACGAGATGATGGAAGAGAACGCGAAAGGATGATAGAGAACGGGTATACTGTTCAGGGCGAATTAACACAATAGAGGGAGGTCTGCGGAAAAGAAGATTCACGGGAAAAAGCCTAACCACACACGGGGGGGACTCACAGTGGACTTGCCTTCAGGAGAGGGAGGAGGTAGGGCTCCCCACTTCCTTTTCAAGTATAAAGAAATTTCCTAAGCGTCAATGAATATGAAGAATGTTCTAGTCTGAGTCCTGAGGGGAGTAAAGTACGAGGGGTTATTTAAGGGAAAAGGAGGGTCAACCGGGAGCCTGGGGGCGACAATTTTACGGATCACAATCTCTACATCGTGCGAGGAGAGACAAAAGAGGAGTTCGAAGGAGGAAAAATTTAAAGCGAAAAGCGTCTAAGAGACGGTGTAGGTGGGAAAATAATCGGTGAGGGCCTCTAAAACATAGCGCGCGCCACCGCGTCACTCAGGAAAGGTCGATATCTTGGTGGAGGGGTGGGGAAAAGGGAGATTCTCAGAAGTCAACAGCGGAAGGTCCGGATGGGAAAAAAGCTCGATGGAAATCGACCTAAACTTCCTGAAACCCTTTCAAAAGAAAAGGACGATGAGGGAATGGCGGACGAACAGGGAAATGAACCGAGACAAAAATTATAAGAAAAAGGTTTTCGTTGTCTGAGCTCATATAGCGCGAAAAAAGAAACGGGCGTAATGATGGCTCTTTGGGGAGGTGGGACGACACAAAGAAGAAGAAGGGGGTGCCTTGGGGGGACCTTGAGATGAACCTTGTCGAAAGGGTTGGGAACAGGGGAAGGGGAACGGAATGGGACGGCATAGCTATTATTACATACAACCAAACCTTCAGAAGAGACATTATCATCAAAAAGAAGGGGTTTTGGAAAA
>Ga0179591_1295560_pt1 | contig 12728 bp, 11 predicted proteins | sample CZOMad2_1_08_16f_FD_182891 | JGI IMG/M metagenome (GOLD analysis project Ga0179591, IMG submission 182891) | Vadose zone soil fungal communities from Angelo Coast Range Reserve, California, USA - CZOMad2_1_08_16fungal (PacBio error correction) | ecosystem: Environmental > Terrestrial > Soil >...
GCCAAGAAAGAGGTACAAGAAGACCGCCCTGAGGACATCTTCTTCTGGTTCGGAAAAAATGCAGAGGTTGCCCCCAACTAGGGCTCGGCGCTGAACAGTACTACAGAGTGCAGAAAAGGGACCTAAGAAAAGAACTGACAGTATCGCCCGGCAGATCGAACAGCTTCTTCTGGATGGAAGGAATTAGGGAAAACAACGGTGATGGAAAAAACTCTATGAAAGCAAAGACGATAAAAGGAGGAAAAGCTACTCTGCGCAAAGGAGGGGGAGGAAGGAAGCGGCTGCACGCTCTGTTCAGGGGGGCTCCTCTCTTACCGTTTACACCGGGCTGTAACGATAGGAATAGGGCACATAGCTTGGAAGCAGCAAGCGAAGTGACGGCGAACAACCGGAAAAACGATGGATTTCTCCAGATAAGATCCAGTGGCGAGAAGAAAGGGAATAGCTCGGCCTAAACACCGGGGGGGAGGGCCGGTGTCGATCTGGCACAGGAGCCGGAACTGCACCGCGGAGGTGGACCGGCACTATGATAGAGGGGCGAGAAAAGGAAACCCGCGCAGTCAGGCTGCCCCAAAAAAGGGCGTTTGAGCGGGGAAAAGTCCAAGGACACCACACTCACCACCGGGCCCTTCCCGCTCGTCGGAAGCCTCGGCAAAGACTGATCCAGAGAGGGAAGACGAATTAGTAGGATCATGGGGTCTTCCAACTATCTGCAGGAAATAAGAAAACAGCCACCTCATTATCGCGACAGGCCCCCGAAAGGGAAGAGTGAGGACTTGCAGTGACAAAAATGTTGGGGAGAAGGGAATCAACAAAACCTGAAGGAGGATGAGAGAGAAACAATATCACTTTCAATTTAAGAAACCGTGAGTGCAAAAAAGGTGGCGTTCGGGGAAGCGGTTGGGCCGGCTTAGTTCAGTTTGAAAAAATGGAGGCTCCGTCTTTGTCTCTTGATCTCCTGTTCTTATCGAAGAGCAGATACGCGAGCGGAAGGAGTTGTGATGGGTTTGGAAGGAAAAAAAACCATAAAAGTCGTTGACCGATCAACGACATCTTTGGGGCAGCCAGGCTCAAAACGGGGAACCACGGATCAGATAGTTGGCAGGAAAAGTCCAACGGATCGAATCCGGCGGGGGAGACACAAGGGGAGGTGGTAAAAAGAAAAAAGGAAGGGCGCGGCCTACTAGTCCATGTTGAAGGGGAAGGAAAAGAAAAGTCTCTCTAGCCCGTTGGAGTGCCTTTTTCACAGGAGGAGGATAGAAATATCTAAGGAAACTTCAAAGGGGCCTGTCCGCGAGGCAGGACAAACGTAGGGACCTGCAGCCTACAAAGGGGGGGTTATCTCTATGCGACTTCATCTATGATTTTCCTCCCACAGTTTCTTGAAGAATGGGAAAGTCGAACCAAAAGGAATGGAAGAATATGCCGCGTCCGGGCGTGGCGGTAAGGCCGCACGTTTTAAAACGACTAGGGTAAACAACGAAAGGGAGGGATTTCCAAAGGGGACCAAGAAGAACCAGGGGTTCGCAGACAATCATTGCTATGTTTATTTGCATTGGCTTCTGCCCTTCAGAGACCTCATGTAAGAAGCGTTATATCAGGAGGTGTCAGCGCGCGGCGGCCGAAGATGGAAAACCTGCTTTAGTAGGTGTATCTTGAGCGTTGAAGTCACAGGCAAAACGACGGTCTTGCGGGGGGGGGTGGGTCTGGGACGCGCATCAGATGAGAGCGGAGAATCGCAGAAAAAGGTCAGGCCCCGGGGAAACATAATCTGATACTCCTTGGAGATGGGGGAAAGGACGGAACAATCGTTTGTTTTCTCCCTCCACCGGGGGAATGGGTCGAGCGGGTTGAGGGGCCGTTGCCATAAGCGCGCCGAATTCCAAATGCGCAAGCGTTAGGGGAGAAAAAAAAATGGGGACCCTCACGTCCTTGATTCCAAGCCGCCATCATTGGAACTCGGGGAGCGCTCGATGTTGACCTGCGAAAATAAGCAAGCAGTTCAAGGCGTGACTCTGCTTTGGCCAATACTGTGGGGGGGGGCATAATCCGGCCGACAGTCCAATAAGATCCGAGGAAAAAAACCAAGAGTCTGTTACTAAAAAGAAAGAACTCATCAAAAAAGACAAGGTCGAGCTAGCAAAGGCACAGCAGGGCCATCAAAGTCTCGAGGTCTCTAAGGGAAGCGGAAGGAATCCTAGAGGGAAACTCGGTGGTTGAACCACAGACCTTTCACCTAAAATCTCAGGGGGGTGTTAGCAGACTGGGTCTCCGTCACGCGGGACCTGAAACCGTATCTCTACCCCGTAGCCACCCTTGAGCGCAGGAGAACAATCAAGGGGGTAGGAATCAAAGGCAGAAGGGCTAACCCGCCAAGACTATACTTTCACGAAGGGGAAAAAGAATGGACTTTCTCGGACAGGGCAACAACGAGGATGAGAACTGTCCTTTGAAATATCCTTAGCTAAGGGTCAAGGTCAAGGGTGGTGATACGAACCGAGTTCCCGAACTTGAGTCCCTCAAAAGTACTGAAATGTCCCCAGGATTCCTCCGTTATGGGCCGAATCAAAGAGCGTCATCAATGATACGAAAAAAATCAGAAAAACGAGGAAAAGTAAAATAAGGATCTCAAACAAGAACTTTAAGTTCGACAAAAAACCTGCAACCGGAAAACTCTGGAGGGACGATCTCATCTGTTACGAAAGGGTTATCTCTATCACACAAAAACAAAATGATACAGACCAGGAAGAGCCGAGAAGGAGGTGACTGGGCGGTTCATGATCGGGCTTAAAAGCGACGCCTCCAGGAGGGAAGGCGGCGTAGGTCCTCCGTGCAGGGGGGTTTTTTTTATGGTGTCCGCAGTACCGAAGAAGGGGTACTCGGCGGGGAGGAGAGAAAGGAGACGGGGTCTGGGTGAACAGTCTCCTGTCCGAGGAGTGGTGCGGAAAACCTTTCCGGAGGTAGGGTTAGTTGGGGGAAACATTTGACATGAACCTGGAAAGGAGGCTGAACTTCAGTCCGGGCCAGGAGAAGAGGGAGGGTTGAAATGAACGACCGCTTCGCGCACCACCATAGACGGGGCGGTCTCGAGGGGGACCTGCTTGTACGTTTGTTTGATGTCGGCCTCCTCCGGGAACTTAGGGAAAAAATAGGGGGAGAAGGGGATCTAACTCGGTCGGGGGAGTCAGACCTCTTTCAGCGAAGCACCATTCGACTAACAACGTCCACCGGAGGAAAAGGGTGACGTGGGCACTAGGTTAAAAACAGGGGGGTCCGCCGCCGTGACTTCCTCCAGGGAAGAGGCTTAGCTCTTGGACCAAACGGAGGAAAGAGAGTTGGAGGAAAGACGAGTCGAGAGGGAATTGCAGGGGAAGTCGTAACGACGTTGTCTTTACGTTCGACGATCTCTGGAGTGGGAAATGTTAAAAATGAATGGCCCAAAAAAAAAACGGTAAATTGACTGCCTTAAAAAAAAGGCGAAGGGTCAACGACCGAGGCGCCGATCCGAGTTGAGGGGGAAAAGGAGGAGGGCGGTAACCTGTACTACAGGTCCCCAAGGTCGACAACAGCAAGACCCTTTCAACCTGGGATGAATATCAGAAAGCTTATGGAAACTGCAGTGTATAACCAACGATCCCAAAATGACGGTGGCCAGAGACAGAGCACTTCACAAACTATTGAATTAAAAGCCATGTCCCCATAATAAATAAACACTACGGTAAAAAAGCCTTAAGCGAAAAGAGGGAGGAAAATCAACAGAATTGAGAGTCATGAGTGGTCCGCGGGGGAAGAGTCTTGTGCAGGCAACGGGTCAAGCCAACCTCCGTGCAACTGACCTCAGACGCCAAGAGGGAGACTGACAACGGAACACTTTAGCATAAAGAGAGGGGGAGTGTGCTCATCAAGAAGGGTTCTACTTGCCTCAATCCCCGCTCAGTGGAGAACTGTCTTGAGTCGGCAAATGGGTCTCCTTACCTCACTAAGAAAGACGGACCCAAAGCTGCGGCTCGGATAATCATCTAGGCCTTGCTAACACTTTGTTACTTACAGTAACCGAAGATCAGAAAAAAGAGGGAAAGGGGAGGAGGTGTTCTAGGAGTAGGAACAGCCCGGTGGGGACCACCTCTATTACCTTGGACTCGCGATCCGGTACTGTTCAAGCCAAAAGGAGGCTTGAGGAGGGTGAGCACTGGGACCCTGGTAACCTGTAAGAAAAAGAGGTCGATGGCACCGATCTCCCACCGCTCCTGGCAAAAGACCTAACAAATTCGAGAGCTTTAGAATTAATCGCGATCAAAAATGGGACTAAAAAATTCCGGAGATCTTCCTCAACCGATTCGGCCGGGTCTCTGGGGCAAAGGGCTAGGAAAAACTAAAAACAACGAGAGATGGGGGGGTCCTTCCAACGAAAGAAAGGGCTTTAAACCCTCTCCTATTCAGCATCCCCCGTGTCGTATTCAAACAAGGAAAATTGGGGTGAAATCTACCAAACGAAAACCGGGGAGTCCTGGCCTCTCGCCGATAGGTACTCCCTAGACTGAGGAAAGAAAGATATGGGCGACATTAAAAATGGATAAAAACTAAGGGGTAAAAACTACCTTAGGGGCTTCACCAACCTCGCCCAAAAAAGAAAAACCAGTAGCATCCATGCCAAAAGTCAAAAGGAGTGCTGGCCGTTCTGCTTGCTATCTCTCAAATGGGGGAAAAGAAAGAGGAAAAAGTCACACTCAAGACCAAAGGTCTTGGGGCGGCCTGGGGGATTCTTGTTCGAAAAGGGGGGTGTGTGCCGGCGGACTTCTTCTAAAAAACGAAGGGGTATGAGAGATCTCAGTGAAAAAGCTTAGAGGAGCGAATCGCACGATCTTCAGAAAACTGTGGTGACTTGTGTTGAGCGGGGGAGAGGAAGAAAAAGACGGGGGGGCATCCGAGCCAGCAGGCGCGAGCACGCCCAAGAGAGAAGATCTTTGAATTCCACGGGGAGAGGGGCCGTCCTTGGCGGAGAAAGAAAGGAAGGCGGCCGCCGGGGTAGACCGAGCAATCCTGACCGGCTCCGGGATGCTCGGAGCTCGAGGGGAGAAAAGAGGAAAGCCCGGAGGTAAAGCGAGGGAGAGCCGTCTGACCCGAACGCCACGTAAGAATTCGAAGGCCAGGTGTAAAAGAAGAACGAGGAGGGGGGAGGAGGGCGTGGGGTTCCAGTAGTGAAAATCTGCGACAGGAGAGATGTTGTCCGAACCCCCGGGCTTGCCATACGTGACCGAAACACGCGCACGAAAGACGAGCATCGTAGTTGTCCAAGGGGAAACCAACGGGGGGCCGCGCTGAGTACAAAAAACCGCGCAGATGGGTGGGGGACACTTAAGGAGGATTTCTGAGAGGAAGGGAACCGGGCGGTTCGAAATGGGGCAGTAGCAGGGCGGCTACCTTCGCGACACTTACATGGAGGAGAAGGAGGGGGTTCCTCGCGGGGCCGTTAAAAACGGTCCAACCACTGAAGTGCGACGTCGGTAGCTGGACGATGGAACACAGAAAAAAAAGTAACTCAAGACTCGGAAAGAGATGGGGGAGCGTGCAGCAGGTCAGCCCCTGGGAAACATAGTCTTGAATCCTTGACAAGGAGGCGGAAAAGGACATGTTGTGAGGGAGAAGGAAGAGCAGGCCAGTCATGGCGTGGAAAGAAGTGGAATCGCCTTGAAGAGACCTGTAGCAATAGGGTGGGCAAAGCGGGCGGAAGGGGGAACTCCGGCAGGAACATTCAGCCCGCAGGTCCACTACAAACTCGTGAGAGGGGGCCTAAGGGTGAAAAGGAACGATCAGGAAAACAGTTCCGTGGAAAGCTGTTGGAAAGACGGTCAAAAAAAGGAGACCCCAAAACCCCGAGGAAAGGTAAGAGCTGGTGACACGTCCAAGCCCATCGCGTACGTAAAAATCATCCGAAAGCAAAAGAGGGGAAAAGGGACAAAATCCTGAGGACCATCACGCAATAAAGGGTAACTGGCACGCTTGAAGGAGGACCGTCCTCACCCAACACTTCTTGAAAACTTTGAAAACTAAGTTCTAAGTGTGAATCCACTCCCCGTTGAACTGGTAGGTCGACGACTGTCTCTCGCGGAAACCCGCGGCATCGGGACTACGAAAAGCATCTAAGAAAACCCCTGGCCAACAAGACGCGGAGAAAATCCAAATTCGAGACCACCGTGTACAGGCTACCATTCCTATAAGGACCTTTACGATCATGGCTGTTTTGGGCCTAAAGGAAAAAGAGTTCGCGACAGGAAAAGGGGGGGGAGGAGGTGAAAGACAAAATGAGAGAAGTTCATTTCAAAAGGGCCAATCCCGACCGAGACCCGGTAAGAAAAAACAAAGTCCGTGGAAAGGGAACCAGCGGGAATCCGGACGGTAGCGCGAGCACCGGAAAGAGACATCAAGACGGAGGTACGAAACCAATAGACAACACACGCCGATGATACTCCTCCGGAAATCGCTTTAAGGTCATCAGAGAAAGGGGAGAAAAAGGGGGAAAAGCCAACAAAACGTCGATCTAGCTTGGGACGCAGGAAAACAAAAAGGGAGAGAAAAGAGAGAGTCCCAGGAAAAAACAGCTTCTATCTGAGCAGCTTTGGCCAGGGTGAACCTGATCCTAATCAGTCTACCTTCACAGGAGGGAGCGACATAAAGCCAGTAGTTGACCGCAGGAAGAAGCTGGGAGATGGTGGTCCAAAAAGGGGGGTACAAACAAAACAAACCGATAGTCCTTGATGGGAAGAGGGGTGAAGTAACTATCTTCGGGAATCCGAAGGGTAAAGATGTTGGGACGGACCTACCTGTCAGGGAACGATCGGGGAGTGGCACCATAACATGGAAAAGGTCAATTCGTGGCTAAAAATCACTGTACCAGGCTCTTCAAAGGCCTTATCCATGAGGGGGGGGTGCACCCACTTAGGCCGCGACCAAGGAGTTCCTCAAGGGCAGGGTAGAGAAAGGGTAAAGTTTTTACTTAAGCCTCCCTCGAACCGCGGTATGTGGCTGAAGGCTATCGGGAGTCTGAGGGGGGAGTATGCGAAATCTTCGGCCGGGAAAGAATCGGGGGAGGAAACCAGTCGGGAAAAGGCAACCGTGGAGCTCAACACGGGTTGGGGTGGCTTACATAAAATTGTCCACTGCGCTAGGAAGTCCGGCTCCAACGCATAGCCGTAGCGCTGCGACTGGGGAGGGGGGAATGCAGGAAAGGCCGAAGACGAGCTAAGGGGTCTTTTTGAAAGGATGTTCTGGTAGTTGAAAGACCGTCATTGAGGAAGGAACATCGAGACAAAGAAAGGGGGGAAGGGGGGGAAGCCCGGGAGGGTTACCTCTTGGTCATCGAAAAGGAATTAGGATCGGCGAATGCCTTTCCAAAATAAACTTAGGCTCCGATATAGGCGGGTGAAGGACGGGGAGGGGGAAGGGGACAAAAGGAGTGAGGGCCAAGCGACCAAAAAAAAATGTGTCACCCCAGGGAGCAAACGATTTAAGATCCGGCATACGTTGAGATCCATGATGAAAAGGGGGGGTCAAAGGGACGCTAGAAAAAATAGGCCTAGGCAGTATCATCAACAAACGTTGGAAGCAAGATCAAGAAAGGGCAAGAAAGAAAAAAGAAAATTTTTCCAAGACGTGGCCTGACCTGCTGGAAATCTCGAACGATCTCCCCGGAAAGGGGGGCGAGTCAACGGGGAGGAGAGCGGTGGCGAGGTGCCCGCAACGGAAAATAAAGAAAGGCGGCGGGCAACCTTCACTGGACCATCAACAACGAGTTATCATGGAAAGATAACATCTACGCTGGTGCGAAGGGGGGTCTCAAGAAATAAAAAAACGTGATGCTGTCTGGGGGCAAGGAGTAAAGTCGTCCGCAAGGAGGGACGGGGACAAAAAAAAGGAAGACCTTTGGTTTCCTCCCCCACAAAAAAAGATTCGAGAAAGAAGGCAAGGAAATAACCGGGGAACTGACCGACACCGAGGGGGAAAAAGCCTTCAGCTCTACAGCTGTGGGGAAATTGGACGATGGCCCAAAGGGGGGGAGGAAACATATCGATGACTCGGCAAGGGAGCCCAAAGCGGGGTCCTCGAAGCCGCCAGCCGTATTCCCTACGGCGTGTGGTACGAAGCTGAACGTCCGGAAGAGGCGCAAGGGTCACTAATCGCGGTCCAATAACAAAAAGGGGGGAGGTCGGCGTCCTGTGCTTGAGAAAATGGGAGACCGATCCCAGGACTTCCGAGCGAAGGGACCACCTCGGAAGAACAGGGAATTGAATTCGAGGCCAACAAAGCGAACCAATTGAAAAACTCTATACGTGTCCTACCAAAAATCGGGGAGCTCGAAAGAGCCCAGAAAATAGCGGGACACCAGAATTGAGTGATCTGATTCACGACCTTAAGGTGAAACTGAACGCCAAGCACCAATAAATAACCCGCTGTCCTAGAAAGGGGGGGAGTAACCAGAGACTGAAAATGGACGATAAGAACTTATATCGAAGACCGAAGACCCAAAAAAGGAACTCATGCAAAATCCTTCACCTGAAACCCACCCACAGAAAACCATAAGGAACATGCCCCTACGTTCCGGGAGTCCCAAGTAGGGGACGTCAGTCTTGGGAATAAAAAACAAAACTGGATTAGGAAAAGATAGAGATCTCAAGTCGCAGGGGAAACGGGGGTGCAGTGAAGAAGGTGGGGGACTGGTCTTTTCACGGTGGTTCCTCGTACAGTCAGGGGGGGAGGGTGGGGAAAAAGAGGGAGATTCTTTGTGTCGATTTCTGATCCGAGACGGTCCTGGAACGAAGTTCTCCGATTCTTCGATCGAAGTCAAAAAGGGGGGTTGAGGAAAGGGAAAGAAATGAGTGGAGTTTAAATATTAAAAGGGAAGAGGTTTTGAACAGATGCCCGGGCCTCTAGGATCTCAAAAAGTCACAGGAGGTACTTCCACGTCGGTGTAAAAAAAAAAGAAAACTTGCAGAGAATAAGGGGCCCTACACCTTCCGAACGGGGGAAAAGGAAAAAAAAACGATAAGGACCGACAGGACTGCCTTAAAAGTCCATGGGCTCGGATGCCTTGTAACAATCCCGGGGGGGGGGAAGGGGGAACGAATAGTTATAAGTCCGGAGACGCAAGGGAAGACACGGCATTGTACAAGGCCAGATCTGTCGCCACCGACGTAGGGGCAGCAAAAGGAGAAGCGTAGGGTACGGGAAAAAGTCCGGAAAACGTCATACGGGAGGGGGGCTGTGAAAAACGGAAATCGAGAAAAATGCAGCAGGTTCTAGATCCGGCGCTAGGTAGAAGGATTCTTTTTGAAAGGGGGAAACAGGGGGCCCTAGGGGGGGTGGAAGCGCGCCGCAACGATGGGGATTCAAGTACGAAGACCAAGACGATTGAAACACGGGCGTGCGAGAACGGCAGAGGGAGTAGAAGGTTGTCGGAGGGCACCTTCGACTTGACGAGCGGAATTATCACGTTTCTCCGGTTTCAAAGAGTTGACGGAGGAAGAAAGGGAGATCGGTGAGTTGAAAAAGGGGGTGAAAGCCAACCGAACTACACTTGCACCGACTCGCAATCCGAGTTTTTTGGGGGAGAGGGGAGGGAACCTCTGGCAGGACTGGGGAAGAGGACACTGGACATGGCTGATGGAGCGGGGGCCGCAATAGGGAGGATCCTAGAGGGCCCCTTCATGGGGTGGCTCGCGGTCTCCAGAAGTTTTCACATAGCAAGAAGATAAATCTCAAAAGGGCGGCAAAGCGACTTGCGGTGGGAGGCCCAGAAAGAAGGGGGAGAAGGGACAAAGGCAGCGAAATCCACTACGCCACCTTTACGGACTCCTAAAGGTTGGGAAGGGAATGCTACTGTGAATTGACGGAAAAAGGTAAAAAGGGTGCAATTAAACTGCCAAGGGCGGGCCTTCGAAGGAAGGATATCGTAGAGAGTGAAGGAGGTACGAACCAGTAACTCATCAACAAAGAAGGGGGCTATCAAAAGAGGAACTAAAAAATTTGCCTTCTAAAAAGGAAGAGTCAGAAAAAAATCGCTAAGGGCTATAGGCGGGCTGAAAGGCCGCGGGACAACTGGTTCTTTCTGTTTCAAGGGGAAAATGGCGGGAGGGGGGAAAAAACAGGGGGCTCTCGGGCCCGAGAGTCCGGAAAAAAAGGGCAAGACTCCGTAGAGACTACCCCTTCGTCAAACCTGAGAAGAAAAGAAAAAATGAAGCGTAGGGAGTAAGGGGCGCAAAACCCGGTACCAAGGGAAAACTCAGACAAGGGGATTTCACGGGAAGTGAGAATGTGTTCCGCTATCACATAAAAGGGAAAGGGCAGCACAATAAGAGATTTACTTTATTAGAAATGTTAAAAAAGCTGAGTCAGACCGGGGGGTTTAGTGTAGGTCCAATGGTAGCAAATCACAAAGAAAAAAAGGTCCCGCGTGCGGCAAAGCAGGTGACAAACTAGGCCGGCGACTGTTCAAAAAACCTTTATTAGGAAAGAAGAGTGAAATCAAGACGTCTACACCATGCTGACAACACCAGCTCGCTTCCGAAAATAGAAGGGGGGAAAGCCTTGAGGGGAAGGGAAGTAAACAACAAGGAAAAAGAGATCAGGACACCACCCAGGCACCTTGGAAAAATCAGAGGAGAGGGAAATATCTAAAAAATAGGAAAAGATCGAGATCCCTCCTCCACAATAGGGAAAAACAAGGGTGGGCCAGGGAAAGAATTAGCGTGCGTTGTCGACCCCCGTTCTGATGGGAATAGTTGAAAAGGCGAGGCTTCTGGGAGTGTGTCCTCCTTACAGCGTAGGCCTGATCTTCTTTTGGATCAGAAGAAAAGTATGGTCAAAAGGAAAAAAGGGGAAGAAATCTCTTTTGGAGGGCGCAGGGAAGAAATCGGGGAGGGAGGAGTGGAAGGGGGAACTGAGGGAGAAATCAAGACCAGGCGCTTGTAACCTGCAGCAATCCGAATGGAAGGGGGAGCTGAAAGGAAGCGCAGGAAGGAGACCATTGTCTAAGGGGTCTCGCGTAAAGAAAAAAGTGGTGGAGAAAGGGAACGCCGAGGGAAAAACGTCTTCCGTAATGTTCTAATCGAGGAGGGGGGAAGGGGGGTTGTCGTCGGGCGGAGTTACAAAGGCGCGGACATCGTAGGGAAAGAACTAACAAGGAATGCAAAGGGGTGCTTCTTCAAGAACAGGTTGTCCAGCTTTCTGGGGATAACACCATGAAAAAGAAGTGCAGGGAGCCGTGACGGGAAAGAAAAAGGATGGTCCAGCAAGGACTTAGAACTGAGGGGAAGAAAGAATCGGAGGTCTTTTGGGGATGAGGTGCCTTGTAGTTGGAACTTCTTGGACAAGGGGGAAAGTCATGGGGGCAACGTCGGCGAGATGCCGCAAGAGGGAAAAAAGCTTGGGGAAAAGGAAAAGTCTTAAGGGGACCAAAGGATCTTCTCATACCGTCAACTACACGAGTCGGGGAGCAAAAGGGGGTCCCTTTGGGAATTTACTGGGTCGGGAAAGGGGAAAAAAAGGGTATTTGGGTAAGGAAGAACGCGTCCTCAGGGAAACTATTGAATATACTAAGGGGGGGATCCGCAGGCTATGGTCGTTATGGCACGGAATTTTAGGAAAAAAAACCATGAGGGGCAGAAGACAAGATTGCGGGGACATGGTCAAAACGCTTCAATAAGAAGGGAATACTATGGGGAGGAGGGGGAAGGAAAACTGAAGAAGATTCGACATCTCAAACAATGAGTGGACGAGCTGTAAGGGAGGAGTGGCCAAACAGAGGAAAGAAAACGTCGCAGCAGGGCTAGGGAGACCTTCAAGAAGAGAAGGACCCTTCTAAAGTGTCAGGTCCATCAGAGAGAGAACAGAGGGGGGGAATTCTCAATCAAAAAGGAGAGGAAAAAGAACCTGCCAGAGGGAATGAGCACCTGAAAGGACCGCGGAAATGTACCTAAAATAATTTTGGCCCCCCATCGGTGCGACGGTCGGCGGTAACATTTGAAAAGGGGAAGAAGTACCCGGGAAACAAGAAAAGGAGAGAACGAACTAAAGGATCTAACAAGATGGAGGGGGTATTGGAGAGAAAAAGTGGTGATTACCACCCTTTAGTCGCATACTTGAGGGGATACCCGGGGGCTGAGAGAAAAGCTTCGGGGTCCATACGTCTTTGGCGAAAGAGAATACAAAGTAGGTACTAAAAGGGCGCTCCGACAAAACGCCTTATCTCAGAAAGAGGGAAAGGGGCCCACGCCACCGGCGAGAGGAGGAGGGTGCTTGGGTATACAAAAGGGATCCCATTCCTCTCAGATCCCATTGAGGGACTAGCAGACCGGGAAAAAAAGAAAGGCCTTAAATAAAAGATTCTTCGTTGTCGGAGGCCCAGAGGAGAACAAGGGAAATTCAAGCGATCGTTTCGGGCAACTAGGAGATAGGAGGGGTTTAGAAGAGAAGCGAGCAGGCATGGGCTTGCCAAAGATGAGAAGGAAGGAAAAAAACATTGGTTTTGAAGCCTTGACCCCACAAGAAAAAGTTTCCAGCTCGAAGGAGGGGGGTCAACTCAAGCCGCGAGAAGGCCTCAAGGGAAGAAAGAAATCAAAAGCCAGGCGCACCAAACTGCTCACGTCCAACTAGAGCCAAAAACCGAGACGAAAGTAAAAAAAGTAGCCTCGCCAGGCCACCGACGGTGAAAGAGGGGACTTAGGTGTTCTAGG
>Ga0179591_1351022_pt1 | contig 12728 bp, 11 predicted proteins | sample CZOMad2_1_08_16f_FD_182891 | JGI IMG/M metagenome (GOLD analysis project Ga0179591, IMG submission 182891) | Vadose zone soil fungal communities from Angelo Coast Range Reserve, California, USA - CZOMad2_1_08_16fungal (PacBio error correction) | ecosystem: Environmental > Terrestrial > Soil >...
AGGGAGAAGAAGAAACGGAGCACGGCTGAACTTGGAACCTGCCGTAGTACTGACGGAGGCTTCGGTGAGCATGGCGCCGGAGCAAGGGGCCACATTAAAGGATGCGGGGAAAAATAGGCGCTGGAAAGAGGAAAGAAAAACAAAACGAGAAGCTTTCCTTCTCTGGTGTTTACCGATGGAGAAGCAATGTTGGGGGAAGTTATAGACCACCATCGAAGCAAAAGTCCAGACTCAAAGTCCAGACACGCGCCGGAGACCCCACGCAACGATTGAGAGAGATCTCCAGGGGGGGACGTTAGGCCCATAAAAAGAACTCTTCCAGTACGGCGGGGGGCTGCGTCTTCAGAAAAAGGGTGCTTGTCTGGTGAAAAGATAATTCTGCATATGGGTGAGCAGTAACTATTAGGAAGGTATAATCAATCTCAAGAAAAAGTCACGGCCAAGAGCCTCTACCGAGAGTTACTAAACGTTAAGGTGGGAGGATGAACGACCTCCTTATGACAACTTTACCGGGGAGACAGGACTCCCCTAAACATTCACAAGGGAGGCTTAGCACGAAATAACTATTTTCCGCGAGAGAAACAAAAAACAACTTAGGAGTGAGAAATATATTAATCCAGTCTTCGGGGGGGGAGGGGAGGGGAAGGGACTATCGACTGGGGAGGGCGTGCGACATTGGCTAGGGGGGGAGGATTGGGTGCATAATCACAACTCACTTTGGGAATGAAGAACTTCTCACGAGAGGGGGAACTTCGGGGGGGGAAAACTGTAGGCTGCTTTACCAGAACTTGAATGGGGAAGGACCAACCGAGACTCTTCAACCAAAAATGTCCCATCATAGGGCGGTTTCAAAAAAAAGTCAGCCAACACCACCCCGACCCCTCTCCGCCCTAGGTACGCAAACTAGTCGAGGGGGAGGAACAAACCTCTTCGATAGAAGGATAAACTTCGGAAAAGACGGTTAGGTTAAAGGAGAAGGAGGACGGCCGTGGGGTTTCTCTGTGGTATGGATATCAAGAGGGGCCCTTCAACGCGAGACGAGGACAACAAGAAGCGGGACGTTCTGGTTAACAAAAAAAGCCGGCAGGTAGTGGGCAGAAAAAAGTCTGCCGCAGCAAAAACAGACTCCGAGCAATCCGTCAGAGCAGGAAACGGCCACCGTAAGAAGGGGGGGGTGACTACGGGCTGGGAGGGGGAATGAGTTAGCCCATAGCCTCCAGTAAGGCATTCTTCCGACGAGAGCGTTCGGGGAAGAAGGAATGGGAGAGGAACGGCGTCGATCCGATCTAAAACGAAAATATCTTTTGCTGAATGAAAAAAAAAATAGACCATGTCTAACGAGGGTCAACCAGTCTGAGTGGATCGTCCAGAACAGCTTACGCCCGCTCTGCGCAGGTCCTTTGTCTTCCGGGCCTTCTATCTAAACGGTGGTTCTCTATACCCCGTGGAGCACCGTCGTGGCGGGCTCTCGCGGTATCAAAAACCAAGCTCTAGACTAACCTCTACGGAAGGCTGCTGGGGGAGTTATCAACCCTTCGAAGGCCAACTGTCGAAAAAAATTTCGTCAGCCAAGTACGCAAAAAAAGTTTGGACTCTGGTGGGGTAATGGGACCGCGGAAGGTGTGGAATTCAGGAAATAGGGCCATCTGCTTCTACGAGCGAAGGAACTTCGCATTCTCTCAAACTTCGGGAAAAAAGGAAAAAAAAAACTTCGTTAAAGTATGCCATAGGTCTGGACCACAACTTCTTAGGTAGCGGGCAAGACGACCTTCACTTAAATAGGAACGGTATTACTTCTATACTCAAGAACGGGGCGCAAGAGTTAGGACGTTACTAGATCGTGGGGAAAGAAAATTGCGAGCCGTCTAATACTCTGGGGTTACTAGAAACAGACATCATCCGGGGGAGAGGGGGTCGGGAGGGAACGGTAATCTCGTCCAGGATCCATCTCCTCAGAGAGCCATCAGGGGGAGGGAAGCTTTACGATGTTCATAGACCGGAGGAAGTCGAAGGAACCAGTGTCGTTGTCACTTTCCTACTCAGAGATGAAAATCGGGGGGGCTCGCCAGACTCTCGTGTCTGGAAGGTGGACAAGACTTCAAACATTTCCACAACCACTCATACATTGAAAGGGTACTAGTAGGTCATACCGGTCTGAAGAGTCCTCTTGGGGGGAGAGGGAGGGGTAGGGATTCCAGAAATTCTTCCTCTTAAAGAGAGGCTTCTTTGTCGTCAGGGGGGTAGTTCTGAGGATGTCAAACAGGAGGGTCCAGAGGAAAAGGCGAAGGGAAGACGTCTTACTTCTCTTTATAAGGTACCTATAGGTTGGAGCAAGGTCGGCTATGGCCATTCTAAAGGGGGAGAGAAGAGGGCAGGATGCTCAAAATCTATGATTCAATCGGGGAGTTTCCGCGTTCGGCAGCAAAGACGAGTTGTTGAGGATCTGGCTCCCATGCACCAAGTTGCTTTAGCAAGTGGGGTAAGATGGGGGAAATCCGCACAGCGGAGATGGGCTCAAACGAAGTAGCCGGCCCATCGGGTAAACGTCCTTCAGATTAATTACAGAAGGGGCGAATGGGGTGTGTGAGGGAACGTCGAATCGGGGTAGAAAAAAAGGTTTCCTCGTACCGTTACAGTCCCGGGGGGAAGGGGAATCTACGCGACAGCCAAATAAAGGGAGGAAAAATGAGGAAGCCATTCGACCCTCTCAACCGGACTCGAATGAAAAATCCCCGGGTGCCGGGAGAAAGAAATTCTCGGGAGCCGCCGGGAATTCCGAGAGAAATGGGGAAAACGTCCAAAACATCTCCGTAAAAAGGAAATTCAGCGTTGGGGGATCCTTCATCTGATGCTAAAGGGAAGGCTTACGACAAAGACTCGGACAAGGCTTGCTTAGGGAAGAACTCTACACGCCTTGCTTGAGATCAAACGAGGAAGGGACTCAAGGGAGGAAGACGGCCGAAACTGGGAGGGGCCTGACTCTTGCTTTTAATGAACGAGATCATTCGTGAAGTCGAAAGACGGCCACAGGAGCACGCGGGGGGAAAAACCATGCCGGGGCTGGCCCAACTGTAAACGGAAGAGGGGATGTCTACAAACAAAAATCATCAAAAATCAGTCTTCGGCTGAATCAAAGAAATGATACCGTGGACCTAAAGAGGTTCGAGGCAGTAAGGAAAAGCGCCGCACCCTGATCAGACTGGACCATAGTAAATGATACAGGGTTTAGGGCAAATCCCGACACTCAATGAAGGAAAAACCTAATAACCTTATAAGTTGGTGGTCACTCTTTCAACGAGAAGGTCACGCAAAATACAAAATTCGTCTCTTCGAGTAGAGTCAAAAGTCTCACAGAGAAAAAGAAAGGAAGCTGCACCAGGCGGGGGGTCTTTTCTTGTAAGAAATCCTAATCTTAAGTGAACCAAAATGGAAGACAATTGAGAAGGAAGTTAAGAAATAACCACCGGACAACCTGCAAAAGGAAGGAAGGGAGATTACTCAAACAAAGGGGGAGTATTAATATATATAAGTCGTAGCGGTGCAGGGCTGGAAATGGATTCGGGATAATTGCCAGTAAGCTAAAAGGTCTAACTGTGGAAAAAAATTGGGAAATTAAGGAACATTCTCCTATAACCACGACGCTTCTTGACCTGTTGTTAGCATACAGACGAAGAGTTTATCCGGAGGGAAAGAAAAAGGTGGAGAAAAATACTAAGGGGGTGTTGTATTAAGCTCGTTATCTCGTGGCACATAAGGGGATACAGTATAGTCCAGGAAAAGGGACGGCGTCAGAAAAAAAGAGTGAGTACTGGGAGAGGCCATCCATCGAAGTCAATCGTCGAATAAGTCGTGGTGCGGCAGAGAGTCTGACGGTCAATAAGGGTGACATCAAGATCAACTGAAACATGAACCCACGGCCAGGTAACGATCGAAAAGGTTTGGCGGGTTTCCCGGGGTCGTGAATTGAAAGGGAGTCGGAAGAAGGCGCAGGAAAAAAGGGGGGGTCGCGTCAGGGGAATGAGCCGGCCGACGGGAAAAAGACCGGACCGGAGTCAGGGAGGGAAGAAAGGTCAAATCATGGAAGTAGAAGCTTGGCATCAAAGGAAGTTTGCTTCGGCCAGAGCAGAGGCTTGGCGGAGGCGTTCTGCTAACAACGACGGCTTCGAATATTCTACGATCGGGGGAGAGGAGGAAGCATTCAACTTAGCGGACTCATTGGAATGGAAGATGACTTGGAAGTCTTGCCAGACGGATCTGAGGAGCAGGGAGGATGTGGGAGGTCCTTAGAGAAAGCAGGAAGCAACAGCACTAGAGGGGAGGGGAGTAGAGGAGAATCAGGGAATTCTTTTATGTAAAGCCTGTTCCCGAGGACGATCGTCAGGCCATAGGGGTGAATATAATTAAGGTACTGAAAACACTTTTGGTGAAACTTTGCAAAAAAACAACCAGACTCGGAGGTGGAAGGCTCTTCATGCTTGAAGGGGTTTTCGAGGGTTGGTCTTGCCCTTGTGTACGAACCCCTTATGAGGGGCAGGGTGGTTCTGTAAAGCGGATCGGGGTCTCCCCGGAAAATCACCAATGAATCGTGACTCGACTGGTGAAGGGACCATCTCTAGTAATACAATGTTAGGAGACCGTCCTGAGCATGAGTCACCTGTAACCTGCAGATACTGGAGTCCTGAAAAGCGAGGAAAGGGAGGGGGTAGTCCATTGAATAAACTCAAGAGAAAGTAAACAATGACTCGGAACGCTCTCGCCAGAGGAAAGAAAGGGGGGGGCCTCCTCTACAAGAAAGGTTAAAGGGGGTACTAGGAATCTATTAAAGTACCTACCAAAGAATCCAGAGATCACCCGCCTGCCTAAAGGGGTCCATGAAAGGCTGATCACTTCATAGGCGAAATGGGACCTGGCCTACCTTAACGTCATTATGATTTGGTGTGAATGTTGAAAAAAAACAGTACCAACGGAAGTCCTAAAAAATTGGGGATCTCCTTCTCCGTCTGGGCTTCTTGAGAGAATTGTACGCCGTAGCGAGGATAAAGAGTAACCAAAGCGATCTGGAAACCTCGTGGTGCGAGAAGCCATGATTAACAGTCACGACTCGAACGCCTGCTGGCACGTTGTAAGCAAAAAAGACCGAGAAGTCCCTTGAATTGCGGATCGACTAAAAAGGTGTTTCACCCATCTGGCTAAAGCGATGCACTTTAGGTAGTTTAAGCGGCTCTGCCTGAACGTCAAAAGGAAAAAAAATAAGAACCGGCTCCTCGGGGCAAGGGAAAAAGGAATGGGGGCGGACATCCGACTGTGTATGGGAAGAGCAGACTGGGCCAGGTTCCTAAGGTTGAAAAAAACACGACCCAGTCCCTGAGGGTCATGCTTGTGAGAGTCAATTCAGACTAATCATTGCAAAGTAGGAAGGGCCCAGAAGTAGGGGGAAGTCAGAACCCCCCTAATTAAGGAGCGGCGGTTTGCATGACGAACAGCTGGATAAAGTTCAGGGAAGTAGTAAGGAATAGGGAGACAGGAGTACTATGGTCCCTGAAATGTGGACTATGTCTGTTGCGGGTCTCAGTGAATCAAAAACGAAACTTCGGGTAGATCATACCTTCTATCACAGGAGACTGAGAGACCCAAGGCCTACAGGAACCACTGCTGAGAGGGCATTTGCTGACCTATACCTGATGACGATTTCAAGAAATCTCCTCAATGGAATAATATGAGGGTTTAGGCAGGTTTCTTCTAATAACCCTTCCTGCTATTCATTGGACTCGAGGCTGGAGGGTCGAGAGGGGTCGACTTCGGCATCCGGTAGGGGGGGGGTGGTGTTGCTTTGGGTTGGTTGCCGACGGGTGCTAGGCAGTCCGCGATGGGTGGGTGGGCGGAACCTGGGAAGGGCTACCTAACACGCGGCCAAGACGTGAGAAGAAATGTACTGGAGTGATGACTTTCAAATTGTGTAAGGAGAGACCTGAGTTACTTGGTAGGAAGGATTCGGAATGGGGGATGTCACATTCTGTTGACAAATTAATGGGGGTCTTCACTTCTCACTGTTCCTAAAGAAAGGGGTACTTGCGCTTTGGTTTTTTAGATAACTGATGGAGGTATGAAGTCACCTGGTCCGGGTATGAATAAAACCCAGCAGGGGGGCTAATCCAAACTTTGGGAGAATGTTCCCTTAGAATAACTCGAGCGACAATTACCAGGATTGGGGTAGGTAAGATAGGTGGGGGGTGCGTCTCATCAGGGCAAGTCGGTTTTAATCTGGGAGTAATACCATGGGTAAGTGATGACAGCTAGACCTCTTCTGGTCGGGCTGCTGAGCTGTAATGTTAAGACTCAAGGAGGCGGTGCGGGGTCATACTGAGAGGCGGCGGAGGTACGAGCGTGAGGGGACCCTTCTGATAAACAAAAAAAAGGAAACTGAATCTGACCTGTTCAGGGAGCTCGGACGAAACGGTTGCAGCTGATGAAGGGGGAAGGTTTACGCTCTTATTAAACTCATACCCAAGCTACTGCCCGCTCACAGGAGCAGTCTTTATGAAAAAAGAACATCCCGAGGGGGTCCCATTCTCAAAACCATATAGAGGGGGTTGCTATTTAGTCCAGGTGGGCTCTGGTGGGGGTAGTTCGGGGATCTGGGAATGAGGTAACGGGGAAACTAACTGTCGAAGAATGTCGTCAACGAAAAAGAGTAGAGGAAGAGAGATAGGTCTGATTGAATTCATTTGGAGAGCGGCATGTCCCAGTCTCTGTCGAGAACTCCTAAGAAGTCTACTTCTTCAACGAAAAGAACTCAAGTGGAGGGAAGGACGGAGAGGCGAGCTGACAAGGATGGGGTTAGTACCTCTTCAATCGAAAGAGAGAAAAAGAAGGTTCGCGGTCAGGGCGCGGTAGGCGTAGGGGCCACGGTGGTAATTGGGGGGGGAGTTGGTGAATAAGGTCCGCGCTTCTCTCTCTATCCGGTCAAAGAGGAAAGGACCTCAAACTGGGGGGAGGAGCTGCTTCCCCAAAAAATAATACCGGCAGTGCCACGGCTTCTTGGCAGAGAGGACACAAAGCTAAACCGGAACTCCGGTAAAACGGGAACCTCAAGAAGGGTTCAATCCTTACTTGGGAAGGGGCAGGTTGTGTTGGTCAGGCGCCTCTACTCCCTGAGAAAGAAATTCATCGGCTGCCGAAACCCCAAAACACAAAACAAGAACCCCCCCAAAAAAACCACGGAAGAAGAGCAGGCAGCCGCCTTCGCGTCTCTACAAGGGGGATGATTATTTCGACTGATGGGGTTAAGGAAAAAAAATGAAAAGCCGCAGTGCTGAGTTTCCATTAATAGGGGGCAGGGGGCAAGATGGCGCCGCTCAGGTCTGAGGTCCGTTTGAATGCCGGGGTACTGAGAGAATCAGTGGGAGACGGGCATGGACCAAGATTGGTCAGGGGGGCGGAACGCGCGTCAGAAAACCGAAACGACACCACAGTGACTCGGGAAGCGGAAGGCCGCTGTCGATCGGAAACACGTCCATAAAGGGGGCAAGCAACTTCAGAGAGGAGTCTCTCCATCGGCCCAATTCCTATTTGGGAAGGACTTTGGGGTTAACACTCTCTACGGGGGACGCTGAGGAACAGAAGGGGGATTGCAAATCTCTTCCTACGCAAAAATTGACGTGTCCAATCTTACTATAGACCAGTCGGCCCCGGCACCGGAGGAAAGGGGGGAGGCCATACGGAGGGAAAGGGGTTACGTGACGTCTCTTGCCAGGAGATTCCGGAACGGACTAGGGGAACCAGATTATTCAGCAAAAAAAGTCCTGGGGTCTGCACAGTAGTGGACTCTCTATATTTTGGATCAAAATTTTAATAGGTGGGGACAGTTTCGGACTTAGGGAGGGCATACCAGCAGAACCCAGAGGGGGAGAATTTGTCTTGGAAGGGGGCTAAAGGAAAAGAAAAGTCAGCCGTCAAGTCCCATAAGAGTGGCTGTGTCGCTGGTGAAGAGAATGTCGAGGAAGGGGGATTGAAAGTCGTTTGATTAGACGAAATCGCGATTCCCGTAGAGGCTTATCTCCGGGAAGGGGTATCTGGCCCCAGTCAAAAAGGGAGACTCTACTGCGTTTTCAGGTTCCAGTAAGGGGTAAACCTGGAAAGAGAGGCGAGCTCTCCCCGGAGGACGAAAACCGTATGCCGGGGTTGCTATTATTAATCTGATTATGTGGTGGGCGGAAGGAGGGGTAGTCGGAGTAAGTCAAGGGGTGCGAACCCTGGGGAGGGGGGGGGCGAGAAAGGATTTGTGGTTGGGAGCTGTAAAAATAAGGCTATTTCTTCTAGAGATAAATGCAAGGGGGGATAAACTCTTGCTTGGGTAGGTCTCTTCTAACTCTCGGCAGGGAATGAGATGCCGCAGGTCCCTCGCAGGGGTCAAGCACCGCAGGATGGTTGCCGTAGCGAGGAAGGGACTTCAAGCAGGGCCCTCGGGGGAAGGGTTGATGGTATCGCAAAGAGCCTTTTAACCTGCAACTCTGAAAAGGGACGAGACGCACAAGATTCCATACGCAGGGACCATCCGGGGTCTGGGGGTCTGGTTGAAGAAAAGTCTGTCCGAGGTATATCACCAGGCCTCTCCAAAGGGGTGATTAAGCAACGTACTGGAACGAGCGGGGGGACATGCCGGGTTACAAATGACCGATTGAGAAGAGGCAGGACGAGGATACTCTCACCCCCTCGTGAGGGGGATGATCCAGCGGACGGATGGCCGACTAAGAGTCCGCCTCACGAGAAAGGGCCGCGAGAACGGCAAACGGCCACGTTCCTTCAATGTAAGAGTGCCGCATGGTGAGGTATCCGAATCGATGCTGAAAAAATTGTAGTCACATCGAGGAAGGAAGGCGTCTTGTGCGAGAAGAAAAAGCGACAAAAACAGGGGGGAATCGGGTCTAGGGGCAGAAAAGAGAAAAGAAAAAAAAGATGCCGGAGGACGAAGGGCTGTCCCGGACAGTCGTGTTCACAGGGACAGGACACGTGGAAGAGGGTCTCAAAGAGGCCGACTACGCAGAAAAAAGGGCTGCTGAACAAAAGACTCTAAAGAAATGCAGCTTAGAGGGGGAAGACGACTCAACCTCGTTAGTAAAAAAGTCCCGAATTCCTGGGGGAAAAAGGAGGCTCCACTTCATCTGGGGGGTCCGGGGAAGGGGGGGGGTGGGGGGGGGGGGGGGGGGGGGGGGGGGGGGGGGGGGGGGTGTTGGGGGGGGGGGGTGTGGGGGGGGGGGGGGGGGGGTGGGGGGGGTGGGGGTGGGGGGGGGGGGGTGGGGGGGGGAGGGTGCACTGCTTCGGTTATAAATAGGGAAAAGGTAAGTCAAACTACCCTACAAAGAGAACTCTCAACTGAAGGAGAGAAGGGATTTGATGCTCAGAAGAAAGACTCTCCGAATAAGAGATCCGTTATACTGGTTTGGAGGAAAAAAGATAGGGGAATATAACGCTCAGGCAAAACCTTTCTTTACGGAAAACAGAGAGAAAGAGAAGGGAGATATGAGGAGCTTTACGCTCCAAATTTCACAAGCGAATTGGAAGAAAATAATCTAATCTAATTTACCAATGTCTGGACCGGCATTTCTGACCGAACTCAATTACTCCTAAAGCCCAAAAGGAAGGAAGGGAAAATCCTACTCTGGGAAGAAGAGAGAAAAAAACAAAGAATAGAAGGAAAAATATAGATATCTGGGCAATTCTAGGGGGGGCCAGGGAGGCGTACTTGCCTTCCGTCGACAATGGAGAAAAACTGAATCTGTCAATGGGGCTTCTGAATGAAGGGGAAGGGAAAAGCCCCTACGCTTCTTGGGACCTGGGGGTGAAAGAAAATCTCAGTTGTATCGCCGGGGGGTGAGAGACCCCCACGTGGGGGGGGGTCAGGATATCTCGGTTGGACAGAATAAGCACCTTCAGAGTCTCGGGAGGAGGGGAAGGCAGGAGTTGGGGACGGTCGTGTGTATCAGACAGATCCATAACTAGATTTACTGAGTGGCGGGGGGGCGAAGTTTCTTGAGAAGGGAAGGAGTGCCCACTTGTCGTAAAAGAACTCATGGGTACAGATAATTGGACCTGTGAGTCGAATAGAAGAAAAAAATTTTTTACGGGGAAAAAGGGAGTGGAAATTTCTTCTGAGGAGAGGTCAAGGGGGGTACAGTTTTAGATATAACTGGATTTAGGACTGAAGGGGAGGGGGCGGTCATTGGGCTTCCTAAAAAGAGCTCGGACTTCCCAGGAACAGAAAAAAAATTAATTTAATCCCAGGCCTCTCCGTAGACTCGAGAAAACCAGGGGGCAAGAAGTCGATCTTTTGCAGACCTCAGAAAAGAGAGATTCGGTTTGGGGGGGGTCGGAGGGGAGTTGTAGGAGGAAAAGGCACCAAAAAAGCTTAGGGGTTTACTGACGAAATGGATATCAATCTCTGGAAGGCTACCTTCAAAAAGGGAGGAAGAATCCGTAAGGGAAAGGGGGTACCGATTGGGTTCGCTTTCCTTCGGCAGGTCTTCTAATTGAAATTTGAGGAGGAACAATGGGAAAGAACCGAAATGCTTTAATTAGTCTCATTCGGTATAGTCAGACACAATTTCTACGTGGGGGCCGGCAGGCAGACTTCAGAAGAGGGGGGCCAGTCAATCGAGGGGTCAGAAGTTCCTAAGACCTTAGACCCGATGGTCTCACTTTGTACAAAAAAAACAACACAACAAGAACCTAAAACAGGAGGCGCGACTTGCGACTGAATATTGGGGCCTCCCGTCAAGGGAATCGGGGGAATTTACGCTGGAATTGCATTTCTCAGGACCTGGCACAAGTTGAGGGCGAACTGGTCGAAGGGGGGCATTTCAAGAGAGATAAGCCAATCGCGGGGCGTACTAAGGGGGGGAAGAGGAAGAAAGCATAAGCTTACCTGAAAGATAGGAGCTAAAGGGGGAGAAGGTCTTCCGGGGACAAGTGCGTACCTGTAAAATAGCGACGAAATTAGGAACGAGACCGGGCAAGCAGAAAAAGACTACTACCTAAGGTGGGTACGCCCAGCGACCAGTGGGCCGATGGAAGATTTGACAAAAAGGAAAAGAAGAAAGGGACGAAAGAAAGAAGGAATTAATATTTAAGGGGGAAGATCCCCCTTCCGGCCTGCAATTAAAAGAAGGAAAGGATTCCGAGGGTGGGGGAAAGAACTGCTGGGTACTTATGGTTGTGAAAAAGTTGGGACTTATTACGACGTGCACCTACGTATATGAAGAAGAGAACAGAGATCCTCTCACGAGGCGTCGAGGGAAAAACTAAAATTTTCAATAAGGTCGTCAGCAAGGAAGATGGAGAAAACTCACACAAAGAGGCAGTTTCTCAAATCTTGGGTTACCTAGGAAGGGAATAACTAGAATAAAAACCAGAAAAACTCTAACTCGTCTGGAGACTGCTACAGTTAAATAAGTCGTTTAACTGGTTATGGATATGGGCTTGCTTCCCAAGATCCTCTAGGAAAGAAGGAGAGCTACCCGGCGGGGAAAGAAGGGGGGAGAGTACTGGAGAAAGCTTTGTCCGAGCGTGCCGGACGACGTTGGAAAAGGACCAAATGTTGGCGTCTACGGTATGTGAAGGGAAGGTTACATCTTCCGGAGATAGTGGTTCATAAATAAGAAGGTGCCACAGGCACTGGATGTGAGTAAAGAGACTAGGAGGGGGAGGGTCCCTGAGGACGGGAAAGTAACAAGGTCGGGTGGGTCAGTTTCGAAAACACCTGGAGGGGACCTTAAGGAAAAAGTGTCCTCTCAAAAAATAGCGATGTCCCGCTTAAATAGGGAATATAGAGGGAGGCGGGACGTAAGGGAAGATGCAGCCACGACACTCCAAAGAATGGGAGCACTCATTTAAAACTATCTAATAGTGAAACAAGAACACACTTAACGCAGGGAAGGGTAGGAACTAGGGACGGGGGACGCTATACTTCATGGCCTCAACGCGAGTATCGAATTCTAAAGCCCATGCTCTCTAAGGAAAGAGGGATTATCTCAAGGGGACTGAAGGTTGGAACCAATCTAGGGGGGGGCCGGTGGGGTTCCGGAGGGGAGTATTATACTTTTAGACGGGCCGAAATCCGAGGGGGAAAAACACAGCGTGGGAGAAAAAGGAAAAATGTACGACGTCCTTCCGTTGCAGGCTCTATTAGTTACGGAAGGAAAAGCTCATGGGGGAGGAATGTGAGGGCAGCGCCTTGTCACCTTACCTACGGGTCAAGGCGCATGAGAACTTGAACCCTTTAGGAGTGTGCTCTTTTTTACGGCTGAGGACTGATCTGGGGAGAGGACAGGCAAATTGTCATTTGTTATTTCAAAGGAAAAGACCACCCTGTTCCGTCTCCGAACCAACCCTCCCTGGACAAAGAGAGCCCAATAGAGGGTAGGTCGAGAATCCAAGATTGGTAAAAGGAAGAAGCAACATCTTCGGTAGTCGCGAGGAACTAAGTCAAGAGTGGAAAAGGAAAGGGGAGGTGACTGTTAGAATGTGGGACCAAGGAGTGGGGCTCTACTCTCAAAAGGCGGACCGAGAGATGAAAAAACAATAACCCTGCATCTCAGTAACGAAACTACGAGAGTTACGGGAACTGGAAGTCAATGATTGCTTGGGGACGCCTATATCACTGAAAGTTAGAAAAAAGAGAAGACATTGCAAAGTCGAAGAAGAAAGACGTGATGATCAGGACAACTGAGGCC
>Ga0179591_1140414_pt1 | contig 12727 bp, 16 predicted proteins | sample CZOMad2_1_08_16f_FD_182891 | JGI IMG/M metagenome (GOLD analysis project Ga0179591, IMG submission 182891) | Vadose zone soil fungal communities from Angelo Coast Range Reserve, California, USA - CZOMad2_1_08_16fungal (PacBio error correction) | ecosystem: Environmental > Terrestrial > Soil >...
TTCACCAGACCATTGAAAGGGTCAAAACTCCGCCCCACACACAACAATGCGTTGGGAAACTGCCGTGAAAAAAGGCCGTTTAGAGACTGGAGGGGAAAGGCGGAAGCACACGGCCTCAAACACTGGGTCACACTCCCCAATAGGGCACGCCCAAAAGCAGAAAAATCATTCGAAAAAGTTCAAGGGAACGTGACCCGTGAAAAGGCACCAAAAAAAAAAACAAAACGGCTTTTCCGGGTCGTAGATCCGCGTCTGAATTGGGGGGGGGCGGGAAGGAGGGGACCGTCATCCGCGTGAGAAAGGTTTTTGGTCATGGGGTCATGTAGCACGAAAATGAAACGGGCAAAAAGGGCATATAGAGAACATCCCCATTCTGAGGGTACTTCCGAAGGTAATGGAATCGACTCACAGCGGCAAACTGACCATGCAAGATATACGGGACCCAAAAGGAACCCACGCCCTTGTTAATAAGGAGGGTTTTCCCTCTCCTGGGGGGGGGGCGGTCTGCCGATCCAAGCACTTCAGCTAATACCTGAGGAAATGGGGTAAATCCCTGGGAAAAGTTTACTGAACGCAGTAATAAGATTATGCACTACAAATTTGCAAAGGAACAGTCAAGTCCAACCAATCACAAAGCCGATCTTAGGCCTGGGTGGCCGGGCCATCACTTTGCGTAAAGCGAAGAAATTAGCTCACTTCTTGCGGGTCAGAATGACCTTCCGCTGTGAAGGAAGCATCCATCTAAGGTGTCTGGGGAAAATAGCAGGTGGGGAGCAAGCGTTTTATTTGGAGGGGAACTAGACGGGGGCTAGCCCAGCCACGAAGGGGGAGGTTGGGGGGTTGGGAAATCAAAGCCCGTGGGAAACGTTATGAGCAGGGCCTGACTTGTTGCCCCCACACATCCAAATGAAAGCTGGGGAGACCTTCTGAACCAGCCAGGGAATAACAAGAGAAAGAATACCACTGTGTAGGCTTCGATAGGGCATTCCGACCGTTTCGCAAAAAACAAGGCACTCGATTCTAGAAAAAAGCACGTCAAAAGGACTGGTGGTTGCACAGAGAAATGCTTAACTGGAAAAAAAGGGTTTCCCCGCAGCAAATCCACCGGGAAAAATTGGCTATGAAAACAGCAGGCGGTTTTCCCCAGGGGCTTACATCGCCCCACCCCACCAAAACCTAATAAAAAGAGTCTGTAGGGGGCTACCGCGTGGCACCCAGGATTAAAAGGGAAAAAAGTCACGGAACTGTCTGCAGAAACGGGGCCGAAACATTCAAAAAACCAAAAGAATTTGGGGCACAGACAGGGAAAAAATAAAACCGGGCCATCAGCAAGAAAACCTCGAGCATTCAATTACGTCATCTTTCGTTAGCGCGGTTACACTGAAGTTGGGGGAGCCAACGGGGGTGACGGCTGCAAGCCTGTTTACATTAACTGAAACGAAAAGGGGTCCCTCGGAAAAGATCCCGCCCAGAACCCAATGTTGCATTAAAGACCGCCAGGGAAAGAAAGCCACGGGTAGTTAGGGGCGAAAAAAGGGCTCTTTGCGACTCGGGTAACTGCACGAGGTACTCTTAAAAGGTACAATTGACATAGGAGGAAAGGGTTACTCAAAAGCACGCATCAAAGCACGGGCCGAAGCCACACGGGGGGCTTTAAACGGATAGAACAGACTTCTGAGATGCAAGGGGGTTCAACTTGTGTTCAAAAAGAAAATCGAGGAATTCAAGGCTAACCGGCGTATATGGGACCAATAGATAGCTATCAAAAAATAGGGGGGGAGGACTGTGTACAAGACGCGTCCGGCCCAACAACGGGGGAAAAAAAACGCCCGCGTCCAGACAAACGCCTCTAGCTGATGGCTAGGGAAATCAGAGGCCCTTCCCCGAAATAGGTCCTGCAGTATGAACTCGGTGGGGGGGGGCCGGTTCCAAAAACCTACGTATGGGAGAGAATACAACTGGCAGTAGGCCTGTTAGTAGACTTAGAATGTAAATACCGCCGACACCATGGAAGACATGAAGGATCCACCACTGAAAATCGATAAAGGGATTGGATCAAAACAAAGCGTTTGCAAAGTCCCAAACAAACCGGAAAAAAAAGGCATCCAAGCCAGCGTAAGAGAGCAGTTTATAGACAAAGGTTTGCGCCTGACGAAATCCAAAGGGGGGGAACAGGCCGATTGTTTCGAAAGGTGGGGGGGAGCGGACATGCAAAAAAAAATAAAAATCGAAAAAGCCAAATCCCTCGCGCGAAACGCAGCCAGGGGGTCAAGAACCGGACGGGAGGAGCAGGGAGAAGTTGAACAGCGATAAAAAGCACCGGGGGGGCGCTGTACGGGGGCAGACAAAAAAGGGGGGTTGTGTGCGGATCACAGCTTTTATGGGTAGGGGGGGGTCACAATCCCCATCATGTGTACACATACATCCGTCCTCGAACCAAGCAGATGGGGGTCAGGATACGGGGTCCGACAAAAAAAGGGAAACAATCAACCCAACCAAGAACTAAAAAAAAACCTCGGCCGAACCCTCGCAATGAAATGGAATAAGGGCCCAGAAAACAAGTTCCTGTGGCATTCACAAACGGCCGGCTCTGAGCGAGACAGGGGTCGTGACAAATTACTACAATCAATCAGAGGATACATTAAAAGCGAGTTGGGGGGGTTTTTTTAGAAAATCCGGGCATCCAAAGAAAATTCCAAAAAATTGGGGGGGAACACACGCAAACATCGGAAGATGGCAGTCAGAAAGAGGGGAACGAGACGGAGGGAGGCGTGAATTTCGTCAATTGCAAAAATCTGTTGGGGGACACGATCAAAAAGAAAGTGCCAAGCCGTCGAAAATGTGGGAGAAGAAAAAGTGAGGGGAGTCTCCCTTAACCAATAAAAAAAGAGGGTCCAAAGCTCGGCGAAATTGAACAAAGGAATAGGGCAAAAAATGGAAGAAAAAAAAAAAAAAGAAAAAAAAAAAACCGAGGGGGAGTGTCAAGAGTTCGGAAGCGGCAGAAGAAAAAAGGGGGACACGCTAAGGAATAGAAGGAACCAGACCCGTTAAATAAATGAAAAAGAGTCTCAGGGAACTTCAAAAGAAGAAGGTGCGAAGCGATCAGTTCGGCATGGCAAGGGTCAAGACCATACCGGGGGAAATCTATCCTGCGAAGGTTTTTAAGGGACAATGGCGGAGGAAAAATCACAGATAGGTGGTTCCAACTCCAACCCGGCCATACCATGACCGAGGGGGGGAGACACAGCCGAGTTTGAAATCTTTAGGAAAAGTCCCATCAAGGGCGGCAGGATCACCTGGGTGCAAGGGGGGTATTCCCGAACATAAGTCCCCGGGGTCAATGGCAGTTCTTAATATTGAAGTCCAAAAAAAAAAAAAACAGGAGGATGAAAAGAAGAATTAAGGAATTGGAAAAAAAAACGGAAATTAGAGGGCCAGGGGAAATTACCCAGCAAAAAACCGAAAAAGTTAGAGCCACAGTAGAAAACTGTCAAACGAAAGAAAAAAACCAAAAAGAGCTGGGAATAGCCATAACAATACGAGGGGCTGGAAGGGCAGTGGTAACTAGAAGATCCACGGAAGGAGCCGACGAAATGTCAAGATTAACAACAGAGAAGGGATTTAAAAACAGCTTTTTGACACATGGAAGGCGGAAACAAGGAAAATGCCAACCCGAAACTGAAAAAAGCAAAAAAAACAGGGCAATACAAGGGGTACGTGAAAAAAATACGATCGGGCATGGGTAAGGGGGGGGGGTTGGCCTGCTGATAGGAGTAAATCTGAAATTGGGGAAACAGAGGGTGACTGGGAGGGGGTACTATGTCCATAAGTCTACAGGGCGAGCTGCTCGGGGGGCTCTTTTAGGGGCGGATGTTATGTGTGTTCAAGGGAAAGAAGAAGAAAAATGTACCGCTGTCAGGGGGGGAAAGGCGGAACAAAATTCAGGGGCCGAATTTTAGACGGGAAATGGAAAATCACTGGATGAGAAAAATTGGAAACAGAGTTGGGTCATTGTAACGAAAAAAAAAACACGAAAAGTAGGAAGCCTGCCTAGTTTGTTCGGAAGCCAGAAGATGCTCAGGTCCTTGCTTTAGAAAGATTGGAAAAATTGTAATTAGTCGTGGGGGGGGGGGGTGCACGATTCCCAATAAAAGCGGCAGTTTGTAATGCGCCTCTTTAGCCATTCTTTACAAGTGGGGACAACGGAAGAGCTCAATAATTCCTGAAACTGGGAAAAAATGGGTTGTGCTGTGCAGAAAAAAAAGAAAATATCTATTTGTTAGAAAGGATTCTGCGGGTTCAGGGAAAGTGTTGCCGTAGGGGCTAAAACTGGGGGACAGGTATGGGTTGGGGGGGGGAACGAGAGTGGAGGAACCAAGGACTGCGATGGGGGAAAAAGGCACTAAAAAGAGTCAAGAAAAAAAAAAAACACCTCAAGAAGTACTTAAAAGAATCGCAGGGGAGGTTTAATCTATGGGGGAGCACTGGCGGTAATAACAAGACAACCCTTAAGAAAAAAAGAAAGGCTGCTTGTCTCTGAGGGAAAGGTTTGTGGGGTGGGGGGGGGAGGAGGTTCTATTTTACTGGTCAGGAAAAAATGGGTAGAGGGGGAAAAAATTGTAACGAACAAGAAGAACGGGAACGAAAACGGGGGCAACCCCAGTTGGAGGGTAAGTAAAGTCAACAGGGGTGGGATATCAAGCTAGGGGAACAGCCTGGTGGGTCTTTTTAAAAGTCTCGAGGGTTGTGTTTTACACGCCTGATTAAAAAGGGAACTAAATCGTTGGTAAATTGGGGAGGGGCCTCAAGGTGTGAAGATTCAAGGTGACAGCTGGATTAAGAGATAAGGAAAAAAAAAGCTGCCAGGGGGGGAGCGGTTATGGTAAAAAAAAGAACATGAAAAAAGGCAAATCCTTATGACTGAACAGAACTTGAGAAAAAAGGACTGGCTGCGTTCCATCCTACACTAGGAGAGAGCCGGTTAAGAGGGCTTTTCACAGTGGGTGGGGGGGGGCAACCGTCGAAAAAAACGAAAAAGGTGAGTCCAAGAGTGCCTCGGGCGGATACGCGTCAGAGCTCCTTGAGAACCGTAAGGGAACTAAAGGGGGAAATTGGACAAAACGTACAAAACGATGACAAAACAGTGGACGGAAATCAAAAGGTTCAAACGCGGTGCACTGAAACTCTCGCAGAGGAAAGGCTTTGAAAGGGTGTAAATCACCTACGTCTAGTTTACTGGAAGTCCTAAGAAACGCCGGGCCCGTTTACAGCTCAACAGGACTCCCAAGGGTGGCAAAAAATAAGTGCGTGCAAACATGTCAAACTTGGGGACGGCTTCAGACTGAAAAATGGGGGTTCGGGGGTGGGGGGGCGGAAGTCTGGGTGCTGGAAACAATCAGACCACCTGCGACTGGGTAAACAAAGCTGCGACCGGGCAACGCTATTGCCCAGGAGAAAAAAAAAGGTTGGTTCACTCAAGGAAAAATGAAAAATGAGGGAAGTTTCAAAAAAACGAGGCCGGATCGGGGGTCGGGGCATCAAGGAGGGCAAAAGACAATTTTGGGGGCGAACGGCCATGAGCCCAGTAGAGAAAAAGTGACATAACTTGGGGAAAAACGCGGGTCCGATCTACGAAAACTTAGGAAGTGGGGGGAGATGGAGCCAGGGAAGAAACGAAACTCCAGGTGGTTAGTAAAGACCAGGGAAGAGTCAGAAGTCAGGTGGGGGGGAAATAAGAAAAGCATCGGGCGGGAAAGACGCCGAGGGGGTTCCACTGAATCCAGTTAGACTTGCAAAGAAAGGGTAAAAAGAGGAAAAAAAAGGGGACCCTAGAACCAGCAAACTTAAAGTAACGGGCCTAAATGGGGTAGCGTCGTAACCGTCTGGGGGGTCAATAACAATGGATCCGATAAAGGGAGGTGGACAAAGGCAGGCCAGTCTATCGTGGGCCAAAGGGTCTGAGGAATAAACAATAAAGTAGGGATAAGGACCTAAATAGTGGCAAAAAACGAAACAGAGAAAAAAGAAGTGGTCCGTCAGATCAGGTTCACATACAGGCGGAGGGGGGCTGACCAGTAAAACAGGGGACACGACAAAAACCGAAGGGGGAGCCACGTTCTCGTTGCAAGGAGAAGGATGGAGGTCCAGCGACTAATACCCGCCCGGATGAAAGGTTAAAAGGGGAAAGGCGCATAAAGAAACGTGGGGAGGGGGGGGCGGGGTAACTGAAGGGAAGGGGGCGCCAAGAAAGTCTTCGATGGCACTTTGAAAGAGAAAAGGACCAACGCCAATGTTACTGAGGAAGAGTCCCTGAAGAAAAGGGAAACCATTGTGAAGGTTGGGCCTGTGTGGAAACGAGGTATCTTGCAGGCAGGTTGGGAAAGAAGTGGGTATACCTCTTAAAGGGAAATGCGGCATATAAACCCCGCAATTGGGGAATGTAGGTAAATGGGTCTCAACGTGGACGTAAACAAAACCCCACCATAAGTTCAAAACCACCAAAGATATAAGAACACCGAGGGTCAGGGGACAGTAGGCAGAAAGACCATCATAAGAGGGATCAGTACAGAAATTAAATCCCGGAACGGGGGGGTGGTGGGGGGGACATTGAAAAACACGGCCGCAAAGGACTGAACTAAGAGGGAGAGGCGGAGCGGAACAATCCTAAGTTGGGTAACAAGTGGGGGTAGCATGGTTTGGGAGAGAATCCACAAGTAATCTAACCATCAAGTTACCGGAAGTGTCTAAGCGTAAAAAAAATAAGTTTTGGGTGGCACGGAATTGCGGAAAGATGCTCAAGAGAGAAACAACAACAAAAACAGGGGAGGAAGAAAGGAAAAAGAGAAAAAAGAGGAGGGTGACAACAAAATTTGGTCAAAAAACGGATCGCGGGGGAGGACACTGACTGGGGGGGAAAGGCCGGTTAGATACATGGCTGGGGTGTTAGGACAGGAAAACAACGGCTGAAAACAAGGGTGTTTAACGGCAAAACCTATTTGGAAGCCTCAACACGGTAATTTCGGATCAAGGGACCATCTGAAGAGTTGGGAAATTTGGGAACGCACCTGGGAACGGGCCAAAAGACCAGACAAGGGGGGGGGGGGCGGCTTGGTTTCCCGGGGCACAAAATAGAAGAGCGTCCCATTGGAGATGCTGTCGGAACAGAAGCGGTAGAATTTGTTGGGGACAAGGTTCATGTAGCGGGAGAATTCAAACGGGGAGGAAGGGAGAGATAAAAAATCAAAACACTTAGTTTTAAGACTGAATCAGGAAATGGACCGCCACGATCATCAGGAAAAAAAAACACTAAATGAAAGAAAGAGAGGAGCTTAATAAGAACCAACAAAGTGGAGTCAGAAGTCAAGGGGTCCAAACCTGAGGGGTTGTAAAAAAGGGGCAGAGTCAAGAGCAATCGAAGAATGAACAGACCGTCACAAAAATTAGCCTTGAAGGGGGACAAACAATTCACAGAACGATGTGGCGCGGGGAAGTCAAAGGAGACTTCATAAACGGCGATCACATCGGGCGGGACTCAAATTAAGGGGTCGAAAAACGGACAAAAAGATACGGCCTAAAAGATTATGGTGGGGAGGGGTATGCCCTCCTAGATTTACAGGAAGCACCCCACGTCTGCAGTGCTGGGTACAAAACTGGACAGGACGGGGGTGCTTAGTGGAAAAAAATGGTGCATCTAATCGGACTGGGCATGAAGGGGACGGAGGTTATGCAAACCATCCAAATGAAAAAAACTTAAAGCGAAATTAAAGTGTAAAATAGACCCACTCATACACCACATAAAAAGCACATAGCACAGTCCTTGGCCAAACAGGGGGCAAATTCGTGCGGGGAAAAATCAGGGTGATGGGGTGTAGGTGAAAGAAAAAAAAAAAATCGGTCAGGCATGAAAAAAACACACCTCAAGGCCGAAATACAAAGACCGCAAGCAAACGATGATTGTTGTGGCCTGGTAGAAGGAAGACTGGTCCCCAGAATGGAAACATCGAAGGGAATATAAAAAGGGAAGGATTCGGGAAAAAAAGGCAATGAAGGGGGGGATTGTACCCAACCTTCCGTCAAGACGAAAACAACATGAGACCAAGTCCGTAAAGAGGGTACAGAGGCAACGAATGAAGTGAAACTGATGAAAAGATGGGACGGCTGAGCCGAGGGAGAGACACCAATCAATTTATCCGCAGAAAACAGAGAAAAAACAAAAATACGAAAAAAAAGACTGGAAAAAGGTTCAATAGGGCCTATATTAGCTGGCAGCCACACGCCGGGGGTGAGGGAACCCACTGGAAATCCGGGGTGGAGATCGGGGAAAAATTTTGGGGGTACAGTGAAAGCCAGGTTGGGTTCCCAATAGACCCAAGATCCCAGCAACATAACACCAAAGCGGGGGGGAGAATCCGCCGGAAGGAACGGCCAAATACAAATTATTTGACACAGCAGGCGCATTTGAGAGGCGGAAAGGGAAGGATACTGTGACCATTCCAGTAAATAGGATAGGGGAGACTGAAAAAAAAAATCAAAGCAAATCATCCGCGAGCCAAAGTGACAAGGGGGGAAGAGAACATCGTCTTATGGACAGAGGGGGGGTCACCGGGGGCCAGACGCAGAGGAGTCACTGTCATAAGATAGGACAGAGATCGCAAAAAAGACCGAGGGAGCACCTTAACATAAATCTCCGAAAAATGGAAACAGCACGAACAAGTCAAGGGACTCCCGAGGGGGATCGAATTCGAAGGAAAGAAGAAATTCAAAATAACCCGGGGACGGAGGAAACCTGGGGTTGAAAAAAACCAAACGGGGAAAATCCTCGGTAGAAAAAATAATACAGTTGGGAGGAAACGTAAAATGGAGGTAGAGGATGTAACTAAGAAAAATCACGCTTCAGAGGAAAAAATTGTGGGCTGAGGCCCGTAAATCGAGAGCGGGGGATCCCAGGCTTGGGGGAAAAAACCCCGAAACCCACTTCGAGGAAAAAAAAGAATGCCCGGGAAAACCAAAAAGGGGAAACAGGTTAAAGAGAAAAAATTTTTGGGGGCGCTTGACGGGAATCCAACGTGGGGGAACGGACAAGGAACGGAGTTGTTCAGGGGGCCAGAGGGGGTGCTAGAAAAATCGCAGGAAGGGAGAAACCTACACCTCTGGGCCGACATACCTTCTGTGTCAAGAAGGCGGGGAGGACCAGGCAGAGGAAAAATCGGAGAACTAAGGACGGGGAGTTGGGACAAAGTCTTTGTTTTTGAGAATTAAAGTAAAAGTCAAACATTGCAGAGCATGGGTAATCAACTGAAGATAAAGGCGCCTGGGTCCTCAAGGTTGATCGAAGAAAAAGGAACCGAAAAGTCCAACAGAAACGGCGACCAACTAAGGGTAGCCAGGACACAAAAATAGTACCGGAGAGAGCAAGAAAGGCTTAGGGGATGAACCGAGAAAGGACTTAAAAATTCGCGGACGGGGGGTGGAATTGACTCGGGCCAAGACAGACATTCATGGGGGACCAAAAAAGAAAGGACAAGCAGGGCAGGAAAAATATGGCCCGGACGAATGAGATAGTGGGGGGGGGTCACGTGGGCGCTGTCAAGTCAAAAAAGTCATGGGGGGCAACGGAATCCAGACGGGAAAAAGGGGCAAAATCAAGTCTAAATGTAGATGCACGTGAAAGGTCTTAGTGCCAGAAAGGTGACCACCATCTCTGGGCGAAAAAATGGGCACCCAAAAGCCAGAGAAAAAAGGAGAGATAAGTGAGGGGGGTGTTCGGAAATCGGAAGAAAGCCAAGGTGACCTCCGAAGACACTCTAAGAAGTCATAAGGAAAAAACTGATCGAAGGACACACTCAAAAGCAAGGGCAGAAAGAGAAGAAGGAGAAAGGGGTTCTTGGAACTCATACCTTTTGAAAGCTGGAAAATCCCGTCGACAAAGGTCGGACGAAACATGCAAAAAGGAGGGGGGGAGAAAAGTCAATCGGACCGGATAGGCAACAAAAAAGGTGGAAAGAAATCTAGGGGGGGGGGACGACAGGAAAAAAGCCGCCAAAGGTGTGGGGAAAAAAAAGGGGAGGGACAGGGACATCAAAACCTGCCTGGAAAAACTGGGCGGGGGTATTCCCAAAAAAGGGGTAATTCCCGTGGGGAGGCAGTTCTGGATATCGAAAAATCAACCAAAAAAAAAAAAAAGTGATTAAAAGTTAAAAAAAAGAGAAGATCAAGAAGGGGGAAGGAAGGAATGATTCGGGGGCACCGCACCACAGGAGCGCTCAAGTATTAAAAAAAAGGGGACATAACTTGAAAATCCGCTTGCCAGGGGAGCAAATACCAATTGGGAATGTGAAGGGAAAAAATCCGAGCTGATAGGAAAAACGGAAGACATTCAAAACGAAACCAAATAGTTTCCAAAGAACCTTTAAACAACCGGTGAATGCGGAAAAAATGATGAATAAGGCGAGGGGGATACGCAAGAAAAATACAGGCTACTAAAGATCGGGGGTTACCGGGAAGGTTTGAAAACGGGCGGATAGCGATCCGGGTCACGTGTGCTTCTGAACGAATGCAAGAACAAAATGCTGACGCTAAACCGAACTAACGGGGGTAAAGATGATTGTGAACAATTAGACGGGTGGGACCTCGCTTGTGGAAAAGGGGGAAAAAAGACCACTACGCAGTCCTTGCTACAAGGGGTGGGGAAGGAAAGGGGGGGGAAAAAACCAATGGAGGCAAGTGTGCCACTGAGGGGTGCATGGGAAAAAAAAAAAAAAAAAGTAAGGACTACTAAAAAACGTTGATCACGGAAGCATGTTGAGAAGAAAAGAAATTCGAGGATGGAATGAGGTTGAAATGAAGGGCACGGGGCTGTTCCGAGGGATCACACCAAGAGTCGGGAAATGTTCATTAAAACCTGCTTGGATGAGTTCGTTCAAGGAAGCACGACGGCGGGGGAAACGACTTAAAAACGGCATGTGGGGGAAGGATAATAAAATGTATATGAAAGGTCGGGGGTTAAACCGAAAAAAGGGTTGTTGTGCAAAGGGAACGTGCAGGGCACTGTAAATGGACAAGAAAAGAAGGTGGTAATAGACAGGGGGGGGATGTAAACCAACTTCTTAATGGGGGAAGGCAAAACTAAAATCTGATACAAAACCAACTCGTCAACCAGAAGTTCAAAAAAAATCGCCAGGAGAGGACCGGACGAGGCGTGAGCCGGTCCTCCCGAAACCAAAAAGGGAAAAACCTAGGTCTCTGCGGGAAAAAAAAAAAAAAAAATGATGAGGGATATGACAGGATCAAAATTGTATACACTGGAAATTTCAAAAAGACGTTGAACAAATACTGGTAAATGACTGGGGGGGGCCCCACAAAGGGGGGGTGTCTTAAAAAAAAACGGAAAAAAGCGAGAGAAAATTGTGGGGGTTATTCAAAGAGGAAGGCTCTAAGGAACGACGGTTTTAATGAAACGCTCGTTTGGGGATGGGGCGCCACGAACTTTGTCTAAAACAGCAATAAAAAAGTAGAATGGGGAATTAATCAAAAGAAAAAGGAGATCAAGGTGCCGGTAAGCGCGAAACAGGAAACCTGCAAAAGAAAAGTTGCAGATGGAAAAAAAAAGTTGCAAAATAGAGGGCTTGAAGAACGTATCAATGAAAAGTCAGCGAGGGAACGGACCCTGCCGTTCAATTCGGAAAGAAAATGATCGTCTGGGAAAGGATTCTTGGGGGAAATTTTAGTGCCGGCCCACGGGAGGAAAGGGTCCCGATGGGCGGGCAATGGAAGATCATCGAAAAAGGAACGGGGTTCCTCACAGTTCAGAACTTGGGTGAATCATCTGGGGCAACACGAAAGACGGGTCTTGAAACGGAAAGGAAGAAATATGGGTCCCTGACTGAAAGATAACGAAGGAGAAGCTGCTTTTGTCTTGGTGAGATAGAAAATAAAAAACCAGTCCATATGGGAATTAGTGAAAAAAAGACGAGGCGTGGAACATACCAAAAAAACGCCGTCGGAACAGTCGCAAAAGGGAAGACTCAACCTAAAAGGGACTTACCTTGAGGAAGGAACCACACAGGGGGGGTAGGGTGGCAGGATCAAGGGTTAGTAGGACAACATCATGAAAAAGCAAGGTAACCCAGGTGAGCCGGGACCCCCTAGGCTACAAAGGGGGGGAGTTAAAAGAGCTGGGGGGACGAAGATGAATGAACAGTCAGTGCGAGAGGAGTGCTGATGGGGGTGCTGAAAAGCAATGGCTTTGAGCACCTACGGCATTGCCAGGAATGTCTGCAAACAAGTAAATACGTTAAAAGATAAAATGGTGTTGAAAGCTTTCGAATACAGACGGAAGGGAGTTGTGACAAGAGGGGTGAAAAAGTTAAAAAATAAACGGACGCAAGGGGGAAAAAAGAACGCCCTGGGCTAAGGAGGAAGGGTAATGGTCGGAAAGATACTGGAAAACACGAGGGGGATGCGGGCCCCGGGGGGGAATAATTAAAAAAGGGGTTCCTTCGAATAAAACGCCCATAATAAAAGGAAAAAAGTCAAGGGAAAAAGATGGGTTCTTAATTACTGGGAAAAGTCCGTCGGGGTGGTTGGGTATGGGGTGGAATGGCGTGTAAACAGACACGTCTCCAAGTTCACAATTGGGAAAGAAGATACATCAAGGTGAAAACGGGATCTGAAAAGGGACCGAGCTTGAACCGGAAAAAAAGATAAATAAGGGGTGGTCCCGTACTAA